>Ga0315274_10000548_pt1 | contig 58827 bp, 66 predicted proteins | sample YL17G02_20_MG_FD_203700 | JGI IMG/M metagenome (GOLD analysis project Ga0315274, IMG submission 203700) | Sediment microbial communities from Yellowstone Lake, YNP, Wyoming, USA - YL17G02_20 | ecosystem: Environmental > Aquatic > Freshwater > Lake > Sediment | place: USA: Wyoming | collected...
AACATTTTTGACGAGATAAAGCTAAAATGGTTTGTTTGGGGCACGCCTCCACACTTAATTTTGATTTTTTAAAACTTAAAAACAAAATTCATTTTTAATTTATCTCGTCAAAAATGTTTCCTAAGACACATTAATTTGGGTCCGTCTCTGTCCAGATTAGGTGTGGGGGCGCGTAGCTCAACGGTAGAGCTGTCGTCTTATACACGACCGGTTCTAGGTTCGAATCCTAGCGCGCCCACTCGACTCGTTCTTCGCTTCACTCATCACTCGCTCGTGGCAAGCCACCAATACAAAAAACCGCAAAATAGAACATCTAAAAGTCAAGTGTCCCGAGCGTAGTCGAGGGACATATCGCAAATCATTAACTTTAAAAATATGAAAAATTCCAAAATAATTTTAGGCAGCGCGCTGCATGCGCTTACAGTTGCTGCATACGTAGCGCTTATTGCGACTATCCCCAGTATTGCATCAAAAATTTTTGTAGATAAAAATACTTTTTTGATACCAATGGCCATGCTGCTTTTATTTGTATTTTCTGCCGCGATTACCGGCCTTTTGGTCCTTGGCCGCCCGGTTTATCTTATCTACACCGGTCAAAAAAAAGATGGGTTTAAATTCCTATTTTATACTCTCGGTTTTCTTTTGTTGATTACTATCATAGTGTTTGCAAGTTTAGTAAGAATTAAATAATATCGGGTTCGTAGCTCAGCTGGCTAGAGCGTTCCCTTGACATGGGAAAGGTCACAGGTTCAAGTCCTGTCGAACCCACAAAAAATCCATCGTTGAATACGATGGGTTTTTGAAAAATGAAAAAAAGAATCGATAAATTTATATTGGATAACAATCCCCAACTTACCCGCGCTTATATTAAAGAACAAATTAAGCTCGGGAATATTTTGATTAACAACAAACGAGTTAAGCCTAGTTATGAGATGCGCGAAGGCGACTTAGTCACCTTCGCGCCAGGATTTCAATTTCCCAAAACCGGCCAGATTCAGCCCAATACCAATATTAAATTAAACATCATCTATGAAAACAATGACGTGATTGTAATTGACAAACCGGCCGGGCTAACGGTCCATCCCCGCCAAACCAAATCTGGCGCGCCGATAGACAAAGAGCTAAACAATACTCTGGTCAGCGCGCTGCTGGCTTACTATCCCCCTCTGGCCAGCGTCGGTGACCCTTCGACAAGCTCAGGGCAAGTAATCCGGCCAGGCATTGTGCATCGTTTAGATAAAGATACGTCCGGTTTAATGATTGTCGCCAAAAATCAAAAAAGTTTTGAGTGGTTAAAGCAACAATTCAAAGATAGAAAAGTCCAAAAAAAATATATCGCGCTGATTTCGGGCTGCCCAAAAGAAAATCAAGGGGCCCTAAAAACATATTTGACCCGCTCCGCCACCGAACCCAGCAAACAAAAAGTGGTCTCTGGCACCGACAATATCATACCCCGCCGCAACGAACGCGAAGCCGTCAGCGAATACAAAGTCATACAAAAATTTAAAGATTTCTGCCTCATTGAAGCCCATCCCAAAACCGGCCGGCTGCACCAAATCCGTGTTCAATTCGCCTGGCTTGGACACCCCGTAGCTGGCGACACAAAATACGGACGTAAAGACGCTCCCGCGCCACCTGGTCTCAAACGTCAATTTCTTCACGCGGCAGAACTTGAAATAACGCTGTCCGATGGACAAAAAAAGCTGTTTATAAGCCTTCTCCCACGAGATTTAGAGTCTGTATTAGAAAGGCTTGAAAGAGACCCAATTTGATGATAAGCTATATTCATGTTAAATTGTTAATCGGGGGCTTTTTATTTATATGAAAATCATACAGGACCAGCTCAAAATAGATTTACCGCAGTTGCAATCCGGCCAAACCGTCCGGGTGCATCAAAAAATCAAAGAAGCGGGTAAAGAAAGAATTCAGCCATTTGAGGGTTTAATCATTGCGACCAAACACGGCCGAGGACTTGACGGCACTTTTACCGTGCGCAAAATCGCCGAAGGAGTCGGGGTAGAGCGCACTTATCCCCTGCACAGCCCCATGATTGATAAAATAGAAATTTTAAAAACTTCCAAAGTCAGGCGAGCTAAACTTTATTATATGCGGGGTCGTTCCGGTAAGCGCGCCCGAATGAAAGGTCAAGAAACTGTGGACATCGCTGAGACTCCAAAATTAAAAGAACAGAAAGAATAATATTTGCCCTCGTGGCGGAACTTGGCATACGCGCATGCTTGAGGTGCATGTTCCTTCGGGATTGTGGGTTCAAATCCCACCGAGGGCACCGCGGGGGCAATTAGCTCAGTGGCCCGCCCGCAACGCCTGAGCGTAGCGATGGCGGGCGCGGTAGAACGACTCGTTTATTCACCCCGTTAGATTTGGACGGTTAGCTCAGCTTGCCCTGTCAAATTTTTAAAGGGCGTTTAGCTCAGTGGTAGAGCGACTCGTTTACACCGAGTAGGCCTGAGGTTCAATCCCTCAAACGCCCACTCGTTAAAAATTTGACAGGGTGAACCAGAGCGACTCGTTTATTCACCCCGTTAAACCTTGGGCGACTAGCTCAGTTGGTTAGAGCGACTCGTTTACACCGAGTAGGTCTCAGGCTCGAGTCCTGAGTCGCCCACTAGTGCCCAATGTTTAACGGGGCAAGCCGAGTAGGCCGTAGGATCCCGCCCTGCAAGGGCGAGGCTCGCCCCGCTTGCGCGGGGCGGCAATCCCTACATTGCCCACTAATATTTCAACATTTTTTTATTTACTATACATGCCGGGGTAGCCAAGGTGGTTACGGCGCGGCTCTGAAAAAGCTGAGATGTCGGTTCAACTCCGACCCCCGGCACCAAAAAATAAATCCTAAATCCAAAATTCTAAATTCTAAACAAATTCCAAATTCAAAATAAAAAAAGTTTTTGAATCTTGAAAATTGGGATTTAGATATTGTTTGGGATTTCGTGCTTTGGATTTTGGATTTAATTTCAGGCGGGCGTAGTTCAGCAGTAGAACGTCTCCTTGCCAAGGAGAAGGTCGTGGGTGCGAAACCCATCGCCCGCTCATTATTTATTTAAACAAATTTTGAGCGAAACTCGCCCAAAGGGCGGCCCGCTCAGCAAAACAAAAAACCCTTAAAAAGGGGCTTTTTGTTTTTCAAATATCTGAAACGGACGTTTTTACTTCACCGCCTCTTTCAACGCCTTGCCCGCTCGGAATTTCGGAACTTTCATGGCCGGAATCTGAATTTTGGCTCCGGTCTTAGGGTTGACACCGGCTCGCGCCTTGCGATTGGAAATAACGAAGGCACCAAAACCGGTCAAAACGACCTTATCATTTTTCTGCAGGGCTTTAGTAATTTCATCCAAAATCGCCTCCATAAATTCCTCGCTCTGTTTTTTTGAAACGCCGACTTTGGCAGCAACGGCTTCAACTAGCTGATCTTTAGTCATATTCATGTAACATGTAACATCAATCATGTAACAAAAACGCTGGATGTTACATGTTATATGTTATATGTTCTGTGATACTGCTCGACCTTTAAAATTTTTTTTACTTCTTTATTTTAAGCTAAATTTTAATCCAAAGCAACCCCGACAGACGCTCGTCCAGCTACTTCTCCAAACTATCACTTCTGGGCGAACCGCCTTCGGCTCTCTTTAAAACCCTTACAAAGAAATCTGCAAGCTTCTATTCGGGGTAAACTATTTTTCTGATTCTCTCAATATTTTGAGCAAAACCGCTCTGCTCGTCAAGTGTTATCAATGCCCCATTTACCTCAACCAGACCTTGCGCCACCTCCATTCTTATTTGTCTTTGAGTGAGAAATCTCTTTATGATGGCATCTTTATCCATGCCCAAAACCGAGTCTCTGGGACCGACCATTCCTAAATCAGAAATAAAGGCCGTGCCCTGAGGCAAAATCCTTTCGTCGGCTGTCGGCACATGAGTATGCGTTCCCAGAATTGCTGATACTTTTCCGTCTAAAAACCAGGCTAACGCCGCTTTTTCAGAAGTGGTTTCGGCGTGAAAATCTATTATGATTGCGTCCACTGCTTCGCCACCCTGCTGGCTGCTTTTTAAGGAAAAGTTTTCAAGCAGCTCGGCAATTTTTTGAAATGGATCATCAAAATCTTGCTTCATAAAAACGCGGCCGATCAAACTAATCAGCAAAATTCGTCGCGCTCCATGCGTAATAATTTCATAGCCCCGGCCTGGCATTGCTCCTGGCCAGTTGAGCGGCCGCAAAATGGGCCAGCGTTTATCTTCAAACATTCGCATCCCTTCCGACAAAACAAAAACATGGTCGCCGCCGGTCAACCATTCAACGCCAGCGTCCAAAATTTCCTTGACCGCCTTTTCGGTTAATCCTTGACCGTGTGCAATATTTTCGCCGTTAGCCAAAATCAAATCCGGTGCTAGGTCTTTTTTGAGCTCTGGCAAAACTTTTGCCAACGCTTTTCTGCCCGGCTGACCAACAATATCACCGAAAAATAGTATTTTCATTTTCCATTTAGTTATTAGTTAGTGGTTATTAGTTTTAGTTTAACAGTTAATAGTTTGCAATCTTACAAAACCACAAACTAAATAACTAAAACCATAAACTAAAAACTAAAAACTAGCTACCTCGCGTATTCTATCGATCTTGTTTCTCTTATGACTGTCACTTTTATTTCGCCCGGATAATCCAACTCCTGCTGAATTTTATCAGCAATTTGACGCGCAACCTTGCGCGCCTCCAAATCATCTAATTTATCCGGCTGGACAAAAATCCTGATTTCCCGGCCGGCCTGAATAGCGTAAGATTTCTCAATTCCTTCAAAGGAATTGGCAACCTTTTCAAGCTCCTCCAGCCTTTTTAAATAAGCCTCCAGGGTATCTTTGCGCGCGCCGGGTCTGGCCCCGGAAATCTGGTCAGCTACCTGAATTATAACCGATTCAATTGATTCGTAAGGGTATTCTTCGTGATGCGCCTGCATGGCGCGAATAACGTCTTCGGAAACATTGAATTTCTGCAAAATCATTTTTCCGATTTCAACGTGCGAACCTTGAACTTCGTGAGTAATGGCCTTGCCGATATCATGAAGCAATCCAGCCTTTTTCGCCAAAACGGCGTCGGCCCCGATTTCCGAAGCAATAGCGGCAGATAAATGCGCCACCTCGACCGAATGCAGCAAAACATTCTGACCGTAGCTCGTACGAAAACTTAAGCGGCCTAAAATTTTGGTTAATTTTGGGTCTAAACCCGCGACGCCCGTATCATAAACCGCTGCTTCGCCGGCCTGCTGAATTTTTTCCGTAATTTCTTCCTTAGCTTTGTCTACCGCATCTTCAATTCTGGCCGGCTGAATCCGACCGTCGGCCATCAATTTTTCCAAAGCGATCTTGGCAATTTGACGGCGAATCGGGTCAAAGGCCGAAATCACAATGGCGCCGGGCGTGTCATCAACAATCACTTCCACTCCCGTCAGTTTTTCAAGAGTCTTGATATTGCGGCCTTCTTTGCCGATTATTCTTCCTTTCAGATCATCAGAAGGTAACTCAACTGAGCTCGTCGTAATCTCAGCTGCTTGCGATGCCGCGTATCGCTGCATGGCTAAAACTAAAATATTGCGAGCCCGTTTCTCCAGATCCTCTTTGCCGTCCTGTTCTAATTTTTGAATTTGTTTCAATAAAATTTCTTCCTGTTCTTTTTCTGTTTGTTTCAACAATTCCTCTTTGGCCTGCTCTTGACTCAGCTTCGCGACACGTTCGAGCTCCGCCATTTTTTTTACCTGCATCTGCTCCAATTGTTCCTTAATCTCTTTGACCTTTTTTGCCTTCTCGGTCAATTCCACGTATTTTTTCTCTAAATCTTGGGTCTTTGCATCCAGCGTTTGCTCCCGCCTTTCGATTCTGTCCTCCATTCTAACAATTTGTTGCTCTCTTTCTTTTTGGTCGCGCTTGGCCTCCTCTAGGATCTGAATCGCTTTGTCTTTGGCGCGAATAACCATGTCTTTGGCTTCCCGCTTGGCCTCTTCGGTCAATTTTTCTAGTTTTGCTTCAATGGTGCCGATCTGCTTTCTGGCAATGGTTTGGCGCGCGAAATAACCTAAAACAGAGCCAATCGCTAAAGCGATGACTCCTGATACTATAAGTACTAAACTTATTTCCATAAAGTTAGAGCCCAAGCTCTAACCATTTATCCTCCCGTTTTTTCAAACTTTTAACTTTGGGAGGCGAGAATTTAAATCCCTTTTAGGCCTCGCCTTTGATAATTTTATCCACTATGCCGTAGGCCTTTGCTTCTTCAGCCGACATGAAAAAATTGCGATCCGTATCCTTTTCAAGCTTTTTCATATCATGACCGGTATGTTTGGCTAAAATCTGATTGAGGCGGTCTTTGACTTTGATGATCTGGCGCGCGGCAATATCAACATCCACGGCTTGGCCTTCGGCCCCGCCCATGACTTGATGGATGAGGACTTCCGAGTTTGGCAAAATAAATCTCTTGCCTTTGGCTCCGGCTGCCAACAAAACCGCGCCCATTGAGGCGGCGATACCGATGCAAATGGTTGAAACGTCCGGTTTGACAAACAGCATCGTGTCATAAATTGCCAAACCCGAAGTTACCACACCCCCTGGCGAGTTAATATAAAGTTGAATATCTTTTTTAGGATCCTGGGATTGCAAAAATAATAGCTGCGCAATAACAGAGTTTGCCACTGGGTCGGTTATCGGCCCTCCTAAAAAAATTATTCTGTCCTTAAGTAGCCTTGAATATATATCATAGGCTCGCTCACCATATGCTGATTTTTCAATCACCGTCGGAATCAAATTCATAAATGGTTGGGCTTAAACTGCTTTCAAAATAAATATTAATTAAATTAATCTTTATCCGCCAAATGGCGGATGTTTTTACAGACAAAGAGAAAAGAAATTTGACTATCTGCAAAAACATCTGTCCCTGGTATATCAAAGGCTTTCCAATAATTCAAAAACTTTTTCGTTTTTTAACCTGCCTCTAGCATACTCTTTTAGGCGCTCAATGTCAATTTGTCTTTTAACCGAATCGACGTCCGGATAATTTAGCAAAATTTTATTAATTTCGTTCTCTACTTCTTGAGTAGAAACGTCTACCATTTCGTTTTTGGCGATTTCCTGCAAAATCAAAGCGGCGCGCACGCGCTCCTGCGCCCTTGGCCTCCATTCTTTTTTCAATTCTTCGGTTGTTTTTTTAATATTTTTTAAATAAATATCAAAATCAAGACCCATCTGAGTAATATTTTCTTTTAGCTCTTCAAGCATTTTTGTTAGTTCCCAATCAATCAAAAGAGACGATAAGTCAATTTCGCTTTTGCCAGCAATCTTTTCCAAAACTTTAGCCCGCCAGGCATCTTTCGCTTTCAATCTTTTTTCTTTTGCTAACCCTTCCTGAATGCTTTTTTCCAAAGCTGCTAAATTCCCAAAAGATCCTAAAGACTTGGCAAAATCATCGCCAAGTTCGGGCGTTTGCGCTTCCTGGACCAAAATCATTTTAACTTCAAAATCGATTTGCTGGTCAGCCAGGTCTTTGTTTTGAAAATCGCCGGGAAAAACCAAACTGAAATTTTTCTCTTCGTCCTCTTTGAGCGCCAAAAGGTTATCCTCAAAACCGGGAACAAAGTGTCCTTCACCCAAAATTATCGGATGATTTTTGCTGACGCCTCCCTCAATCGTTTGACCATTTTTTTTGGCGACAAAATCTATTTCGACCCTATCCCCCATTTTGGCGGCTCGGCTGACCGTCGTATATTTAGTGCGCGATTTTTGCAGCCAGCCCAGCGCCTCGGAAATTTCTTTTTCCTCAACGTTAATCTCTTTGGGTTTTTCTTTCTGGGCCGCCTGAGCAATGGCCCGCCAATCGCATAGTTTTACCTGGGGCAGCACTGCGACCCTAACTTTAAATTCAAAAGGATTATCGGGTGCACTCTTTAGCACTTGGATTTCCGGCTGACCAATGGCTTCAATTTTTTTCTCGCTGATATAATTAATATAAGTTTTTTTGACCGCCATATCGGCGGCTCGCTCCAAAATTTTTCCCAACCCAATTTCTCGCTCAACGACATCTTTTGGCGCGTGCCCTGGCCTGAACCCGTCAACTTTTAGATTATTGGATAATTCTTTTCTCGCCTCATTGATAAATTCACCCCACTCGTTAGGGTCAAGTTCAATTTTCATTTCGATCTGGGATTGGGGAAGATTAGTAATATCAACCTTCATAAAAAATTAAAAATGTAAAAATCAAAAATTAAAATTACAATGCAAAATTAAAAATTATTCACTGTGAAATAAACTAATGCAATCGTTTCTCAAGAAATCTTTAATGACCTCGACTTTCTCCGTAGATTTCTTAAAAATTTCTGAACTTGGTATATCAATAGTGCGCCAAAGAAAATTGATATTTCCATGTTTTTGCCGATAATTTTTCATATCTTGATAACGTGCACCATAGACCACCCCTTTTAATCTGGCCCAGACGATGACTGAAGCACACATTGGACAAGGTTCGTGAGTACAATATAAAATACAATTCTTTAAATGCCTAGTCTTAAAAATTTTACTGCCTTTGAGTATAGCTAAAACTTCAGCGTGAGCAATTGGGCTTTCATTTCTTTTGCTTCTATTACTACAAACTGTGACAATCTTATTCCCTTTAATAAGAACAGCACCAACTGCGTAATCCCCGGCCTTGGCTGCTTTTTTAGCTTCCTTAATCGCCAACTCCATAAATTTTCTTTTCGGCATTATCACCTTTTTATTTCGCCCATAGCGCAAAAATAGTTAGAAAATCGAGATGAGCCGAGCGTTAAAAATTTGCGTGCTGTGGTGGGGCCCCAGCCTCTGGGCTGGGGCGTTGTGGATAGCAAATTTAGCGAGGCGAATCCGATTTTATCAAATTTTTGCGCCCTGCGCGGCGGTTTTTTTGGTTCTCTTTTGTACGCACAAAAGAGAACCAAATTATTTATACTAAGAAACTTACAATTAGTAACGCCACGATATTTAAAATTTTAATCATGGGATTAATCGCCGGACCGGCTGTGTCTTTATAGGGGTCCCCCACCGTGTCGCCCGTTACCGCTGCCTGATGTGCCAGCGAACCCTTGCCGCCGTAATTTCCTTCCTCAATATATTTTTTTGCGTTGTCCCAGGCGCCGCCGCCGCTTGTCATGGAAATTGCCACAAATAAACCAGTTACAATTGAACCTACTAACAAACCACCCAAAGCTTCCGGCCCCAATAAAAATCCGACGATAATCGGTGCCAAAACCGGAATCAAGGCCGGCAAAATCATCTGCCGAATTGCCGCTTTGGTCACAATATCAACACAAAGACCATACTGGGGCTTGCCCGTTCCATCCATAATACCCTTAATTTCTTTAAATTGCCGCCGCACTTCGGTCACAACCGCTGCCGCGGCTTTGCCCACTGCTTGCATGGCCAGCGACCCGAAAAAATATGGCAGCAAGCCGCCAAGAAACAAACCGATTAAAACATTAGGATTGCTTAATTCAAAAAAAAGATTTTTACCAAAATTGGCAAATTCTTGGGTATAGGCAGAAAAAAGCACGAGTGCCGCCAAACCCGCCGAGGCAATCGCGTAACCCTTGGTCACCGCTTTGGTGGTGTTGCCAACCGCGTCAAGCGCATCGGTTACTTTTCTAACTTCTGGCGGCAGATTTGACATCTCAGCAATTCCGCCGGCATTGTCGGTAATCGGACCAAAGGCATCAATCGCTACAATAATTCCCGCCATAGAAAGCATACTCATCGCCGCCAAAGCTACGCCATAAATTCCAGCTAGCCAAAAAGAAACAAAAATCCCGGCCGAAATTAAAATGACGGGTAGCGCGGTTGACTGCATGGAAACTGCCAATCCCGTAATAATATTTGTTCCGTGCCCCGTGGTCGAGGCATGGGCAATTGAGCGCACGGGTTTAAACTTTTTTGATGTATAATATTCTGTAATCAAAACCATGCCAGCTGTGACGACTATACCAATTAAAGTTGCCAAATATAATTTACTAGAACTCGTGCCATTATTCAGCTTTAGGTATTTAATAACAGGATAAAAACCGACAGCCGCCAATATTGCCGCGGCGGCCAGGCCTTTATACAGCGCGCCCATAATATATTCTTTGCGGCCTAGCCTGACAAAAAAAGTGCCTAAAATTGAAGCGACAATTGAAACTGCGCCAAGAGCCAAAGGCAGCAAAATCGCCGCCTTCACACCCGGAAAAATCAAGTGCCCCAAAATCATTGTCGCCACAGCCGTGACAACATAAGTTTCAAACAAATCAGCCGCCATGCCCGCGTTGTCGCCGACTTGATCGCCGTCCAAATCAGCAATCACGGCCGGATTTCTGGGATCATCTTCTGGAATGCCGACCTCAATTTTGCCAACCAAGTCCGCGCCGACATCCGCTCCTTTTGTAAAAATTCCGCCGCCCAAGCGCGCAAAAACCGAAATTAAGCTGCCGCCAAAACCGAGCGCCACCAATGATTTTAAATCTCCGGCTACAACATAAAAACTTGTTACTACGAGCAATCCCAATCCGACCACCAGGAGACCGGTTACAGTTCCTCCTTCAAATGCGACTGACAAAGCTTTTTTAAGGCCGCTGCGAGCTGCCTGAGCCGTTCTAACATTAACTCGGACAGCCACGTTCATGCCGATATAGCCGGCGAGCGCCGAAGCGACCGCCCCTATTAAAAAGCCGATTACCATGGACCAGCGATTAATCGGAAAAGAAAAATAAAGAATTACCGAAATTATTAAGGCGACGACCGCGACGGTTCGATATTGCCTGTTTAAGTAAGCTTTGGCGCCTTCCCGAATGGCTTGCGCGATTTCCAGCATTTTGCCCTCACCGCTTGAGTATTTTAAAAGCCGCCAAACCAAATAGAAAGCAAACCCGATCGCCGCCAAGCTCGTTACGATTGCAAAAATTTGAATAGACATAAATGTTAAAATAACCAATGACCAATTTCCAATCCAGTCCCGCCACGACGGGACATTTTTGGTTATTGGTTATTAGTCATTGCTGGTTTCTTTTTTCTTTTTAGACTTTTTTGCCCGCCCTCGGCTCGCCTCGGGCGAGGCCGGGGTTTTTTTCTCTTTTTTTTCTTCGGTTTTTTCTCCTACCGCTTCAACCTTTTTTGTCTCCTTTGTCTTTAATCTACTTCCTTCGGTTTCATCTTCGTCTTCCTTAGTTACGCTCTCATCAATTTTGCCACCCACGACATCAATTTTCCATTCGGTTAATTTAGCCGCCAATCTCACGTTTTGTCCCTTTTTGCCAATAGCCAAAGATAGCTGCTCTTCGGGTACCTGGACTCTGGCAATTTTTTCTTCTTTGTTAATTTCTACATCCAAAACTTTGGCCGGTGCCAAGGCATGAGCGATAAATTTAGACGGTTCTGACGACCACTCAATAATATCAATTTTTTCACCGCCCAGCTCATTAATCACGGCCTGTACCCGCGTCCCTTTCTGACCAACGCAGGAACCGATCGGGTCTACTCCTTCTTCCAGCGAAGCCACGGCAATTTTTGAACGCGAACCAGCCTCGCGGGCTATAGATTTAATTTCCACTGCGCCGGCTGCGATTTCTGGCACCTCCAATTCAAAAAGCTTGCTGACCATCTTGACATGGGCGCGAGATAAAATAATGCTGGGGCCGCGCGCATCTTTTTGCACCTCCAAAATTAAAACTCGCAGACGCTGGCCGATGCGATAATACTCGCCCTGAATTTGCTCCTCGGGAAATAAAACTCCGACTGCTTTGCCGATATCGACAAAAACCATACCCCGTTCCGCCCGCTGGACAATTCCCGAAACAACCTCTCCCTCTTTGGTTTTGTATTCATCGAAAATTGTTTCTCGCTCTGCCTCGCGGATTCGCTGAATTATAACCTGTTTGGCGGTCTGGGCGGCAATCCTTCCAAAATCGGTCTTTGATTCTAACTCCAACCACAACTCCTCCCCTGTTTTGATGTCGGGCTTTATCTTTGCCGCTTCTTCAATCATCATGTGTTTTTCCGGATTAAAACGGACTTTTTTTTCGCCTTCCGAAGACTCGCCTTTGCCTTCTGTTTCTTCAATTCCTTGGGCTTTTTCCGCCTCTATTTCTTCCGGTGTTTTTATCATGGTTTCGTCCAAAACTTGCTTTACCTGAAAAATTTGCACCTGGCCGGAATCCAAATCAAACTTGGCCCTGATATTTTGGCCTTTGTGTCCAAAGTCTTTTTTGTAAGCAGCCGCAAGAGCCACCTCAATGGTTTCCAAAACCTTTTCCTTTGTGATGCCTTTTTCCTCGCAAATCTGCTCAATGGCTGACAGGAATGATTGTCTTTCCATAATTTTTTTCTTAACTAATTGATGGGTTTATTTATAAAAATTGGCCCGTTCATAACGGACCCAATACTATCTTATCCACATCTATCTTAAGATTATCACCGACAGATTTTTTTGTCAAATTTAAAGGGCTGAGTCGATTTTGCCGCCCCAGCCCAAAAGATCAACGAAATTCTTGGCCCACCTTACGCTTCCCCAAGAGAGCCAAAATACCCCTTTGGGTGTTTTCTCTAACAATAAATCCTTCTAAAAATTTCATTTCTTTTTTATTATAAAACTCGCTGCAAGACCTTAGAAGTGAAGCCACAATCCTGCCGTTTAAGGTGACGTAAACATTAAAGTCAGGATTATTTTTTGCCTCAATCCTTTCAGAAATATCTTCCCACTTAATATCGGGGTAGCGATCGAGTTTATAACACGTCTCACGGATAAGTTTGGCTACAAAATAGTCAACCTTATCTTTTCCCAAAACGATCTCCGCCCCAAAAGCTTGTGCCTCTAAAGCCTGCCGAAGCTCTTGTTCTTGAAGCATTAAATCGGTGATTTCAAATACCAGAATAGCTGTAGAGAATCGATACTTAAATGGCTCCTGTATGCTTTCGCGCGATTTGATACCCATAAACTTTTCGCCACGAGTATTTCTTGCAAGAAACCAGATCTCAAAATAAGGTCGCTTTGTCACAAAGCTCGCTCTTATCGGGAAAAGGGGTCTCCGCTAAATGTTCTTTTAGACATCGCTCGCGAGCTGTCTCGTCACTATTTTCTTCCATGCCTTCGGGGAATACCGGATGTCCCACCGTGCACTTTTCGCACCAGACAATCTTCATCGGCTCCATTATATTTCCTCCTTTTTTCCACTTGCCATCGCTTCTAGCAGTTTAATCTCGCTGCTAAAAATTATAGTATCCGGTTCAAACGACGGGATGTCGCCAGCCGGAACGACCACTAGCTCAATCGGTTTTGTTGGGTCTGCCGGCACCCAAAATAATGACTGACAAACCGGGCATCTTTCATTCCAACCGCCGGCATCGTAGTTTATTTTTCCTGCCGACTCCCTTGAAATTTCCGCCTTTCCGCAAATCTGACAAAACTCTTTTTTTACACAATTTTTGCCCATTTCAGCCTCCTTATATATGAGTTAAAGAACACGGATATTGTAATAAAAATATAAAATTAAGTCAAGGTCTGAAAAGAAAAACCCCTCTGCCAATAGCAGAAGGGCTTTTTTCTTTCTAATACGGTTTTTTGTATTATTGTTTGGCGCCTTGAAGCAAGACCAGCTTTTGTTCTCGACAAAACTTCGAAATTAAATTTTTTAATTTTTCCTGATCTCCTGGGCCAACCTTAACTTTGAAATGAGCACAGTGCTCGCTCGCGTAGCCCCGGGTAAGAATAGCACTCGTTTTAAATTCTTCAAACAAGGTACTATCTAAAAGACGGTAAATTTCCTGACACGCGTCGCTAGCTACCTCAATCGTACAGGTAAGTTCCGAGGGATAAAATCTTAGGGTTTTAGATTTCCTTTTGGTCATCGTCATTCCTCCTTTTTTTAAGAACTAAGTTATATACTCACACCAACGACTTCACGTTTTTCTATTTCTTAGCTTTTTTTACATATTTATCCAGCAACCACGAACTTGACTGAATTTTTCCGCCCTGACCCACGTTAAAAACCATTTTACAGCCGATTTTTTCGCAGGTGGCGACTTCCGGAATATTGTGGGCGAAGCGGTCTCCGCCGTTGGCAAAAATGTCCGGTTTCAACTCTTCCAGTTCCCGGCAAACGCTGATGTCTTTTGTACCCGGTTTGTGCTTGGTCATGATAACCCGATCCACCGGTTTCAAAGCCTCGATGATTTCCTTTCGTTCTTTATCGGACATAAAAACCCGCCGGCCTTTCACACCGTACCAATTATCATTATTCAATATCACCACCAGCTCATCCCCCAATTTTTTTGCTTCTTGAAACATTCGAACGTGGCCAATATGGATCGGATCAAAACCGCCGCTCACGGCAACGACAATTTTTTTGTTTTTTTTCATCATTGCTCTATATTAAAATTTAGTTTTTTTCTACTCGCCCGATAAGAAATCAAATGAGCAATTTGAATTTTTTATCTTAGTAAACCTAAACAAGTTTTCAGCGGTTTCGAGGTCTTGGGGAGTGTTGCAGGGCTGCCAAAAATTAGCTATTTCCACTTTTATTTCATGCTCGGCCGCCATTAAAGCAATGGTTTGGGGCAAACCGTACTCTTTAGCGGAAATCGCAACGGGTTCGTAATCAAAGAATTTTTTATTTAAAACATAAACCCCGATATTAACTAGATTGCTGGGAGGGTTATCTGACTTTTCAATTATTTTTTTCAAATATCCTTTCTCATCAAGTTCTATCACGCCAAAGCGTTCCGGAAATTCTGTCTCCTTGACCATCAAACAAAATTCGTGCGTTACTGCCCGCTTGAGATCGTCGTGATGATAAAGATCATCACCGTTTAAAACCAAAAATTTCCCTTTTAGCAATTTCCTGGCGCGCCTGATCGCGCCGGCCGAGCCGTCCAAATGATATTGCCAAACATATGTTATCTTTCTGCCTTGATGTTGAAATCCGAAGTAATTTTTTATGATATCACCCCGATAACCCACGATAAAAATAATCTTATCAATCTCGCCGGGTAAATTTGCCAAAGTATGCTCCAAAATAGTAGAGCCGCCAACTTTAAGCATTGGTTTTGGCCAATCATCAGTTACCCTCCCCATCCTTGTTCCCCTCCCGGCTGCTAAAATTACCGCTTGCATAATATGTGTATTTAATCGTTTAGTATAGAATCTTTTTTGAACATGCGCAACCTCCGATAAGAAAAACAATTCGCCATCAAGTTTAAATTTTTATTTTCTCAATGCTACCAATAAGGCAAAAATAATAACCACGATTAAAAATAGCCAGCCGGCAGTATATAAAAGCAACTTGATCGCATCCGATTTGGCGCCGTTCAAATAAAGATAAATCGGCCGACCCAGCACGAGTAATCCGACTGTCAGGGCCGAGAATACGAATAGCAGTAATATTGCCAAGGGCCCCCAAAAACCAGTTATTTGACCGAACAAATTGTTGCCGTTATACATCAGCCAGACAACAGCAGCGGTGTAAACCAGCGTACCCAAAGCGTTTAAAACGCTCCACAAAAGTAGTTTTGATTTTGTCATACCCGGTAGTAGAACTTCGAATATATTAACTTTGCAATCAAAAAAATTACAAAGATAACAAATTCGAGTTTTGATTTAAAAATAAACTTCCCGATAGTCTAAAATAAACTTTCGAAGTTTCACTACCGGGCATAAATTTATGTTAATTAATTATTATTTAGCTATCAGATTTCGTATGTGTGAGCTGGAACCAAATTTTATCCGAACTTACAAAAATTCAAGTATTTTTATTTATCTTTCAAAAAATCGCTTTTTCAAAAAAGCAGTGAATACCGCCATTTCTTTTCGATATGCTTCATTTTTTTGTTTTTGTTCTTCGGGTGGCAAAGACGACATATTTTCGGAGCCTATACTTTGGATACGAAATCCTCCGAAGGTACCGATATAACTAAAATTTAACCGCGCATCAAGCGGTGTCTCACTATCCTTATAAAATTCTGCAAGTATATCCGTCATTCGTTTCTGCTGTTTTAAATTTTCTATTGTCCATTCTCTTTGCTTTTCTTTATTTTCTCTCCATCCCTCCGGTTCTGGGGTGTAAATTTCAACCCATGGATAACTCGCACCCTTTTCGCCAATATGCCCCTCGCAAGATTGGCTGGTTGGAAAATCGTTTGCTAATAAGGCGGTGACGGATTCTTTGATGCCCTCTTCAACGCCCTTCCCTTGTTTATCCTTTATCGTTTCAACTTTTTCCCTTATTTCAATCAATCGTTGTTGCTTTTCTATTTCTATATTGTTTTGTGGTGACTCTTGACTTTTCATAAATTACTATAGATACAAATGACTTATAACGGATTTGGTGGACTTCGTGTGTGAGTTGGAACCAAATTCTACAGGAATTACGTTTTTGGCACCAACTCAGCATAAAGTAGTGGAATTCTTTCTTTAATTAATTTCTGGTTTTCTTTAGCGTAATTTAGTTCTTCCTTCCAATGTTCCCGCGACGGCATAAAATTAATAAAGGGCAAAACCCCATCTTGCCTCAGTTGCTCCAACTCATCTTTAGGAAGTTCTTCTTCATAATCAAATGCTTGTTCTGTGTTGTAAGCATCAACAGCTGTTTTCGGATATCCCATTAAAGCCCCGAATGTTTTATCGTCCCTGCTTTTTCCCGCTTCTATAACTTTCTCAAGATTTTCTTCCTTCTCTGCCACGAGGAAAGAAAATCCATATATGCCGCGGTCTTCATGTAGCGGATTTGCACGATAAGACACTCCGAGTTCTTTCAGTAATTCTTCAATTGCAAAAAATTCTTTTTGAAATTCTTGAGCAATTTGTTCTTTATGCTTATCTGGCTCTATAACATCGTAATTACCCAGTTGTGCCGCTTGCTTTCTTTTTAAAATCAACAGAGCGAGGTCTAACTTCTTGCCAGCCTCAAGCTTTGATTGCTCTAAAATCTCCAGCCGCCTTCTTTCAGAATATTCCTCCTCATTAATATTTTGATTTTCTATTTGATTGGGGGTCTCGAATTTCATATTATCGTAGATACAAATAGTTTGTCCTGTATTACTGTGGACTTGGCGAGAATCGAACTCGCGTCTCCGCAACCCGCCCCGTTAGACATTCTGTGGACCTAGCCAGAATCGAACTGGCGTCTCGACAATGCGAATGTCGCGTCATACCACTAGACCATAGGCCCAAAACAGCTTAATGCTCATCGCATATAGCTTATGACTTTTCAAATTCTCTTTTTATCAACTCTGTTTCTTTTTCTAACCACTGATTTTCTTCAACGCTATATTCCCCACCGTGTACCATTGTCCCCGCATAAGACGCCTCTTTTTGGTCTAGATGCAAATTAACCACTATACCAGATGGCTCAATCATCTTTACAAATATATGAAAGCGCGGAAAATCAGCATTACCAACATGCTTAACAAAAGATAGCTCGTCCGTTCGCTCGTCGCGGCGCAAAAAAGCATAGCCGGCCCGCCGCAAAATATTCAAGGGCGAATCGTTCGTTTTTTCAAAAGTCAATTTCATTTGCTTATTGTATAACACAAAAAACCCTTTTTTAAAAGGGTTTTTTGTTGAACCCCACACTCAAGAAGGATTCAAAAAGTGCGGGGTGAATTAAAACATAAACCGCGCGTCGGCGAACTAGGCTAATAAATAAATTATCTTTTCCCTCCGGCCGACGCGCGGTTTATAAAAATTAATAGGTGGACTATTAAATTTTAATTGAGAGCTATGAGCTCCTCTGGCATATATTATTACAAAAGAATTGGCCAAATATTTCAGCCAGAAAAACTATCTCGATTTATTGCTTTGATCATCTTGATCATCTCGAGCATTTTTTCTATCCTGCTGTGTATTTTTTGTATCTAGTTGCTCATTCTTTGTGTCTAGCTGCTTATTTTTTGTTTCTTGTTGCGTATTTTTTTGCATCCTCATTTGGGCATTATTCTGCCAGCGTTGAAATAACGGCTCTTTATTTTTCTCAAACTTTTGAACGCCAAAAGCCCGAATTTCCGAACCCTTTTTCTCTCCCATAATCATGACTGGGTCGTTTTTCTCAACTTTTTCTTTTATTACATCCTGCCCGAAAGAAGTGCTGGTAGACATCTGAATTTTTACGTTTTGCTCCTCTGGCGTATCAATTGAAAAATCATTTTCGTCTATGGGTTCGGAAACCACGCCGCTATATAAGTTTTCAGTCGGCATCACTCCGTAGTTTCGATATAGCGCGCCCGCCACGGGCAAGGTGCTCTCCTGGGCCGATTGAAAAGCGCCTTCGTGCAGCGGCGTTGTCGCCACAAAAATCCCCGCGGCCAGACCCACGCCCAGCACTCCTACGAGCGAAAAAATCAGCGGCCGGCGATAAGCAAAGCCCAAACGATGAACTAATATTTCCATTAAAACCAAAAGAACCAGTGCAATCGTCGCCAAAAACCACGGGAAAGAAGATAAAAACATTTTAATACCCGGCCAGCCAAAACCGAATAAGAACCAGGTGCCGTTGCCGTGCACGACAAAGATGATAAAACTAATTAGAAAAACAGTCGCCAAAAAAGCAAAAAGCAACGTAACGTCAAAAAAGACGGCTTTAAAAATAAAATAAAATCTCGGTTTCATTTTTACCTGTCCGTGTTTAATTTCTCCGACGACTTTGTCGCTTAAAGTTGTTTTTGTTATTTCAATATTCATAAAGTATAACCCAATTTTTGGCAAAGCAGCTGCACTGCTTTTCTGCCTCGCTTGAGCCTAACGCCGACGGTCGAGACGGGAATATGCAAAATATCGGCGATTTCCTCATAGCTTTGTTGCTCAAAATAATAGAGAACCAGCGGCTCGCGATATTTAACCGAAAGCTTATCCATGCATTGATCGATCAATTCTGTCATTAAACGCTCCTCGGCCCGCTGCTCAGTCCGTTCCTTGGCCACCGGATGAGGGAAAATAATGTCAGTGTCAAAAAATCTCATTGGTTCTGACTTTTTCTTTTTTAAAAGATTTACAAATTCGTTATGGGCAATCCGGTAAATCCAGGGAGAAAATCTTCTTTTGACATCAAAACTTAAAATATTTTGATAAGCTTTTAAAAATGCCTCCTGCACCGCGTCTTCCACCGCTGCCTCGTCCCCCGCCAAAAACTTCTTGCCGTATCGCTTAAGCTTTTGCTCATAGCGCGCTACCAGCTCCCCAAAAATGTCAACATAGCCGGTTTGAACCAGCCGCGCGATTTCCTCGTCACTTTTTTGTTGTGGCGCCGGATAAGCCGGCTGATCCATTAACATTTAATACTAAAAAGATTCTTTTTTATTTCGCTTATTAAGCGTAAATTGAGAAATTAAAAAAGCCCTTTTTTGTCGGGACGCCGGGATTTGAACCCGGACTACACGCACCTTCACCCCGTTAGATTTTCTCAGTCGGGCTGCGGGGATTTGAACCCCGACTAAATCCTCCCGAAGGACTCGTGCTACCATTACACTACAGCCCGAAAAAATATCTAACGGGGCAAGGCGTGCGTACTACCATTATACGATGCCCCGATGAATTCGGTGCGGGGTGAAAAGGACTCGCCTGCCCCGTAGCGATTCGCCAAAGGCGAATCTGCTACTGGGGTGCTACCGTTACACTACGTCCCGTCTTAAATTCTCATCTATCTTATTTCATCATATTTTAAACAAATAATCAAATAAAATTTAAAGCGCCTTGCTTGACATTTTGTGAACTAAATATAAAATAGTTTTAGCTCTTTTTTATTACTTTAGGGAGGTGATTTATGACAATCCCCTGTCCTGTTTGCCAAAAGCTAACTTTAAAGGAGATTCAAGGAAAAAAAGTAAAAAGTAGATTTAAAAATTTACGGCTAATGGCCGGCATCAAAGATTCCGGAATCTTGGTTCAATGCGACCAATGTCATTGTTACTGGGAAATAACCGTCCTTAAGGAAAGCAACCGTTCGATTATAGAACCGGTTATGGCAGATGAAATTGTTGATGCCGCCCCAAAACCAGATACTCGGAAAAATACCGATTTAGAAAAATATCTTAAAAGTAACGGCTGGCATAAAGTATTTACCGAAGATAAAGAATTTATCGGCTGGTGGCATCCTGGAGTTTCACCACTGTCTGGCCGAGTCTATCCTCCTTGGGCCGCCCAGATAATTCAAAACGGCATTGACGACTTTACTTACTCACACCTCAAGCACTGAAGCAAAACCAAAAGCCCTGGTCCAAAATTTGAATCAGGGCTTCTTTGTTCAATAAATCTACTCTCAAGAGATCAATAATTCCACATCGCCCGCAGGCCAAAATCTTTCTAAAAATGATTTTTATAAAAATTTTTAATCCTTTAATTTAGAATTTGTAAAATTTATTTATCTTGCATTGAATTATATATTTCCTCCCTCATTTTACGCCGATCTTTAATTATCTCCAGCCAGTCGGGCTCGTCTTCTTTTTTTTCTTGAAACCTTACTGAGCTTTCAGCTTTATTAAGAAAATTCATTAAAAAATTATGCTGCTCATTTAATTTTCCGTTCTTTTTTGCTAAAGTATACTCCGCAATAGTCGCTTCTCTGTCAGAATCAATTTTGGTTTGGGGATGGGCACTCCCTTTCTCATTTTCCCATTTATCTTGCAGTCTTCGAGAAGGATACATCTCTAACGTCTCCATCGTCTCATGTTCGAGAATATTAGGTAATAAATCCGGCGGAATCGCGTTTATGTTTAATACCGGTCTGACCTCAAAACCGCTAGAGTAGCCGGGATACTCAGCCAAGATTTCTTTTGGTTCATCTCTTTTATCTTTTTCTGTCTGCTTCATAAATTCGTCTCGCGAAAGTAATAACGCCCTTTTTCTAATTTTTTCAATTAAGACATTTTTCAGTTCCAAATTGTTTCGGTCTCGTTGATATTTATCTACTTCATTTTCCAATTCTTCAGCTTCTTCTTTTTCGCTTGCGCCGGGTTTTATTTCGGTTTTATTTTGATTTGGTTGTTCAAATTCAAACATAAATTATTTATACCACGATATTCACCAGCCTCCCTCTCACAAAAATCACCTTCTTTGGCTCTTGGCCGCCGAGCCATTTTTGAATGGCGGCGTCGGATAACGCCATTTTTTTGGCTTTATCTTCGGAAATTTCAGCCGGCACCGAAAATCGGCCGCGCACTTTGCCGTTGATTTGAACGACTAGCTCGATTGTTTCTTCCCTGACCAGCGCCGGGTCGTATTGCGGCCATTTTTCGCTAAAGATAGATTTTTTACTTGCCCTGAGCCCCGTCGAAGGGTGACCGAGCTGATTCCAAAGTTCCTCAGCCAAATGCGGAGCAAAGGGCGAAATAATTTTAGCCAGCGTCTCAATTGCATCAACTCCAATTTCTTTTTTAGCTATTTCAAACTCATAAAGCGAATTAATATATTCCATAATGAAAGCGATGGCTGTGTTAAATTTCAAACGCTCCAAATCATCCCCTACTCTTTTAATTACGTGCTGTTCCGCTCTTTCTGCTCCGTTGTCTTTGGTTTCTTTTTTGCCTTTTTTAATAATTCTTTGCGCAATCGCCCAAACCCGATTAACAAATCTGGCCATGCCGGCCATGCCCGAATCGCGCCAGTCGCCGCCCAGTCTCACATCACCCAAAAACATCAAATAGAGCCGCACGCTGTCAGCGCCAAATTTGGCGATATACTCGTCCGGATTAACGATATTGTCTTTTGATTTGCTGATTTTGGCGCCTTCACGAATTAAAAGACCGTGAGCAAAAAATCTTTTGTATGGTTCTTCTTCTTCTTTCAAATAGCCCAAATCGTGCAAGACCATAGTAACAAATCTGGAATAAAGCAGGTGTAACACAGTATGCTCTCTACCGCCGATATACATGTCAATGGGAAACCATTTTTCCGTTCTTTTTTTATCGATTGCCCGGTCATCAAATTCGGTGCAGGGGTATCGCAAAAAATACCAGGAAGAATCAACAAAAGGATCGGAGACATCGGTTTCGCGCTGGGCCGGCCCGCCGCATTTGGGACAAGCAGTATTCACAAACTCTTTAACTTTATTGAGCGGCCCTTTGCCTGAACCATCAGGTAAAAAATTCTTCATTTCCGGCAAGAGCACCGGCAAATCTTTTTCCGGCACTGGCTGCCAACCATCTTTTTCACAATAAACCATCGGGATTGGCGGGCCCCAGTAGCGCTGGCGCGAAACGCACCAATCGCGAAGTTTATAATTGACCGAGCCGCAGCCAAGTTTATTATGTTGGAGCCACTGAATCATATTTGAAATCGCTTCATTAGTTGCCAGCCCATTCAAAAATTCTGAATTGACATTATAACCTTCACCAATATAAGCTTCTATTTTAATGTCGCCGCCCTTAACCACTTCAGTAATTTCTAGATTATATTTTTTGGCAAATTCCCAGTCGCGCTGATCGTGACCCGGTACAGCCATAATCGCACCGGTGCCGTAGTCCGCTAAAACATAATCTGCGACAAATATCGGAATTTCTTTTTTGTTAACCGGATTAATGGCTTTAACACCTTTTAATTCCACGCCGGTTTTGTCTTTATTTAAATCCGTCCGTTCCAGCGACGATTTTCGTTGAGCCTTTTTGATATAGGATTCTACTTCGTCCCAGTTTTGAATCTTTTCTTTCAAATCTTTGATTAATTGATGCTCCGGACAAATTGCCATGAAAGTTGCGCCAAACAAGGTGTCGGGGCGGGTAGTGAAAACTTCCATCTGGTATTGGGAATTTTGAACTGGAAATTTTACCGAAGCTCCTTCAGACTTCCCTATCCAGTTGCGTTGACCGACTTTCACATCTTCAGACCAATTGATCCATTCCAAATTTTTTAATAACCGCTCGGCGTAATCAGTAATTTTGAAAAACCATTGTTCCATCTGCCTTTTTTCGGTTTCGGTCCCGCAGCGCTCACAGCGACCGCTGATAACTTGCTCGTCCGCCAAAACGGTCTTGCAGGAAGGACACCAGTTGACCGGAGCTTTAGCGCGATAAGCCAGACCCTTTTTGTACATCTGTAAAAATAGCCATTGGGTCCACTTATAATAATTTGGTTTATAGGTTTCAACTGTCCGGCTCCAGTCATATTGGTTGCCAATTAGATGTAACTGCTCATAAAAATGTTTCTCGGTACGTTTGGAAACGTCTTTGATATGCTCTTTTATTTTAATCGCATAGTTTTCCGAATGGATACCAAAACCGTCCAATCCAATCGGCTCAAAAACATCAAAACCTTTTAGCCGCATGAACCGGCCGTAAGCGTCAGAATGGACAAATGCATACATATTTCCCACGTGCAAACCCTCGGCAGAAGGGTACGGAAACATCATCAAATTATAAAAAGGTTTTTTGGCCAAATCCAAATCAACCTGGTTAATTTTATTTTTCTCCCAAAACTTTTGCCACTTTTTTTCTATTTTTGAATGATTATATTTTTCCATATATTCCTGCTTGCCCGTCCGAAGTCCCGCTTAGCGGGACGAAGGAGGGCCATTTCGATTCTATTTTTTTGTGGGTATCTGCTCATAAGATTTAATTCCACTCTACCTTAAATTTGCCTTTTTTTCAACCCCCACACTTAATGAAAATTTCGAAAAAAATAGGCAGAAATTTGAAATTTCATCAGCTTTACTATTTTTTAAATGCTTGCTAAGATGTACTAAGTTTGCGCTTCAGCGCTATTTTCGTTAAGTGTGGGGGTCAACTCTAAATTATGATACATTGTAATTACTCTCTATGCAAAAAAAGCTTATTTTTATTACATTCGTTTTAGGACTTATCTTGATTGCCCTGCCGACTCAAGCCGCTGAAAATACCTGTAAGACCGGCTTGCAATCTCTGAATTTAACGCCCGTGGCGGTGATTTGCGGCGCGGCGGTGGATGCAATTAATCCTTGCGCGCTTTCAATTTTGATACTGCTGATGGCTTCAATGCTGATTGAGGGAGAGCGCAAAAAAGCCCTACTGGTTGGTTTCAGTTTTATCGCTGCAATTTACCTTTCCTATTTTTTCCTGGGGCTTGGCGCGCTCAAACTCATCCGAACCTACACCCTGACTTACAGCCGCGTTTTTTATGACGTTGTCGGCGTCATCGCCCTGATTTTTGGCGCGCTCAATATCAAAGATTATTTCTGGTACGGCGGAGGCGGCTTTATCATGGAGGTGCCCCGAAGATGGCGGCCAAAAATGAAATCGTTAATAACTGGCGCCGCCACTCCCCGGGGAGCTTTCGTCATCGGATTTATAATCAGCCTTTTTTTGCTCCCCTGCCTTTCGGGACCCTATATTGTGATTTTAGGAATGCTGGCCGCTAAAGCAACTTCCTGGAAAGCATTTCTTTACATGATTTTATATAATCTGATCTTTGTGGCGCCAATGATCATTGTTGTCTTGGCCATGTATTTTGGCCTGCCGCCCGAAAAAGCGGAAAATTGGCGCAAAGAAAAAATCCGGCTGTTGCACCTGATCGCCGGATTGGTTCTGGTGGCATTAGGAATTGTGATGCTGGCGGGATGGATATAAATCAGTTTATCGGTTTAAGTTTAAACCAAAATATTAGTTCTTATTAATTCAAATACCTATTGAAAGGAGGGAAAAAATGGACGAATTGAATGAATGCATCAGGGGCTTTTTGAATCAGGGGGCTCTGCTAAGGGGGCTAATGCTGGTCGGTATTACTTATATCGTCCTCCTACTTATTTTTTATATCCGCGAAAAACGCGAACGGAGGACAAAGTCGCCTACGCGCAAAAACCCCAAGACATCATTACATTCTTGGTTCTTTCGTTGGTCGCAGCGATAATAATGATATACTTAAGTATCGGCTCGCCTAAAATTCAAATAAAAAAATAGCCCTTGGTTATGGCTAACGAAAAAAGGGCGCTTCGCGCGCCCCTTTTATTTTGCCAGCTTTTTTATTTTTCTCTTCAAAATCAATCTTTTTATTATTGGCAATTTATCTAAAAGCGTTTTGCCTTGCAAATGGTCAACTTCGTGACAAATCACCCGCGCCAATAGATCTTCAGCTTTTAATTTTTGCGCTTGGCCGCTTTTGTCTAAATATTCAACAAATATTTTTTGCGGCCGTTTAACGTCAAATTCATAACCGGGCAGACTGAGACAGCCCTCGGCCGCCACAATTTTTCCTTTTTTGTTCAAAATTTTTGGGTTGATTAAAATTTTTAATCCGTCTCCTGCCTCAATCACCACCACCTGCTTTAGCTCGCCTACCTGGTTTGCCGCCAAACCTGCCCCGCCCTGGGTATAAAGCGTTTCCACCATATCGTCAATCAGTTTTTTTATTTCATCGTCAATTTGGCCAACTCGTTTGGCTTTTTGTTTTAAAACTTTATCCGGATAAGTTTTTATTTTTCTAATCATATTTTGAATAATTCTTTGGCGTTTTTTGTTGTTGCTTCTGCTATCTCATCGAAACTTATTCCTCTCAATTCTGCCACTTTCTCCGCCACATATTCGACATACGCGGGTTCATTTCTTTTACCACGAAAAGGCACGGGCGTCAAATAGGGGCAGTCGGTTTCAAGCAATAATCGCTCTAGCGGCATCTGCTTTATTACTTTATCATAATCGCGCGCAAAAGTGATGATGCCGTTAAAACCCAAATAAAAACCCATGGCTAAATATTGCTGGGCCTGCGACCAACGGCCCGAAAAAGAATGGATGACGCCGCGCAGTTTTTTATTGCCAAACAATTCCCATTCCCTCAGGGTCGCGAGCAACTCATTATGAGCTTCACGGCAGTGAAAAATAATTGGTTTTTTTAACGCGTCTGCCAAACTCATCTGCTCCAGCAAAACTTCTTTCTGTAATTCTTTGTTGGCCGCATTGTGATAGTAATCTAACCCTGTCTCCCCTATCGCCACGACCTTGGGGTCTTGCGCCAAAGATTTATAATAGTCATATTCAAATTTTTCCGCCTGCGTTTTAAATTCAACGGTTTCATATTCATCAAGTGGCGCGCCTATTTGCTGCTCGCGCAAATGTATCGGGTGCAAACCCACTGCCGCAAAAACGCCCTTGGGATATTTCTTGGCATACTCAAGGGCCCGACGGCTGGTATCTCGCTCGGAGCCGACATTTATCATCCAGATATTTTCTTTTAGCGCCCGTTCGGTCACCTCGTCGCCGTCGGTTTTGTAGGCAACGAAGTTAACATGGGCGTGGGTATCAATTAGCATAAAGCTTGAAAAAAATCATAGATTGTATATAATAAAAAACGTTCCTTTTTCTACCAAAATTCTTTCTGGAGGTGATTATGGCTAATTTGTTTAAAGAAGTTTGTTCCTTACTGGCGAAAATGAGCAATAATTGCAACCGGCCGATATCGGTCTGGCGCCTGGCTAACCGCCAAACCATAACTATCAATGTCTACTATGAAAAAACCGGAATGTGGTTTTGCCTTTCCAAGGGGCTGATTCTTGACAGCATATGTCTCTACCTCTACCCTCAAAGTCAAAAATTCAAATGTTATATAGTCAAACATTTCCCCAGAAAAGATCTTTACCAAAAATTTTTACCAAGAGAGAATCAATATTATTCCGGTGAAGATGCTATACCGGGGAGTAATGCGCAACGAATACTTAATTTCTTTCTCAAGCTCCTAACGGATCCTGACCTAGTACGAGTCGACCCCTACGACCGCGAAAAAATCCTGACAGGCGAAGAAACGGACGCTGACCAGCTTCTGGCAATTAATTGCGCTGCTGTTGAAGCATTTGAGCAGGGGCTGGAATCGATTGAGCTCAAGCCCGGCATCATTAACCCGGATGATGCACCGCGAGTAAACAATTAAATTTAAGAGTCCGCGAGTCGGCCGAATTGAAATTTGGCCGACTCTTTTTCTTTTATTATAGCACGCCGTAAACAAAAAATACGCCCACAAAGGAACGCATCGCTATCGGCAACTTTCTTAATTCCTTTTAAGGAATTCTAATCTTCCACAAGGAGCGAAAAATGTCAATTATTAACACCTTTTGTACCCTTTTTCAACCACCGCCGATAAAAATAAAAATAGACCAAAATAATCAAAGCGTAATTAATTATTTCAAACCAAGGCGTGCTCCAGGACCAGCCGTCAAACTTCCATTGCGAAAGCGGCCATAAAAATGGTGTTGGAAAAAATTTATAAGAATGAGTCGGAATATCAATTAAAATATGAACCAGCCAGCCGGTCATGGCCCAGGGCGCGCCTTTTCTTTTGAAAAATACTATCGCGATGGCAAAGATGGCAAAAAAAACTACGAGGCTGTGCGAAAAATTATAGAGCCAGTTGGTCAGACGGAAAATCAGATAAGTATCCTGGGGCATGGGTTCGCTAATCTGGAAATGCGGTAAATCAGCCAATGTGGCGTAGCCCCCCAAAATGCTGCCAAAAAACCAGACCGTTAAAAGCGTGAAAGTAAAAAAATCCGGAACGATGCTCCAGAATACGAACCAACGAATTCTAATTGGTTTTTTGGTTAAGTTTTTTTTGTTGGCCGCTTTGGCAAGCGCGCCACCCCAAAGTCCGTGCGCAATAAAATCCATACCAAGTAGTGAAAATTCAACTAATTAATTATATTCCTTGACGATTGCCAAGTAATAAAGATTCTCGGAGATAATATTTGTGTCAATCAGCCTAAGTTGATTAAATATCTCGTCGAATTTCTACTACCTGGCATAAAATTAGTTTAATCTTATCTTAAAAAGCTAGAAATGGCAACCAACAAAAAAGGGCCCGAAGGCCCAGGGGGAAATGCTTTTAGCGTTTTATTGATATGATGCAACCGCTTAACACTCCGATAAAAACGGCAAGAAAAAATACGAACAGTGCGACGACGAACGGGCTGAGTCCTCTTGCCCAGATTGGAAAAGTCAGTTGAGCGAAGTCTATCTCCACCGTAGAAAAAATCAGCAATAACGTAACTAAAATAACAAGAATTATCCGTTCCATGACAACCTCCTTTCTTTTATTAACTTAGTTTTTTATTTTTAAAAAACTGTCAAAACCTTGGGAACAGGGCTTCGCCTTTGGTAATTTTTTTAGCTTGGCTGGCCTGCAAAATTTTTTGCGAAGTTTCTGGCATAAACGGCGCCAGAGACTCCCCTGCCTTAACAATGACAGCCAGTAATTCCCCCAAAACTTTTTTGGCTTTATTTTTGTCGGCTTTCACCAGTTCCCAAAGTTTTGTTTCATCAATATATTTGTTGCCCCAATCAATTTTTTCTTTAACGCGCTGCAGGGCTTCAAAAAATTTCAAATCTTTCATCAAATCGCTGATATCCAAATTAACACCAGGGTCGGTTTTAAGCTTACCCTCAAAATTCGTTTCAATCAAGTTAAAAACGCGGCTGATTAAATTTCCCAGTCCATTGGCCAAATCGGCGTTATATTTTTCACTCAGCCTCTCTAATGTTACGTCAACATCCTCGCCGAAACTGCCGAGTGTCAACAAAAGATAGCGCGTTCCGTCAACGCCGAATTTTTCCAGCATTTGCTCCGGGTCGATAACATTACCGAGAGTTTTGCTCATTTTTTGCCCGCCGAAGCTAATAAATCCATTAATAAAAATTTGTTTGGAATTTGGCAGGCCAGCTGCCATTAACATTGCTTGCCACATGGCTGCTTGCTGGCGCAAATTGTCTTTGCCGGCGATCTGCGTGACCGGCCACCAAAAATTAAATTCTTCCAAATCATCGGGCCAGCCGATGGCAGCGATATAGTTGACCAGCGCATCAAACCAGACATACATAACATGTTTGCTGTCTCCCGGTACGCCAATTCCCCAGGGCATTTTGGTTTTCAGTCGAGAAATACTGAAATCTTCCAATCCCATCTTCACAAATTGTTTTATTTCATTTAACTTTTTGCCTGGTATGACAAATTTGGGGTTTATTTCGTATAGATCAAGGAGTTTTTTGCTGAACTTTGAAAATTCAAAAAAGTAATTTTCTTCATCTATTATTTCAAGCGGCGTATCGGGGTGCAAAGGACAGCGGCCATTAACCAACTCCGACTCGGTTTTTTCCAATTCACAGCCAACGCAGTACTTGATTTTGTATTTTTTCTTGACGATATAGCCGTTGGAGTCGCAGCGCCGCCAGAATTCCTGCGCCGCCTTAATGTGTCGCTCATCGGTCGTGCGGATAAAGTTATCCCAGCTCAAATTGAGCAGCTCGCGCAAGTTTTTGTAATTTTGCGCCTGCTCGTCGCAATATTTTTGCACGTCAACGCCCAGCTCCTGCGCTTTACGATAGACTTTTAAACCGTGCTCGTCAGTCCCGGTGTTAAAAAACACCTCATCCCCTAATTGCCTGTGCCAGCGCGCCAAAACATCCGCCATAATAATTTCCATGGCAAAGCCAATATGCGGTTCAGCATTAACGTAGGGCAGGGTTGTAGTAATATAAAATTTTCTCATTTATTTACGATGACAACAAATTCCCCCTTTAAATTATTCTTATCGCTTTCCAAAATTTTTATTATTTCCTCCGCGCTGCCCCGATAAATTGATTCAAACATTTTTGTCAGTTCGCGGCAGACGACCAAATTTTTATCGGGCGCGTAATTTTTTAATTGTTCCAGCGCTTTCAAAATCCGGTGCGATGACTCATAAAAAACTACTGTATATTTTGCCTCCGCCACCTCGCGAAAAAACTTCTCCCTCCCCTTTTTGTGCGGCGGAAAGCCCATGAAAATGAATTTGTCTGTCGGGAAACCGGAAACGCTCAAAGCAGTAATGGCGGCGTTCGGGCCGGGTATTGGTATGATCGTGACGCTATTTCTTCTCCCCCTCAGTTGAGGGGGAGATTGAGAGGGGGAGGTGTTTTCTTTTTCAACTCCCCACCCTGTCCTCCCCTCATCTGAGGGGAGGAGGCGTAAAAGCTGTTCAACCAACTTCCCCCCGGGGTCCGAAATTCCGGGTGTCCCAGCATCGCTAACGAGCGCGATTTTCTTACCGCCTTCCAGCTCGCCAATAATATACTCAATTTTGCTCAATTTGCTGTGCTGAAAATAGCTGACGAGCGGCTTTGAAATCCGATAATGATTCAGCAATTTTATGGTTTGGCGCGTATCCTCGCAGACGACCAAATCAACCTCCTTTAATATTTCCAGCGCCCGAAACGTTATATCCTTTAGATTGCCAATCGGGGTAGCGACGATATATAATATTCCCATAGCCTTAGTATAAGTCAAAGGTTTTAAAATTTAAAGCTTGCCCTGAGTGAAATCGAAGGGTAAATTGTAAATTGAAATGATTTTACTGCCTCATATGCTCGCCGGCGCGGCGCTGGGTTCGCGAATCCATAATTTCGCGATTTTATTTGTCGCCGCGCTAGTTCTCCATTTCTTTTTTGACCGGCTCCCCCATTGGGAATACGCCGAGGTCGAATTGGATAAAATGGGCCCCAAGGAAATATCATTTTTTTTATTTAAGTCTATCTTTGATTTTTCATTTGGTATTTTTTTGCTCTGGCTCTTTTGGCCAAAATTGGGCTCACCAATTTATGTTATTTTTGCCGTTTTTGTCAGTCTGCTGCCCGACGGCATTTGTTTTTTGTATTTAGTAATTAAAATTTTGTTTAAATCTGAAGTTAAAATATTAAAAAAATTTTATAACTTTCACCATTTAATTCACGGACCCAAACACAAAAAATCCCTGTTCTGGGAATTAGCCATTGAGGGATTAACGGTTATTATTTTACTTTTATTTATTATGTATTAGGGAGTTTTACTTACCGCAAAGAAATCTTTAAGCAAAACCGAAAGCGCCGCGGCCAAGGGCACCGCCACCACCACTCCCAAAAGACCGGCGATCTTTGCCCCGACAATCAAAGCAATTATCACAATCAAGGGATTTAACCCCACCACCCGCTTCATCACCTGAGGCGCAATTATGTGACCTTCCAGCTGATGTACCACAACAAAAAGAGCCAAAACCAACAAAGCTAAAAAAGGAGACTGAGTTAAAGCAATCAGTACCGCCACCGCCCCGCTCAAAATCGGTCCCACAAATGGTACGATTTCAAAAAGTGCGGCCAGCAGCGCTAAAATTAATGCGAATTTCACTTTTAAAATTGTGAGTCCAATGTAAGAGAGCAAACCTAAAATAGCCATAATGACTAACTGCCCCCGGAGCCAGGCGCCCAGCTTCTCCTGAATTCGCTCGGCTAAATCGGCAATGTAGGATTGATGTTTGTCTGGCAACAAGCTCGCCAAAAAATTTTTCAAACTTTTGTCCTGAACTACTAAATAAATTGAGATCACCAAAACAATAATGGCGTTAAAAATCCCTCCAAAAATATTGACCGCTGTCCCAAAAATATCAGAGGCGGCGCTTGATAGCTGGCTGCTCAATTTTTCCAAAATATTCTGAATATTCGGCGTCCCGATTTTTTGTTCCACCAGGTTAATGCCCGTTCCGAGCTTGTCTAATAAATCTGGTAAATTGATTGCCAGATTTTTTATTTGGCCGGCCAAAGTCGGCAGAACCAGATACAAAAACAGGCCCAACAGCAAAAATATCAAAATATAGACAATGGCCGTGCCAAAAACCCGCCTGACGCGATGTTTTGCCAGCCAATCCACGGGGCCGTCTACTGCCGCGGCAATGACGAGGGCAATAAAAAGCATCACCAATATGCCGCGAATCAAATACAAAAAATACAGCCCCAAAATAATGAGGACAAAACGCAAGATTGTGGACGTTGAAATATCGATAATTTGGCGGTTATTCATTGGCTTTATTTTAAGACGTTCTGGCTAATTTTTCAAGTCTTTGCCATTTTTATTTAAGGATGGTATCGTTAAATCAGAAAAATGAAAAAATTTTTAGTTATAGTTTTTGTATTGATAGCGTGGGCGGTTTTCTTTTGGACTTTGTATGAACATGTCCCGGAAGTAAAAAATGCTGTTAATAAATTCATCCAATAGATTTCTTTTGGAGGGGTTCTTTTTTATAACGCAAACTAACGTATTTTTAAAAAACGCCCATCGGACACAGACAAGCCAACAATTGTTTCCACTGTCTGAGATATTTTAAAAATTTAAAAATGAGTTTCCTAAAAATATTTTCTACTAAAGATAATACTGACATCTATGATTTGCTTTTTCGTGTTGGTATGGGGTGGAGAATACTATATGGTTCTCTTCGCCTGATACTTGGTTTTATATTATTACGTCTTATCGGCACTCCGCTGTCGGAAATATTTTACAAAGTAATGAGCCACGAACTCATTGAGGACCCGACTGATTTGCTTGTACAAACGGCTAGCCCCCTGCTTCAACATCTATCATTTACGGTGACCTATTTTATTGCCGCCTATCTGATATTTTGGGGAGTTATCGATATTTTACTCTCAATTAACTTACTAAAACATAAGGTGTGGGTATTTCCCATTAGCATTTATCTCATTGTAATATTTGTAATATATGAAATATATCGATTCTCATATACTCACTCGCTCGTACTCGCCTCTATAATAATTATAGATATTGTTTTAGTTTGGTTGATTAGAAAAGAATATAACAAACTAAAATCCTTATTTCGCAAGTCAGGAATATAAATAATCTTACTTTGCCACTGAACGAAAGTTCGAAAATAGTCCCACGCCAAAGGTGGACAAGCATCGAGCGAGCAAGAATTAATTTTTAAAATAATAATATGCCCCAACACCAAGATATCAGAGACGTAATTTCAAGCAAAAAATGCGGCAAGTGCGGCGGCGAGGCCGATGGCTGGAAATGTTCAGAGTGCGCTTACACGAGCGCGTCTTTTGACGCTTCGCACTGGAAAGATTGCGCTCGCGGCGGAAAAATGAAGGTGAAATGCAAAAACTGCGGTGAGGCGGAAGATAACTGCACGTGCCAGCCGCAATAGTTTAAATCGTTTATATAAACTTCGAAAATCGTCCTATCGGGCGAGCCCCGACTTGCCGCCTAATCAAATAGGCGGTTTATTGGTAGAATAGAAATATATGAGATTAAATTTTATACCAAAAACTCGTTTAGGTAAATGGTCTGTATGGCTAAACGCTTTTTTCTTAATAATAATTACTACCTCTATTATTTTAGTTAACGTACTTGGTATACTTTCTTATGATGACCACTGGTGGGATATGACTGTACCACTTGTATTTTTTGCCAGTATCACTGCTTTTATTTTGGGGCTAATAACTATAAGAAAAAATAAAGAATCCTCTGCTCTTGTCTATGCATCAGTCATTATAGGTTTGCTCGCTATTCTTTTTATTCTTTTTCATAGTTTATTTATCAATGATTAAATATTTTCACAAATCTTATTTGTATTGTAAATAGCTAAATTTGGTATATAAAACCCCTCCGATTGCTGAATCCTGGTTCTAACGTCGTCCACGATGTGGAATATAGCTGTATGTGAGTTCAAAAATCATCTTTTAGTCTTTCGAAGTTTTAACGAAGGAGACCCATCAATTAACCAAACCCCCAGCCGCCGAAAATTTAATTATATGAAAACAGCCAGAGCGTTTGTGCTCCAGCTGTGTCTTAACAAAAAGGCCAACCCACCCATTTCCCTTTCTCATAAACGCAAAACCATGGCGACTCTGACCGATAAGAAAAACCAGCTTCTCTCATCTGCTTTTTAATCTTTCCCCATTGGCTTCTTTCCACGTCCCCTCTTTCTATGCTAACAGCCAAATGGCCTTCTTTAGTTACATCAAAGACAATTTCTTCCCGTTCTGTTTCCATAGTAAATTTCTTATCAAATAATATTATCTGCCGCTTCAACACTATAGACAATTTCTTTTCCGTAAAAATCTGCCTAACCTGGCTATTGGCGAGACCTCCAGGAACGCCCCATCTTTCTCCCAATTTTTTACGCTTTGGACTTCCGGGATCCGGATAAAAATCTATCCGCAGCCTGACGAGCCCTTTTTCATAATAAGTCCCTAATTCATCCAGCGTCAGCATGGCCAACCTCCTTTTTGATGTTATAAGAACTGACTTTTAATTTATTATTTAAAAAATACTGCAAACTGTCAAAAAAGACAAGTTTTAAATGAATATGAAAAAAGCCCGGTTAAAGCCGGACTTTTCTTATTTGAGGAAATGAGCGAAAATATTTTTCTTATTCCATTTCTCTTTTCAGCTGGTCAAGTATCGCTATCAAGGCACTTATATTTTTTGCAGATTCAAGCATTTGCTTCAACTTTTTAAAGGCACTTCTTATTTCTCTTTTTTTGGAATAAGGAATGCTTTCTTGGTCCAAGCATTCATCTGCCAGGTCAAGCTTCTTTATGGCTAATTGGACGGCGGCCGACGCCAACATATACTTTTCTTGCTTAGCATATTTTTCTGCTTCCTCAACGCAGGCTAAGGACTCGCGCAAGTATTGAATATATGTCTGAGCAAAAAGCGGTGAAATTAAAGCAAAAAACGCAAAAATCACCATCAACGCTATTCCGCATTTTTTCTTCATGACCCACCTCCTTAATAAAAACTGAGATTAAAAGAACTTTGTTTAGACTATAATACAAGCAAAAATATTTAACAAGCTTTATTTTTTATTTTTATCAGCTCGCTCTCCTCAAAACCAAAACCCCAGCCGCAAAACGGGTGGGGTTTTTGATAAAATTTTTACTTTGAAAGATTTAGCGTTCAAAAAACCTAATATATATAAAGCATGAAAAAGCCATTGAATTATTATCTAATAAGGCTTGACCGGCTAGCCGCCTGGATTTTGCTGTTTTCCATGGTTGTTTATTTTATTACGGGCTATGGCCTGACCAAAGGATTGATTGATCCAGCCTTGGCCGCCAGTTTGCACTTGGATTTTTTGCCGCTGGTCGTTTTGGTTGCCTTTATCGCGCACAGTAGCTTCGCGGTTCATTTGGCGCTCAAAAGACACGACGCCTGGAAACCGATAACAAAAACTTTGCTCTTCGCTTTTTATTTTTTCTTTCTGGGTTTTATAGTTTACGTTGACCGATTTTATAAACCGACGCCGCTGGTTGCATCCGGCCCCTCCGCTCTACCGACCAATGAAATTTCATCGTCAACAACTTCCGCTACGCCGTCTGTTCCATCGGCTTCGCCGACTCCGACACCACTGCCGACCCAATCCCCCGCCAAAACTCCGAGCCCTGCGCCGATTCAGCCGACTCCTATTTTTTCGCCAAAACCATTGCCAACTCAAACCCCGTCGCCAACTCCATCGCCGACCCAGATGCCGCCTCCTCCGACTTCCACGCCTACAACAGCGCCCTCGCCTTCTCTGCCGACTTTCAGCGCGGCGCAGCTGGCCCGATACAATGGCCAAAACGGCCGCCCTGCCTACGTGGCGGTCAACGGCAAAGTCTACGATGTCTCGCGGGCTTTCCGGCGCGGAACTCATTACTCTCATTTAGCCGGCCGCGACTTAACCGCTGAATTCAACAGCGTCCACTCCGCCTCATTTTTGACCAATATGCCCATAGTGGGAATCTATAATAAAACCCCCAGCCGCAAAAACGGGTGGGGTTTTTAATTTCTTGACAAAATAAAATTTTTCTGTTAAAGTTTACAAATCAGAATTTTAGTTCTTCTATTTTTTCAAATAAGTTCCTATACATATTGCATAAATATAAATTTATGCTATTATAAAGAATCGTTTTTTAGGCAGTTCTGTACCTTAAAAAATTTTGAAAGGAGAAATTTGTATTTCGGAAAAAAATCGAGACTCACTATCAGCAAAGAAAAAAAGAAAAGGAGGAAGCACCATGAAAAAATTTGGAGTCTTATGTTTGATGTTTTTTTTGACTGCGTGTGGCGGTAACGGGTGTAACGGTGGCGACGGACCGACACCATCATCCGCAAAAGCAATTACGGCATTTTCTCTGAACGGAGTTGTCGGAACGATCAATGAAACGGGAAAAACTATAGCGGTAACTATGCCCTTTGGCACAGATGTGACGTCTCTGGTGGCGACATTCACCACAACCGGCGCCAGCGTCAAAGTAGGCTCAATTGTTCAGGTAAGCGGCACAACGGCCAATAACTTTACCCATCCAGTGACTTACACGGTGACAGCAGCAAATGCTTCAACACAGGATTATACGGTGACGGTTACGGTTTCTTCAAACCCGTCAATCCTTCTATCCGGTGATTTTACCGGAACTATAGTGGACGCAGGCAATTGGCACATTCCAACTTGGGTGTCGCCAACCGATGGTACTTTTGTTGGCCAAACCCAATTTAGATGTAGCCAAAATGCTCCACTTCCAGCCGCAAGCAACAGTAATGCGATCATTACCCTCGACACATATAATCCAACCGGATTGAGTTTTTATGGAACTGACCTGATAAGTAATCAGTCATTTACATTGGCACAAGGGATTATAATTACGATAGTCGCTAAGATGGACGCTCCAATTCCGGCCGGTATTGTCGGCGGTATATTCCTGTATGCCCCGCCTGCCAGTACCAGCAACACGCTCCATGATGAAATCGATTTCGAACTTCTTAGCAATGATCCGTATTATGTGCACACAAACATTTACGGTAACGAGCCATTGGGAACTGGACATCCGGCCTCCTACGCTTACGCTACTGGTTCGATCACAGATTATCACACATACCAAATCGAGTGGTTGCCTGACCAAGTATCGTGGTACGTTGATGGCAACCTTATTAGAACAGTCACAACACAGTCGCCAATACCAGCAGGACCTCTGTATGTTCACTTTAATATTTGGGTGCCTGGCAGTGATTTTGCTGCCGCATACAATCCCAGCCTGCATTGGGTAAATTCGGCAAGCGCTAATCAGACATTCTCAATGAGCGTGGATTCGGTGACCGTTAGCAGATAACTCTCTCTTTTGAAAATTAATGGACCCCTCAATGCAAAATGCAAAGAGGGGTTTTTATATGCAGTAATTGTAAATTTAATTCCACCCATTCCAAAGTTCGAAAATCGTCTTTTAGTCTTCCGTAGTTTTAACGAAGGAGACCCATTGAGCAAGCAAAAAACTCAAATTAAATAATCCCCCAGCCGCAAAAACGGTTGGGGGGTTTTAGTTTCTACCTTACTTTAAAATGGAAACCCGACATCTCTCACGTGTCCGATAATTAAGATCGGCCAATCATTTTTTTATCGTTGTCCCCAAAAACTCTTCCCCTTCTAAAATATTTTTCACATTTTCCAAATCATTGCCGCTGGCGACAATCACTTCCATATTTTCATCTTTTGCCAATTTTGCGGCCACCGGATCAACCGGCGCGTGTATGCCCGGCGACCAGTCCTTTGGAATTAATTTTAAATAATCGTCCCAGCTGATTTCTTTGATCGGTTTGGCATCGGAAAACTTTTGGTTATCTTTATCATAAACATAATCGGGCTTGCCTAAGATTATTGTTTGCCCAAGCCCAAAGTCAACCGCGATCTGTACTGCTACAAAATCCGTTGACCAGCCTGGCCGCCAGCCCGCGGCAATGATCAGAGGATGACCGTCGAAATCTTTAAGCTTGCCTCGGCTGTCCATAATAACAGGATGAGCTTCTTTATAAAAAATGGTTCGTAACAAATGAGCGTTGAGTCGAGTGGCATGAATGCCAAGCCAATCCTTATCTTCGTCCGATACTTCCACAATCTCCCCGGCCGCTTTTTGAAACTTACGCGCTAATCCCCCACCGCCGACAATAATCACAAATCTCTCGCCGAGGCCAATCCTTTCTTTTATAAAATCAAAAAACCGCTTCAAATACTCAACATTAATATGGTCTGGATGTAAGCTGGAGCCTCCTAACGCGATTACAAAATCTTTCATAGTTAAATTTATTATCCACCTTACCCGCCGTTTTGGCAACCGAAACCCCCAGCCGCAAAAACGGGTGGGGTTTTTAGTCTTTAACTAGCTACGAAAATAGGCCTCGACAACTTTTTCTATTTGAGACACCAGAGCGGGATATTAGACATAATTAGTGTCAAACATTTGACATACAATATGTCTTTATATATACTGAAGCTATTATTACCTAATCAAAAAATATTATGAGCAAAGCAAAACTTATATTAATTCTTAAAGCAGGCGACGAAGTAGTCGAGGAGACAGAGGATCCGATTCTTTGGCGAAAGGTATTAGCAACTATTCAGGGAGAGCGGGAACAGACTAAAGAGACACAAGTGCAATCAAACGAGAATAATTTTTCTCTCAAAGACGACCAGACAGTGGACGCTGTTGTAGAAAAATTTGCTGCGAGCATAAACGTATCCCCGGCAGAAGTCCGGGGGTCTATCGACCCACAAAAAGAAGACCCTTATATTACTCTTAACAGCAAATGCTGGGAAGCAATGAAAAAACAAACTCCCAGGCGAGGGCCAGGCGCAGTCGGACCCGCTGCTGTTGTGGGTACTGTTCTTGCATTGTGGTTTGAAGTAGCAAAAAATAATGAATCCGTGACCCAAAACTCTATACTAAAGATACTGGAAACTCTCGGTGTTGCTGACAACAATCCTGCGCGCAGCGTAAAAAATGCCGAGTGGCTGATTCATCGGCGTGGCGGAATCATTAAAATTGACCCGTCTCAGATAAGTAAGGCTGAGTCTTTTGTAAAAAAATTCTGTACTAAAAGATGGAACGACAATGATAAAACTACATAAACGCAATGGAAAAATTCTTGCAATCAATAGATAACACCGGCTTAACATCGTTAAAACGCGCATGCGCCATTTTATGGTGGATTGGTCGCGAAGACCCTACGGTTGGTATCTCAACAGGCGAAATCTGCAAAATAATTGAGAGTACTGGTCATCCAAAACAGAATGTCTCGCGTCTCGCCAATCAGCTATCTAAAGCAAAAAAAATGGCTACTCGCGTGCCGGGACAAAACGCATGGCGGCTACATCCGAACGGAAGAAAAAAACTCGATGCAATTTATGAACCCATTGTTGATGTGCCTAAGAAACCCATTCAAACCAATAGCGTTCTGCCAAAAAATTTGTTCTCAGGTACTAGAGGATATATCGAAAAAACGGTTTTTCAAATCAATGCTAGCTATGATAGTGGACTTTTCGACTGTTGCGCAGTGATGTGTCGGCGTCTTCTCGAAACCCTTATTATTGAGCTCTACGAAAGTGTTGACCGTCAGGCCGACATTAAAGCCTCGGACAATAATTTTCTTATGTTTGCTGATTTGCTTTCTATTTTAGAACAAAATCAGTCTTTCAATTTAAGTAGGAACGGCCTACAGGGTTTGCGAGATTTTAAAAAACTTGGAGATCTTTCGGCCCATAATAGAAGATTTAACGCACGCAGAGAGGATGTTGATCGCATTCGTGATGGCATAAGAGTAGCCTCTGAGGAACTTCTACACTTAGCAAAATTAATTTAACTGATCACGGCCACCTCGTTAGTCTGAGTTTCTAAATAGATTCGGATAAAAATTTTTAATGCCGGTTTGCACCTCATTTTTATTAATCCCGCTCCCCCACCGTTTTTGTAACTAAAAATCCCAGTCGTAATAACGCCTGGGATTTTAATTATAAATTGGAAAAACTTAAATTTTCAGCAATCTCTCAAACTTTTCCTTCTCCTTAAACGGCCCGATCAGCGCTAAATTGAGTTTGGCGGGCTGCAAGATATCGCGGGCGACGCGGGCTAAATCGGCGGCGGTGACTTTGTCAACTTTGGCAAAAACTTGCTCGGGCGTCAGGATTTCTTTTCTTAAAATTTCCTGCATCCCGACCCAAGAAGCCAGCTCGTCTGAAGTTTCCAGACCGATACTCATGGCACCTTTAATATTGTCTTTGGCCTTTTTTATTTCCGCGGCGCCGATTTTTTGGTCGCGGATTTTTTTATATTCTTTTAGGATTTCTTTGATGGCTTCGTCCAGCCGACTGTTGGCCACGCCCGCTTGCGTGACTAGAAAACCGGAGTCCGTGTAGTTTTCAACGCTTGTTCGCACATAATAGGCCAAGCCCTTGCGCTCACGCACCGAAATCCAAAGGCGCGAGCTCATCATCCCGCCCAAAATATTGCCCAACACCAACAAAGGGATGCGGTCTTTGTGAAAAGTGTCGTAGGCGCGAACGCCCAGGCACAAATGAGTCTGGTCGGTCGCTTTATGATATACCAAAACTTCCGGTTTGCTTTGCTTTTCCGCCACCGCCAATTTTTTGGTTTCGGGCCCTTTTGAAAAAGGGCCAAAATATTTTTCTACTTTTTTGCGGGCGTCTGCGCCGATGTTGCCCGCCAGACAAACGAGCGCGTTTTTGGTTCGGTAGTGCGTTTTGAAATAATTTAAAAATTGTTGGCGCGTCACGGCGCTCACCGTCTCTTTTGTTCCGGCCACGTCCCAGCCGGCCGGCTGGTCGCCATACAAAAGCTTTTCCCATAATTCCGTCACGTAGCGCATCGGCATATCAAGATACATATTGATTTCTTCAATGATGACTCCCCGTTCCCTTTCAATTTCCGCGCCGTCGAATTTGGAATTGAGCAAAACATCGGACACCCAATCGAGTGCCAAGTCCAGGTGGCTTTTATCAACCTTGGCCCAGTAGCCAGTGAATTCTTTTGAAGTGAAGGCGTTATAAAGCCCCCCTACCCTATCCAGTGTCTCCGCCACGGCCGTGGTGTTGGGCCGTTTTTTTGTGCCCTTGAAAAACATATGCTCCAAAAAATGTGAGAGCCCATTGATTTTTTTGGTTTCGTATTTTGAGCCCGCGGCAAACAAAACTAAAACCGTCACCGTCTGGCTGGAAGGCATCGGCGCCAAAATCAGCCGCAAGCCGTTTTTGAGAGTGGTTTTTTTAAACATAATTTTATACTATCAGGCAAAAATAATAATTGCAAATAAATCTTCACGCCTTTATTAAATGTAGGAATAAAAAAGGCCTTCGTCGCGTCCGCCAATTTTTTTGGTTTTCGCGATGAAGGCCTCGATGTATATCTAGCCAAACAAACGGGCTAGGTACAAAGATACTTCCTCCGGGTTACTCAGCCATCTTATAAAAAGAGTGATGGCCGTGAAAAATATAATAATGCCGCAGGGCACTAGCGCATCAACCACGGGACGTCTCCTAGGGCTACAAAACCATTTATAAAGCATTCTTCTCTCCTTTCGCCCGAGGGCATTTTTAATCGACCGGGGCTATTTTGACCGCCGGTCATCCTCGCTGACCCTGTCCCTGCCTAGAGCCGTAAATATGCAGGATAAACCTGCAAGGAAAACCGAACTCCAACGGACAGCGGCTGCAAACAATAAGCCTACCAAAAAAAGAACAATTCTCATTTTCTTCACCCCCTTATTTTATTTTTTCCAGAATACCTTCCCTTCTCTGAAAATTCATTTTCATGAGTTCTCGGAGAAGAGGGCCTTCGTCGCGTCCGCCAATTTTTTTGGTTTTCGCGATGAAGGCCTCGGAAGAAACTGGTTAGACAAAACAAATGAATTTACTCGTCCCCCGGATAGGGTAGGCCTCCCCGGCTGCCTGCTCTTTGAATTTCAGGGTGCAGGTGGGCCGGGCGCCGTTGAACTCCTTGAAAATGTCTATAGCGGTGTATTTTAAGCCACGCGCGGTCTTTTCATATACCTGGACCGTCGCGGTCCTTTCCGTGCCGAGGTCCCCATCCAAAAAATCGTAGAAATTCCGGTTGACCAGAACCCCGTCAATGCTGAACGCATTGTGCCAGCGCTCAGGGATGATTTCACCAGACTCAATCGGAGTCGCCTGACGATACTCCATGTCTTCCGATTCTTTGGGAACCTTCACCCGGACAGCTTCCTTGATAATAATAATCCGGCTGTCTTTTCCAACTTGCCCTGTCATAGCCTACCTCCTTTATTAAGATTTCTGATGCCGCGGCATCAGGCAAAGAACTTCCCTTCTCTGAAAATTCATTTTCATGAATTCTCGGAGAAGAGGGCGGGCTCGTGAAGTTGTGAATTATTTTCACTCGCCCGCCCCTAGAGTCTTATTTCTTTACCCCCATCGGGATATGATAATTATCGGAAAGAACGAAAAGGGTCAAAGCGAGACAGTAAATTTTGCTACCCTCACCTTCCCCCACTTCTTTAAAGGTGGCGTAGGCCACCACTGGCTTACCCCTGAGAAGATCCAGATTGTTCCGGTCGATTCGGCGGTTAACGATTGTAATTTTTGTTTCTGGTGTAATAATACCGCCAAATCCACTGGCTCCAGTCATGGTCTTGTCTGGCCAAATGACAAAATACGTCTTTTCAATCCAGGGATAATCGAAATATCCTTTATCCCCGACTTGAAAGTAGGAAACTGCGGTTTTATCGGCCGCCTGAACAGCTGCAACGGAAACCGCAAAAACAATCACCAACGCCAGAGTCCAGATTATTCTTTTCATTTCCCTCTCCTTTGCCTTTTAGGCATTTTATTTTTTTGAAGAACTTCCCTTCTCTGAAAATTCATTTTTCATGAATTCTCGGAGAAGGTCGGGAGAGATTGCTTTCTCCCGAGAAAATTTTTTTTAAAGATTTCAATAAATTTGCAGACGGGCTCGCAGCGCTTTCATTAACCGATTGCATGCTGCGATGCGGTTCCCAGCAGCAGCGCCCTTTGTTGTTACGATCTTATCGCGTTCTGCCTTAAGGGCGGTGAAAATTCGCCCGGGGCCAGGAACGAAATATTGCTGAGTGTCTCGTTCAGAAACCCCCCCGATAACGTTTCCCAGATTTTGTAACAAAGTCTGGGCATCGAAAGCAGGTACGTTTTTCACTTCTAAGTAAACTTCGCCGGGGCCGGCATTCGCATCAGATAAGTACCACTCCTCAGCGTCAATTAGAACCCGAGCAACGGGTTCTACCCCGATCTGAACAAATCGAACTTTTTCGTTATCCATGACTAACCTCCTTTTTCTTTTTTTATAGAACCCCTTCTCTGAAACCTCGTATGCGAATGGCGTAAATTCATGCGAATTCCGCACATGCGAATACAAGACCTCGGAGAAGAGGGCGGGCTCGTGAATTTGTAAATTATTTTCACTCGCCCGCCAAAATTGAGTCTCTATTTTTTTGCACATTTAGGACATTTTGCGCTTTTTTCATCCAGCGCGTAGAACTTTTTCCAAGCATGTTCAGTGCCGTCTTCATACTTCACGCGACAGTTATGATACACCGGAACTTTTTCGATGGTGTATTTTTCGTCGCAACCCGCGCAGATAAGCTCCAAATCCTCTGTGGCAACTCTCTCGTAGACGACCACCTCTGGCATGATTTACCTCCTTTTTGAAGTTTTTTATACTTTCAAAAAATATGGAGAATTTCCTTGGGAACTCCCAAGGAAATTCTCTGTCTTCTTATTTTTGTCTTCCGAGGATGCTCTTGGCGAATTTTTCAAGTTCGCCTTCAAGCTCGGTGTCTCTGACACCATCTTGCCGCAAGGCAAACGGCCAGAGGATGTCTTTGCCCGCGCCAATCCATTCGGATGAGCTCAAGGATGAGCCCAAGAGAGCCTTAATACTCTCAATTGTTCCGTAATGGACTACCTCCGGGCAATCCTCAAGCGTCATGATAGCTACTATCATTCCGCTTGAGGTATACCGGCAGAGCTGGATTACGAACCAGTATTTCATGGAGCACCTCCTTTTTTTTATTTAACTGCCAAAAATATTTTATGCCCCAGGAATCAGAGAATCTGAGATAACCCAGACTCCCTGGTTTCTGAGGCACTTCGGGAGAAACCCTCAGTGTAAACTGCCTTATTTTAGGCAAAAAGAACTAACCAATTTTGCCTTATTTTCAATTGTTAGTATATCATAAATAAAACAACCTGTCAATATTTGACAGGTTGTTTAAAACGCGCTCAAAATCAAAACTTTAGCGACGTGCGATGTCCCGATATTAACGTTAATTTTTGGACATCGCACGTCGAAATATTAATCGGCTAAAAAACCAACTTATTCCTCCCACTTATACGCCACCTTGGCGTTCACTTTGTATTCAACGATCTTGCCGTCCTTGATTTCCACTGACTCGCTCAGAATCTTGGCGCCGGTCACTTTTTTGCCGGCTTTGACCTGATGTTCCACTAAGGTTTTTAGGGCGTCTTCGAAACTTTTTTCCGAAGTTCCGATAACTTCGCGGATTTTAATTATGGCCATGTTCGCTTCGCTCAAATTCAAAATGCAAAATGCAAAAATCAAAATGACAAATCAAAATTAAAAATTTTACATTTTACATTGTCATTTTACATTTTGATATTTGATTTTTAAATTAAGTTAATCTTCTATGATTTATAAATAGATTAATCAAGTTTGCCCTTGAAATAATCCTTGAGCTCACTAATCTTAATTCTTTCCTGTTTCATCGTATCGCGGTCGCGCACTGTGACATCATCTTTTTCCAGCGAATCAAAATCCACGGTCACGCACCAGGGCGTGCCGATTTCGTCCTGAGCGAAGTAGCGCTTGCCGATGTTGCCGCGCTCGTCCCAGGCGACCATAAAATCTTTTTTCAAATCAGAATAAATTTTGCGAGCCAATTCAACCAGCTGAGGCTTGTTCGCCAGCAGCGGAAATACTGCGACTTTGTAGGGTGCAATTTTGGGATTTAGTTTGAGAATCACTCTCTTCCCCGCTTCGCCGGAGCTTAAGCGAGGCGAGCCTTCTTCGCTGTAACCTTCTGCCAAAACCGCCAGCATCGTCCGGTCAACGCCGAAGGTCGGCTCAATGACGTGAGGAATATATTTTTTCTTTGTTTCCTCATCAAAATATTCCATGCTTTTGCCCGAAATTGCCTGATGCGCCGATAAATCGTAATCCGTCCGGTAAGCTACTGCCCAAAGCTCGTCTTGGCCAAAAGGAAATTTGTATTCAATATCTATTGTGCGCTTAGAATAGAAAGCGCGTTCTGTCTCCGGGATTTCATGGTTATAAAAATTTTGGCGGTTCAAGCCAATCCTCTCGGCAAAACCATAAATATATTTCAGCCATTCCTCAAAAATTTTATTCCAGTCCGCTTGCGGCGCAATAAAATATTCTATTTCCATCATCTCAAACTCAAGTGTCCGAAAAATAAAATTGCCAGTCGTTATTTCGTTGCGGAACGCCTTGCCCATCTGCCCCAGACCGAAAGGAATTTTAACGCTGGTGGAATCCAAAATGTTTTTGAAATTAACGAACATGTTCTGGGCGGTTTCCGGACGCAAATATGCCACCGCTCCCTCCCCTTCCACCGGTCCGATGGTTGTCTCAAAAAGACCGCTAAACATTCTTGCCTCGGTTAACGGACCGACGCAATCCGGGCATTTTGAAGGATCGGCTAATTTATCCGGTCGGAAACGGTGATGACAATTTTTGCATTCAACCAGCGCGTCTTTAAAATTTTTAACGTGTCCTGAAGCCTTCCAGACCTCCGGATTCAAAATTATTCCACCATCCAGGCCAACCATATCGCTTCTCTCTTGCACAAAATATTTCCACCATTGCAGCTTGATATTGTTTTTTAGCTCCGCGCCCAACGGACCGTAATCGTAAGTATTAGCCAGCCCGCCATAGATTTCAGAACCCGGATAAACAAACCCTCGGCGTTTACAAAGCGCCACAATTTTTTCCATCAGCTCTTGGCTCATAATATATAATTTGTATTTATAATTACTATCAGCATAACTTCTTTTCCTTTTATTGACAAGTTTCTAGCCTTCATTATATGCTTATTTTAACACTAAAGTACCTTAATTTGGCGATTCGCGCGGGGCGGTCGGGCGTCCCAATAGGCAAACTGGCTGGTTGGCCTTTCGTTTTTGGGTGGACCGGTTTTTTACTGGTCTCATGTACGGAGGGTGGACTCGCGAGACACGCCTCACGACCCAATCAGTAAAGAGCTGATACCCGTCCGAGGGAAAAGGTTCGGACAACCCCCTCGGGGTAACAAGTCCTCGGAGTGGCGGGTCGGGATGACAGCCGCCCCTCTTAAATGGCGGATGGAAGCGCGAATCGCCTCCCCATTTTTGGCTGGCAGTCCCCAGCGAAATCCAGGCAAGACCCTTTTTTGCGGGAATGCCCGCAAGGTAAAGTCTCCTTGAATAAAGGATTCACCCTGTTGGGTTAATCTGCCCGCAAAAGATATGCGGATTGCCAGCCACCCAAATTTTCTGCGGAGGGAAAAGAAGCACCATCCCATCTGATCCGCTCAGGATCGCCGGAGCTGATGGCTACGGCAGCTCCACCACTTCTTTTTCCTTCCGCAGGATTTGTTCCTAACGGTTTCTAATGGGCGGCCATACTGCCTGATTTTCACGGTATGGTGTCTCGTTTTCACTACGAGTCAACGCCCAGATTATTCTGGCGTAGCGAATACTGATCCGCTACGCCTCTTTTTTATCCCCAAACTGCGTTTTCCAGATGCTCAATCTTAATATAACCGCTGCGCGAATCGCGAGCCACGAGCAAAACATCAATCCGCCAGGGAATTTCCGGCGGAATTTTATTTTGTGACAAAAAAGTTTTGGCGGTGCGAATGAGCCGTTGCTGTTTTGAAAAGTGGACGTTTCGCGCGGCCAAGGAAAAATCAAGCGCACTGCCAGCTCCCTCAATTGATTTGACCTCCACAAATATTATTTCTCTCAATTTTCCTAAAAAAGATTTTTTTGCCGCGATAATATCCAACTCCCCGCCTCTCAACAAAAAATTGCGCTCTAAAATTTCGTAGCCTTTTTGTTTTAAAAACTTAACTCCAGCCTCCTCGCCTGCATCGCCGAATTGTCGTTTTCGAGACGGCATTAAAAATTCGCCCTTTGCTCCCTCTCTTTATTAAGGAAAGGGTTGGGCGAAAAGCCCCGAGGGGACCTCGCCCCTTTTCGGGGGTGAGGTGAAATCTGATTTAATCTTTTATTTAAATCCTCCAACACAGATTTTATGTTATAGATTATTTCCAAGTTAGTATATCTGAAAACTTTAAATCCTAATTTTTCCAAAAATTTTTGCCTTTCTGAATCAGTCAATTCATTTTCGCTATAAAAATGAACGCCGCCGTCTATCTCAATAATAAGACTCGACTCTGGACAGCAAAAATCAACAATATATTTTCCGATGCTGTATTGTCGGCGGAATTTAAATCCAAGCTGTCTGTCTCTTAATTTAAACCACAAAAGGCCCTCTGCCTTAGTCATCCGGTGTCTTAGATATCTTCTTTTTTCCTCGACCGATTTTAAATTAAACAAATCTGTGGCCATAGGACCTCACCCTAACCCTCCCCTTCTAAAGGGGAGGGAAAATTTTATCTCCTTAATCCCTCCATCAGCTCTAAATAAAACTTCAGATTATGAATTGTGGCCAGCCGTAACGCTAAAGGTTCATTCGTTCGAAATAAATGATTCAAATAGGCGCGGGAATAATTTTGGCAAGCGTAGCAGCCGCAGTTTCCGTCTATCGGCTTAAAATCTTTGGCAAACTTTGTTTTATCAATCTGTAAGGTTTCGTAGAAATTTTTATCCGTAATTTTGAACTTTGAACTTTGAACTTTGAACTTATATAATCTTCCATGCCTTGCTTCGCGCGTGGGAATCACACAATCAAACATATCAATTCCGGCTTTAACCGCGCTAACAATTTCTTCGGGTCTCCCCAAGCCCATCAAATAGCGAGGTTTATTTTCAGGCAGCAGCGGCAAAACATAGTTTAAAACTTTTTTTAAATATTCTCTTGGTTCCCCGACCGCCACCCCGCCGATGGCGTAGCCATCAAAACCAATTTCCAAAAGTTCTCTGGTGCTGCGCTGACGTAAATCTTTATAAATTCCGCCCTGAACAATACCAAACAAGAGCGGACGCTTCGACCCCACCCTCTCCCTCCCCTTGTTAAGGGAAGGGTTGGGGTGAGGTTGACTCTCTTTCTCAAAAAAATCTTTACATCTTCTCGCCCATCTTGTTGTTCTTGCCACCGCTGCTTCGGCTTTTTGGCGCGTGCAAGGAAAGGCTGGGCATTCGTCCAAAACCATAATGATATCAGAGCCCAAATCAAGCTGAATTTCGATTGATTTTTCGGGTGTCAGAAAATATTTTTTGCCGTCAATTGGGTCGCGAAACTGGACGCCCTCGTCGGTAATTTTTACAAAATTCCCGCCTCGCCGCTTCAACATTTTTTCTCCAAGCGAAAACACCTGATACCCTCCAGAATCTGTGAGAATCGGCCCCGGCCAATTCATAAATTTATGCAATCCGCCGGCTTTTTTAATAACCTCACTGCCCGGCCGCAGCCAAAGATGATAGGTATTGCCTAAAATTAATTTCGCTCCCAGGCTTTCGAGCTCCTCGGGCGTCAGATTTTTCACCGCGCCTTTGGTGGCAATGGGCATAAAAACAGGAGTCTTGAGAACTCCCTTCCTTGTCTTTATTAGACCAATGCGCTGATCTGATCTATTTTTTTGTTTTTTGATTTTAAACATTTTTTAATTTTTTAATTTCATTTGCCAGCCACCAAATTCAATTATTATAAATTTAAAAAATTTATTGCTGCACTATCCCCTTTTCTGAATGACCGCCAATTATCGGATCATCTGGCATATCGGTTCTTAAAGTCGTTTCTGGCGTTGTAACAACTTCCTGCGTAAAAAGATCGGTGCCAGTCGCTTTGGCTGCCTGCACGATATCAGCAAAACCGAAAGCTTGAGAAACAGAAGGAGTAAAGGCGACCTGAAATACGACTTGTTTAACCGGTGATAAAATTCCGGTGGCAGCAGGTAATTTGTCAATGTGCCAGGCGATCTTGCCGGTGGCCGCGTCGTACCTCAAATCTTCCCCGACCGGATAAATTCTGTCAAGCCATTGAACATAGGAAGGCAAAGAAGCTTCCACCGTCACATCTCTCAGGTCGTTTGATACATTCAATAGCTGCAAATAAATCGTGTAGGTCGTGCGCTGACCCACCCGCGGCGGAATCGGACCGGAATTTGGCATTAAATTGTCGTTGAAATAACCTTTAACATTCATGCTTAAACGCGATTTTACATTGACCGTCATTTGATTTGTTCCTTTGAGCTGCGTGCCGACCAAAGTGATCGGCACATTGGGCGAGTCAATCTGAGCCGTGGTGACAATGGTAAAGTTTTTGTCAGAAAAGCTGTTAATCGGCAATTTATCTTTAAGTCGTAAAGAAAACCTAATTTCGCCTTCTTGATTTCCGCTCAAAGAATTTAAATTGGGTAAAGATGATGCGTTCCAGGTGATGATATTATCCACGCTGCTGAAAAATCCGTTCAAAGACCTGACGGTTGCCCAGTCGACTGCCCGGCTGTCAATTTTCAAAGAGATAACAACCGGGCCGATGGTCACGGAGGTGGTATTTCGATATCTTATTCTATACTCTAGGGTTTGGCCGAGGTCCGCTGTAAGCTTTTCGTTATTGTTCAGGGTTTGCTCAACATATAACGGGGAAACTGAAATTTGCGGCGAAGCCAGAGTTTGGGCATAGGCAATAAAATTTTCATCTTTCTGGGTCCCAATTTGCGCATTAAAAATTTTACTTTCTCCTTCCTCGCCATTCAGCGTGCCCCGAATTATAATCTGGCCCTGCTCCTGACTGCTTATTTCTGCCAGCGACCAGACATTGTTGCCCTCACTTGGCGAAGGATAAGTGTTCTCAAAAGTGAAGCCGGCTGGATAATCCAGCTTGATTTTAAGATCGCTAAATGTAACGTCTGAGGTATTCAAATATTTCAAAGTAAAATTAATCTCCTGACCCGTAACTATTTTTTCTGGCAGGTCAAAATTTAGTACCAAGGGTACCGAAATTATAGTACTGCTAAATTTTGCCTCGCCATTAAAATCTGACTTGAAGTTGCTGGGCCGATAGGTCAGTTTGGCGGAAAAATTTTGTTGGCTGTCTTTGTCTCCCAAGACCCTTGTTTTAAGTTCCAGCTGCATTTCCTGGCCCGCCGCGATGTCTCCCAGGTTTTTGGTAGTCACCGGCAGATTTCCCTGTTGTTTCAATCCCTGGCTGTCGGAAGGAACGGACTGTTGCGAATAAATAAAATCTAAAACCGCGTTTTGAAGAGTAGCGTTGGTATTGTTTTTGATATTGACCACAAAATTTATTTCCTCACCGCTCACAATTCTATCCTGACCGTAAATGTTCAGCGCTACTTTTGTTTTATCAAATGATTGACCTTGTTTTAAAATTAACCAAACCACTAAACCGACCGCTGTGGCGGCGGCTAAAATCCCCGCTCCCCATAAAATTTTCCTGATGGTGTTGCCGAGAGACAAATTCCGCGCATCGTTTTCTGACCACTGCGGCGCCTCGGGGGGCGGTGTGACCGATTCGCGGCCAGGTTCAAAAATCTGAGGTGCTTCTGGTCGGCCCTCGATATTGTCGCCTTTTTTTTCATAGATACGTTTTTGGAGTTCCTCTAAATCCATATTTAATTTAATTATATCTCAATTTACGATTTTATCGTAGTGCGTCTTTTTGGCGCCCGTCCTTTTGGCCCACCACCAATCACCAAAACTGAAATGCCACCACTCGCGCGGCAAATTTGAAAAGCCGGCTTGGCTCATAGCCTGATATAGAATTTTTCGATTTTTGGCAATTTTTGGCGGCAATTTTTTATAAGTGTTAGTTGCGGTCTGCTCTTTAAAAGATAATCTCTTAGTTTTCATGGGCAGCCGCCGCTTGGCATTGCGACAAAGCGTCACATCGACCGCTCCGCCGGTCAGATGGCCGCTGGGAAGTTTACTTTCCAGCGGCACGGCATAGTTTGAAGCGACTTTATTGACTTTCTCCGGAGACCAGTCTGGATTCAGTCGCTGAATTCTGTTTCTCCAGTTTAAAAAAAGCTGGCGCTGTACCGCAACCGGCCGCCAAGCGTCGCGCACCATCAAATGGATGCCTGGCGGCAAAAAAGACTGTGCTTGGCTAAGCATCTTGACGACGGTTTTTCTCACTTTTAAATTTGCAATTCTGGAGGAGCCGCCTTTTTCGTATTGGCGTATCAGGACTCCTGGGCAATATTTTTTTATTTCCACCAGCGGCTCGCCGTTGTCGGCAATAGCAATTTTTTTCATTCCACCCAATATTTACTTTTTATAATTTTGTCCTCCTCTTCTTTTTTCTCCTCAATCCTATCTTTGGCCAGTTGGCGCAATTGAGTTAAATCCATCTCGTTTAACTTTCTTACTCTTTCTGACAAATATTCTTTCGTATTAAATTTCTGGTTTTCAATCACCTCGGCCAACAGTACGTCTAAAATCGCACCGATTTTGGGGCCAGGCTTAATATTTAAATTTTTCATGATGTCATGACCGTTGATTTTGAGCATTTTAACGGAAATCGCATCGTGCTGGACTTTTTCTACCATGTATTGAAAATGACGCAACCGATACGGCTGGGCCTTGGGCACGCCAGAACCAAGACGATCAGCCACTCTTAGCGCTATTAAATCTTTCATGTTTTCTGGTCCCACGCGCCGCAGGAGCCGCCGCACGCCCGCCTCAGTCACCGCGCCGATATCATAGACAAACATGTGATTGCGAATTAGATTGGCGACTCGCTCAATTGTCTCGTTAGAAAAATGCAGGCGTTCCAAAATCTGAGCCGCATACCTTGCTCCCAAAATATCGTGATTGTAAAAAGTAGAATCTGCGCCCTCCCCTCTTTTGGTCTGGGGCTTGGCCACATCATGCAGCAACGCGGCCAGGCGCACGACCAAATTAAATTTTTTTTGCGCGGCAAATTTCAAAGAAAAAATTGCGTGCTCAAAAATAGTGTAGATATGATGGCGGTTTTGCGCCACGCCCACTCCCTTGACCAGCTCCGGAATTATATATCCCAGCAGACCCAAATCATGTAGCAGTAAAATGCCTTCATCTGCGCGTTCGCACATCAGAATTTTTTCAAGCTCCTCTTTGATTCTCTCTTTAGCGATCGCCTGCAACCAGCCAGAGTTTTTTTGAATTGCCTTCTTGGTTTTTTCTTCAATCTCGAAATCGAGCTCAACGGCAAAACGCACCGCCCGCAACATTCTTAAAGCATCTTCGCTGAATCGCTCCTCTGGCTTGCCGACCGCGCGGATTAATTTCTTTTTTAAATCCTCTTGCCCGCCAAAAGGGTCGATAATTCGCAAATCGCTTATCGCAAATTGCTTATCACTTTTTTCGTCATTGATTTGCGATTTGCCATTTGCGATTGGCAATAGCGCAATGGCATTAATCGTAAAATCCCGCCGCGCCAGGTCTTCTTTTAAATTGCGTGTGAAACTGACCGAATCGGGATGACGCTTGTCTGTGTATTTGGCATCAACGCGGTAAGTCGTGACCTCAACTTCGCGCAAAGTTTCATCGGAGGAGTCGGTTTTAACTGTTACCGTCCCAAATTTGTTTTCATAAAAACTGTCAGAGAAAATTTCCTGAATTTGCTCGGGGCTGGCGTTGGTTGTTACATCCCAATCTTTAGGTTTTTTATCCAACAACAAATCCCGCACGCAACCACCCACCGCGTACGCTTCAAAACCCGCCTCCTGCAGATTCTTTAGAATATTTTTGACTTCCTGAGGAATTTTCATTTACTTAATCATAACCCGAAATCCATATCTTTTCAATTTCTAAAAATGTGGTATTATCAACTCAAATTGCGCCCTTAGCTCAGCGGATAGAGTACGTGGCTTCGGACCACGGGGTCGGGGGTTCGAATCCCTCAGGGCGCGCATTGTGCAGGAGACCAAGGAGTTGTTCGAGTCCTACCGGGTTACACCAATCCATAATAAACTACGTTAATCTACGACAAAATAAAACAATGGACTATTACTTAATACTCTATTTCTTAGCCGGAGTTTTGCAGGATTTTTTGCTGACACTGAATTGGCGGTTTATCAATAAGGAAAGGGCTATCCCCGCCGCATTTTTTTCTTTTGCGGTAACGGTTGTGACAATGTTTGTGCTTTATAACATCCTGACTCAACTTGATAAACAAAGAAGCATTGTAGCAATTATAGTTTACGCTCTGGGTATAGGAATCGGCACAATACTCGGGATGAAAACGAAGATTGGTTCCAAAAATTAAGCAGGCACAAAGATGATTTCAAACTGTTTCAGGTTTTGAATAATTTGGTTCCAATTTAATCTAACTAAGCGCGCTTTGAACGAAAAACCGCAAATAGCTCTTATTAAAAAAGAAAGGAGGGAAAAGCCATGGGAATAAGAGAACCCGCACCGCCACGTCTGGTTGTGGCCCAAAGAAAGCTGGTTGATGCCGACAGGACTAAACAATCAAAGCGAATTGCTAAACCGAAAACCATCCAGGCAACCACGGTCCGCAAACCGATACCCAAATAATGTGGTTCCACCAATCAAAACCGGGTCCGAAAAGGCCCGGCTTTTATTTTATTGATTTTTCCTAAAAAAATGTTAGAATAGTATCCGAATAGCGCAAACTCATACTAATGCGCACACACGAATTATGGTGGCCATCGTTCAACGGCAGGACAGCAGATTGTGGCTCTGCTAATGAGGGTTCGATTCCCTCTGGTCACCCCAATCAAGGTTTCTTATCCGATATGAAAAAATGGTCTTTATTAATTTTAATATTAGCTTTTTTGCTGGCTGTTTTCTCAGCAATTTTTTATTATTGGCCGACAATCCAAAATAAATTATTATCCCTTAACGAGGTTCAATATGCCTCTGGTTATCAAATTACTCAGTTAACCTGCTCCCTCAAAGAAGATTGTGGGGAAATAAGTTTTACTTTTAATAATTTAGAGGTCGCTGCCAGTCAAACCCCCAGCTACCAAATTAAAGAAATGCCGGAGGAAGCCAAGACAGAAATAATTTTTAATGATGTTCAAGAAACAAGTAATAATTTTACTTATGAACAAATAAACGCCAACCCGCTGGTTGAAGATGTCAGCCACGAACAGATCGGCAATGCCTTTGTGCTCACGATAAAAAGAAAGGGACCGCTAACGCCAACCCAGGTGCAAACCAACGCCAATACCGTCATCTTGAAATTCCCGTTCGGGACAGCTCAATATCCTAAGTTTTCCGAAGTTACGCCCCAAGATCAATCTTCAATTAACAACGCCTCCGCTAAAATTTCCGCCAAAGCAGCTTTAAACAGCGAATTAAAACAAGCTATAATGTATTTAGATGATATAAAAGTAGATTTACAGATTAAAAATTTAGGCTTTAATCAATATTCGTTTGAAGCAAATCAAAATCTGCAATACGGTAGCAATTATAATACTAAATTAATCGCTATCGATTCGCAAAATCGAGCCACGGCAATTACCTGGGATTTTGGCGTTCAAAAATCTCAAGCCACGGCAATTTTAGGGGAAGACCGATTTAAATATATAGGCTGGTGGGGACAAATAAATTCGACAACAACGCCTGTGATGTCAGCACCTTCAAGCACTTCCACACAACTGGCAATATTTTCAACGATCAACCGAGTTAAAGTATTGAAAGAGGTTACAGGTGAAACAATTGGTGGCAGTGATTTGTGGCTGCAAATTGACGGCGGGGCTCATCCGGGTACCTATATCTTTTCCGGTTATGTGACGCCGATTGAGCAACCAAAACCGCCGTCTAGCTTTAATATTCCTCAAGGTGTAAAGGAAAATGAATATTGGATTGATGTTGATATAACAAAAAAAGTATTCACGCTTTTTCTATATAATCAGCCGGTTTTTGCAACTTATGTGGCAACCGGCCTGCCGGCCAGTCCCACTTTAACAGGTACTTATAATATTTGGTACAAGCTTGTCAAAACTCGTATGCGTGGCGGGCCACCCGTGGCGACCCATTTTTACGATTTGCCCAATGTCCCATATGTCATGTATTATAACGGTAGTTTCGCGATTCACGGCACTTACTGGCATGACAAATTCGGCACACGTCAAAGTGCCGGTTGCACAAATTTGACTCAGGGCGATGCTAAATTCATATTTGAAAAAACCAATCCCGTTTTACCAGCTGATAAAAATTTTACCTTATCAACAGCCGATAATCCCGGAACTACAGTTTACAATCATTATTAATATATAATTACTTGAGCCCCCGTAGCTCAACGGATAGAGCAGCTCCGTCCTAAGGAGAAGATAGAAGTTCAATTCCTCTCGGGGGCACAAAAAACAATCCCGTATTTTTCGGGATTGTTTTTTGTGCCCAGAAAATTAGACCAAACCAATACATGTCCGACCCCCTTGACAAGTTACGGTTTTTTTGTTAGTAATTAAGATTCTGTAATTGGCTAAAAAATAGCCAAGTCCTTTAAAAACTGAAGCTTAATCCAATTAAAATATGGGGCGGAAGGAGGTGTAAAGAAAGTAGAGTTGGTTGAATTTAAAAGGAGGAAAAAATAAAAAATCAAAAACAGGAGGAAGTGATGAAAAAGTTAATTCTGTCCATTCTAATGGCTGTGATTGTATTCTCGTCCCAGCCCGTCTGGTCATGTGATAAACCGGGCTGTCCTTACGGTCCGGGAATCAAGGACCACCCAAAAATTGACATTAAAAATGTCATCAAAGGTGGTGATAATAACGCCTATGGAGGGCAAGCCACTGCAAACCCTACAGCGACGGCTAACCCGACAGTAAATGTCACTGCAAACCCCACTGCTTATGGAGGACAGGGCGGAGAGGGTGGAAAAGCAATTTCCATCTCAAAGCCAGTGGCTTATGGCGGAGAAGGCGGACAAGGAGGTCAGGGCGGCCAAGGGGGTAGCGCTAATGTAGCCCCCATTACCAATACGAATACTGCTAACGTTGGCAATGTCACTGGCGGCTCAGTCGGTCCTGTCACCGGCACCGGCGGTTCGGTTGGGAACATCACAATCGAGGGAACCAATATCCAGGTTCCCAGGAATTTTTCAGAGTTACCTCCGGCTGTCCAAAATCAGTTTGGGTTTGCATTTGGGACTTTGTTTCTTAAGTCCAATATGGATAAAGAAGAAAAAAAATTGTTGGATGCTTTATTGGGGGCAGTTCCGTCTGCTGAACAAACCCTCTCAAGAGAAACTGTTCGAAAAAATGCCTTTCCAAAAAATAGTTTTAAGATCAAAAGGCTGTTAAATGAACTTCCCATCTTTGAGTTATTAATCAAAGGTGAGAAGGGAGTATCAAACTACGCAGCCCGTCTTCAAAGCAGTGAGGATAAAGTTCCGCCGGGTCCAGCGGAAAAAGTTCAATTCGTCCGTAAGTTTGAGGATGGAAATATCTGCCAGATCGTTGACCGCTCTTCACTCGAACTCGCCGGGTGGCAAGTCGGAACTGACGTTGTCATCCAGGGCGCGCCCGGGATTTGGTTATCCGGCCTAAAGTGGGCTGGGTACAGTCTACTGATGGAAAACACCGGTTACCAATATGTTGCGGTGGTTGGTGTTTACAGGTCTAACGTCCAGGAAGCCTCTGGCAAAAATGCCCAAGTTGGAGGCTCCGGAAGCTGGCTCACGGGAAGCGCAGAGCAAAGCGCCTATAATGCTTTCCTCAGCATGGGCAAGGGCTCAGGCCAAAACTGGGAATCCCAGAAATTTGACATCGTCCTGGCTGGACTAAAAAGAGTCCGTCCCGACGCCCCACTGCTCATCGGTGCACCCAAACCGCCCGTCGAAGTCGCCGCTTCTGTGCCCACTAAGAAAGAGGCTGTAGTAACTCCGCCCGCCGAAAAATGCGAGGCGGAAAAGCAGAAAATCGCGGAGTTGGAAAAAGACCGCGATATGCTTGAGAAGATGGCCAAGGACGCGGCTAAAGAAAGAGAAACGGCCGAGAAAGAAAAAGAAGAAGCTCTGAATCCCCCCGTTTGTAATGTTTCACTGGAATTCCCGTTTAATAGATGGATGCCTACTGAGGCAGAAAAACGGGAAAAAATTCCCAAAATTGCGGACTGGCTTGCCCAAAACTGGGACGAAGCTAAAAAAAGAAAAATGAAATGGATGGCGATAGGGCATGCGGATGAACGCGGTCCTCTGCCGATCCAGGCAGACAGAATCAATCCGTTTCTGGGTGAATGGAGAGCACGTTGGTTAGTAGCTCTTGTGTCAGAAGAGTTAATTACTAACCATGGCTTCGCCAAGGAACAAATTAAAGAGTTGTTCTGGGCAGGAGCTGGCAAGAGCTTTCCCGTTGTACTCGATGCTAAAACCGAAGTAGAACATCAGAAGAATCGCCAGGCGTACATTGTTCTGGTTGCGCCTGGTGTAAAGGGATATAACACTAAATAGTTCATTCGCGGGAAAAAAAACCCGCTTAACCTAAGCCCTTTGCGTTTTGCTTTTTGCAAACGCCAAGGGCTTTTTACTATTATTTGTTACATGTGAAACAAAAATTAATTTGACCAGACTAAAAATTTTTTATAAAATTAATTCGCTGTCCAATCTTTTAAAATTAAAGTCGGGGCCCGTGGTATACCGGTAACACGCTTCCATGGCATGGAAGAGTAAGGGGTCCAATTCCCCTCGGGTCCACCCCGTTAGAAATTATTGAATCATCCTTTTTCCTTTACGCAGTTTTTCTGTCGTTGTTTATGGCTTTCAGCCCAATTAGATTATTCCATAATTTCTAACGAGGTCCACAATTCAGTTCTTTTTGTGTTCTTCAAATCTAAATTAAAAGGAGCGTTTATGAAGTCAAAAATAAGGAACTACCTGTATTACGCCAAACTAGCAATAAAACACAAGTTCTTTGATGTAGCCAAGTTCTTCCTTGATGAGGCCTTAAAATTGGAGGTAAACAACGCAAAAGTCATCAAGCTATTACATAAATGGCAAGCGGCTGTACACTCTGCTACCCGGAAAGAAAAAGGCCACAATTTGTTATTTTTGAATGTTTGTATTTGGTTTCTGAACACGATTACCTGGTTGCACGACATTGCCTGGCGATTATTTAGATAGACCGATATTCGCAAGAGGAGCTACGGCTCCTCTTTTTTAATATGAAAAGATTGTCTAAAGAAGTTATTTTTGATAAAATTGGATAAGGAAAGTTTCGCGTGAAACTTTAAAAGAAGGTAGGGTGGTTTAGCGTTCGCCCCTCGATAAACTCGGGGTAAAAATGGCCGCCTTGCCCCGCACAAAGCGGAAGAGTGGCCGAGCGGCTGAAGGCGCGGCTCTCGCCCCGTAGAAAAGCGGAGGGTTGCCAGAGTGGCCGAATGGGCCGCACTCGAAATGCGGTAAAGGAGAAATCCTTTCGGAGGTTCAAATCCTCCACCCTCCGCTTTCTTACGGGGTCGCGAAAAAGCCGTAGGGCCGAAAGGCTCTCGTGAGTTCAAATCTCACCTCTTCCGCTTTGTGCGGGGACTCGAAATGCGGTATACCCGCAAGGGTATCGCAAGCCCGCCCCGTTAGATAGTTTTTTATCTAACGGGGTGAGAATCTCGCCCCCACCGCCAGCAATCAAATTTATCTAATCAATAATTTTAAAAATATGCACACTGAAAATACGGGGGGCTATGAAAGAATTGAAAAAGAAATTCCACTGAAATCTAGCACACAAAAAGCCCTCAATGAGCTTTACAAGCCCGAAAAACAGCCTAAGTCAAAATCAAAAGATGAAAAAGATGAAATTGATAAAATTTTAGAAAAGTCGCCGGGATATAGCTGGCTTAGCCCAAAAGAATTAGAAAGAGAGAAAGAAATCATCAAAGAAGAGCTTGAATTAAAAGATAACCTCAAAAAACCAGACAGTAAAAAAGAAATAGGCGGCAATGCTTAATAAAACGAAATAATTACCTATTCAATTACATATAGAACGAAAAACTCTTGATTTTCAAATAACCAAAAACCCCGCTTGAAGCGGGGTTTTTGAATCTGTCAAAGATTTACCAATTATCTCTCCGGCCGCCGCCGAAACCTCGGCCGCGACTGAAT
>Ga0315274_10000550_pt1 | contig 58715 bp, 73 predicted proteins | sample YL17G02_20_MG_FD_203700 | JGI IMG/M metagenome (GOLD analysis project Ga0315274, IMG submission 203700) | Sediment microbial communities from Yellowstone Lake, YNP, Wyoming, USA - YL17G02_20 | ecosystem: Environmental > Aquatic > Freshwater > Lake > Sediment | place: USA: Wyoming | collected...
TGGACGGCGTCAAGGTGTTCTTTGGTGAAGGTTGGGCGCTGTTCAGGCCGTCGAACACCGAACCGAAGATATCGATAGCCTATGAAGCGAAGGACCGCAGGAGCTTCGAGGGAGTGGAAGCTTTCGTCAATTGGATAGTGTCGAGGATACCCAAGTGATAGTATGCAAGCAATAATCCTGGCTGCTGGCGAGGGCACGCGGATGCGACCGCTCACGTGGACGAAGGCAAAGCCGTTGCTGGAAGTGGCTGGCAAGAGCCTGCTCGAAAGGAACCTCGAGCAGCTCGAGAAGGCAGGTTGCGACAACGCCGTGATAGTGGTCGGCTACAGGTCCGAACAAATAAAGCAGGCGTTCGGGGACAGGTACGGCACGCTCAAGCTGAGTTACGTGCTGCAGGCCGAGCAGAAGGGCACCGGCCATGCGCTGCTGCAGGCCGAACAGCTTGCTGAAGAGAAGTTCATCGTGCTGATGGGCGACGACCTCTATGGTGCGCAGGACGTGAAGGCCTGCTGGAACGCAGGATTGAGCATAGCTGCAAGTGAAGTGAAGGACCCGCAGAGGTTCGGCGTGCTGGTTGCCAGTGGCGGCAGTATGGTTGATGTTGTTGAGAAGTCAGCCCAACCGCCAAGCAATCTCGCAAACACCGGGCTGTACAGCATGGACAAGCGAATCTTTGCTGCATTGCGCGGCGTGAAGCAGTCGCCGCGCGGCGAGATAGAACTGACCGATGCGGTAAAGGCTATGGTAAAGATTGCCGAGGTAAAGGTCGTCAAGGCAACGGGATGGAAGCCAGTTGGCTACCCGTGGGATCTGCTGGCAATAAGCGAGGAGCTTGTCAAGTCCGAGGTAACAGGAACCGAGATTGATGGTTCTGCGGAAGTCAGCGAGAGGGCGACGATAGTCGGTCCTGTCAGGGTAGGTGCTGGTACCACGTTAAAGTCGGGCGTGCACATCGAGGGCCCAGTGATAATCGGGAAGGAATGCAACATCGGGCCGAACTGCTTCATCAGGGCGGGAGCAGTCATAGGCGACGGTGTGAGCATAGGCAATGCGGTCGAGATAAAGAACAGCATCATAGGCGACAGGACGCATGTCAGCCACCTGAGTTACATCGGTGACTCTATCATAGGGAACAACTGCAACCTTGCTGCAGGTACCATAACCGCGAACCTGAGGCACGACAACCGCAGCGTACGCGTGCCTGTCAAGGGGCAGCTGGTGGACACCGGCCGGCGCAAGTTCGGCATGGTCATGGGCGACAGGAGCAAGACAGGGATACATAACTCGATATATCCGGGCGCGATGGTCGGGCCGTTCAGCTGGGCCGTTCCAAACATCTCCATTACGGGCACGGTGGGACCGTTCAAGTTGTGGGACGGTAAGGAGCAGCTGGAACTTGAACCTAAGAAGTTCGAGGCGCTGGTCAAGGAACCGGGCGAGTTTAAAGTCTTGCAGGAGCTCTATGCAAGGACGCGAGGAGGGAAATAGATGGAGTTCAAAATTCGCCGGCTGACACAAGAAGACATCAAAAAGATAATGATCGAGGAGAGGGAGGCATGGGACGCACCAGGCGGGCCGGTCCTGAGCGCAGACGAAGAGACGATAAGGGAAAGGCTCGGGAGGTATCCGCCAGGGAACATCGGACTTTATGATGGCGACATGCTGGCAGGGAAATGCATCTGGCAGCCCATAAGCGAGGTCGGCGACACGTGGGAAGGAAATGTTGCGAAGGAGAGCCTAGATCCGGATAGCAAGGAATGCTACGTCATGAATTTCGACGTGCGGCCGGACTACCGTGGAACCGGAGCATCCGATGCGCTTATGCAGGCGGCGCTGGAATCCATGAAGAAGGCCGGGATGGACACGATGTGGCTCGGCGGGCGGAACGTCCCGAGCAACCGCAAGTTCTACGGGCGCTGGCTGGACGAGGTAAAGACCATAGATGATTATTGGGTGGAGGACATCGAGTCAGGAGGCAAAGGTGTGCTGTACACCCGCGACCTCAGGCAGCCGATAGAGAAGCGAAAGGTGGCATGATGGGGCTGGTCGGAAGCTGGGCAAGGTTCTTCGTCGGCTTAGGACTGTCAGCGGAGGTCGTGAGGGCGAGCCTGGCCGGCGACGGGGTAACAGGTATAATGGTCGCTCTGTCCACTGTCTTTTTATTGCTGAGTGCCGGATGGGCGGTGAGGAAAGGTCTTGGTATATGATTGACGAGAACCTGCAAGCGATAGGGAGCCTGCCCGATCAGCTGATGAAAGCAAGGCAGCTCGCCCGCGGCATAGCAGCCAACGACGTTAGGCATGTCTATGTCTGCGGCATCGGAGGAAGCGCGCTGCCTGTCGAGTTGCTCTACAGCTTGGGCGACGAGGTGAGGGTGCCGGTCTTTGCGGTCCGCGAGTACAGCCTGCCGGCGATGGCCGGGCCAGAAGACCTTGCGATAACCATATCCTACTCTGGCAACACGGAGGAGACGCTCTCCTGTTACATGCAAGCAAAGGAGCGCGGACTGCAGCAGATAGCAATAGCTTCGGGCGGCAAGCTGAAGGAATTAGCAATAGCGGACGGTTATCCGTTCATAGAAGTGCCGAAGGGCTTCCAGCCGCGGGCGGCGATAGGCTACCTTGGTGGGATCGTCATAAGCATCCTGCAGAACAGCGGGCTCGCGAGCCAGGAGCTGGACCTGCTGGCCGCGGCGGAGTTCCTGAGGGGGCAGGACCTGAAGGAACAGGCTAGGCTGATAGCAAACCAGATAGGCAGCAGGCTGCCACACATCTATTCTTCAAGAAGGCTGTGGGGTGCGGCTTACAAGTGGAAGATTGCAATCAACGAGAACGCGAAGCGCGAGGCGTTCTGTAACATGCTTCCAGAGCTCAATCATAATGAGATGCAGGGCTTCGGGAGCGGAGGGCGATGGTCGCCGTTCTGCCTGTTCATTGCTGATTCAATCGAGCATCCGAGGGTAACCAGCAGGATAAGGATAACCAAGGAGCTGATAGCCAAGCGCATCGGTGAGGCCAACATAGGCGAGCTGACTATAAGGGGCCCCAACCACCTTGCGCGGCTGTTCTCTGCAATCCAGCTGGGTGACCTCGTGAGCTACTACCTGGCGAAGCAGGACGGCACGGAAGTAGGCCCAGTGCCTATGGTCGACGAGTTGAAGGGCGCGCTTGGACCTTTCATTCAAGGTAAATAGGAACCTGTACAGTTAGCACGGAAGGCAACGGATTCCTCTTCACAATTTTGTCGCCGTCCTTTATCGGTAGAAGTTCAGCTGTTTTCAGCACTTCCGTGGCATCCTTCACACCTTTCGTGCGGAGCGCATCGGCAAACTCATAAAGTGTCTTATCAGATAGACCACGCGATACGAGGTCCATCAGCGAACCCGCCTCAAGTCCGGTCTCGGCGCGTATCTTAACGAACCGATTGTCCAATTTTCCTTCATTCTCGGTCTCCAGTGCGATGTAAGGTTCCGCTGGTCCGATAGGTTCTTTCATGTGCCTCCGGCCATCGCTCTCTATCAGCGCAGCAGTCTGCAGCTGTTTTGCTAAGACCATTTCCCTATAACTGTACGTGAAGGGGAACTTGGCCGCCTGATCATCATACAAGGCAAGGAGCCTGTCGGTATAGTTCCTATTGACGGGCAGGAACCTGTTCTTGAAGGTCTGGACGTCCCAGACCCCGTACTCTAAGACACGCGGCCACTTGCCGGTTTCTGCCCCGAACTCCGCAAGGGCCTCCCAAAAGACCGCGGTCGTCGTCTTGTGCACGCCGTGACCCTCGCCCAGATGGGGTAGCGCCACGATAGTCTTATCGCCGGTAACGCATTGCTTGAGTATGTCGGTCGCCTTCTTGACGTGCTCTTCCTGCATCCTGATCTTGTAGTCCTCCTGGTCGATGTCGGCGTACATCACGAACATCGCATCGGCGTCTATGAATGTGCAGACTTCCTCGTCGGTCTCGTACTTTATTCCTATCTTCATGACACGTTCGAACGCTTCAGGTGTCATGTCCTCCCTGTCTTGTTCTTTGCCACACGCTATCCTCTCCTTCAAGGATTTGGCAATCTGTCCGGGAACCCCGGCCCACCCTGTGGAGAAATTTACGAGATACAGCTTGGTCGGCTTGCCGTTAAACATCGCCTCTACCTCTTCCTGGGCGAAGACGTACTCGTCGGCCCTGCGGACGTTGTTCCAGCTCGCTTTGTGCATGAAACTGAACTTGTGCTTGTAGGTGCCGGGGAAGTTCCTCTCGTGCAACGCGTAGAACAGCCCGTTGAGGCCGAGTGCAGCGTCATCCATGTGCGGACTGATGGCAACTACGTTGTCAACGTCATCCAGCGAGAGCTCCTTGAAGCGCGAGCTCATGTACCCGCGGCCGACGCCGCCCTCCTGTGTCACGTTGCCCCCGCGAAGGCCGTAGCCGTCCACGGCGCCGAGCGTCTTTACGTCGACATCTATTATTTTCTTCATGTACCACATATGTGGTAGAAACTATATATCGTTATTTATAAAAAATCTTATAACACGTTAAAACGCCCTTATGGAGCAGTGGTATGACGTAAAGCAAACACTTATAAACTCTTTTATAAAAGAAGTGTTAGATGGAATACTTCATAGACACCGAGAAGAAGCGGATACTGCCGGCGAAGAGCACCGATGCCGAGATAGTGGCCGCGCTGGACCACCCGATAAGGCAGAGGATAATCCACGAGCTTGCCAAGCGCAGCACTTACCCGCTGGAGCTGGCGCGCAAGATGAAGATGCATGAGCAGAAGCTGTACTACCACATAAGGATCTTGCAGAAGACCGGGCTGCTGAAGAAGGTCGGCAGGTTCTACGAGGTCCAGCGCAACGTGCTGTGCTACGTCCCGGAATACGTGGAGCCGATAGAAGGAGGCGTCGGGTTGCAGGCGTTCGTGCCCGTCCCGGAGATGATGAAGCCGTTCGTGAAGGACGGTGTCATAGATTGCAAGATAGTGGTCGGTGCGCCGTTCCCGCACGGGCCGCTGAACAGGGCAGCACGATCAGGTCACCTTGCCGGGGAAGTTGCCGCCCTGTTGGGCTGGTTCGGCCGCGTCGAGCGGAGGTTCGTCTACCTTGACACGGAGATGGCAGACCTGAAAGGGAACATCATAGCGATATCCGGAATGAGGGTGAACACAGCCATGCAGCAGCTTAACGAGTACCTCCCGATAAGGTTCTGCGAGGAGGGCCACTGCATAGTCTCATCGATCACGGAAGAGCACTACAGGGGCCATGACACCGGGATGATAGTAAGGATGCTCAACCCGTTCTCGAAAGGACATTACATCATAGTGCTTGCCGGCATTAGCACGCTTGGTACAAGGGCGGCAGTCGTCGCTTTCACGCAACACTTCGACCGCGTGCTAAAAGGGAATGCCAAGAACCCCACGGTTTTCGCGAACGTGGTGCGCGGGAAGGAAGTCAAAGGAAGGGTAGATGCGGAGTTCCTGGAGTAATCATTGAGCTTTCGCGTAGCCCTTCATCAGCCGTTCTATCTCGAGGACGAAGTGCTTGGGCTTGTTCACTCTCTCGAACTTTAGCTCGCATTCCTCGTGCGAACGGCCGCCAGAGGAACCTATTATGATGGTACCGTAGTTCAGGAGCCTCTCGAGGTAGCCCTGCCTGAAGTTCACGTCGACGATGTTGTTCAGGAAGACGGCCTTGCGGGTCCTCTTTATCAGGCCCCTCTCGATGACCGCTTGGCTGGGTGTCAGCTTGTAGAAAAAGCGCAGCCGGTTGAGTTCTACCGAGCATAAAATAATGGCAGAAAGGACTGCCGCAGCCCAGAGGCTGACATCAGTTACGGTGAAGCCCGCCTGCGGAAGGCCGAAGATCAGGCCAGCAAGCAGCACAACCATCATGTACTCCTTCCAGAACGCGGCGCGGGCGGGCCTCATCATGAGCACAGGTACGTCCAATGTCATGCTTTTATTCTTTACTTCCTGACATAAAACCATGACGCAGGCCGAGATTGCAATCATAGGCGGGTCGGGGTTATATGATGTCGACATGATAGAGAATGCGGAAGAAAAGAAAATTATCACGCCTTTCGGGCCGCCCTCGGATGCCGTAATGGTCGGGACATACAAGGGCAAGGGGGTGGCGTTCCTTTCGCGGCATGGTCGTGGCCACAGGTTCACACCGGCCACTGTCAATTACCGCGCAAACATCTGGGCACTCAAGCAGCTGGGCGTGAAGGCGATATTTGCTTCGAACGCGTCGGGCTCGCTGCAGGAGCTTTACAAGCCAGGTGAGCTCGTTCTCGTCGACCAGTTCATAGACAGGACGAAATCAAGGCCGTCAAGTTTTTATGGAGGCAAGGAGGCCGCGCACCTTAAGGCGCACGGGCTGGACAAGGTGTGCCACATCTCGTCCGCGGACCCGTTCTGCCTCGAGTTACGGTCCCATCTGGCAAAAGTCTCGAAACAGCTCGGCCTGCCGGTCCACACCAAAGGGACATACGTGTGCATAGAGGGTCCCAGGTTCTCGACGCGTGCCGAATCAAAGATGTTCAGGATGTGGGGCGGCGACGTGATAGGAATGACCGTATTCCCCGAATGTGTCCTTGCAAGGGAAGCGGGAATCTGCTACGCGTCTGTGGCCCTGGTCACCGATTACGACGTCTGGGCCGAGAAGGCCGTTGAAAACATAGACGTGATAAGGACGATGAAGGAGAACGTTCACAAGGTCAAGCAGCTCTTCGCTGTAGCCATAGAGGAGATGCCGGCCGAGCGGAAATGCGGGTGCGCTGAAGCCACGAAGAACGCGTTCATGTAATCCTTCGCGAAGTTAAGGCAATCGGTTCAAATCGTTTTCTTTGCTATTTATCACATGCCGAAGGAAAGGCCGGACTATGAGCTCGGACCCGAGCAGGAAAAGATGTACAACGTATTCGACATGCTCGACCACGAGCTCAAGACGGCAAACGAGTATCTCTCCTCAAAGACAGAGGCATGGCACGACGAGGCCGGCCGGCTAGTGGGGGAATACAGGAGATTGCGGGAGGAGGAAGTTCCCGACCTGAAGGACGTATACGACTTGGCCGCAGACATGATAGAGTTCGACCGCCAGGATGATTATCGCAGCCTGGACGCGCAAAAGAAGGAGCAGTTCGCCGAGATTGCCGAGGAAAAGAAGGACGCGCTTGCTGCCAATGAACGGATAAAGGAGCGGCGGCTTGCGAAAATGGAGGGCGGCGGCGAGTTCTGGGACAAGGTGAGCTACGGCGTGGCGAGGTTCGGCAACTGGATATTCAGCACGGCCGCCAGCTATAGCCTTCTCAATCGCTATGCCAAAGGGGCCGAAGAATTCGCCGTCGGTGTGCTCGGCGCGTCGATAGTCTGGGGAGAATACGCGATAGGGAAGTGGAAGGACAAGAAGAAGAAACAGGTGGATATAGATTTCACCTCCCACCTGAAGAGGATAAAGCGCGAGGCGCACGAGGGCAGGGCAAAGGCCAGTGAATGGCTCAGCGGCAGGAAGGACGCTGTCAACATCAAGGCGCAGAAGAAGCGCCGCAAGGTTTACAGGACATGCTTCGACCAGGAGCTCCCTGGCGACATCGCTGCCGATGCGGACAGGAAGATGGAGGACCAGTTCGCGCTCGAGGACAGGCCGATGGAGCGGGCGTTGGAGCAGTCGGAGCCCGGGCCGAAGGCCATGCTGGCGAGGGCAAGGTCTTATCAGAGGCGGCTGAAAAAGGAGGTCAAGGACAAACATGTCAAGACAAAAGACTGAAGAGGTTACACCCGTCATCAACGAGATACTTGAAATCTACGAGACGAACGTCATTTATATTGGACAAATCGTAGACGACCAGAAAAAAAAGGCCGATATCGATGCCGCGCTGACCGCCCTCTCGGTCGCGCAGCAGTCATTGAAGGACCTCCAGGCGATAGACAGGAAATGCAAGGAAATAGGCATTGTGCCAGAATACGACATAGACGAGCTGCTGGAAACGCACAGGAAATATGCCTATGAGTTGCAGCGGATGATAGGCCAACGCTAACCTGCTATCCCCTTCCCGCCGATGGTCGGTGGCGCGCGGACATTGCCTGCTTCTTTCGTCGGAACAGGCGTGATGCCCGGTTTATCGGCGAACTTCGCATCCTTGATGATAAGCTGGCCACTGCCGGTCTTCTCGTCCCAGACGACCTCTGTCTGTGTGATGACCAGCTTGCGCTTGAACAGCGGGCAGTCGAGCACCTTGGTGTCGAACTCCCCTCCTTCGCCAACGATGCTCAGCTTGTGCTTCTTCTCCAGTTCTACCAGCTCACCGATTGCGGCCTCGTCGAGCTTCCGGCCGAGCCACTTCTTGGTAAGGCCGGCGGCCTGCACTTTCGTGAACACCACCTCGAAACCTTCCTTGACAAGCGACCGGAGGTATCCCTCGAGGTCGGTGTGCCATAATGGTGTAACGAGCTTCAGCTTGAGCTTCTTGCAGACCTTTTCGACCCTCTTCTTCTGGTAGTTCGAGGCCAGGGCTCCGCATATCACGCCTTCGATGTCAAGGTTCTGCAAAAGTATCTCCATATCATGGACTTCCTTCTCCTTCTCGCCCTCGCTCTCCTTGCTCACTAGCCTGATGTCAAGTGCTTCAGCTTGCATCACGCTGAGCCCGATGTTGCTGGTGTCGTACATGTAGCTGTCCGGGTTCTTGCTGTGAATGGTGCAGAGGTAGGCTATCTCGTGGCCCTCCTGGATGGCCTTCCATATGGCGTACGTGGAGTCCTTGCCACCGCTGAAAAGTGCTGCCAATCGCATATGCAGAGCTGGCCTACGGCCCTTTAAATAGGGTATTCGGCAACAAGTTTGCATGCCGTTCGGGATTCGAATAGAAAATGTTGTAGCCAGTGCCAACCTGAAGGTCGCGATAAAGCTGGAGAAGATAGTCCAGAACCTTGAGGGCATAGAGTACGAGCCAGAACAGTTCCCTGGAGTTGTAATGAGGCTGAAGGACCCGAAGGCCGCGGCGCTCATCTTCAGTTCAGGCAAGATAGTGTGCACCGGTGCAAAGAGCCCGAAGGACGCCAAGCTCGTTATTGCAAAAATAGTCACGAAGCTACGCGGTCTGAAGATACACGTGCCGAACGATCACAGCATCAAGCTCGAGAACATAGTTGCAAGTGCAAAACTGGAGCGCGAGCTCAATCTGGACCACATAGCATTCACGCTTGAAAATACGGAGTATGAGCCGGAGCAGTTCCCAGGCTTGGTGTACAGGATGGACGACCCGAAGGTCACTTTCCTCCTATTTGGCAGCGGCAAGGTCATCTGCACCGGCGCGCAGTCGATAAAGGATGTCGAAAGGGCCGTTGCAAAGGTGGATAAGCGGCTCAAACACCTGAAGTGAGGAGCACTTCGAGTGCAGCGAAATTTCTTCTAGACTTAAATAGATTAAGCCCAATTCTATTAACGCATTCTCATGACAGAGCTTGAGCGTTTCGAGGAGTTCTTTTCACAGTTCTACAGGCAGGAAATAGAGCGCGCGATGGCACTCGGCAAGAAATCGATAGATATTGACTTCGCGCTGCTGGACAGGTTCCCGGATCTGGCGGACAAATTGCTGACCGAGCCGACCGAACTCCTCCCGATGGCAAGGGAGGCCCTCTCGAATATCGAGACGGCGTACGGCCCGCCGAAGCTGATACCGAGGTTCAGGAACCTTCCGGAACAGAGCATGATAAGGATACGGAACCTGCGCAGCGAGCACATAGGAAAGTTCATAACGATAGACGGCGTGGTGCGCAGGGCCAGCGAGGTCAAGCCGGAGATACAGGTGGCGGTGTTCCAGTGCCCCTCCTGCGAGAAGAAGATGGATGTCCTGCAGACCGAGCGGACGCTGAAGAGGCCCATCTTCTGTGACGATGAAAAGTGCGGCTACAAGGGACAATTCGATCTTGTCGACACCAAGCTGTTTGATAGCCGCTGGCTCACAATGGAGGAGCCGCACGAGATAGCGACGGCCGAGAATCCCGGCCGGATAAACGTCTACTTCAGGGACGACCTGACCACGCCGGAGATGCAGCGCAAGTGCGACCCCGGAAACAGGCTGAAGGTCACGGGAATCGTGAAGGAGCTGCGAAGGATATTCAAGGGCCAGATGAAGACGCAGCTGGACATAATCATGGAGGCCAACCACGTCGAACCTACGGACATCGAGTGGGACGAGCTGCAGATATCGCCCGAGGACGAGAAGGCGATAAAGGACCTGGCATCCGACCCGAAGATATATGATAAGCTGGTGCAGAGCATCGCGCCCAGCATCTGGGGGCTGAATGAGGTGAAGGAGGCGATGGCCTACCAGTTATTTGGTGGAGTGCAAAGAACAGCTGCCGATGGCACGAAGCTCAGGGGCGACATACACCTCCTGCTGGTGGGGGATCCGGCCACTGGAAAAACGCAGGTCCTGAAGCTGGTTTCAAAGATCATCCCGCGCGGCAAGTATGTCTCGGGCAAGGGCGTAACAGGAGTGGGGCTTACCGCGAGCGTGACCAAGGACGAGGAGTTCATGGGCGGCTGGGTGCTCGAGGCAGGAGCGATGGTCATCTGCCACAAGAGCCTGATAGCGATAGACGAGTTCGACAAGATGAACAAGGACGACCAGATAGCGATGCACGAGGCCATGAGCACGCAGACAATCAGCATTGCAAAGGCTACGATAGTAGCAACGCTTCCCTCGCAGACGGCTGTGTTGGCTGGTGCCAACCCGAAGCTGCAGCGCTTCGACCCGTACAGGCCGCTCCCCGAGCAGATAGACATACCTGAAACGCTGCTCTCGCGTTTCGACATCAAGTTCCTGCTGCGCGACCTGCCGAACAAGGAGACCGACACCAAGATAGCGGACCACATCATGCAGGTTCGGATGGCGCCGCAGGAGGTGCAGCCGGTCATCCCGCCGGAGATGATGAGGAAGTACATCGCGTATGCGCGCTGGAACTGCCGCCCACAGCTGACTCCAGAGGCTGCGGAGAAGCTCAAGAGCTTCTACCTGGAGATGCGCGGCCTGTGGCGCGACACGAAAGATTCGATTGCAATAACAGCCAGGCAGCAGGAGGGCCTTGTAAGGCTTTCAGAAGCAGTAGCAAAGGTGAGGCTCAGCGACAAGGTGGCGGTAGCTGATGTGGAGAGGGCAATCAAGCTGATGCAGTACAGCCTCATGCAGCTCAACTTCGACAGCAGCACCGGCAAGATAGACATAGACAGGACGGAAGGGGTATCAACATCAAAGCGCAACATCATCCGTACAGTCCTGGACATAATCGACGAGCTGGAGAAGAAGATAGGCAAGCAGATACCCGTCGATGAGATCAAGGCGGAGGCGGAGGACAAGGGCATCTCCGAGAGGGACGCTGGTGAGGTCGTCGACCAGCTGAAGAAGGAGGGAAGGCTGTTCGAGGTGCGCCTCGGCCAAGTGCAGAAGCTGTGGTAGCGTACGGCTGGCGCATTAATCCTTTATTCCTGATAATAGGCGCATGGAACTGAAGGCGCTGAGTGAAGAGATAATTTCAGACGAGAGCGAAGCGGGCAGGAAAAGGTCGCTCGAAAAACTATACAGGGAGCTAGAAAAGGCGAAAGGCTACAGGCGCAGCACGCTCGGGAAAACGAAATACGGACCGGTATATTTCTTCGAGGAAGCCGAAAGAAAGGAAGGAAAAAAGGACGTGCTGCTGCTGGGCGGGTTGCACCCGTTCTGCGAAGCCGCAACCACAGTATCGGTCGTACACGCCATGCGGGAGAGGCACGATTATAACCTCCATGCGGTACCGCTGGTTTCTCCTTGGGCGTTCGTGGCGCCCGTTCGGAACAGGCGGCACCTGAAGCAATACGACGGGGACGAAGCGTCGAAGATCAAACAATACAGGGACGTGAACTACCATGATATTGTAAACCTGGAAGAAGTCGGAAACATCACGCTGTACGGCTCGGCCATGGACATGGAAAGGCTCACCAAAATAAGCGGTCACGGGTTCGACCTTGCTGCGGAATGCCACATGGACTACGAGAGGGGCAATACGAGCCTTCATGCGACGTATGCGCCTACCTACAGGGTCGGATTCCTGCTTTCGGTGGTCTCGCCGAAAGATTTTACCGCCGCAATTGAGGAAGCCATGTGGCTACGCACGCATATGGACACCGCAACGGAGGTGGGAAAAGGCAGGAACGACTTCCTGCTGAACGAGGGCGGCGTCACGGCCGTGCTCGAAACGGACCCGGATGACATAACACTTCTCAAGCGCTTCGTGGACGTGCTGGTAAGGCACTTTTGAACCGTGGCGTGGATGACCAGTGCGAAAACAAGAATAAATGTATGCAGTGCGATGTTCTGCTCGCCATGCTGAGGCTGGCAGGGTGATATGATGGAACGCAAAAGGTTGACCGCGCTGAAGGCAGGACTGGTAGAACTAAGCGGCGGCAAGTTCGTGAAGAAGGGCGGCTTCGAGAGCAGCTATGTACTCACTCCCTTAGGCCGCAGGCTGTCCAGAGTAAGGATTCTTGGAATGGTGGTTGACAAGTTCCAGAGCGAGGACGGCAACTATGCAACACTGACCTTGGACGACGGCTCTGAAACCGTAAGGTGCAAGGCGTTCATCAACGTCAAGCTTTTTGATGGACTTGCCGTTGGCGATCTTGTTGACGTCATGGGCAAGATACGCGAGTACAACGGCGAAGTGTATGTGGCACCTGAGGTCGTAAGGAAAGTGGGTGCGAACTGGGAGACGCTCAGGCTTCTCGAGCTGAAGAAGGCATGGAAGGAGCAGCGGGGACTTGTACAAAAGGTGCGCGAGCTCCAGAAGCATACTTCCGACCTGAACGAGTTGAAGGCGCTTGCGGCAAAGGAGGGGCTGGATGCAGACCTGGTGCAGGCCGTGCTGGAGGCGCAGGAGCTGAAGATATTCGAGCAGGAGAAGCAAGTTGAAGCTACGAACGAGACGCGGGACAAGGTGCTCAAGCTGGTGGAGAAGCTGGACACAGGGGAAGGTGCCGATTACGACCAGCTGCTGAAGCAGTCCGGATTTCCAGAGGCGCAGCTGGACGCCGCCGTGAATGAGCTGCTTGAAAGCGGTGTCTGCTTCGAGCCTAAGGCCGGGCGCATAAAGAAGTTATAGAGCGCGGGAGCGAAGCCAGAAGCTCTTGTCTCTCTACTGTCTTGGGTATGTAGATAGCACCGATGAAATTCGTCTTCATCCCCAACCTTCTAGAGGTGTGCGTTGGATAACGCAAATAGAATTGTTCAAGGGCGAAATGTTCCAGATCTTGGTCATCGAGGAAACCCTTGTCTATACCTATAACTGCGCCTCTCCGTCTCAAACCCCTCTCAATAATCCCTTTGACGTATACTGACTTATGCCCTAACTGCCGCCCCGTCCTTATCAGTTCCGTTCTTGCCAACCTGCTTAGAGAGCCGTTGTGGCTGATGAACATGTTATCGTATGCCTCATCATATCTGCGTAAAACGTCTGCAAGCCCACCATAACGAAGGTGGTCATAGAAAGCTTTGGCCCTCGCCATGAAGCTGCTGTATTCCAGTGCCCCTTCTAGCGTAACGAAATCCATGTCGCACAACCCTTCATCTATCGTCTTTGCAAGCCGTCGTGGAAATGAGCGTCGAAACCTTGACCTTACAACAGTTAAATCGGTCTGTTCATAGAACCTTCCGCTCCGTAGGATTTTGTTCAAGGACTCTATGCTGGTCCCGTGGTAGAGCACGATATCGGGACTTCGGATGCTTTTTCTTAAGACCGTTTTGATGTCCATCGGCATAAACACGGAAAGAAAGCTTATAACCTGTGACCCACGTGTTGACAAACATGCAGACATACGACGAGATGCTCAAGTCCGCAATGGCGAAGATGCCGAAGAGAGAAGGGACTGGCGAGCGGTTCGAGATGCCCGTGATTGAAACGAACATACAGGGCGGCGTCACTATAATGCGTAACTTCTATGCGGTCGCAGCCAAGCTGCGGAGGGAACCGAGGCAGATACTGAAGTTCCTGACCAAGGAGCTGGCCGCGCCGGGCAACCTTGAAGGGGACAGGGCCAGCATTCAGGCGAAGTTCGCACAGCGCGTCATACAGGGCAAGCTTGAAAGTTATGTGAAGGAGTTCGTGTTCTGCAAGATATGCACCCGCCCGGACACGAAGCTGGTCAAGGAATCAGGAGTAATCATAATGCGCTGCGAGGCATGCGGCGCGCGCGGCTCCGTCAGGGAACTTTAACGAAGGTCTTTAGCAAAGGCAGTTCTTGCCGTATTTTCTTCGTGGAGCAATGCGCTGAGGTTGCAAGTTGTTGGCACAATTCTTCATCCACAACGGGCTGCGGGCGAGGCGGCCGGTAGCTGACGAAACCGGGCCTCTTGCCGCCGATGGAGCTGAAGCCGGCGAGCATCGCGGAGGCCAGCTTGTTCTGGTGCTTGTGGACGCTGAAGCGGCTGAGCAAGTCATAAGCAGCAGCCCGCTCCTTAGGATCGGTGAACTCGGCGGCCAGGTTCTCATCCACCCACCACATGAGGGTGCCGGGCTCCTTGTCGCAAGTGTCAATAGCTGCTAACGCAGTGCTATTAGGTCCGCGGAAGATTGCCTTCAGGGCAGCAAAGACGTTGGTAGCGCGGTCACGGCTGGCAAGTCCCGCGTCGATGTCTATCAATGCGGCGCGCATGTCGCCGTCTGCAAGGGAGGCGAAGGAAGCCAGCGGAGATGACGGTGTGAGTTTCTCGGCCTTTGCGACCTCTGCTAGCCTTCCTTCGACGGCAAAGGTCGGCACTCGCTTGAACTCCAGGACCTCGCAATAGGGCCTCAACGACCTTATGCGGGGCTTCCACAGGTCCTCCACCATCAGCACGATTGGGAACACGCTCGCCTTCATGAGCGATGAGAGCTGATTAGAAGTAAAACTGTCGGCGCTCTCTATGACAACGAGCTTCCTCTTCATCAGCAGGCCGCGCTGCTGGATGGCCGGCAACAACTGTTCAATTGAGTCCTCAGGCCCTATCTCGATGAGCTCCCATCCGTTGTCAGCGGCGAGAGCGTGGACGACCGAGGATTTTCCGACTCCCGGCGGCCCTGTTATGATGAGCGCATACCCTTTCTTCCAGCTGGTTAGCCACTCAATGAGACGCGCTATCGCCTCGCGCTGGCCGACGACCTCGGAGACACGCTTTGGCTTGTACTTCGCGGCCAGTCGCATGCCGTATGATTGCAGCGAAACGACTTAAGCATGAGCAGCCATCATTTGCCATGAATCGGCAGCTCGGCGAGACAATAAAGCGCGAAATGGAAAGCAGGCTGGAGGAATACCGGGCATTGCGCGGTAATGGCATCGTCCATTTCATGTGGGATGAAGAGATAGTCCTGACACTGACATATGATACCGGTACGATAACCGTCTATGACAGGAGTCCCGAGAAGGAAAAGCTGCTGCAGGTAGCGAAAGATGCGTTAAATAAGAGCGGCCTCAAATACGAGGAGAAGAGACGTGACCTAGGGGATCCGCGGATCAATCGTACGGTGTTGAAAGTGGTCTGATGACATGCCAATGAACGCGAAGGGCTCGAGGAGGGAAAGGGAACTTCTCGAGAAGCTGAACAAGGAAGGCTTCGTGGCGCACAGGATAGCCGGGAGCGGCGTGGGTGTTGACGCCATCTGCGACCTTATTGCGATAAAGGGCGGAATCCCGCATTTCTTCGAGGTAAAGTCGCGAAAAAAGGTCTATTATCCGAAGGAGCATACGGACCAGCTGAAGGGGATGATGGACGTTGCAAAGAAATGTGGAGCGAAAGCCATCCTTGCCGTCAAGCTGAACTACAAGGAATGGCAGTTATTCGACCTGCACGAGCGGGGTATACCCGAGAAAGTTTCTTGATTTTTGCTCGCCGTGCCGCCTGAACGGAGCGATATCAGAAATCCGATTCTTTTTTATGTGCACGCGTGCGTTGTTGGTTAGCTGAGCGCATGGAAGAGAAGAAGGAAAAGAAAAACGGCAACGGCGGGGAGAAGCCGGAGAAGCCGGAGAAGTCGGAGAGGCCGAAGAAGCTGAAGTTCCTTTTCGTGTCATACGAGGGCCTGATAGGCGACCTGATCTGGGAGATAAAGAAGGAGGGCAACGAGGTCCGCTACTTCATACGTAAAGAGAGCGAGAAGGACGTCTGCGACGGGTTCGTGGAAAAGTGCGACGACTGGGAGAAGCTGATTGACTGGGCGGATGTCATAGTCTTTGATGACACGGGCTTCGGCGAGGTCGCGGACAAGCTGAGGAGGCAGGGGAAGTTTGTCGTTGGGGGAAGCGTCTACACGGACATGCTAGAAGATGAAAGGGAGTACGGGCAGGAGGAGCTCAGGAAGGCAGGCGTGAACATACTGCCGCACTGGGACTTCACGGACTTCGACGAGGCGATAAAGTTCATCAAAAAGAGCCCCGACCGCTACGTGCTTAAGCCGAGCGGGAAGGCGCAGAACGAGAAAGAACTGCTGTTTGTCGGCGAGGAGGATGACGGCAAGGACGTGCTGGAGATACTGGAGCTGTACAAGAAGAACTGGGCCAAGAAGATCAAGGAGTTCCAGATACAGAAGCACGCGAAGGGCGTTGAAGTCGCAGTTGGCGCGTTCTTCAACGGGAAGGAGTTCATCACGCCGGTCCACATCAACTTCGAGCACAAGAAGATGTTCCCGGGTGACATCGGTCCGAGCACGGGCGAGATGGGTACCAGCTCTTTCTGGTCGCCGCCGAACGCCATATTCAAGGCCACGCTGGAGAAGATGAAGCCGGCATTGGCAGCGAGCGGCTATGTCGGATACATAGACATCAATTGCATAGTCAACGCCAACGGCATCTACCCGCTGGAGTTCACGAGCAGGTTCGGCTACCCGACCATAAGCCTGCAGATGGAGGGAGTGCTTAGCCCGTGGGGAGAGTTCATGCATTCCATAGCAAAGGGGGAGAACTACCCGCTCAAGACCAAGCGGGGTTTCCAGATATGCGTCGTGATAGCTGTTCCTCCTTTCCCGTTCCACGACCCGGACGCGTTCAGGAAATACTCGGAAGATGCAACGATAGTGTTCAGCAAGCCGCAGTTCGAGGGCGTGCACCTATGCGACGTGAAGCTGGTGGATGGCGACTGGCGGCTCGCGGGAATCAGCGGCTATGCGCTGGTAATAACCGGCTCCGGTCCGACCATGGAGATGGCGCGGAAGCAGGCGTACCTGCGCGTGCACAACATCAAGATACCGAACATGTTCTACCGCACCGACATAGGCGTTCGCTGGACGTCCGACAGCGACAGGCTGCAGACCTGGGGCTACCTCTACTAGGTCATGCCCCACTGGAACTGTTCTTCGTCAACCTCCAGCACGGCTATGTTGCGGATGTAGCGGCTTCTCATATCAGTGACCACGCCAACGAAGGCCGGGTTCGGGGTGCCGTCTTCCAGGACCTCGAGCTTGGGGTGCCACTCTGTCGCTATGTAACGGCCCTCCCGCTGGCGCGGCTTGCCGAACGTGTTCTGCTGGTAGATGATGATTCGCGTGCCGTTGTGACTGACCGTGCCCACGGCAATCGGTCTCGGCTCGTATTCCGGCCGTTCGTCCTTATCGCAGACGACAAAGAGGCCGTACGGAAAATCCTGGTCGACATGCCCTAGGCATGGCTGGCGGTCTGCAGCGTCTCCCATGAAACAGAATTGACCGAAACGGACTTTGTCCCTATCGCAGAAAGATACGACCATAAGCGAGGTTCGGCGATTGCGTGTTCACTCGAGGACGCGAAGGGTAAGTGTGACTTCCTGGCCATCGTCCTGGAGCAATGCTACAAGGGCCCGGTTCAGGTCCTTCGCGCCCTTGTTCGCCTTGACGCCGATCGTCGAGGGGTTGGAAAAATTCGTTTTCGTCAACGTGATGTTCTGGTCGTCTGTAAGAGTTTCTTTCATGCTGCCGAACGCGCTCACCTTTTCTTCCGTCCCGGCGCTGTGGATTGTCAGGCTTATGGCCCGCCCTTCCTCCAGTGCCTCCTTCATGTTGTCCGGCAGGTCCTTCGCAGAAGCTGAGGCGCGTATGCAGACCACCGAGTCATCGAACACCTTGTTGTCCTTGGTTATGATGATCTTCTCGGGGTCCCTGCAAGAGACCAGGTCGTGACCCCAGGCGGTAATGACGAACTCCATCTTCGACTTGCGCTTCGGCTGCGTTGTCATGGCCATCTATCGCACGAACCTGAACTTAAAGGCAGGCGTCGGCGGGCAAGCTTTTAAGGGCTGGAGGCGCAAGCTGGGTTTAGCGGGGTGGGGCAATGGATACGGACCAGCGCTCCGTAACCACCCGAAGCCTGGAGTGCCCGTCGAGGGCGCAAGCCCGCGGTTGGCTCATAGGGTTGCTAGGATACCCGAAAGCTACGCCGGGATGGTCGTCAGTTCAAATCCGGGACAACGTCCCCGGTGGAAATCTGACCCCCGCTACCAAATTTTTCTTTTAAAAAAAGGGTCAGCTGGCAACGTTCGTAGAAATATATATTTATATACTACCTGTGGGTAATAATACTTATGCGAGCTTTGCGTAAGCTGAAACCTATTTATGCGGATTGCCTGACGCCTGAACAGGCGGCCCCAATCGAGGTCTGGATGAGGCCATGTGCAGATTCACGTGCAGGTTTTTTGGGCAAAGACGAAAGTTTGATAGATGTTGCTTTGGCGGATGCTCGGGTGCTACAGGAATATGGTATCACTCATCAGCAGGTCGCCGATCGCTTGACTTATTTGTCTGGCCGCGCGTTCAGGAAGTGGAATATGAAGTCGAGGCGTGGTCAGAGCTACTACGATGCGCAGAGAGAGGGCGCCGTGATAGACGGGAAGTTCAGGTTCACCGCAATCGGCTGGATGGGATCACAGAACTGTCCATTCGTTCATAGCTCTTTGCCAAATAGGGTGTATACTTGCGGTTGGGGGTCACATGACTTCGCGGTCGAAAACATGGCAACAAATGAACGAATAAAGTTTCCGGAATTGATGTTGCACTTGGTCGGTGGTCATCATTTCTTCGAAGGCAAGGGAACCAGCTACCGGCTAGAACCAGCAGACGCGGTACGCGTTCTTGATCTTAAGCCCGGTGTGGATTATAGCCCCAAGATGGCGAAGGAAGTCGTATGGGTCGAAGGAATGTACGACAGCGATTTGGCAGATTCCGACGGCCTTAAACTGGTAAGGCGGGCTAAGAGGAAGGTCAAATTGGCCCCAGGCGTTGTCATGCATATTCGTGGTGATGATGCGGTTATCATGGCGGAGAGGGATCTAAAGCTTAAGCGGCCGTTAAAGGTCGACGGGGCGGAGATGCTATTCGGCGGAAGTATTGAGAGCGGGCAGCATATTGTATATAGAGAAGTGCAGCGATACGTCGTTGGCTGGGCCGATGAAGGCGGCTCTTAGAGCCTGCGGATTATCAATCACATGTTCAGAATGATGGAACCGGCGCTTTAGCGGTCCTTTTGTAAGAGTTAGTCAGGCTGGTCGCGTTGGCCGGGGTGTATGCCGCCAAGCTGCTGGTTGATGATTTCGCCGACCTCATCAGTTTCTTCCGATTGTTTGCTCCGCTTGCGATAGAAGTCTTTGAAGAAGTAGAGATACTTCCTGCCTTGGTCGGAAGTCATCGTGTGGAAAGGGTATCCGCATTCGACCGTGGGTGCTCCAGCTGACACACCGAACGCAAGGAAATGGGGGCGACATGCCCGGCATGTTGCAATCTCGACTTCTTCATGATGCAAGCCATTTTTCAGCGGGCAAGGCACGTAGTAGGCGATAATGGTACGGGGACTCTCACCGTATTCCGGCATGGCTGGTATCGTGACCATCTTCAGCTTTTCTGGCTCCTTGTTGTCAGCTACTGTCATGGAGCAGGTTGTGACGCAAACCTTAAATCCAGAAGGCCGTGTGGAATGTTAAGGAGCGATTGAATGGCGGTCATAGCGAAGGGCAGGGTGCTGCAGGTCGACGGGAAGAGCGTGAAAGTTGAAGTTCTTGATGAGAAAGGCAGGCGCGCTGGTATTCAGACCGCCCGTTTGAGGGAAGACATCAAGCTGAAGAAAGGGGATTTCGTGATGATCAGCTTCGGCGTGGTAGTCGACAAGCTGAGGAAATAGCTACCCGTGCAGCGGCTCTTCGGTGAGGCCGAAGAACTCGTACATTTCCTTCCTTCTTCGTTCGCCCCGTATCTTGGCCCAGCGGTCCTGTATCCATTCGGAAATCTTTTTCGCGTTCCGGGCAAGGATGATGAAGCCTAGCAGGATGCCGCTCATGATTATGAAGGGCGTGCCGGCAGCCAGGCCCTTGTTCATCATGTCAGTGACGATGCCACCGAACGGGCCGATGAGGACGCTGTTCATGCCGAAGTCGAAGAACAGGACGGCGGGAAGGAGGACGATTTCCAATCCTATCTCGTCCCGCCAGAACAGCAGTATCTGGAGGTAGTAGGCGGCGTAGAGGAAGGCCTCAAAATATATCATGGCCATGACGTTCAGGCCGCCGGCGGCCTTGATTGCAACCGGGGTGAACACGCCGGCTATGAATAACGCCACGCTGGCCCGGAAAGTGTAGGGTATCCACTCGTGGGGCCCGAACAGGCGGGAGAAGAGCATGAGGGAGGCGCCGAACGCGCCGCCTATCACACCGGTGGTGTTGGCGGCGATTATCAGGGCAAACAAATCATTCAAAGCCAGTTTGTTGAAGACGAACGCGATGAAGCCGGGTATACGGCTCCACAGGCATATCAGGAACAGGGCGGTTATGATGGACCAGGTCTGGTTGATCGGATACAGGATTACAGAAGCGGCGAAAAGTACTATGCTGGCGTAATAGAGCGGCGTCCAGTGGACCAGGACCTGTTTTTCCATGATAACAGAAGCCGTGGCCGGGCAATAAAGGTTCCAGAGCGCAGCGGTTGCTGTCCGGGCAGCCCACAGATAAGCGTTTTTTCCTTCGTTAAGTTAATACAATGCTCGACAGGTGCCGTAATGTCGTAGTTAGCTTTATAAGGGACTAGCCTGCAAAGGAAGCGTAGGTGAACTAAAATGGCCAAGGAAACCCAATGGGTGAAGGTGAGTGGGTACTTGTTCCTGCTCGGCGTGATAATCGCCGTGATAGCAGGGCTTGCACCTAGCGTCATCGACGCCGCTACCACCGCCAGCGTACTGCTGGTGATTGGTGTAATCGTTGGGTTGCTCTCGGCAGCGAGGATGGGAACCATATCGCGTGAGGACGCGGATATGTTCCTCCTTGCGGTTATCTCGCTGGCAGTCGCTGGGACAGCGACCGCTAACTTGGGCGCACTGCCTGGTATTGGTGCGTTCATAGGCTCGATAATCGGCAACATCGCCGCACTGGCAGCGCCAGCCGCGGTGATCGTCGCGCTGGAGGCAATCTGGCGGCTGGGTGCCGGCAAGTTCGCGATGGGCAAGTAATTGCCTAACGCAGCACACAGGCACTCAACGCGGGAACGTTTGGTTTTCCCTTTCTTGTATTTTTCGCACCCTAGCGGGAGCTAGGGTGTTAACTTTGCGCAGCATTTCCTTCAGAAAGTTAAGTGGACGACCGGATAAGCCCGCTTAACGTAGTCCTTGATTATGTCGACTTCGCTTATGACAGTGGGGAGGTTCCTGCTTATGTGATCTTCGGAGGCGAGCAATTCCATTTCTTCCACTATCCCCTTCAGCCAGACATCCTTCCTGAGCTCCTTGGGGCCCACTAGACGGAAGCTACGGCTAGATGGAAGAGGTGTGACCTTAAGACCGTGTTTTGTAACAATGATCGTTTCGCAGAACGAAACCTCCTTGATCCTGCCCATGTCTATTATAGTGCTACCCTTGTCGAAGAGGCATGCCTCCCTGACTTTGCCAAGGTTGACTATCCTGTTATCTTTACCGAAGAGGCCCAGCCAATCTGTCTGGTTATCGTTGATTACTGTGGTATTCCGGGCTTTGCAGGCAATCTTGGTGGCCCTGCCATGGTTTAAGATTGTTAAAGATTCGGCGTTATTGCCTATTTCGTTGATGCCTTCACCGAAGCTGTTTATTGTACCGCCAAGAGCCCCCCAGCCGACATATTCGAGCTTCGCATCTTTACCGATTTCCAGAGTTTTACCGGGTTGCAGGCGATAGCCGACACCAAAAAGTTTGGTAGACGTCTTGTTGACAGTCAAACTGCGTGCGGCAGTTTGATTTAGAAGGGCGGAAAGGTATAATCCAGCAAAGCCCTTTTCGCTTGCTGTCACCGGTTCTATGTCGGTTTCAACAAGCGGGGCTGACAGCTTGTCTTGATACGGCTTGATTACCGCGCAAGCATGCTGGTAAAGCCGGTTTATTTCTGAATTAACATAAACGTTATCAGGAAGATGTTCACCGTCGATGCCTCGCAGCCAATCTTGATAAGTTGCCGTGATTATCTTTGCGGATGCGTTATCTTTCATCTTAATTACCATGTAATAGTTAATTATTTAAGCTTGATAGCTAGGAAAGCCGCTTTCAAATTACTAAATTTCATTATGTTCCTTCGCCCAGCTAATCAGTCAGCCTTTTATTCCTTCCCGCTCAACGTTGGGCATGCGCGGGCGCCCTGTACCTGCCAGAGGGATACCTTTCTACAACCAGATGCGGCTAGCGCTGAACGAGAAACTGCCCGAAAACGTGCTTGAAAGCCTGCCGCGGGGCTACTGGACCGTAGGGGACATCCTTGTACTGAGGCTGAAGCCGGCGCTGGTCAAGTACAGGGGCGCGATAGGGAAGGCCGTATTGCAGCTGTATCCGCAATACAGGACGGTGGCGCTGGAAAAGTCCATAGACGGGCCGACGCGGAAGCCCCGGATAGAGGTCATAGCCGGAAGCAAGAACACTCAAACAATGCATAAGGAGCACGGCTGCCTGTTCAAATTGGACCTGTCAAAAGTGATGTGGTCCGCGGGCAACAAGGCCGAGCGCGCGAGGCTCGCGAAGCAGGTAAAAAGCAATGAGCATGTGGTCGACATGTTCGCCGGGATAGGTTATTGGACGGTACCGGCGGCCAAGAGGGCCGCAAGCGTGACAGCGATGGACATCAATCCTACAGCCATAGCCTTCCTCAAGCAGAACCTCAAGCTCAACAGGATAGCCCACAAGGTGAACGTGCTGCAGGGCGACTGCCGCGAGCTGGCTGATAAGCATGAAGGGACAGCAGACAGGGTGATAATGGGCTGGCTCGACGACACGCTCGCATACTTTCCTGCCGCATTGAAAATCGCCTCTGATGGGGCTACAATACATTACCACGAGTCCCTGCCGCCCGACCAGGTGGAGAAAAGGGCTGAAGACCTGAGGGACGTGGCGGCTGCCCATGGAAGAAAGCTCAGCATAGAGGACGTGCAGGAGGTCAAGAGCATGGGCCCCGGCCGCCGGCACCTCGTTTTCGACATCAAGCTGGATTAGATTTATATACTGCCGGGTAGTGAATACTTTTATGAGCTGGGCGAAAAGGGCGCGCGCGAAGATCGAGCGGCAGGAAATGATACAGAAGACGTTGTCCGAAGCGCAAGCCGGCGGCTGGCAGGTCGCCTATTCTGATAAAAAGGACAGCCATTATGCGCACAAGTCAGATACTACACAGAGCTTGCTCCCAGGTTATGTTGAAATGCCCAGCGAGCCCCAAGCACAGCAACCGGAACCTGAACGAAGGTACTATCCTGGCATGGTGCCGGAATGGCAGGAGCCGGCCGAGTCAGATGATCCTGACGAGTTCGACTGCAAGGGAGCCTGCAGCTGGGAAGGTACATACGCGTACAATGATGTCGGCTCGCAGCTCGACGGCATCTGAATAGAGATTTGCACCTATTTTTCGCAGAACACGATGGGTTTATATGTGTTGCCTGTAGCTAAATTATTCTCTCGCAGAAGTGAGTGAATGACTTTGACAATACCAAGGCGCGCGCAACACGTCGAGCCGATACCGTTGGGTGACATTTCCCCGAAGTATGTCTCGAGGGTGCTGGGCTTCTACTTCATGGACGGCCTGCCCGCGATTGAAGTGGCGCACCGCACCGGCACCAGCGAGGTGTCCGTCCGATACGTCGTGGACAAGCACAAGGAAGCGCATAACATCAAATAGTGATGCCATGTTCGAAATCTTCAGGGGCAAAAAAAACAGTCGCATAGTCGACCCGATACCTGTCCAGGGCAAGACCCCCGAGTACGTATCAAAGGTGCTCACGCTTTACAAAGTCAATGAACTCAACGAAAAGGAAATAGCCGATAGGACAGGAAGCACCCCTTCGGATGTAAAACAGGTGCTGGCGGCTTACAAGCAGTACGGCAAGGATAGGTAAGCTACAATTTCCTTACGTCCAGACGGATTTTTAGATTACTTGATTTTGTCCCGACTGAAGGAAAGGAACCTTTCTGCGTGCTTCAATGCGGCCTCCGCATTCGGGCGCAGCTGCAGTCGGTTTCCGTATTCGGCGCTGGTTTTGATATCGAGAAGATTGCTCAGATGCTGGACATTCTTTACTATCTCCTCGCTGCTTCCTATGCTGGCAAAAAGTTGCACAGCGTCGTTATGCCGGTCGCTGGCATTCCGCAGCCCGAGCTTCGCCACACAGACGGCATCCGCGGCTGCTATAGCACAATGTACGGCCATGATGACGCAGGCGTCCCATTCCCCGGTCTCGAAGCTCCTTTGCGCGGCATGGAGGCACTCATCGGCCCTGTGCAGGTAGTTAGGTGCATCCGAACGGTCAACAGCTCTAGTCTTCATTGCGAAATCACCATAATTCCTTTGTTCACATTTTCTAGGAATTTTTTGTTTTTTGGATCGGCATAATCTTTCATAGTAAAGATTTGTGGAGAAAGTTTGTTGCCATATATTTCCTGTACAAACAGGCCCGTAACCGGAAATACGGAATCCAATAGGTGCTTCCTATCTTCCTCCCTTTCTACCAAGATGAACAGATCGACATCACTATAGGGCATCTCCCTTCCTTCGGCAAGGGAGCCGAAAATCACGGCCTTGACTAATCTGATTTTTTCCTTTTCCTGTAGACCCTTCAGTTCTCCTTGAAGCGTCTTTTTTAGATGTTCAAGTGGCGATTTCTGCATGCCTTCGATGACATCGGAAAGGAACTCGTAGGCGTAGCTTTTTTTGTTCAATCGCCATGTTATAGCGTTGCCGATTCTCATCGGCGTTATAAGATTGGCCGCTTGAAAATCGTTCATCGCACGGATGACAGCGGTATGCGAGACCCCGATCAGGCCGGCCAGTTCGCGCTCGCTTGGCAGCATCTCCTCTGTCAAAAGTTTCCTCAGCACTTTTACTTTGACCTTGGAGCCGAGCAGGGTTTCTGCGAAGTCCCGGAATTGCATATTATTTGTTCCAGTTGGAACTATTTAAAGCTTACATATGGAACTAATTAGTTACAATATTGTAATGTTGATACGCACTTTCCAGGTCCGGGGAGCATAGGGCAGCACCTTTTCCTTCCCGATTATCTTGTAGCGTGCTTTCAGCCTTTTCGCGGCCTGCTTTACTTTCGCTTCAAGCGCGCTGAAAAGCGCCTTCTCGCGAGCTATCCCGTAGAGGTGGATTGTTCCGCCCTTATTGCAGGCTTTGAAAGCAGCAGGCAGGAACTTCCAAGCAGATTCGGGCAATGGCATGACAATGCGATCGAAAAGGCCGAGTTTTGGCGAATCCATCGCGTCACCCTGATGGACCTTCACCCTCAGGCCCAAGCCGTTGAGCTTGACGTTCTCGAGCGCATAACGCACTGCTGCCTTGTTCAGTTCTATCGCTTCCACCCTTGCCCTGGGCTGCGCCTTCGCTATTGCTATGGCATATGGTCCAGCGCCGGCGAACATCACCAGCACGCGCTCGTTTGGCTTAACAAGCTTTGCTATCCTTTGCCTTTCCTCGGCCTCGCGGGGGCTGAAGAAGACGGTGCGCGGGTCCAATTTCAGGTGCATTCCATGCTCCTGGTGCACGACCTCGGTCTGCTTAGAGCCTGCAATGAGCTTGAGTTTGTAGACCCTGTACTGCCCAGCTCTTGGCCCTTCCTTGGCCAGCACGCTCTTCACATTGGAATGGCGGCGCATCACTTCGGTTGCGACTTCCTTTTGGCTTGCTCCTTTCGGCAGCTCCACTATGGCAACTGCTTTGTCCCTGCCGCCGATGATGTCGAATGCGAGGCGCATGGTATGTAATTGCATGGAGGAAGTTAAAGCCCTTCTGATTGGCTTATAAGATTTCTCATGCATCTGCGGTGCAGTGATGGAATGCCAAGAGCGACAAAGAACCAAAGGAAGGCGGTGGACCGCCTCGTAAAGCTCGGACTGCTCGAGACCTGCAAGGAAGGCGGGAAGACCCTTTACAGGCCGAGCGAGCAGGGCCTCCAAGAGTACGCCACTATGCTGGTAGGCATTTGCACCTTAGGGCTTTACGGGAAGGAGGCGGAAGAAATCAACTACCTGGAGAGCAAACGAAGCCAGATGATACTTGGAATTGGCATTACTGAGGCGCGCAACGTTGCCGCGAAGGTGCAGCGGGCCGTCCAGAGCAAGGACCATTCTGATCCGATGCTGGAAACAGCAAAGGACGCGGCAGTCCTGACCGTTGCAAGGACGAACAAGAAAAAAATGCGTAAAGACGAGATGTCCGAGCTTGCCGGCACCTATTTCTCGTTCCTGGCTCCGGTGATAACACCCGAGACGATGGAATACCTATGCACAGGGGAGCGGCCGACAACGTCTGGCGGATAATCTCTTATAGAAGTGCCGAGGATTATTGGTATGCTGTACCTCATCGGCCTCGGCCTTCATGATGAGAACGACGTAACGCAGCGCGCATTGTTCTTGGCAAAGGGCTGCGAGTGCTACATAGAGCTTTACACGAACAAGTGGGGAGGCAGCATAGAGCGCCTTTCAAAGATGTTGAGCAAAACAGTGACACAGCTGAAGCGACCCGACCTTGAGGACAACCTGCCGAAGTTCCTTTCAAAGGCGAAGACGGAGGACATCGCCCTTTTCATACCTGGCGATCCGCTGGCAGCCACTACGCATGTTGACATCGTGCTTCAAGCAAGAAAGAGGAACATACCAGTCCAAATCATTCATAATGCCTCGATATTTTCAGCAATAGGCGAGACCGGCCTGCAGCTGTACAAGTTCGGAAAGACTGCAACCATACCATTTTCAGGCCATCTGGAATCCGCCAAAGAGGCCGTAAAGGGCAACCAGAAGCTCGGCCTGCACACGCTCCTGTTGCTTGACCTGGACGCGGAGGTCGGGCTGTACATGAGCGTTTCAGATGCGCTGAAGATGCTCATCAAGGCCAAGATCGTAAAGGAGAAGGACAGGCTGGTTGCCGCTTCGCAGATTGGCTCGCCAGACGTGCAGGTAAAGTACGGCACGGTCAAGGACCTGATGGAAACGCAGATAGGCAAGCCGGCCGTGCTCGTGTTGCCGGGCAAAATGCACTTCATGGAGAAGGAAGCAATAGAGAGCTTCTAAGCGTTACACACTTCTTTATCTTTTGGCGCTGCGCGCTAGTATCATGGCCGAGCGGGAATACGAGATACTGATACGGACACTGGAGGAGCGCAAGAAGGTGGTCGATGAGCTGATGCGCAGCAGGCCCTACCTCATGAAGAAGCATGTGGAAGTGGACAACAAGTACCCGCGGCAGAGCGCCAAGTATTCTGGTACGCTGCTGAACATCGAAGTTGTGAATGATAACGTGTTCCTGGACCTGCAGACCGCGCCGAAGGAAATCAAACGGATCCTAGTGGGCTCAAAGAGTGACAAGCTGGCCAAGGAAATCACTAGGCACATAGAGCTGACGCGCATCCGCGTAAAGTAACTTATTTAAGGATTGCGGGACAGTTGGCGGGCATGGGAGAAACAGGCAGCAGGAAGAAGGTCCTTTACGAAGTACCGCGTGATTCAAGCGGACCCAAGTTGAAAGAAGTCGGCGAAATGATAAAGGGATACAACATTACGTACCCAGGTGCCGACATACATTTCAACGGCGACGGGTTCCAAATAGAGGCGGTTGCACCTCCCGGCCAGACGTGGGCCGAGTACGAGTCATCCCTGAAGCAGGGGCGCGGCAGCAGGAAGGGCAAAGCCAGACGGTCATGATAAATGACAGACACAGTAAAGCCGCAGGACGTAACGAAATGGCTCGACAGGCTTGAGCCGGTGCTCGAAGAGGCGGAAGCGCTGGACGCGAAGGGCGAGGAAGTCATCGAGAACGCTAAGGCATACGTGGCCGATTGCAGGCACTGGCTGGAACAGGGAAAGCTGGTGCTCGCGTTCGAGTGCATGGTGCACGCATGGGCGATAATGGAAACGGCGCGCGAGCTTGGTGCCGTAAGTTTTGAAGTGCCCCAAGAGCCCCTTTAAGAACCCATATACCCCAGAGGAAGCTTTATATACTACTTAGGGGTGATACTATAGTAGGGTATAAGGTTTACCCGTTATGGTGAATGAATGGCAAATGAACAACAGCAACTGTACGGGCTTACAGATAAGCAGTTCCAGTCACTGGTAAAAGGGTACTCCAAGCAGAGCATCGATGAGCAGACGGCACTTGATAGCTGGCGGCAGATTCCATTCTGGGGCTCTTTGGGTCAGGCAGCCGATGCTTACGATAATTATTTTGCAGCCCACGATTCCGGCATTCCTTTCTTGGGTCTGCATTACGGATCGCAAACTGCCCAGCGCACGATGGGCTTTTCGCCCAATTGGGGCTGGTTGGACGTAGGTTATACTCTTTCTGTTGTTGCAGAATGGGGCGAGTCGTTCGCGAATGCCGGCCACAAGGCGGTTAAGCACGCGCGTTCCGATTTCGATGCGTGGAAACACGCGAAAGATGATCCTGTCAGCAAGGTCACAAGGTGGGAGCTTACAGGTTATCCGACGCAGAAACGCAGCGACATGCAGATCCTGCATGATCAGACGCTGGCCTACGAGCAAATCGGCGTGAAGAAGCAGGCACGCGACGGGTACATCATGTTGGCAGCGGCAACTGATCGCACGAGTCCGGATTATGCCGTCTACATAAGAAAAGCCAGGCAGCTGAATGCCCAAGTAACGAGGCAGCAGGCAGCCCGCGCCTCCCAGAGACGGAGGCCCCGCAGGCCATAGGTAGCCGAGGGGCGATTGGATGAAAAGACAAAGGGACAAAAAGCCAAAGGACCGTTCTGAGGACGAAGACTTCGAAGATGAGGAATCTGTCCAGCCTGATGAAGGGAGGGACGTTTATGCCGAGGTCCGTCAGTACGCCAGTAATCCCGGCCCGAAATATGCTGATTTCAGCAGACATAATTTGCAGGAAGCCGCAGCGCGCTACGGCGACAGCGATCCGGTCACGCTTCACATCTACGACATAGGGTGCTTCTGCAAGAAAATGGGCATCGCGCTGAGCGTTACAGAGCTAGAGAACCTTGCTAACATGAGGTCAGGACGCACCCAAGCTGCACGGGCTGGCGGTGCCGAGGCGGCTCAGGGACTTTCAAAGAGGGACATCAAAGATGCTTTCGGTGAAGTTCTGGAGCCTGTAGTCGAGAGGCTCGACAAGCTCGAAGAACACGTTTACGATGGTAAGGCGGGAGTGAAAGGAAGGAGCAAGCAGAAGGCCAGAGAGAACCAGCGCAAGATGCAGGAGCTAGAGGAATCAGAGGCTGAAGAGACCGAGGAAGATGAAGAGGCAGAGGAAGAGCCTGAAGCCCTCAAGCCTAAAGAAAAAGCGAAGAAACCGAAGCGCGGGACCAAGAAAGAGGATTATGTTACTGTTAAGGACGAGGACGAAGAGGAGCCCGAGGAAGGCGAAGAGGAAGGTCCGGATGGTGAGGTACAATTTTATGAGGGGCCGACACCCGACGAGATAGCAAAACATGGTGCCGATCCCTCTTACCTGGAGAAAGAGTTCGGGTTCCCGCACGCCAAAGAAATCCTAAGAGACGCTGTCGAGGCGCATCGCTCAGGTGAGGATGTTGTCTATAAGGACAAGGACGGACGGGTAGTGGCCGTTCTTTCGGAAAATGCCATTAGCTTACAGAGATGCCCACCGGAAGAGCCTGAAGTTCCCGAGCCAAAGAAGAATGGGCGCAAGCGCCCGAAGGCGGAAGACAGAAACGCTGCCGAGAAAGCGAAATACGAAAGCATGTTCAAAGAAGTCAGCGATATGGGAGTGGAGATAACTGGAGATGGCGCCGAGCTATCGGAGGGCTATCAAATAGGAATGAGTCATGCCGAGAAATTGGCGAAATCAGGGAATTACAAGGGAGCCATGGATACTCTCGCGAGTGTAAAGCAGGATGTCGAGAATAGTAAAGCTGAAGCCGCCGAGGAGGAAGGCGAAGAAGAGCCGGAAGCCGAGGAGCAGCCGACGCTTGAGGATGTAGAGGGGCATGGTATAGATGCCGATTACCTGAAAGGACTTGGCATAAAGGATGCCAAGAAGAAGCTCGAGGGCGCTGTGAACCTTACAATACCGGAGATAGATGGCGAGCAGACCGGAGAGATATGGTACACCAACAAGGACAGACGGCCGGTCGCCAAGCTCAGTTATGATAGCAAGAAAGGCCAGTGGGACCTCAGGGAGGTCGAACAGGATCTGGACGAGGCCGAAGAGGAACCCGAGCAGCCTGAAGATAATGCCGATTACAAGGACTACGAGTTCGAGACCGTGGAGGAAGCGGCCGCTTTCAGGAAATGCGTCGGGAGGGACAATTGCAAGGTCCTGAAGGACGGCGTAACGATCCGGGTCGGCAAGGATGGCATCAGGAAGTACCATTTTACCGGCAAGCTAATGAAGGACCTGAAGGCCGAAGCGGCGGACGATGAGGATCCGGACCCGTTGGCCAGTTACGTGGTCGATAACGCAGAACTCATCAAGGGGCACAGTTATTCGTTTGCCAAGAACCAGCTTTTTGAGGTCGAGATCCCGGTGAACGTCGCTAAGGAGCTTGATTTGTCGGAAGCAACCTTCCTCGATAAGGCGGCAAAGGTCGCTGCCAGGGCAAGGAAAGGGAAGCAACATGAAGATGATGCAGATTCTGAAGTAGTCGAAGATGGCGAGGATGCTGAAGAGCACGAACTTGAGGAAGAGGAAGCGGAGGAGCCGCAAGAACCACATGCCCTCAAGATGCCGCCTCCCAGACCTCCAAGAGGGGCGCCGAAGCTAGGACCTCCGCCAAAGCCGGCGTATTTCCCGCCACCTCCGAAGCCTGGTCCGCCACCTGCAAAAGCAGAAGAGGAACATGGTGAACCGGCCGGACCGTCAACTCCTGGACCAGAACCACTGGTCGAGTTTGAGTGCCCGCTGTGCGGTGCGAATGTGAATTATCATGACGAAAAGTGCGGAGAGTGCGGTGCCGAATTCGAACACGATGAAGAGCCACCGGAGCTTGGAACGTACGTTATCAATGAAAGCCCGGGTTACGGGGGCGATGAAGTCGCTGAAATCAAGCTGAACTATCCTGGTGCCACCGTGAAAGACGCGCGTCAGATTGCTGAAGGTCTGCAGGAGCTTGGTGCCGAGGTTGGCGGCCTTTCCACATACCCGCTCAAAATCACGGCAACAGTGTTCAAGAAGGATAAAGACAAATTTACAGATTACCTGACCGAGCAGGGTTTCGGTCGTTCGGACATCATTGATGAAGAGCCTGTCGAAGAGGTAGTGGATGAAGTTCCTGAAGAGGTAACGCCTGATGAGATAGGCGCAGGCGACATAGATGAGGAGTTTGCAGAGGTAGAGAAAACGGCGCCTACGGATGAAAGCAAGGAGAAGGGTGCCGAACATACGCCAACAATGCAGCCTCAAGGACCGCCCGAAGTGCCGCCTCCGGGGCCGCCAACGCGGGCACCGCAGGCAAAGCAAGATGCAACGAAAGAGCCCGACGTGGCTGACGTGGACAAAGACTTAGACAAACTCCTGGAGGGACTTGACGAGCCAAGCGATGACGATTTGGAAAGGAAAAGGAAGTCGATGAATATCGACCGCGCGGAACTCGAGATGGCGATGAAAGCCAAGCGAGAGTTGCACGACGAGAAGATGGAAGATAAGCAGCAGGATCATGAACACAGGATGGAAGAACACAAGGCGGGAATGCCGGTGGCTCCGCCTGCGCAAGAGCAGCCCAGGGAGGGCAGTTTGGACCACATAATGAAGAACCTGAAAAAAGGGAACGGCAGCAAAGGAACAACGGTCACGGACAGCGTAGTAATCAAGAGCGATTTGCCAGGGCCGGTAGAAGTGGACGGACAGAGCATCGTCAAGGGAAAGACTGTCGCGCCGCCTGAAGAGAAGCAGGAAAAGACGGGCGTTGATGCGTCGCGCGATGCCAGGAAGAAAGCCAAGCAGAAAGCCAAGAAAGGAGCTTGATTAGATGCCCGATGACAACGTGACGCGGGCGGGTGACAAGGGACTGGAGGCATGGCAGGACGCCGAACAGAAGAGGACTGGCAAGAGGCCGGAGCCCGATCATTACGTCCAGAAGGTGCTGGATGAGGAGTTCGAGGCGATTTACACTGAAGGTACAGAGCAGCACGCCGACATCTATGAGGGTTGGGTGCCGAAGGAGGAAAAAGACAAGCTTCAGGCCGCCCTTAAGCAGCTAGAGCAGAAGGCCGAGCAGAAGGTCCGGGAAGTCAAACAAGATTATGAAACTAAGGCTGAACAGGACAAGAAGTCTTACAAGGAAAAAGATGAGCATCTCTCCAAGCGCGAGAAGAACGTTGAGAAACGAGAGAACTCTTACGAGGATGAACTACAGAAGGCCGCCAAGGCGGCGGGGGTAGAAATCCGTCCAAGCTTAATGAGGGATCCTGCGGACGACCCTGTGAAGGCCATCGTTGGAGCGATTGAAGCCCAACAGAAAAAGCTGGCAGAACAAGATCAGAAGGTTGCCAAGCGCGAGGAGCAGCTTGAAGCCGCGCGCGGCATCTTGCATGAAGTCGACATGTTGTACTTACGCATTACCGGCAAGAATATCGAGGATCTCAAGGGTTACAGCACTTATCAAAAAGTTACTGTTGTTGGAGTGGAACTGAAGAAATACGAAGACGGACTGCTCCAGCGCGCCACCGAGGTCGAGAAGGGCGAGGAGGAGAACGAGCGGAAGAAGGGCAAGCTGCTGGACATTGGTGAGGCCCTTAAGCAGAAAAAGGAGCAGCTCGAGGAGGCGCAAGCGAAGATCGATTCCGACCGCCGTGCTATTGGAGAGGAAAGGACGAGGTACGATACTGACATAAAGGAGTTCGAGAAGAAGCTGGCAATTTATGATGCGGGTAACTTGGCGCTGGGGAAGGAGCGCAGGCTGGTGGAAGCCGAGAGGGAAAAGCTCACGCAGGAGAAGGCCGATGTAGCTGCGGGCCGCGCACAGCTTGCCGACTACGAACAGCACAAGGTCGAGCTGGACAAGCGCGAGGCGGAGCTGAAGGCGGCCGAGGAGGCCAACAAGCGGAAGGTGAAGGGCCTCGAAACGATGGCCACCAAGCTGCAGAAGAAGGAGGAAGAGTTCGACGAGAAGGAGAAGCGTATCGGCGAGCAGACAGATTTGCTGAACTTGTCATATGCCAGCATGGAGCAGATAGTCGCCAAGATAAGGGACTTCGTCGGCGAGGTGCCGGAAGGGGACCAGGATGCTTATGTCACCAAGTTCTTCGAGAAGGTCGACGGCCTGGCGAAGTACGAAGAGCGGCTGAAAGGGCAGGAGAATGATGTCAACTCACTGATTGAGGGCGTCAAGGCGCGCCAGGCGGAGCTGGACGGGCGCGAGAAGGCCGTCACGGAAGTAAAAGGAAAATTGAGGGAAGCGAACTCTGCCCTAATGGACCAGGTGAAAACGCATGCGCAGAAGGATAAGGAACTCAAGGATAGGGAGCAGGCACTGGGGCCGAAGGAGACAGAGCTGGCGACCGAGGAAGAGAAGTTGAAGGAAGAAAAGGGCGCGATGGTGGAACGGGTGAAGACTCTCCAGAAGAGGAAGGAGGAAATCGCCAAGCGCGAGGAGGAACTGAATTCATATGAAAAGGCCATGATAGATGGCTTGAAGGGAATAGTCGGCGAGCAGCCGGACTTCCCCGGTTACATCACCGCTTTGAAGAATTATTTCAACGATCTCGACAATCAAGAGGAGGAAATCGAAAAGCGCGAAAGGCAGGTCGTTCCTCGGGAAGCGGCGGTCGACGACGCGAACAAAAAGCTGAAGGAGCACGAATTGGACGTCGAGAAGAATCTAGAGGATCAAAGGGCCGAGCTCGAGCAGGAGCGCGTCAAACTGGACGCGGACAGGAAAGTGCTTTACCAGGAGATGGAAGAGGTACGCAATGTCAAGGCCGCGCAGGCGGCAGGGACAGGCACTACGCAGGCCAAAAGGTCAACTGCAAAGGCTGTCAAGCAAAAGGAGCCTACAAAACATGTGGAACCGGAGGAGACTGACAGGCCGGCAAAGATATTGGTCATGGAAGAGCCCGAGCAGGCTCAAGGTTCGGCATATGAGCCGCATGACGAGATGGTGGCAAACCAGGCCGAAGTGAAGGCGTACATGGAAAGCTGCGGGCTGGTCGAAGGGAAGGATTTCAATTTCAAGAAAGGTGGAATTCAAGGCAGCATCACGCGCATACACCTTCCAACGCGCGAGGCGACCGAGGCGTGGAAGGGTTACATGACGCCGCCAGAGGAAGAGGCGGTAGAAGTAATGGAAGAGGAGCCGGCGCCAAAGGCGCCCAAGAAGGTCGCAAAGAAGCCCCGCGGCAAGAAATAGGCAACCTTTTTAATGCGGTGCTGCAATACTGCGCATGGCCGCATTGCTCCCGGTGGAACAGCTGATTTACACCGAGATATTCAAGATAGCAAGCGGCAACATAGCCCTATATAATACGATACAGGACAGGCTGCTATGGCTGATAGGGATACCGCACTTCATCGTCGCGCTGTTCCTTGTTTCTGCCATGGGCTGGATGGCCGGCGGGCACAAGGGACTGCAGCTGCTGGGAGGGGTCATGATATACCTTTTCCTGATCTTGGGCGGATGGTATGGTAACATCCTGGTGCCGATAGCGGACCAGTACTTCATAATAACGGTCGGGCTGATGATAGTGTTCTTCTTCCTGACGCGCGTCTTCCCGCCCATCTACGGGCCGGGAGCGGCCAAGCTAGGAGGAGCATTAGCAGGCAAGCTGGGCGAGGCCACCATAGGGAAGGCGCGGAACCGCAAGGAGATGGAGAAGCAGCTGGAGGAGATTCAGCGGGCAATCAACCAGCTCGAGAGGAGGTACCCCCGGGGCCATGGCATGCCCGACGAGGCATCCGGTGTCTATGCCAACCTGCTGGTAAAGCAGGAGGAACTGAAGCGGCGGCTGGAGGATTAACATGCAAGCTGATGGAATCAGCCAATCAACTTTTCGCTGCCGCAGGCAGCAGGTGCTATGACGATGGTAGATTTCTCGCTGGGGGCTCCATTGGGGCTGCCGGACCAGTCCGTGATAACGTTCCTGTTCGTGCTAGCGGTCATATTCGGGGTGCTTGAGCTCACGAACCTGTTCAAGAACAGGGCGGTCAACCTGCTGATAGCGCTCGCGCTTTCCGCGTTCGCGGCCAGCCAGGTCACCTTCACAAGCCTTCTGTTCAGCTACCTGCCCGGCGTCACGGGCTTCTTCATAGTGGTGTTCTTCATAGCATTCACGTTCGAGATACTGGGCGTGCGCAAGCGGAAGCCGGGCGCCGACCTTACGGACAGCATGGTCGTGGGCGGTGCGGTCATGTTGGTGCTGTTCACCGTGGGATTCAGCCTGCTGCAGATGTTTCCGATCGATATTCCTTACATAGGCGGGGCGTCCGGCATGTTCTTCATCGTCGGGCTGGTCCTCCTGATAAGCCTGTTCTGGTCTGCGATGCACTTCGGCGGGGGCGGAGGGGGCAAATTGGCCAGAGGTGGCGAGGAGGGTTAGGTTTAAATGAATGGTTGGGGAAGATAGGCCATGGTAACACCGATAGAGGCGTTCGTCGTAACGTTGAGGGAGGCGGGAGTCACCCTGATACTTCTGTGGGCATTGACGCTCAGCATAGTGTGGGGCCTGCTCCATCATGCCGGTATACCCAAGAGCATCAGCGCGCGAGGCGTGATAAGCATCGCCGCGGCATTCCTTGTCCTGCTGGCGGCAGCAGCTTCGCCTGCTGTGGCATTCTTGCAGAACCTGATAGTAGCCACTGTCCTGATAGGGTTCGGGCTGATAATGGCCGTGCTATTCTTAGAGTTAACAGGCGTCAGGGTCGGCGGGGAGGCGACAGTGTTCAAGGCGCATCCCAAGTTCTTCGCCAGCGTGATACTGATAATCATAGTAGCGGTGTTTGTCGGGGCCGGGGGACTGAACATCATCGGCCTGCCCGCAATCGAGATAAGCACGACCATTTTGGCATTCTTGCTGTTCATCGCGGTGATGGTCGCGGCCGTATACATCATGATACACGAGACGTCCAAGGAAAAGGAGAAGAAGTAGCATGGCAGACGTTGCGCTGCTTGCAGAACTGGAGAGGCTGGGCTTCGCGGACGTCATCCTGTGGGTGATAAGCTTCGCGCTGGTCTACGGCCTGATGAGCCAGGCAGGAATACCGAAGGACAAGGCCTCGCGGGCAATCATAGGGTTCGTCGCCGCGTTCCTTGTCCTGATGGCCAGCCCGGCAAGCCTGATAACCACGATAACCAACCTGGGTACCAGCCTGCTGGTCGTCCTGCTGGGCATAATGATACTGCTGGTCTTCATCGAGGCGGGACAGGTGAAGCACTACCAGGAAAAGAAGGGCAAGACCGAGAAAGGGCAGGAATACACCTATCACGAGGAGATACCCCTGTTCCACAAGAGCCCCAAGGTGACCGCTACTATACTCATATTTGCCGCGGTCGTGATATTCTTCGCGGCCGGCGGCCTGAACTTGGCCAACATAAACATTCCCATAGACCCGATGGGGGCGGCCTTCCTCGTCATGGTCGCCATGGCGATACTTTGGCTGGTGACGGAGTCGAAGTGAAATGGCAGCTGAAACGATAACCGGCGTGATACAGAGGCTGGGCTTCGCGGACATGTTGATATGGCTGCTGACCTTTGCAGTGGTCTACGGCATACTCAACCAGACCAAGATACTTCCGCGCGCCTCGCAGGCCCTGCTCTCCATAGGGATAGCGTTCCTCGTGTTACTAGCAGCACCGGCCGGCCTGCTGACGTTCATCTCAAACCTTTCCAGCAACCTTGTGCTGGTCGTTCTGGGGATACTGTTGCTGATGGTCCTGCTCGAGGCGTTCGGCATGAAAAAGACACTTGCGATACCCGACCCGGACAAGCCGGGCGCATTCATGAAAAAGGACGTTTTCTGGCTGACCGAGCACTCCAGGGTCTTCCAGATAGCATTGGTGATAATCGCGGCGGTGGTGTTCGTGACCGCGGGCGGCCTGCCGCTGCTCGGGATACAGCTCCCGACCAACTTCAACATGACCGGTTCGGTATTCATCATCGGGATGATACTGGCCGTGCTATACCTCGTGATGCAGAAAGGCGAATGATCACTTCTTCATGTATTCGCTGAGCGACCTGAAGGCCTTCTCCAGTGCTGAAATGCGGGCCTCGAAGGTGGACAGGAAGTCCTTGAACTCTTCCATGTGCGAGGCCATGGTGCGGTCCAGCCTGGCGTCGATGCCCCTTGCCTCTTCAAGCAGCTTCCTTGCTTCCGCCAGCTGCGTCTCCAATTGGGTATCGCGCTTGTCTATGGCCGCGAGGCGGGCCTCGAGCTTCTTCATGTTCTCGGCAAGTATCTGTTCAACTATCTCGTCGACAGTGATTTCCGGGCCCGGGCCGGCCGTACGGTAGGTAGGCGAAACAGGAACGCTCGGCATGCCCGGCGCCGGTGCCTGGGGCCTTGCCGGCGGTGGCTGGGCCTGCTTTGTCGCAGGTTGAATTTGAGCAGGAGAGAACCTCGGCGCGCCGGGAATCTCTATCGGGCGCAGGTGCTCGGGCACTTCTGCCGCCTCGGGCGGCAGGCCCTGCGGAACAGGCCTTGCGGCCATCCTGGCAGGAGGTCCGACGGGTGCAAACGCGGGAGGCGGAGGGGCCAGCGCCCGCGGAGGACCTGGCAGCTGTCTTGGTGTAGCCTGCATGGCGGGCCGTTCTATGCGCTCCTTGAGTATGGCTTTCATGGCGGCGTCTATCTCGGCCGGCTTGAAGCCAGCTGCTCTCAATTGGCCGATTATCTCCGGCTCGGTGCGGCCGCTTGCGGAAAGCCTCCTTACAAGTTCGAGCAGTTCCTTGTCCACCATCATGATCACTTTTTGTGGAAGGGCGCGTAGAGCTCGACCAGCTGCTTCAGCTCGTCTATCTCGGACTTCTTGGCGCTCTTGTCCATCAGCTTGCCCAGCCTTGCAATGTCGTTGGTCATCGAGACCAACCTGTCTTCCATCGCCCTGAGCTGGGCGTCCATCTTGTCGCTCCTGGCCTTGTCTGCCTCGTTGTTCCTTATGATGCTGTCCTGCAGGCCGGTTATCCTGCCCTCGGTCAGGTCATAGCGTTCCTCTATCACCCGCAAACGGCGGCTGAGCTCATTTATCCTCCTGAACGCCTCGGCCAGTACCGTTTCCACGTCAGCTTCTGGCATGGAATGTAATTCACGAAGTCGGTATATAAAATGAGTTCGAGAGGGAGTAATGGGCTATTTTATTCGGGTCATACATTATACAGGCAGGTGCTGACACGTGGTCTATGAGACTGAAGTGAAGGAAGGCGTGCTGCGGATGAACGCGCTGGGCGGCGTGTTCGGCGCGAGCATAGAGGACGCGGACGTCGTTATGGCGCGCGTCATCGACAGGCTCGTGACGGACAGGAACGTGCTGACCGTCGTCATAACCGAGGCGCGCGACCACGAGTATGACGAGCAGCAGACCAAGCTGCTTGTCGGAATAGCGGACGCCATCAGCGAGATAGTCCGCGAAAAAAGGCTCGTTTCAATGCAGAACCTTGGCGACCCGGCCAAGTGCGGGTCATGGCAGACGGAGTGGTACAACTGGCTCAGCACGATGGCCACGTTCCAGCTGAGGGGCGACCCGATAGGGGCGTACCTGAACCTGGTGCGCGAGATACGCAGGCTGGAGGTGCTGCAGAAGAAGGGGACAGAGCAGGACAGGGACTGCATACAGTACTACATGGAGCACGCGCTGTTCCCCATCCGCGCGATCCTGGAAAAGACCGAGCTGATAAGGAAGGCGCAGCCCTTCCTGACCGGCTATCACATAGGCGACAGGGGCGTCTACAGGCGGCTGTTCCATTCAATGACGAGGCCGAGCTTCATGCTGACAAAGTTCAGCACCAAGCCCCCGCCCGGCGAGGTGGTCAAGCGCTACCAGTCGGGTTCGATGACGGTGGAGATATTCAAGGTGCCTGGAAAGATACGGCCCATCTATTTCGTGACGCCGCCCGAGTTCAGGCTGACTGAGGACGAATACACCTTGCTGGACGATGCAAGAAGGACACTTGAGCAAAGGAGGCCGGTAGAGCTGGAGATGAAGGAACAGACGAAGATGAGGGAGCTGTTCTTCAACATCAGCCGCGAGCTGTTGAGGGACCTGGCGGACGTGCGGGGTTTCAAGCTGGCGCCTGAAGACGTAGAGAAGCTGGCCACCATACTGACAAGGTATACGGCCGGCCTCGGTATCATCGAGCTGCTGCTGGCCGATGAGAACATCGAGGACGTGAACATCAACAGCCCGATGGGCACGGCGCCGATATACATAAGGCACAGGGAGTTCGAGGAATGCGAGACGAACCTCATCCCGACTCCGATGGACGGCGAGAGATTAGCAACAAGGTTCAAGCTGCTCAGTGGAAGGCCGCTTGACGAGGCCAATCCTGTCCTTGACACGGAGATAGCCGTGCCCGGCGGGGTGGCAAGGGTCGCCGCGATAGGGCCGAGGCTCAGCCCCGAGGGCCTTGCTTTCGCATTGCGGCGGCACAGGTTCAGGCCTTGGACGTTCCCGCTGTTCATCAACGAAAGGATGTTCAGCCCGCTTTTTGCCGGCCTGATGTGGTTCGTGGCGAGCTATGGCAGGACGCTGCTCATAGCGGGCACGCGGGGTGCAGGCAAGACATCCGTCCTAGGAAGCCTAGCATTGCAGACATTGCCTTTCTACAGGATGATAACCGTTGAAGACACGTTCGAGCTCCCAATTGAAGCATTGCGGACCCTCGGTTTCAACGTGGAGAGGATGAAGAGCAGGAGCGTGATAACGCACGTCGAGCTGGAGCTGCCGGCCGAAGAGGCAATAAGGACCGCGCTGCGTCTGGGTGACAGCACGCTGATAATCGGGGAAGTGCGAAGCATAGAGGCCAAGGCCCTCTATGAAGCGATGCGTATCGGTGCGCTGGCAAATCTCGTCGCAGGAACAATCCATGGTGAATCAGCCTATGGCGTGTTCGACCGTGTCGTCAACGACCTTGGTGTTCCGGCAACCAGCTTCAAAGCTACTGATCTTGTCGTGATAGCGAACAGGCTAAGAACAGCAGACGGCCTGAAGAGCTACAGGCGCATAACCAGCCTGACCGAAGTAAGAAAGAACTGGATGCGCGACCCGGCAGAGGAGAAGGGCTTTGTTGATCTTTTGGAGTTCGACAGCAAAGCTGACTCATTGAGGCCAACAGACACGCTGCTGAACGGAGAAAGCTTCGTATTGAATGAAATTGCGAAGCGCGTGCCCGGCTGGGCGGGGCGGTGGGACGCTGTCTGGGACAACATCCAATTACGGTCAAAGATATTGGAAACGATAGTGCAGATAGCCAACCAGACCGGCCGCAAGGAGCTGATGGAGGCCGAAACCACAGTGGCAAGCAACCAGAAGTTCCACGAGCTGGCGGAAAGGTCGAGGATCGAATTGGGCAGCGTGGACAGCAAAACGGTGTATGACGGGTGGCTGGCCTGGTTCAAGGAGCAGGCCAAGACAGCCTAGGGAGCAATGCAAATGGCGCTGTTCGGTTTTGGAAGGAAGGACAAGAGGGCACAGGCTGCAGAGAAGACGAGGAAGCTGGCCGAAGCGCGCAGGAAGGAGCTGGAGAAGATAGTGAGTAGTGCTCCATCTGCCGTCCTGCCGGGGCACGTCGAGTTCAAGTCCTATCCGACCGAGTACAAGGAGTTCCTGAAGGAGATAAAAGCAAAACCGTTCAGCGCATACGAGCGCGCGGCGGACATATCCAAGAGGATACTGCCGATAAAGCCGCCTCCGGACTTCGGGGGGATAGATTCTGCGGCGCGCGGGGGTTACCTGGCGGTGGACGCGGCGGGCGTGACCGCGCTGACCATAATCACGGCGTTTCTGCTGTTCGGGCTCACGGTCGCTTCGGCCCTGGCGGGAATCGGCCCGGCAGTGGTACTCCTGCTGCTCGTCGTGGCCTGCATAGGGACGTTCATCATGTGGAACTTCCCGAAGAGCAACGCGGCGGCAGTCGCCAACCGGATTTCCGCGGATTCCGTATTAGCAATCCTTTACATGGTCATCTACATGCGCACTTCCCCGAACCTCGAGGGGGCGCTGCGCTTCGCCGCAGAGACGCTGACGGGGCCGCTGAGCTGGGATTTGAAGAAACTTTTGTGGGACGTGCAATTGGGAGCATATCCGAGCGCCGACAATGCGCTGGCAATCTACAGCAACCGCTGGAGGAGGGAGAACGAGGAGTTCGCGCAGTCCATCGACCTGATAAGGAGCAGCGCGGTCGAACCGGCCCGGAGGGCCAAGCTCTTCGATGAGATAATCAACCTGATACTGAGGGGGACCGCGGAGCGCACCAAGCACTACGTGATCAGCCTGCGCTTGCCAGTGATGCTCATACACGCGATGGGGGTGCTGCTGCCGGTGATGGGCCTGGTTCTTTTCCCCGTCATAGTCATCTTCATGGCCGACAGCATCTCGCCAACCATGCTGCTGGTCGGTTATGACATCCTGCTACCGGTGTTCCTATGGTTCCTGATAGACTACGTGCTCAGGGCAAGGCCGCCGACGTTCAGCCAGCCGGACATCTCGCTGGCAAAAGGTGTGCCTCCGTTGGGCAAGTTCAAGCTCGGCGACAGGATACTGCCGATATGGCCAATCGCGCTGACAGTGTCCGTTCCGGTAATCCTGTTCGTCTACCTCGGCGTGGCAAGCTGCCTAATGCCGTCCACCGAGGCGGCGCTGACCGAATGCTCCGCGAAGGCGTTCGACCTGGTCAACCTTTCGCTGCTCGGGGTGCTCGCGGCCGGGCTGGGCATATCGCTGTATGGCATGATAGACAGCTGGCAGAAGCTGAAGGTAAGGAACGACATAGAGAAGATAGAGCGCGAGTTCGGCGTCGCGCTGTTCCAGCTCGGCACCGCGATAGGCGGTGGCACGCCCATAGAGCTGGCGATAGACAAGGCGGCCGAGAGCCTGAAAGGGCTGACGATAGCGGACCTGTTCGTAAGGACGAGCGACAACATGAAGAAGTTCGGCTATACCTTTGAGCAGGCGCTGTTCGACCCGACAGTAGGAGCGGTCTGGTTCTACCCGTCGCGCCTGGTGAGGAGCATAATGGTAACCGTCATGGAGGCCAGCAAGAAGAGCATGGGTGCGGCGAGCGACGCGATGCTCACCATTTCAACATACCTGAAGGGCGTGCAGGCGGTCAAGGCGGAGGTAGAAGACGTCCTGGGAGAGACCCTGGTCAGCATGAAGTTCCTTGCGATGTTCCTCGCTCCCATGGTGGCCGGCATCACCATCACGATGGCCGTCGTCATAATACAGATACTGGCGCAGCTCGGCGCGCAGTTAGGTGCGCTGGTGGCGCAAGGCGAGCAGTTGCCCGGCCAGACCAACCTGTTCGTGGTGCCGATGCTCACCGGCGGCGGTATTGCCATCACACCGGTCATGTTCCAGCTGATAGTCGGCATCTACATGCTGGAAACGGCCATTCTGCTTTCGGTCTTCCTGAACAGGGTGGAGTTCGGGGAAGATGCGGTGGGGCTGCGGTCCAGCATGGGTAAGACCGTGATGATTGCCATGCTCATCTATACCATCAGCTGGCTGGTCACGTTCAGCCTGTTCGGGGGGAGCATACAGCAGCTCCTGGTGCCGGTCACTGGGGTGCCGACCGGCTGAGCGCGGGTAGCTATATATTCGGGCTACCAGAAGTCTGGGCATGTCGGAGGAGGAAGCGGGAAGTTGGGTCACCAGCATGCTCTGGTGGTCCGCGCTCGGGATATTTGCATTATTGGCGCTGGCTGCCATAGTGTTCATAATAACCCAGCGCACGCTGCCGGTGCAGCTGTCGTGATGCCATGCTGGGAGTAGGCGCGCGCGAAATCAAGCTGCTGGTCCTGGTAGTCGTAATGGTCATGCTCTTCGGTGTCGCGCTGAGCATAGCCGCAGGGAGGGGCCTGCTCAAGATACCGACGTTCGACGTCTTCCAGGTGATAAGCACCCTGGCCGAGAGCCTGCAAGAACAGCTCTGGATAGCCGGGCATACGGCGCGCGACTGGTTCTGCTCGCGGGACATCCAGGAGCTCAGGGAGGTGTGCACGATAACCAGCCAGCAGCTCGAGGCCGAATGCGACAAAACACCCGCGGACAGGGAGGCGTACTGCAAGGACCCGCAGGTGCCTGACACCATGGATGGCTGGTGCGGGCTGCCAGCCAAGGACAAGGAGGGCATATGCCGCGGCGGGGAAAAGCAGTTCCTGGCAGGCTGCGAGAACCTGTACCTGCAGTTCGCGCTATGGGAAGGCAAGGTGTCAAAACCATCCACAGCGGACCTCCCGTTCTGCAAGTGATGACATGCAAGACGAGGACATCGACCGGGCGCTGTGGCTGCTGATTGGCCTATTGGTCACGGGGACGGTGCTGTACCTCCTGCTGACGGCCCTGGGCATAAGCGGGCCGAAGGGGGTCGTCGACTTCTTCAGCAACCTCTTCTCCCTCATCTTCACGTTCATATGGGCAAGGATAGCGTCGGCGTTCCGCTAGCCGCGGCAGGCTTTTATATCGGCGCGGCCGATACATGACAGCGGACAGATATGCCGGTACAAGCCTCGTTTGGCCTTATAATCGCGCTGCTGGTGATGAGCGCAGTGGCAGCCGTCTTCATATTCTTCCTGAACAGCCAGCAGGCGCGCGGCGGTCTCAGCCTGTCCAACTTCGCGGTGTTCATATGCGACTTCTTCTACGCCTTCCTCGGCCCGTCCTGCGGCACTTTCGGCATCTCGACGCAGATAGGCGGCCCGCAGCCAGCGCCAATGCAGGGTGCATCAACGGCAGCCATCGGCGCGCCATTGCCTCCGGGAGCCTGGTTCTAGTGCGCGGCATATCAAAGGTGGTCGGAATAATGGCGGCCGTGGTAGGCGCGCTGTTCATAGCAGGGATACTGATGGGCCTGGTGTACCGCATCAACATACCGGGCTTCGGGCAGATAGCGGAGCTGCAGCTGCCGGAGATAGCCGAGGAGTTCACCGATGTGAGCTATACGGACGTCACGGTCAGCGAGGCGGACACAACCAGCACGGAAGTGGCCTGCGGGATAGGGACGAAACTGCTGGACAACTTCGGCCCGTTCGGCTACAACAAACGTGTGGAGAGCGCCTCCTACACTTTCTTGGGCGAGATTGATCCGCGCCGCACGCTGGTAAGCGCGGGCATCTTCAGGATAAGCATCAATCCGTTTACAAACGAATACTGGACGTACGATGACCTGCCCGATGCCACGAAAAAGGAACTGACGCGGACATGCAGCGAGACAGGGACGCTGACTCCCTGTACCAAGCCATTCGTGGACGAGAAGTGCCTCACGGCAAACCTCGAAAACCGCAAGCTCGGTGAGAACTACCTGTGCACCGGGATAAAGGACGCGAAGGTCATAGCCGGTGGCGTGCCGGTCGATTTCGGCAACATCGATTGTGGCGGCATGGAAAAGGTGGCCGACGGGGCCGACACATGCATGCAGATGTGCTCGGCTCCCGAACCGGGCAACGGGGTGCGGGCATGGACCGCGCCAGGCGGCAATGATGGGGCCAGCATTTATGTTTCCGATGCCGACCTGAAGAAGAAGTACCAATGGCCGCCACACCAGTGCTTCGGGCACACAGGCGGGGCATGCCCTTCACCGCTGTATGAGTGGGCGCTGCTGTACTATGACGCTAAAAACGCAAATGACAAGGGCTACGAGGTGGTCATAGGGCAGGTGGCGGAGAAACAGGACCTCGGGACGAAGGACGTGCTCAAGCTTGCCGATGAAATCGCAGTGCCGGCAAAGGAGGGGCGCAGCCAGGAGGCCGGCGAGGTACTGCGTGACATGAGGAGGGTCGCGCTAGTGGAGGTGCAGCCGGCATCCAAGGTCTCGCTGAGCGAGCTGGCCACCCATTTGCAGAATGACATGGGTGACGGGTGGACCTTCAAGTTCCTCGACCCGTGCGTGTTCGAGGAGGACTGCCTCGCAAGCAAAGTGGAAACGAAGACGTGGAGAGTTGGCGTCGGTGTAGGAAAACAATGGGACCTTTCGACGGAGTGCGACTCAAAGAAGCAGGAATTGCACACCTTCAACATCAAGACGAACTTAGACCCGAACGGCGCACTTGAGCCCGATCACAGCTACCTTATCGCACTAGACTGGTGGGTGGTGACAACGAACACAGGGGTGCACGAGCCGGGATGCGGCGGAGTCGGACTCCCCGGGAATTGCGGTGCCTGTGTAGAAGGGAGCTGTACACTCCACTACAGGTGGGGTCGTGACTGTGACTTGGTTGGCGGAAAAATTTATGACCAGACCAACGAATACACGCGCTGGCAGGACTACACGCTGAGCGTGGTTGATCTGGGAGAGGTAAAGGTGGCAGCGCAGCCTGCTGCGGGGTCTTGATATGGCGGCAAACCGAACCCATTGCATGCGGAAGGGGCAGGGAGGGGAATGGGTCGGAATAATAATAATCGTACTTGTGCTGGCGATAGCCATAGGACTGGCCATTGCGTTCCGGAGCGGCGCGCTGAGGATACCACTCAATCCGGGAGACATCCAGAACCTTATACCGGGAGGCAAATGATGCCCGGCCTGGCACGGCGACTGAAAGGGCAGGAGGAATGGGCGACCATCGCGCTGATGGTGGCGCTTTTCATCCTTCTCGTCCTTGTGCTGGTGCTGGCCACCAAGCCGAAGTTCACGGTCGGTTGAGGCGAGAGAATGGAAGGAGAAGATGCAGAGGAGGAAGAGGGCGAAGGGATCCCGATATACCTGGTGGTAGCCATATTCATCATACTGGCAATATTGCTGATACTGGGGAGCCTCATAGGGAGCGGCAAGGTAACGATATCCAGCCTCGGCCACCGGATGGTCGACGCGCTGAACAAGCTGATACAGGGGCAGCCAGTGCTGAAGTGATGAAATGGCAATCGAACTGCCGATAAACTACATGGTCGCGATAGTGATAGGCGTGCTACTGCTGTTGTTGGGCATCATAATCCTTGCGACCGCCCAGGGGCTGAACGTGCCGCTGCTTGACCAGTTGGACAAACTGCTGAAGGGGCTGGGCGTATGAAAGGGGCGATAAGCCTTCCGATGACCATCATGGTCGCGATAATCATAGCGGTACTGGTGATAATCGTCGCGATAATCGGTTTGGGCGGCATCCCTTCCCAAATAAACAGGCAGGCAATGGAAGGGGCTTATTCCACCTGTTGTACGGACTACCAGCTCGCGGGGCACTGCGATGAAGGGAAAGGAGACCCGCTGTTCAGCTGCAGCGTGCCGAAGGAGGTCAAGGCCAGCGGTACAATGAGCATCAGCGAGCTGGCGATCCAGACCGGCGTATCAATCGAGAGCCGGTGCTGCCCTTCCGGGTAGCTGCAAACCAGTCTTTATTAGCCGGTCAGGGCATCTCTGCTTAGGTCGCGGTGATTTCATATGGCCAATGCCAATTCAAGGAAGGGCAAGCCCTCAAAGGAGCACGGGTTCCTTTCGGGCAAGGGCATCTCTGAAGACGTCACATGGCTGATGATAGGCATGGTCATCCTTGTGCTGACCGTGGCACTCTTCTATTTCATATTCCCGCGCACCAGCTGCGACCAGCTCGCGCAGGTGAGCTCGCAGGAACTCAAGTCCGCGATGGAGTGCGCGGCCAAGTACCCGGACGGCAAGGACGCCACCGGCAAGCCGTGCAACGTTGCGCAGGTAAAGCTGTGCCAGGAAAACAGCTTCAGCATAGTCGGCGTGGGCTTCACGCAGGCATATCTTGGCATGATGCTGCCCGAATACATGGCTTATTATCAGCAGTTCCCGACACAGCCTGTCGTCGGGTTGGGCCTTTTGAGCGGTCCAAGCGTATTTGCCACGGGCCTAAAGTTCTCGGAAAGCTACCCGTTCGAGCGGGCCTACACGGGCCAGCGGCCATGGGACTTCAAGCCGACGTTCACGCAGTTCAAGCAGTTCTTCCAGACAAGGTACCTGCAGAAAGGATGCACAGATGACCAGGCGCTGTGCTTCAACACCCGCGGCCGCGAGGAGCTGGTGCGGACGGACCTTCCGGGTATAGAGGACGTCCGGCTGCGCCGTGACGGGATGGGGTTCGCGGAGACCAACCCCAAGTTCTACCTCGTTGCGCCGTGCTATGCCAGGGTGACATTCAAGAAGGACGGTACCAACCTGCTCGGGACCGTCATCACGCAGGACGCGGGCGGTTCCAGCAACTATTGTTACGCCACGGAGGGGGCGTTGACCGGGCTGGCGGCATCATACGCCGGCGAGGTGAGCTGTGAGGTCGGCATGTTCATCCTCGATTTCATGACCCTTGGAGGAAAGAAAGCGATCACCGAGGGGGCCAAGGTGGGTGCAGAGGTCGCCGCGAAGGAGGTCGGCAAGGTAGTGGCGAAGGACATAGCAAAGGAGGTGGTCGAACAGACCGCCAAGCGGGTGGGGAGGACCACCACAAGGAAGGAGATAGGCAAGATAGTCGTGGAAGAGACGTTAACTGCAACGGAAAAACGCATAGGGCGGTCATTGACGACCGTGGAGAAGACCGCCATAAGGAATGCGGTGGAGAAGGTCGCATCGGCCAAGCCGACCAACGCGCAGCTGGCCAAGCTGGCCAGCCAGGCGGCGGCCAAACGCTACTACAGGATGGAAGGCATGTACAGCGTGGTCCCGTTCCAGGACAACCCGCAGAAGCTGGCATCGCTGTTCGGGCTGTTCATCCCTTGCGTGGACGTCGATGTCTGCCGTGCTGCGTTCTCGTGCACCGAGGCTTTGATATGGCCTGGAGGATTTCCTGTCCAGGCGCTGGAGCCTGACGACATGAAGGGCGGGCGGAGCGCCGGCGCGACCAGCGAGGTGTTCTTCCAGTGCTGCGACACGTTCAATTACGGGACGGAGAAGGACCCCACCAAGATCACGTGCAGCGAACCCGATTACCTGGTTGAGGCTCTCAGGCCCGAGCTCAAGCTGAACGAGACCGACCCAGTCACGCTCGATGTGCTGGGCAAGCACCTCGGCTGGGGGACGGCCGACATCCCCGGTGCCTGCAGCATGGCAAAAGGGGACAACAGCAAGGACTGCCGTGAGACAAGGGAAGTGAGGGCGGCCGGACTGCCGCCGGACCGCTGCGTGGTGTTCCCGGGCGACGGCGTCGATCCAATCTATACCCATACTTACGACTTTGGCACGGTCAAGGACGTCCGCAACGCCACCGTGATGGCGAGGCTGGCCACCGAACAGTGCGATTCGACCATAAAGGTAGAAGTCTCGAATGACGCGGCGAGTTGGTCGATGGTTGCAAGCGCCGGAGCCGAGCAGTTCCCCAACGAGACCTTCATCGGTGTGGACGGTCCGCTGACGTTCCAATACCTGAGGGTAAGCGAGGACGGCGGCTGCGCATTCGATACCAGTGGCGTGGCGCTCAACCCGACAGTTGATTCGGTAGTCAAGGTCGAGCCAGACGTCACCTATGAACTTGGCAAGGCTATCTGGAACTACTTCGAGATGCCGGCCGGCTTTTCCAGCACGGCCAAGGGCATCTGCAACTCGGTTAAGGACTGCATAGATGTCGGCATATGGATACCGGAGGAGAGCACGTGGCAGCACTGGAGCTATGATCCAAAGGTCGGCGAGCTGGGGGTGAACTTCCAGGTGTTCGGGGGCGACCGCATAGGCATACTCACGACAGAAGTTTCTGAAGTAGTATTCAAGGTGGGCGGCTAATGAAGGGAATAAAGCCGTATGACATCATCATGCTGGTCGGCTCGATGATACTCACCTTCATCATAGTGTACTGGGTGATGCGTTACGGGACGGCGCAGGTATCCGACCTCATACTGGAGACGCCTTCGGTCCTGCAGGACAGCGCGGCAAGCTACTTCTCATCGATCTGCTCGTTCTCGGGCAACATAACGGTGACACAGGAGATAGCGCGGCCATACACCATGCGCGTGATATACAACAGTACGCATGTCCAGGTCAGGCCGGCAAAGGAGAAGTACTACTTCAGCGAGGTCGAGCGGACCGGATTCCTGCGGGTCGGCACGGCGCCCCCCATCGCATGGGTCGGCTGCGGCCTGCGCATCACGCCGCGCGGCGTGTCATTCGACGAGAAGGTCCACAAGGAGGTGCTCTTCAACCAGACGGCAGGTGACATTGCGGTGAGGGTAAAATGACGCTCTCCACTACCCTAAAGGGTAGGGTATCACAACCGAGATGAGAAGGTGAAAAATATGGATAAAAAAAGCATTTTGGTAAAGGCAAGAGGACGATTAGAGATGACACTCATAATATTCGAGTTAGTTTTGAGCGTGATATTCGAATTAATGGGACATCTCACAGGAAGCAATTATCTTAGTGGAATTGGAGTTGGATTGATAATTGCTTGGGTGACAAGTGCAATAGCCTATGTTAGAGTTAATCAGTTGAAAGAAGAAAGGCGATAAAATGCAAAGTAAACAACTCTCAATTCCTCCCTCCGATAAATCAGATGGTATCCTTGAGGCGACTTTATGAAGGGCCTTGAACCTGCCGAGTTCGTTCTGCAGGTGCTGCAGCTGGCCACGATGACGATCGGAATACTCGGGCTGATAATAATCAGCAGCACGTTCGAAGGGCTGACAACCACCTACGATGAGCAGAGGCTGTCAGTGGACATGCTGCAAGGCATCTCTGCCGCGCCGTGCCTGACCGTGCAGGTGGATGGCGAGGCGCGCAAGGGCCTGCTGGATGCGGACAAGCTTGATGCGCAGGCGGGCTCGCCGGCCTTCTGCATCAGCGTCGTTGCAAGGGACTGGGGTGCGACCGTGGAGAGCGAGGGGCACAGCTGGGGTTTCCATAACATAACGGCACAAGGGACCAAGAGCACGACAACCGTTGCAGTCAAGTTCAATGACCATGTCTCGCCGGGCGTGCTGATGGCGGTGGTGGATAAATGAGAGGGGCGAAGGGCGGGGTCTGGTACCTTTCCGACATAGTGATGGCCATCGTCACGATATTCAGCGTGCTGTTCATGCTGCTGATATCGGCCTTCAACGTGTTCACCCTCAACACCAACGTGCAGGTGACGGTGCTGGGAGGCGTGCTGCATGAGGAGCCGCGGGCAGACAACTCCCTTCTGGTGTACCTTGATACCACGCGTGACGGGCGCAGCATGGCGGAGTGGCTGGCGCTGGGAGTGTCTGCGGGTTCGATGACGTACACTTACAGGGGCAAGGAAGTGGACCTCGCCGCGCTGTCCGGGGCGTTGATGGAGCAGCTACAGGAGAGCAGGGCATACAAGCTCACGCTCGAGATGGACGGGAAGGTGAACGTGCTGGCCTCGCGAGGGAAGGTGACTTCCCCGAACAGCGCAGAGAGCTGGGTGATCGCCGGCGACAAGGAGGCCAAGCTGGCGTTGGAGGTGTCAAGAAGATGAAGGGCCAGTACAGCTACCTGCTAGGTCTGCTGGTCGTCATAATAGGCATGGTCATCTTTTTCGTGGACATGACGTTCAAGACCGGCGACCAGGTCAACATAGTCAGCGGGTCGGTGGAGGTCTGGTCCAGCATGCACGGGGCCGAGAAGCTCAAGAGGGCGATACAGGCGGCATCCATGGTGGATGCGGAGATGGTGGTACAGGACATCGCACTGAAGGGCGGCGGTACGCCGGTATGGGAACCCGGCGAGCCAAAGGACGCGCCGCTGGTAGGAGCGCTCGAAAGCGGCATGAGGTCGCAGTTGAGGAAGGTCAGTATCGACGGGCTGGAGGGCAGGCTGATAGAATGGAGCGTGCCGGAGGTGAAGATAGACGACCTCAGCGATACCGGTTTCCATTACAGCGGGCAGATGCCGTTCAGCGTAACGAGCAAACTGGCCAACCCGGAGGTGCAGCTCACGGCGCAGGGAGCGTTCGAGGGAACTGTCAGCACGGGCTACTTCAAGCTGGTGTCCGAAGGGCGGGAACTGGCCTACAACTGCAATTCCATAACGCTAGGCGAAAGCAAGATCGGCACGCACACCAGCCAGGTCTTCAACGCAAGCATCGATGAACAGCTGCTCTATGACGTTAACATAACCGACCCGGCCGAGCCGCTGAAGCTCAGCTTCACTCTCAACTGCACCGTCCCAGCGGCCAGCTGAGCGGAAGCTTTATATTCGGACTTGCTCAAACAGGGCGCATGGCAAAGAAAGGAATAGAGCTGCCGGTCAACGTGATGGTGATAATAGCCATAGCGGTAATCGTGCTGCTTGGGCTCGTTGCGCTGTTCACGTTCGGCATCAGGAGCGGCGTGCCGCTCCAGGTACAGCTTGAGAAGGGCACTGCCTGCACCTCGCTGGTCAACCGCGGATGCGTCGAGACCGCACCGTCCGATGTAGATGTCAGCATAGACGTGACGGACGACGGCAAGGTGGTCAAGGGCGAGGACACCCTGCAGAAGCTGTGCGACAAGTACTTCGGCACGAGTGGAGACGCAGTGAAGTGCAAGCGCGTCTGCAGTTGCACAGGCATATAAGCCTTTGTGTCCCATAACAACCAGCGAAACAACAACACAATCAGCAACCGGAGGTGCTAGTGATGCCAGTGGATCCAGCAAGCAACGTCATCTTCGTGGGCAAGAAGCCTGCGATGAGCTACGTTTTGGCGTGCATGACGCAGTTCAACGACGGCAAGAAGGAGGTCGTCCTGAAGGCCCGCGGTAGGGCAATAAGCCACGCGGTGGATATCGCAGAGATCGTAAGAAGGAAGTTCGCATCCGGAAGCGAGATTAACGGCATAAAGATAGGCACCGAGGAAGTGCAGGGCGACAACGGCGATAAGCTGAACGTCAGCACGATAGAGATAACGGTCAGCAGGGCGCAGTAACAGTCTTATTTTAACGCCTTTTCCCTATAGGATTTATGCGCCTGCTTGCCCTGACGGTGCTCGTACTTCTATTGCTGAGCATACCGCTTGCTGCCGCGAAGATAGAGAACGGTTCCAAGGACATTGCTGCTGAACCTCCGCCAGGGAAGCTCAGCAAGAGCCTTGAAAAAATAGCAGCAACACAGCCTGACGAGGTAGTCCCGGTCATAATCCTGCTCGACAGGGGTGCAGAGATCGACGTGATAAACCAGGGCGGGCACATCAAGCATGATTACAAGCTCATAGATGCGGTGTCGGCAGACATACCGGCCAAGAAGCTGAAGGCGCTCGCCAGCCAAGGTCACATCAAGAAAATAGTTCCTGATGCCTTGCTGCACGTTGTCGAGGACCTTGGCGCGACAATACAGTTGCAGACCTCGGCCAACGCCACTGGCGCCGGCTCTTTGTTGGATGCAGGTTACAATGGCAGCGGGATAACGGTGGCGGTGCTTGATACCGGAATAGATCAGACCCATCCCGACCTTGCAGGGAAGGTCACCAAGCAGTACGACTTCGTGAATAACGACAACGATGCTTCGGATGACTACGGGCACGGAACGCATGTGGCAGGTATCATAGCGGCCAATGGGGGCATAAGAGGCGTTGCGCCAGGTGCCTCGCTGCAGTCGGTGAAAGTCTGCGATTCGTCTGGGAGCTGCGCGACCAGCAGGATAATAGCAGGCCTTGAGTGGGCGGTAGAGAACGGTGCGCAGATAGCGAGTATATCCATCGGCGGGCAGCTCGAGATGAACGACGGCACCAATCCCGTCAGCTTGGCGGCCGATGCGGCCGTTGCACGAGGGTTGATTGTGGTGATAGCGGCAGGCAACGGCGGGCCCGGTACAGGGACGATTTCTTATCCTGGGGATGCGCAGCAGGTCATCACGGTCGGCGCCGCTAATGATGCTGGGACGGTCAGCCAGGCCGATGATACCATGACCCCCTTCAGCAACCGCGGGCCATCCGATTTCGGTAGGGTCGACCCGGACGTGGTGGCGCCCGGTTATCAGATCAACTCCACAAAGATGGGCGGTGGCTACGTGAAAATGGACGGTACCAGCATGGCCACGCCGCACGTTTCCGGAGCGGTGGCACTCCTGCTGCAGGCCAGGTCAGGGCTTACCCCCGCGCAGGTCAGGAGGCTGATGATGCTCACTTCCAATGACATCGGTGTTCACATATTCGACCAAGGTGCCGGCGAGATAAACGTCACCAGGGCGGTGTTCAACAATCTGACCGCCGATACGGAGCGGTGGGAGACGCTGTTGCGGCCGGGGGAACGAGGGACGAAACAAGTGGTGGTGACCAACAACGAGACCGTCCCGTTGAACATCACGTTGGGCAGCAGTGACCTGACCGACCATGAAGGAGCATTACTTCTCAAGGCGGGCAACCTGACGTTCTTCTCCGGCGGCAGCCCTGTCACGAGCATAGCCGTAGCTGCCGGGGCAAGTGCGACAGTAACGCTCAATCTCAGTGTGCCGGCCGGCCAGCGGCCGGGGGTCTATGGCGGTACAATAAACATAACAGCCAACAATTCCGAAACGCTCAGGATAGTTTCAGCAATAAGCGTGCCGCTGGTCGGAAGCGGGCTGATTACCGGCAGCGTGAACGATCAGTGGGGTTCGAACAACATACCCTTCGGGGACTTCCTGCTCTATCCGGTGGATTCCGGATATAATGCCACCTTGCTGGACGGACGGCTAAACTGGAGCAGTGGCTCAAAGGACCTCGACCTTTACTTGTTCACGCAGCAGGACGGCTGGGGCATCACGGTCAACACCTCCGGCGTTGGCACAGGAATAACGGAGAACGTCAGCTGGAACCAGCCTCAGAATGCCATCTATTGGTTGGCCGTGCACGCTTTCACGCTCGGCAGCGCGGAGAGCTTCAATCTGACAGTGAATTTGTTGCAGAATATGAGCATCGGGCCGGCCAACTGGACAGCCACCACAGAAGCTGGTACCCTGCTAAAACAACAGTTCAACATGACCAACGACGGCTTCAGCCGCAACTTGAACATCCAGGGACGCGCGGTCTCGTCAAAGGCGAGCCAGACCGTGACAGGGACGCCGGCCACGCCGGGCAACTGCCGGGACTATGACCTGGGTAACTATAACGCTTCCATAGGTTTGAATACGACCGACCTCAGCACTCGCTATGTCAACATGAGCTTTAACTGGACGGACTCCTCCGTCGACATGAGCCTTTTCTTGTATGAGTGGCGGGACAACGGGGACAAGACCATCGTGAGCGGCGAGCTGACCGAACTGAGGCTCTCCGATCATCACAACCTCACCAGTGAGGAGATAGTGATGTTCCCGGTATGGTATGCACTGAACAAGCCCGATGTGAACAGCTTGGTCGCTGCCGTGTGCACGGACATCGGCAGTGCGACAGGGAGCTATGCATTGAGCGTCCAGACGTTCAACGAGAGCGCATGGACAATAATCAATGCATCCAATTCAACACCGACAGTCGGATCGAGCGAGGTGTTCAAGTTCAACGTGACAGCCAACACAAGCGGGATGGCGGCCGGGAACTACAACGGCACGCTGTCCATCGGCGGTTCTAACCTGGCCGATGTCCCCATTTCAATCACCATAACAGACGGAATGCCACCGCGGTGGTGGACCAATTCCAGCGCGCCAGCCAGCCCGGCAACGTATGGCAGCGTCAACTCGTTCAACGTGACATGGACGGATAATGGCATGATCTCCACCGTCCTGTTTGAGAGCAACTTCAGCAACAGCTTGGTAAATTACAGCACGACCAGCCTGGGCGGCGGCATCTACAGCTTCGGTCAGGTCCTGCCGGTCGGCAACTTCACATGGATGATGTACGCGATTGACAGCGGTGGCAACCAGAACGCGACTGACCTGTTTGCTTACAGCGTCATCAAGTCTTCCAGCCCGCCGCTGGGTCTGTTCATCAACGGGGTGGACGCGAATCAGACGCTGACCAGTGCGACGTTCAACATCACCCTTGCTGCGCCTTCGGTACAGCTTTCGCAGATATACAGGAATGGCACGCTCATAGTTAACAGCACGGCGATGCAGGTCAACGATGCGCCCGGCGAGGGTCTGTGGAACTATACCGCTGTTTGGCCGGGCGACAATAACTACACTTCCGGTAGCTTGACGCGCTTCTTGACCGTAACCGCGGTCCCGCCCTCCGGGGGAAGCACAGGCGGCGGAGGCGGCGTGGCCGGAGCGCCGACCCGAGGCAAGGTAGAGGATATCACGCCGAAGCTAGAGTCAGTTGGCGAGGCGCAGATAGTGCTAGCTACCGGTGACAGCATCCTTTTCACGCTGCAGGGCATTAACCATACAATCAAGCCTGTCAGATGGACAAACGAGACCGCAACAATAACCATAAGCAGCGCCCCTTTCAACGTCACGCTGAAGCTTGGTGAAACGAGGGACGTGGACGTGACAGGTGACAGCGTAAACGACATTGCGATAACAGTGGTCAACCTCACACTCAGCCATGTCACGCTGAAGATCACGGGGCTTGCGTTCCCAGTGCCTGCTGCGCCAGTTCCTGTGCCGCCTGAAACGGAGAAGCCGCCGGAAACTACACTGCCAGTGGCAGAGAGCGTGACGCCCGGGCAGCAGCCCGTAGCGCCACTGTCGCCAATCCTGGCGTTGCTCGCTGTCATCGTGGCCGCAGGGTTCTACGCTGGATATACAAGGCTGGCAAAGAAGACGATCCTGCGGCCGAAGGAGAAGAAGGTCAAAGTCGGTAAGCGGCGGCCTTCTTCATCGCGCGGCCGGCCTTAGGGCTGGCGACCGCAATCCTTGCCTTCTGCAGCAGCGGGAGGTAGTACTTGTTGTCAGCCACGACCATGCAGTCCTTGACAGATAGCCCATGTATTGCGAGCAGCTGCGCTGCCTTCTTTGGCATGTCGCGCGGGTGCACCATCATTTCGAAGTCCTTGATGCGGCCGTTCTCATAGATGACCGGGTTGGCGAGCCAGTCGCGGATGTCGTACATGCGCGAATATATTATGGGGCCGATGTCGGGGCCGCTGGTGACCAGAAATATCGGTTTGCCTGCCCGCTGTGCGGCTGCAAGAAGCTTCCTAGAAGGCATGATGGGTTTGCCACGGATGCGTGCTTCGGCGCGCATGAATGCGAAGGATTTGGATATCCCGGCCCACCTGTTGACGCTCTCCAAAAAACGCTTGATGCGGTGGTAGCGATCCTGCCGGGTGAGTATGGCCGGTGGCAGGCCGCGCAGCATTCCTATGGTGAACTTGGTGCCTGTAACGGGCCGCCTGAGCATGCCGCGGTAGATGGAAGTCGCTATGTAGCCCTCGTGCAGGGTGCCGTCAAGGTCGAACACGACTGCTTTGACGTCACGCAGGCGCTCCATGACCAGCGGAAGGTCGGACACACGGCCAATTCGCTGGCGCTTTATTTAAAGCCGAAGCCGTTCAAATCGGATGCATGCCGGCGGTAGCCATCAGAAAGTATGACAGGCGTATGCTTCTGCTGTTCAAGCAGGAGAAGCAAAGGCTAAGGAGGCTGCTCGGCCAAGTCGGAATCTACCACGTCGGCAGCACGGCGGTGCCCGGGCTCGGCGGCAAGAACTTCGTTGACATACTTGTGGTTGCCCACTCGGAGAAGCATGCGCTGCAGCTGAAGAAAGCGCTAATTGGGGCGGGCTACCTTTATCGGCCGGCAGGCAGCGGTCCAGAAAGGATATTCTTCAGGAAAGGGCCGAAGAGCCGCCGGTTCCATCTGCACCTCACGTGGAGGGGTACATCGGAGCGCAAGGAGAAGCTGCTGTTCCGCGATTACATGCGGAAGCATCCCAAGGCCGCTGCAAGGTATTACGCGTTGAAGTTGCGCGCAGCGAAGAAGGCCGGTGGCGAGAGGTTAAAGTACCGTGACATGAAGGCGGCCTTCATCAGGCGGATGATCAGGAAGGCCAAGGCCACCAGCCTGTTTTAAAAACTGTCAGAAGGAAGCCATTGTTATGCAACGCTCGAACTGGTTTGTGATCGGGGTCATGAGCACCCTCAGTTCGAGCGGCAGCACTGCTTTCTACAAGCCGATACATGAAATGCTGCGGCCCGTCATGCGGCTCTAATCGGCACAAACGCGGTTCTTACATCATTCGCGCATCTTTTGCGTTTTGCCGGTAGCCATTGCGGGGCGGGCCGGAAAGCAATCCTCAAAGGCTGCTGGTATTCGAGCTGCTGTCAAGCCTGTACCTGATGGGCGGCGTGCTGATACCGTTCTACCTGTCGTGGGGCGGGCTCAACATGACGCAGGTGCTGGTGCTGCAGTCGGTGTTCATGCTGGCGCTGTTCGTCCTTGAAGTCCCGACAGGGGCGGTGGCGGACAGGTTCGGCCGCAGGACAGCATTGGTGCTGTCAGGGCTAGTGACAGGACTGGCGGTGCTGGTATACACAGCGGCGCCCCGCTTCGAGCTGTTCCTTGCAGGCGAACTGCTGTTCGCGCTAGGTGCGGCGTTCGGCCACGGCGCGGACGATGCGCTGCTCGTGGATAGCCTCAAGGCTGCCGGGAAGGAGCATGAGCTGGGCAGGCATGTGAACAGGCTCAGGACGGTGCATCTGGTAACCCTGGCAGTAGGAAGCGTGCTGGGAGGCTTGCTCGCGCAGTTCACCGACGTCCGGCTGCCTTTCCTGCTGACTGCGGTTCCGGTGCTGCTATCGGTAGCGGCAGCTGCAGCCCTGGTCGAGCCTCCGTGCTCCAACGGAGGGAAGAACTCGATGCTGCTGATGCGAGAAGGGCTCGGGCACTTCAGGCGGAACAGGCAGCTCCAGCTGCTCGCACTTGAAACAGCTGCTGTCGGCACTGTCGGATACTTCGTGCTGTGGCTGAACCAGGCCGCGTTGATGCAAGCAGGAGTCCCTGTCGCGTTCTTCGGCCTGCTGCAGGCGGCCCTGGCCGGAGCCGAGGTCGCAGTATTGACAGCGATGCCAAGACTGGAAAGACGGTTCGGGACACATCGGGTTGCTCAACTGTTCCCGTTGCTGACCGGACTGGGCCTGTTGGGAGCAGGATTGCTGCTGACGGCACACGGACCTGCGGCGCTGCTGGCGGGCTCGCTGCTACTGGCAGGCGGGTTCGGACTGACGCAGGAGGCTTTCCTACAGCCCAGCATGCAGAGGTTGATGCCGAGCGAGCAGAGGGCGACAGTCGGATCGACGGTCGCTGCGGTAGGGCAGCTCGGCAGGGGAGTAGCAAACCCGTTCGTAGGGTTCGCTGCAGACCTGTCGCTCAGCGCAACACTTATGGCGCTTGGAGGGCTTGGGTTAGCGGTAGCGCTATTCTCGCCAGCTAGAA
>Ga0315274_10000552_pt1 | contig 58646 bp, 37 predicted proteins | sample YL17G02_20_MG_FD_203700 | JGI IMG/M metagenome (GOLD analysis project Ga0315274, IMG submission 203700) | Sediment microbial communities from Yellowstone Lake, YNP, Wyoming, USA - YL17G02_20 | ecosystem: Environmental > Aquatic > Freshwater > Lake > Sediment | place: USA: Wyoming | collected...
CCGGCCAGCCCCATCTCTTCCCCCCATACGGCAAAGATGAAATCGTTGTGGGCCGCGGGAAGGTAGAAAAGTTTCTGTTCCCCGGCGCCAGGTCCCACTCCCATAATAGAACCGCGCGCAAACGCCGCCAGGGACTGTATAAGGTGGTAGCCGCCCTCGTCGCGGTGGACAAACGGGTCCAGAAACGCGACTAGGCGCATACCGCGATATGGGCTCAGCTTCACGAGCGCGACAACCCCGATGAAGACTGGAGCTATGCTCCCGGCAAGGTGGGACCAGCGGGCGCCCGCGGCGAAGATCATCAGCATGGAGCACGTCATGATCACGACGGGAACGCCGAGGTCGCGTTCGAGCAATATCAGGGCCGCGAAAGCCCCGGCAATGAACATCGGCGGCACAAACCCTGCCCAGAGGCGCTGGATCCGATCGCGGTTCTCGGAAAGCTTCTGGGCCAGAAGAATGATCAGCGCCGCCTTGGCTAGCTCGCTCGGCTGGAATTGGAAGCCGAAGACCCGCATCCAACGCTGGGCGCCGTTGACCTCGACTCCCACGCCCGGGACCAACACAAGCACAAGCAGAAACAACGAGACAAACGCTATGGCACGGAAGACCCACGGCAACCCAAAGCGGTGATAGTCAAAGTGCGTGGCCAGATAGAGCATCAAAGCAATGCCCATCAGGAGACACGCGAGTTGGCGTTTGAACAGCGCCATGCCGGCGGGCTTCACGGCCGCGACGCTGTAGATGGAGATCAGCCCAATGAAGACAAGCGTCATCACGATCAACAGCAGAATGGTCGTCTCGCGTTTCATAATCCTACCTCCTCAATGTGATGAATGAGAGTTCATCCGGCAGATCCCTTGAGGGGGTCATGTGCGTTTGTTGAACCTCCTCAGTACGCATTCCTTGTACACGCGCCCGCGGTGTTCGAAGTTGTCAAACATATCAAAGCTGGCGCACGCGGGCGACAGTAGAACGACGTCGCCGGAGACGGCGGTTCGAGCAGCACGCTCGACCGCGTCCGCCATATCCTCCGCACGCTCCGCCGTAACGAGGTCTCCGAACGCCTCTTCGAGTTTTGGCGCGTCGAGGCCGATGGTCACCATTTTGCGGACGCGCTCGCGGACGAGGTCGCGGAGGACGCGGTAGTCGCTGCCTTTTCCTTCTCCTCCCGCGATTAGCACGACGGGCCGGTCGAAGCTCTCAAGCGCCACCTTGAGACTGTCGATGTTTGTCGATTTTGAGTCGTTGTAGAAGTCGATTCCCTGGAACTCAGCAACGTGCTCGATGCGGTGTTCGACACCGCGAAAGGCACGGACCCCGTCGATGGTCTTCTCCCAATCGAGTCCACCGGCACGCATCATAGTGAGCGCGCAAAGGACGTTCTGAAGATTATGCCGCCCGGGGAGGGCGGTGTCGGACGCGGACGCCACCACCTCGCTGCCGTGACGGATGACGTCGCCATCAAGCCACAGGCCGGTCTCGAGGCGCGTCCCAAGACTAAAGGGCCAGACGGACGCAAGCGAATGTAAAGCCATATCGCGGACGAGCGGGTCGTCGTGGTTGATCACGGCGACGTCGCCGGGCTGTTGGTTCATGAACATGCGGGCCTTTACGGACGCATAATGATCGAGACTGCCGTGTCTTGCTAGATGATCGGGCGTTATGTTTAGCGCCGCGCCAATCCAGGGACGGAAGCACCGGGCCGTCTCAAGTTGGTAGCTGCTCACCTCGAGAACGATAAACTCGGGCGCCTGTTCGAGCATGACGGCGGCGGAGAATGGAAACGCGTTGTTGCCGGCAAGAACAACGGAATGTCCGCAGGCCGCAACAAGCGCCCGGAGCAGCTCCGTAGTGGTAGTCTTGCCGTTCGTCCCCGTGACGGCGAGGACACGCGAATTGCAGAACGAAAACGCGAATTCCATTTCGCCGATGACATCAGCCCCCTCCGCAAGGGCCTGCTGGATGGGTGCAATATGAGGCGAAACGCCGGGACTCGAGATCACGAGGTCAGCACCCGCAAAGGCAGCCGGCGTGTGGCCGCCGGTTTCGTAGGGAACGCCGAGGGCTTCGAGTTCCCGGCTGCGTCCAGCGATTTTAGGTGCGTTGTTCGATTCGGTCACGAATGGATGAGCGCCCTCGCGCAACAACAGGCGGACAAGAGCGATGCAGGTCTCGCCCATGCCTACGACGGTGACCTTCCTGCCTCGAACCTGCATCCGTTTACCTCAACTTGAGCGCGCCAAGGCTCATAAGAGCAAAGAGAATCGCAATGATCCAGAAGCGTATGGTGACTTTTGTTTCAGACCACCCCTTGAGCTCGAAATGGTGGTGCAGCGGCGCCATGCGGAAGACGCGTTTTCCGGTAAGTTTGAACGACGCGACCTGGATGACGACGCTCATCCCCTCGAGGACGAAGAGACCTGCAACCACGGGAAGCAAAAGCTCCTGTTTGGTGAGTATGGCCATGGCGCCAATCACACCGCCCATTGCCAGCGAGCCCGTGTCGCCCATGAATACTTCGGCGGGATGGGAGTTAAACCATAGGAAGCCCAGCCCCGTGCCAAGGAGGGCCGCGCCGAATACGGTCAGTTCGCTCGCCTCAGGGACGTAGATTACGTAAAGGTATTCCGACCAGTCCACGCGCGATACGACGTAGGCGATGCCGGAATACGCCAGAAGCGAGATGAGCGAAGCGCCAATCGCGAGGCCGTCGAGTCCATCGGTGATATTGACGGCATTTGACGTGCAGACGATGATGACGATGACGAAGAGGATGTACAAAGGTCCAAGCGGGATGAACACGCCCTTGAAGCCCGGGATCTCGACCTGCGTATGGAGGTTGCGGGCGCCCTTGGCGATGAAATCCGGGAGGGCGGCCTCGATCAGCATGCGATTGAGCCGGGTCATCTCGCGTAGCGTGAGATTCGCGAGGCCCTTCTGGATGAAAGGTTTTGATTCGCCGTTGAGGGGCGTATCGCGCCACAGTGTTGCATCGTAGAGGTCACGCTCCTCGAGGATCGAGTTCAACTCTTCAATCAGGAGACTGCGAGATTTCTTGTCCGGGATCGCATCGCCCGGCGCGGCCTGCAATCTTCGCTGAAGGGTCGGCGAGAGCCGGTTCCAGAGCAGCTTGACGGCGGACGGTTCAGGTTGTGCGCCGCGCATTCGAAGTTCATTCACAAGCCCGGGCCAATCGAGCACATGGTCAGCATTAAAGAACGATGATCCAATGGTGACCGGAAAGAAGTAGAGGATCAGCCCGAGGACGAGTCCTGTCAGGATCTGCCCGATCATCTTTGCACGGGCGCTGAGACCATCGTTGTGTTTGCGCCTCAGTTTTATGAAATCGTCGATGAAGCCGACGATGCCCAGCATGCAAAGAACGGCGGTAGCGATCAACAGCAGCCGGTTGACGATCGTGCTCCACATCAGCAGCGTGAAGACCGCTCCGAGGATGATCAGTACGCCTCCCATGGTCGGCGTGCCTGCTTTGCCCTTGTGCAATTCGTGGAGGTCAGCGACGTACTCCTGCTTGATGTGCTGACCGATCTTGAGCACGCGCAGCCAGTGGATCACGCGCGGCCCGATGAGGAGACAGAAGAGAAAACCCGTCAGGGCCGCCCCGCCCGCGCGGACGGTATGATACGTAAAAACGTTAAACGCGCCCACGTAAGGCGTCAGTGCAAGCGCCAGGTAGTACAGCATCGTCTCTCTCGGCACGCGCTCGAAGCGCGGCAGTCTGTTCCTCGTTTCAATGCGGCTATGAGTACAGTTCCTTCAGAGCCTGGATTACACGTTCCATGTGCATACCTCGTGAGCCTTTCACGAGAAGCAGATCGCCCGGTCGTGCAACACGCTGAATGGCTTGAGCAAGATCGCGGGGGTCGTCAATCGCTTCGGTGTGGGAAACGCTTGCCGCGCGGGCGGCGTGGATGGTATCACACGCGTGCGGGCCTTTGGCAAACAGGTGTGAGATCCCTGCACGGCCGGCCTTGGTCCCTACCTCGCAATGCAAGGAGGCCGCGGCATCGCCGAGTTCAAGCATTTCCCCAAGCGCCGCCATCCGTGCACCGCCGCCCGGCCATTCGGCCAAGGCGTCAAGCGACGCGGCCATGCTGGCAGGATTCGCGTTGTAGGTATCGTCGATCACCGTGAGCGGTCCTATCGCAAGCACGTTGAAACGCTTTGAAGCGGCACATGCCTCGCGCAAGGGACCCTCAAACGTATCGACGGCGTGCTCGAGGCCGACGGCTACCGCAAGAAGGACGTTCTGCGCATGGGCGCGGGACGGCAGCGGCAGCCGCACCGTCCCGATGGGCGCGATACGGAGTTCCATCTCACCGGGGCCGACTATGCGGCTCGCCTCGAGTGTAACGTCCCCCCCACTCCCAAATCGGACTTTGCGTCCTCCAAAGGACTCCGCAATCCGCATGCACCACGGATCGTCACAGTTGACATAAAACGTACCCGCGGCACTAAGCGTGTGTACGGAACGTCCCTTGGCCCCGGGGTGGCATGGATAAGACGGCGTCGTACGAGGCCCTCCATTGGCGACAGCAGCAGTAAGCGACGCCGTCTTATCCATGGCACCCAGTCCTTGGAAGCCATCGCGGAACCCTTCCTTACACGCGCCGAGGGCCTGGACAATCTCGGCCTTGGCTTTCGCAACGTTCTCGATGTTGCCAAAACCTTCGAGGTGGGCCGGCGCGACCATCGTTATCGCGGATTCCGTTGGATGCGCGATGGCGCAGAGACCGGCAATCTCACCCGTGTGATTGGCGCCCATCTCAATCACCGCGATATCGGTCTCTCCATCCAATTGCAGGAGCGAGAGCGGACAGCCAATCTCGTTGTTCAGGTTGCCTTGGGTCTTGACGACGTTGTAGCGCGTTGAAAGAAGCTGAGCTGCCATCTCCTTCGTTGACGTCTTGCCGCAGGAACCCGTCAACGCAAGAACGGGAATGTCGTAGCGGGCCCGATGATGGGCCGCGAATTGCTGGAGGGCCTTCAAGGGATCATCAACGACGAGACACGGCCCCACATCGCTCGCGGTCTTGGCAACGGCGGCGGCGGCGCCCTTCTTGAATGCGTCCGGCACGAACCGATTGCCGTCGAAATTCGGGCCGGCCAGGGCGAAAAAGACATCGCCCGGATTCAGCGCTCGCGTGTCGGTGGACACCGACGAGAACGACACTTCGTTCCGCGGCGGCTCTGCGCCGATGATGCGGGCGAGGTCGCTCAGCATGTAGCTCCAACCTGCCATCTGTTCAAGATCCTTCCAGTATCGCTCGCGCGACTTCGGTGTCATCGAAATGAATGCACCGCGTGCCGATGATCTGGTAGTCCTCGTGGCCTTTGCCGGCGATCATGACAAGGTCGCCGGGCCGGGCCATTTCGATTGCGCGACGGATCGCTTCTGCGCGATCGGGAATGACGAGGTAGTCGACGTCCTTTCTCTTACCGCTCAGGAGCATGCCGGGCTCGATGTCGCCAATGATCGCCAACGGGTCTTCCGTGCGGGGATTGTCCGACGTAATAAGGGCGAAGTCGGCCAACTGCGCCACTGCGGCGGCCATCTTCGGGCGCTTGGTTCTGTCGCGGTCGCCGCCGCATCCGAACGCCACGATGATCCGTTTATTGCAGATCTCGCGAGCCGCCCGAAGCACGTTTCGCAGGCCGTCCTCGGTGTGCGCGTAGTCCACGACAACGTGGAAGTCCTGTCCGGCGTCGACTCGCTCGAATCGGCCGCGCACGCGCGGAAGCGAAGCGATGCCTTCGGCCACACGTTCGATGGGCAGTCCCAGTCCGCAGCAAATCGTGATCGCACAGAGGGCGTTTGAGACGTTGTGATGGCCGAGCAATGCCATCCGAAACTCGCAGTCTCCCCAGGGAGTAGCGACAGTGAAGCGCATGCCTCCGACACTGATTCGGATATCCGAGGCACGGCAGTCGCCTTCGCGGCCATACGTATAACAGGGCGTCTTGGAAGCAGCGATGAAGTACTGGGCGCTCGGGTCGTCGCGATTGACCACGGTGAAACGATCCGGCCCTTCGATGGATTCGAACAGCCTGATTTTCGCACGGCGGTAATCGTCCATGTTCTGGTGATAATCAAGGTGATCCTGGGTTAGATTCGTGAATGCGGCGATATCGAAATCGATCCCGGCCACGCGATCCTGGTCAAGGGCATGAGAGCTCACCTCCATAACGACGTGCGTGTGTCCGGCCTCCTTGGCGCGGCGGAACAAATCCGCGAGGTCTTCTCCGAACGGGGTCGTATGCGGAGCCGCAACAACGTTGCCCCCAATGTCATATCCAAGTGTTCCGATTGTGGCGGTGCTGTGTCCGCACGTTTGAAGCACACGTTGAACCATGAGGATAGAGCTGGATTTCCCGTTAGTGCCGGTCACGCCGATAACCGTCATGGACTTCGACGGATCGCCCGCGAGGACGTGTGCGATGAGGCCCAGCGCATGACGCGGACTCTCAACGGAGAAGTAAGGTGCGCCTTCAATCGCTGTGAGGTCACGCCGGTTGCCGATGACGGCTATCGCCCCAGCGGCCACAGCCTGCGGCACATATACGTGTCCGTCGGAACGCACGCCGGGCGCGGCCACAAAGACCCATCCCGGGCAAACGCGGCGCGAGTCCTCGGTAACTCCGGCAACATCAACGTCGGGCGTTTCAACCGCCTTGCAACGGAGTATTGGTGCGATCTGGTTTAACTTCATCCGACTTCCGAGCCTGTTCATTCGAGAAAACCAATCGACATAATGTCACGTCGCGGAGATAAGTTCCCGGCGGCGGATCCTGCGCAACGACGCGCCCCGCACCCTGTGGATCCCACACAATTCCGAGGGCGTCAACGCGCACCTTTGCCTGGCGCTTCGTCATCCCGAGGAAGCTGGGCAGGACGGGCTGATCAGAGCCGTCCCCGGGCGTGGACGCAACAAGCTGTACGGGATCGAGCGGAAGCGCGGCTTCCGGTTCGACGGGCAGTTCGGGTTCGGAAGACTCACGCGCAACAACCGTGTCCTCATCTTCCGTTAGGAGTTCTTGCTGCGATTGAGACTCGTCGACGACGGGGTCCTGCGGACAGTTCATGCGGATGAGGGTGTCGCGCACGACCTCCTTGAACACGGGACCGCATATGGAGCCGCCGAAGTGCAGCTTGATGGCCGGCTCTTGGATGATAATCACGGCGCAGATCCGCGGATCCGACACCGGCGCGAAGCCGGCGAAAATGGCCGTGAACTTCCCCGGCTCGAAGCCCTTCCCGCCGGGGCGGGCGATCTGGGCCGTGCCCGTCTTCCCGCCTACTCGATACTCCGGTATGCTGGCGGGCTTGCCCGTGCCGTGGAGGACGACCAAATGACAGAGTTCGCGCATGGTTCTCACGGTGTCTTCGGAGAGGATTCGGTCGCCGGGATTCGGCGAGTGCTGATACGTCGGATTGCCGTCGCGATCCACAGCCCGCTCGACAACGTAGAAATCTCGGAGGAATCCACCGTTGGCAATGACGCAGAAGGCGCGAGCGAGCTGCGGCATGGTGACCGCAATTTCCTGTCCCATCGGCAGAGCGCCCATCGACAGCCGCGACCACCTTGACAGGGGCCGGAAAATCCCCGGGCTCTCGAGAGAGAAATCGGGGCAGGCCCTGGCGCCAAAGCCATAGCGGCGTACCCAGTGTTCGAACCGTTCGGGTCCGAGCATGGCGCCGACTTTGATCATCGCGATATTGCTTGAGTCCGAGAAGCAGTGCCTGAACGGGATCACGCCGAGCCTGTGAAAGTCCCTGATTCGATGCCCGTAAGGGTTAAAGGAGCCGTTTTCGCAATCGATAATCGTGTCCGGGGTAATAAGCCCCTGCTCGATGGCGGCGGAGGCGGTTACGATCTTGAAAGAAGAACCGGGCTCGAACACGAATTCGAGCGCGCGGTTCCTGTAACGTTCATCATTGAAATTTTCGAGCGCATTGGGGTCATAGGCAGGACGGCAGGCCATGGCGAGGATGGCGCCGGTCTTCACGTCCACGACCATCCCCATGCCACGGGGCGCCTCCGAGGACAACAGGGCCTTATCGATCTCTCTCTCGAGCGTCCGCTGCGTGGCCTTGTCGATTGTGAGACAGACGGAATCGCCGCCTTCAGGGTCGGTGCTCTCGAGCGTCAGCGATGCCAGCAGGTTGCGCTTTGCATCCACGCGGGACACATACTTTCCCGGCGTGCTTCGAAGATACTTGTCAAAGGCGAGTTCTATCCCGTCACACCCGTAGCCCTCCTTGTTGACAAAGCCAAGGAGATGCGCGGCGAGTTCGGCCTCGGGGTAGCAACGAATCGACTCCTTCTTCAAGGCTAGGCCGCTTTTTAGCATCGGATCGAGATTGTCATACGCCTTCAAGTCTTGGTCGGTAAGCCACCGCTTGATCCAGACGAACTTCATTAAGACATCGTTCTCGTCCCGTCGGATGAGGCGGGCGGCAACATCGAGTTCGTTCAGGCCCAACTGCGTGGCGAGCGTGATGCCAGCCATCTCCGGGTCGACCACTTCGTGCGGGTTGGCCCAGAGCGAGAACACCTGCCGGTCGGTGGCAAGCATGCTTCCATCGCGGTCGTAGATGTCCCCTCGAGGAACGCGCAATTCCACCTGCCCGATATGCGATTGCTCCTCGTCGCTGAGCCGCATATCGGGGTCGGTATGGACTTTGAGCAGCCGAAAGAACACCAGTACAAAAGCGATCAGGAATCCCCAGCGCAATATGCGTAGGCGGATGAGATCGCTTTTTGCAGGAGGTCCTCCATAAGAGTGGTGCTTGACGGGTTCGCGTCCGAATCGGTGTCCCATGGTGTCTCCTCGACGGGCTTTCCCGCCTGAGGCGGGCTCGCCAGGATGTATGCCTTGACGAGACGCTCTATGCCTGTTGTCATAGTCTGTTTGACTTCCGTGCCGGGCACGATGTCGCTCGTATTCTTCCTGCCGATGGCCGTGATTGGCTGAGGGGTGTATATGACCCTTATCTGATCGGGTTCGGGCTCGGTCAGGCCGAGATCGGGTGCTTCAATCTCGATTCGGTCCAGTGACTGGAGGGCGGCCAGCTCGACCTTGAGGTTATCCAGAGTCTCCTTCAGTTCCTTCAAACGTTTATTAAGCTGGGCGACTTTGTAGTCATTGCGAAGGTTCTCTGTGTTCAACCACGTATCGAAAGCGACGGTGGCAAACAACGGCGTCAGCGCCAGCAGCCACCACCACCAGGCACCCAACAAGGCGCGCCGACGCAAATATGGAGCATATCTCCTCATCGTTGCGCCCCCTCGAGTCCGTCGTGCTCGTGCTCGTAATCGTAATTGGTACTCGTTCTTGTGCTTTTGATCGAAGACGTGCAATCACCAGTGCAATGAATAACTAAAGAAGTCAATTGAAAAGAGGAAAGGGACATCCACGGTGCCGGGTGTCCGCACGATTGTAGATTACGATTACGATTACGAGCACGAACACGAAGCACGATACATGACCTCCTCTATAGCCGTTCCGCGACGCGGAGCTTGGCACTGTGCGAGCGGGGATTGACGCGGATCTCGGCCTCCGTCGGCGTGAGCGGTCGAGGCGTAACAATTCTCACCCGCGCCGGAACGCGCGACGCCACCCGGCCATCCGGCCTCAACTGTGCGAAGGGGCGCGACGCGCCCCGGAACACGTTCTTGATGACGCGGTCCTCTCCGGAGTGAAACGAGATCACAACCAAGCGCCCTTCAGGCGCGAGAATGTCGATGGCCTGGCGGAGACCAGTCTCAAGATGCCCGAGTTCGTCGTTCACGGCCATCCGAATCGCCTGGAACACGGTTCGCAGCTCCTCAGGCGGGCCTTGTACAAAATCCAGCGCCTCTTGGACGGCGCCCGCGAGATCCTGCGTAGTTTTCATGGCGTGACGCCTGCATCGGGCGATGATCGCCCGCGCGATCCGTCGGGCCGGCCCGATGTCACCGTGCTGGCGGAGTATTCCGGCGAGTTCCGCTTCGGTGGCACGCGAGAGGTACTCCGCGGCAGTGGGTCCAGTCGTCTGGTCGAGGCGCATGTCGAGCGGCCCTTCCATTTGGAATGAGAATCCCCGCTGAGGGTCATCCAATTGGAGAGTCGAGAAGCCGGCGTCAATCAAGACGCCATTTACCTTCTCGATGCCAATCTCTGCAATCACGGACGCCAACTCCGCATAACTGCGGTGAAACAAACTCACGTCCGAGAAAGGCGCCAAACGCCGCCGGGCAACAGCCACCGCCGACGGATCCCGATCCAGGGCGATTAACCGCCCGCTCTCGAGCGCGTTCGCTAACAACACTGCATGTCCGCCGCCGCCCACCGTGGCATCCACATAGGCGCCGCCGGGACGGATTCGCAACCCCTCGATCGCTTCAAGTGCGAGTACGGGGATATGCGCGTTCATTGCCGATTGGGGATTGCGGATTGGAGATTGCGGATTGGAGATTGTGGATTTTTGAGAGCTAAACCTTCGCCGCGAGCCCATAACACACACCATTGGAACGTCTTCGAAGAAACGCCCCTGACTGCAAACCGTTATACGCCCCTTGGGATGCGGATCCATTTGTGGGCGCCTCTGGCTAAGGCCTCCGGGATTTGTCGATCCGCAATCCCCAATCCGCAATCGGCAATCTGCGAGCGGCTCACGCCGCCTCACGGAACCCTTGGATCGCCTGCGACTCGCTCTCGTGGATGTCGAACAGCGAAGAGATTCCGGCCATGCGAAACACCCGCTGCGTATAGGTGTTCACGCCGACCAGTTTCAGGTCGCCCCCTTGCAGGCGCAGTTGCCGCAACCGCTCGACGAGCACGCCCAGCCCCATGAAGCTGACGTAGCGTACCCCCGTGAAGTTGGCCACGACCTTGCAGCGCTTGTCCTTGAGACAGCTCAGCAGGCCGATTCGCAAGACGTTGACGCCGTCCTCGTCGATATCGCCCTCGAGACGCAACACGGTCGCAGAGCCCATTTCCATCCGACTGATGTTCATCATGCTGGCCACCTTTCTCCCTGTTGCCGGCAGGGTCGCGATCCTCCGCGATCGCGGTCGAGCAGAAGCTCGACCCTACCGGCGTCCGCCAGGAACTGCCGCCGTCCCGAACCTCTAGCCTCCAGCCTCGGGCCGCTCGCGGCGCACCAACAGTTCGCTGGCCATGTTCTCGTATTCCGCACCCATGCTTGCCTGATACGCGTCCCACGCGTCTTTCCGCCATAGTTCGAGGTGATTCCTCATGCCCACAAGCACGACCTCGCGGTCGAGAGCGGCGAAAGTGCGCAACGGGGCGGGAATGGGTACGCGCCCCTGGCGATCCACTCGAACGTCCATTGCGCAGCCGTAAACCAGCCGAAGGAAGTCGTGGGCTTTCGGATCCAACGCATCGAGCAGTTCCACGCGCGAGACGAGCGACTCCCATTCCTTCAGATTGTAAAGATACAGGCAGCCCTTGTAACCCCGGGTGATGAACCACGTGATGTGGTCGTGACGTTCCATCAGGTCATGGAACCTGCGAGGAACGGTAATGCGGCCCTTGTCGTCAACGACAGTGGGATGTGAGCCGTAATACATCACTGCTGCTCCCGTTCCGCGACCTGCTGCATTCCCCTTCCTCGCTCCGCTAAGCGGCGCAAGTAATCTTCCCTATTCCGCTACTTGCCACCACTTCTCACCACAAGATATCACTCCTGGACCACATTGTCAAGCTTTTTTATCCAAAAACGAGGCCCGAAAGCGAAATGATAAAACGGGCTTCTCAAAGAGCAGCAAGGGGTTAGGGAGATGGCGCAACGCAACATGTTGTGCTCATACGGTCAAAACACTGAAAAAACCACAAAATATGGTGTTTAGGGCAAAGCGAAGTAAAAAGAGGCTAGAGGAGGAGAGGAAGAGAGGCTAGAGGCTGGAGCGAACGACGTTTTTGAGAGAGACAGGTCTCAGACTTTGTAGGGTCGAGCATCTATCGAAGCCTCTCTTCCTCACTTCGCTCTCTTCCTCTCTTCCTCTCTTCCTCTCTTCCTCTCTTCCTCTCTTCCTCCAGCCTCTCTTCCTCTAACCTCTCTTCCTCTAACCTCTCTTCCTTTGCAGGTTTGCGTTTTGTGCGAATCTTGTAAGAGATGGGACGAGCGAGACAGCAGGAAACCGTGCGGTTCACGAGACAACAAAACCCTTCGTGCCACAATAGGTTAACGCTGGCGCGGCATGATCGAAAAGGCGAATACATCTGTTGACACAAGCGGTAGTGTGTGCTACGATGAGACGGGAGATACTACGCACTTTGGAATGCACTGTGCGGTGAAGGTGTCATTCGCAAGAACCGTGGGTGAATCGCTTTGCTGAGGCCCCATTCGGGCATGCGTGAAATCTGGAGCATGGGTCGGGTCCAAAGAAAGGCCCCTCGTCAACGGAAGTCTGGTTTCTGTTTGTGGAGGTAAGGGAACGTGAGAATGAAGCGCGGCATTATTGTGGGTCTGAGTCTGGTTGCAGTGCTGACGGCGGTGATAGCGGCGACTACCACTGAAGCCCGTCAGGTCGCGTCGGCCAAAGGAGCTGCCCCCGCAAGTGGAACCTCTATTGAAGTGGCACAAGCGGAATCGGTCCTGCCGGGATCGGATTCGCCCGGCGCCGATGCCGCCTCGCCGTCCGTGGCCGGCGCTGCAAAAGCCTTTGAAGAAACCGCGTTGGATGCATACGTGAACGCGCCCGACCCGAATTATTCCTACTCGGAGGCCCTTGGCAGCACTTATCAAGGGACGAACTTCACGGCCCATGTGGTTCGGATGGTGTCGCAACAGTGGCGCACGACGGCGGATTACTATGGCGCGGATGGCACGGCCGTTTGGAACCACTGGGTCTCGGTCATCGTGCCGGACTTCGTCAAGAGCGACACGGCCATTCTATTTGTGGACGGGGGATCCAACCGGGCCGATCCGGATGCCGGCGCGCCGGATTGGAGCAGTTCCGAGGTCCAGGGCACCGAAGAATACGTCTTCAAGGAGCTCTCGACAAGACTCGGCGCCGTCCTGGTGCTCTTGTCGCAAGTCCCGAACGAGCCCCTGACTTTCACGGATGAGATCGGGATGCGGTCGCGCACCGAGGACGAGATTATCTCCTACACTTACGACAAGTACATGAACAGCGTCGAGGCGGGCAACCCGGACCCGACTTGGCCGTTGCTGCTGCCAATGGTGAAGAGCGCGGTGCGCGCCATGGACACCGGCCAGGACCTGTGCAGCAAGCTGATTCCGCCCATAGGCATCAACAAGTTCATCGTGACGGGGGCATCGAAACGCGGTTGGACAACGTGGCTGACGGGGGCGGTGGATAGCCGCGTCAAGGCCATCGCGCCGATGGTGATCGACGTACTGAACATGGCCGAGCAGATGCAGCATCAGCGGAAGGCGTACGGGTTCTATTCGGAGCAAGTCTACGACTATGTTCAGATGGACATCTTCTCGAGGTTTGACACGCTCGGGGGCCAGGAGCTGCTAAGGATCGTCGACCCCTTCCAGTACCGCGACCGGCTTACGATGCCGAAGTTCATCGTCAACGCGTCCGGCGACCAGTTCTTCCTGCCCGATTCCTCCCAGTTTTACTTCGACGACCTGCTGGGGGAGAAACATCTGTGTTACGTCCCGAATGCAGACCACGGCCTGGGAACCAGCCTCCCCCCTAATCCGACGCCGGATGAGGTGTATTGGGCAGAACAGGCACAGATCACGGTATTCAACAGCCTCCTCAGCTTCTTCGACTCACAGGTGAAAGGGCCAGCGGTCCCGAAGGTCTCTTGGACGATAGATCCTTACGGCCAGATTCTGGTGGACACAGACCTCAACGAAGCCGTGCCCTACGGCGTGTATCTGTGGCAGGCTAACAATCCGGCCCAACGCGATTTCCGGCTCGAGAAAATACACGAGGTGTGGTTCCCGACGCAGCTAGAGAGCACGGGGAACGGACAATATTCGGGCCGAGGATATCTGGGAGCGGGCTGGACCGCCTACTTCATACAACTCATTTATCAAAGGCCGGATCCGCGTGGGACCGGTCAGATGTACTACGCGGTCACGACTCCTGTGAAGGTGATGCCGGTCAGCTATCCCGCCTTCAACGGCTACCGGACCTCGATCAGTTCGGGGGGGGCAACATTCCCGGTGTGCGTCGTCTACGGGACGCCGGAGCAGATGGGCGTCCAATATGGCACCCTGATGCGCAACGAGATCCAGCGGTTCATACTCACTTTCCTGGCCATGGTCAAGGCAGCCGATCCGAACTTATTCAGCGATGCCCATCTTGAGGATGCTTGGAATCGTACGTCGCAGTATGCGGACCCGCGTTTTGCGGAGGAGATCCGCGGCGTTGCGTTGGGCGCGGGGATTCCGGAACAGACGCTCCAGTTTGCCCATATGGTTCCGGTGCTCGACAGCTACTCGTGCAGTTCAGTCGCGGCTTGGGGACTGGCCACGAGGAATGGGCATCTGTACATGACGCGCGACTTGGACTGGAGCGTCGATATCGGCGCCCACAAGTATCCTTGCATCGTCGTTTATGTCCCGGACAAGGGGATGCCTCACATCAACTTCTCTTTTGCGGGATTGGTCGGGTCGCATGCAGGCATGAATCTCGCAGGCATCACGCTGGCCGAGATGGGCGACTCGCCGTCGAGCGACGCTCCGTATGATCTCAACGGCGTCCACTTCATGTCGATGTTCCGCAACATACTGTACGACGCGCGGCGAATGTCCATGGCCGAGGATATCCTGACGGGGGCACAGCGCATCAAGAAATACCACTACGTCTTCGGGGATGGACTATGGGAGCACCGCGGGATCAAGGTCTTGGCCCACACGGGATCGCCTCTCCAGATCTGGCGTGACAACGACCCCACGGACGAGAACGCCCTTGAGTTTCCTGCCGATCCCCACATTCGCGAGGGCATTGTCTTCAATGACGAGGGCCGCGGCGCGTGGCCAAGCATCCTTGCGAACTACAGGCAGCACGACCAGAACACGATGATAGCCATCGCCAACAGCATCGCGACTCATGGAGACAACGTTGTGAACGTCGTGTACGACGCGAGCACCCTTGATTTCTGGGTGTCGTATGCTTTCACCTCGCCTTCGGGGGCGGTGCAGGAAGCGTATCAACGGCCTTACGTATACGGCAATCTGGATGCGTTCATACAGAACCCCCTCCAACTTACACCTACGGGCGAGGGAGAAGGCGAAGGCGAAGGCGAGGGCGAGGGCGAGACGCCGGTATTCGGGCATCAGGCCGCGAACTTCAGCGCAACTGACATGATCCGGGACCAGTACGGAATGGTCCCGCTGAACGACTGGATGCCTCTGTTCTCATTCACCATGACGTATCCGGAGCCAAGCGGAGATAACGGACCGGAGCCGCGTGTGCTGAATCTCCTCGAGTTTCGACTGAAAGGAGACGGGAGAAGCGGGCTTGCATACCCAAACAGCGGCCCGCCGTCAGAGCAGGAGCTGTATCAGTTTGCCATCTTCAGGGATAACGGTGACCAGGCGCCGGACGGGGTGCTGCGTTTCGACGGGGACTTTCCGGATCCAAGCACTCCGGTGGTGTCTTGGGACCGGCACGGGAACATGTGGAATAACCCAAGCGTCCGTTACGATACGACGGGGGACAACGACCTCCACTACAGGTTGAACCTTCTCAATCCCGGAGGAGTCCGCCGCCCCAGGAGCCAGTGGGTCATTAACTCTCAAGATCCTTGGAACAATTATATAGTGGCGGTGCGCACGTCGGCCGTTTTCGAGAACACGCGTACGCTTGCGTACGAGTTGGACGATGCCATGATGCTTGCGTACTCCGGCGCGATCATCGAGGGTTTCCCGTACAACGACCAAGGCGATGTCCAGGATAGCTACAGCCCCTCCTTTTATTATGGGGATACGTATGCGAACCTGGATCCCAAGACGGCGTACTCGTCGAGCTTCAATGTGACGGACATCACGAGCAACAGGCTGCGTAAGTACACCGCCAATGGCGATGAGAACGCCTGGGGCTGGACGCTGCACATGTACTCACTCAACAACGAACACATACGGCCGCTGCCGTTTGGCAATTTCCTGAGTACGGCGGTTGGCGAGTGGATGGACCTTCGTCAGATGTTCGCGCTCGAGACCTGGACCCCGCTCATCGGCATCAACCTGCACGGGTCGAATGACCTCTACCCGGATACGGGCGCGAACGTGGGGTCGATTATGCAGCCGAAGGAGATCAACATCATCTTCACGGACATTGGGGGCAACCCTGACCCGAACGGAGACGGTATCGCGGAGATTTCCGCGGAAGGCAACGGGGGCTTTGACCCACGTCAGGGTCTCGAGCGGATGACCAACGACGGGCCTTACATAGACGAGGCGTATTACAACTCTGGTTTGGGAAGCGACTATGCTTTCAACGGGGTCTGGCTCTATCAGGACACGAACAACAACGCCATTTTCGATCCTCCGACGGTGAACCCTGGGGGTGGGTGTTCCTTTACTGACTTCCCGATGATTCCAGGCATGAGCTTCATGCAATGGGAATACATCCCGTTCCCACCGGGAGGCGGCGACCCGTGGTGGAAGATGCGAATGCGCTTTGGAGTACCCTTTTTCGGGGATCTCGGGCGGCGGCGCCCGAAATCGGACACCGCACCGACTGGGTATCTGGAACCGGTGCCGGATAGCTCGGATCCTATTGACAGTTTCGAGTACAACGACTATTTTGTGGTGTTCCGCGCGGACAGTGGTTATACGGATTGTTCGACGTTGTTCGGCGACGGCCGCGGCCTGCCCATCGGGGCCGATTTCAAGGCGTTTATCGAGCCGCGCCACGTCAATGCCGAGGGTCACTGGGACGGCGGCATCCTCATCGGGGGTACGGTAGCCGACACCGAGTACCTGTCCGAGCAAGGCTACCCGCAGTACGCGTACTGGCAAGACAACCCGGTGTTGGATGAGGCGTGGAAGAATGAGCAGGGCCTGCCGACGCACGCGGAGCCGTGGTGGCCGGAACGAACCGAGATCCCAGAGAACACCAAGTCCCAGCGGGGCGGAATCGAGATCCATGACTATGTCATAACCTACGATACGGATAACTTCAACTTCTCTACCTCCACATACATAAGCGTGCTTGGGGATATCATGGATTGGACCGACCCCTTCTATGAGATCCGGAACCAATACTTCTACTTTCCGTGGCTGCTTTGGGTGAGGGGCGGGTGGGGCATCGTGTCGCTGGACGACTCGTGGGGACAGTACGCCTTTGAGACGGCGCCTTTCCTGAATGAATCCCGGGAGCCGGATCGCTCGCAGTACTTCCCCCTTGACCGGTTCCATGCGGATTATGGCTACCCGTTGCGCCCGTCGCTTCCCGATTACCAGACATGGCCGCCCCGTACGGACGTGAATTCGCTTAGCTTCTACCCGCAGCTCAGTGACTGGAGGCCGAGGGATCGTGCGGCTCGACTTCTAATCGAGCGCGTGGACCCGTACAGCGCGGGACCAACCGGGTTCGGCGCGGGCGTTGACACGCTGTTGCTTGACAAACCCGTAGCCATGCTGGGCATCAACCTGTGCGGCGCCGATGACCCGATCGTCAATCAGTACTTTCAGTTGCAGTTCGAGAGCATCACGGTTGCGTTTTGGGGGCCCGGCTTCGATGCAACGCGTGACTTGCTGCCGCTTGACAGCGAAGGGCAGTACTATCTTTCCGGAGTTTGGTTGTGCGAGGACACGAACGGCAACGGCGTTTACGATGTCGGCGACGCTCCTCTGGTCACGCGCGACATGGAATGGCAGGCCGCGCCCGAACCGGTGGATCTAAACGGAGACGGTCAGCCGGATGACCTCGACGGTGACGGCGAATACGACAATTCCCCCGCAAGAAAAGACGACGCGTGGGTGCTGCGGCTCATATTGAAGGCTCCATGGCGCGTGCCGAACTCGGATTCGACCTATCACGCGGGCGCGGCAAAAGCCGCGGTTCCGGCAATGGGCTTAGCCAAATCAAGTGAGGAAGCTTTCGAAGCGGCGTCAGACCGTAGCCCGACGCAGACAGTTAGTGCTACGGGGTTGCTTGCCGGGGCGAATGCCGGCGCCGCGAAGGCCATATCGCCGAACCTCAATGTCGGCGACGACCTGTTCGTCGTAGTGCGACCATCGCATGACATGCCACGTTTCCAGCAATTCCGGGCCGTTGTGCCCGCACGCCTGCCCAACCGACTAACCCCGGCGGACCAGTACGCGGGCGTAGTCTTCACGCCGCAGGCATATCCAATGGTCGGTTCCTTCGAGAAGAGCAATCGCGATGAACTTCCCGTTCTGGATTTCTACGGCCATGACATGCTTGAGGCGAACGTTGCCGCGGATCTGTATGACCTTACGGAAGAGGGGCAGATAATCTCGCCGTCGCTGCAACCGGTGGCGCCGCCCACGGCCGTACTCGGCATTGATATCTCGACAAATCGCCTCGACGCAACCCTGTTCCAGGGCGGCACGAGCACACCCGTGCCGCCGAACAACCTCCGCACTCCGTCGCAGCAATGGACGGATCCTGAAGCCGTGAAGGGGTACTGGCTTGTCGCACGTTCGTCGGAAGGCCAGGTTGAATCATATGAGATCCTCGACGCCTCCGGGGACGAGTTGACGTTCCGAAGCGGCACACCGGCTGCCGGCCCGTGGAGGATCATCAAGGATCCGACATTCCTGGAGCAGGTTGTCGTCGAATTCTATGATGAGGGCCGAGACGGCGGCTTCGATATGTCTCGAGACTTGATGCCGCTGGATTTCGAGAGCCCGAAGAACAGTAAGTATAGCGGCATCGCTATATACCGCGACAACGACCTTGATCCGCACAACAAGAACGGCGTGTTTGACCCCGACATCGACATCCCCGTGGCTCTGGACCAACCGCCCGTCCGTATCGGTCTGGTGGGCGAACCGGAACAGGTCAAGCTCATCTTCAGTTCGCCGGGAACAGATGACTTCGGCCGCAAGGACAGCCAAGACCACACGCTAGTCGTGCCTAACACGCCGCTGGCCGAGCAGCCGAGGCGCCGGCAGATTGTGCCTGACACGTTCGGCAACTCGCCAAGCGAACCGGACTATGGTCCGGACTTCTTCATCGTTGTTCGGTGCATGCCGCAAACGGAACCTGGGCATGACTTCCGGGTAGGATTGGTGTCGTGGGGTCCGGCGACGCCCTCGGAACCCGACCCGGATACTTTCCCGCATCCGTACTGGAGTCCCGCGATTGATCCGAACGACTTCGACCTGTTCGCGGAGTACCCGTGGGGTTCACGCGCGTTGGGGTTCATCACGTTCTTCAAGGAAGCGCCCACCTCAAGTCACTGGAAATACAACCGCGACACGCGCGCGTACGAACTCGATCCCCTCGTGGATCACAGCCAGGACGGCAATCCGTATGGGCACTGGATCCGCACGACCGCGAACAAATCCGTTCAGTCAAAGGTGCTTACGTTGGAGGCGCGGGCGGTGGCGGACTTCGTTGGACTTCCGCGAACCGGCGCAGCGCCGCTTACCGTCGCGTTCAACTACATACAAAAGACGACCGGCGTTGAGCCGACATCCTGGGCATGGGATTTCGGCGACGGCGGAAAGGGCGGCGAGCAGAATCCGAGCCATGTATACCGCAACGCGGGCAGATATACAGTGTCATTGACCGTGTCGGCACCAACCGGGTCCGATACGAAGACCCTGCAAAACTACATCACCGTGACCTCGGGTGGCGAGGGCGAGGGCGAAGGCGAAGGTGAAGGCGAGGGTGAGGGTGAAGGCGAGGGGGAAGGCGAAGGTGAAGGAGAGGGCGAGGTAGGTTCGTTGCAGGTGACCATCGAACCGGCGGACGTTGTTACGGCCGGCGCTCAGTGGTCAATCGATGACGGCGTACGTTGGTACAACAGCGGCGATGTCCTTGGGAACTTACCCGTCGCCGATTACACGATAACCTTCAAGGAAGTGGCCGATTGGGAAACGCCTGGGCCTCAAACTGTCACTGTCATCAAAGATGTGCCGACTCAGGTGACTGGCGCCTATGTTTTGAAGTTTGGCTCGCTGTTCGTCACCATCGGCCCTGATGCTGTGGTGATCGCAGGCGCCAAGTGGTCGATGGACGGCGGGGCAACATGGCGTGACAGCGGCGAGACAGTGACGCTCCGCGTGGGCACGTACGCAGTCGCGTTCAGGCCTGTTAACGGCTGGGATCCGCCGGAAACGCAGCAGGTCGACATCGCCTGGGACCGGACAAGCACTGTTCATGGCGACTATGTCCAACAGACGGGTTCATTGCAGGTATTGATCGCTCCCGCCGAGGCGATCCAGGTGGGACAATGGCGCGTCGATGACGGCGACTGGCATTCGAGCGGCGCCTTCGTAACGGGACTGCCCATCGGCTCGCATACCGTATCGTTCAAAGGCGGTCTCGACCTCTGGACGGAACCGCCGGATGCAGCGGTTACTATCAATAAGGATCAGACAACGACAATCACGGGCACTTACGTTATGAAGACCGGAGTGCTCGAGGTGGGGATCACGCCCGCCGACGCGGTCACCGCGGGAGCGATGTGGCGGCTGGACGGCGGCCTGTGGCTTGACCCGGGCCGGCAGGTGGTTCCGGTTGGCGCGCATGGCATCTCGTTCAGGAATGACGTGATCGGATGGAACGCGCCTTCCGACCAGCAGGTGCAGATAGGCCTGGGCCAGACGACGATTATCAGCGGGAAGTATACGCGCCAAACGGGTTCGCTGAGGGTTACGATCAGACCGGACGCGGCAGGAGCGGCAGGCGCACAGTGGTCGATCGACAGCGGCGTCACATGGCAGAGCAGCGGCGATACGGTGCAGAAGCCCGTAGGCGAGTACATCGTCACGTTCAAGGACGTCGCCGGATGGGACACGCCGGCCGCTCAGAACACCCAAATCTCTCAAGGTTCGACGGCCACCGCCACAGCGACATACTTGCAGCAGACAGGATCTCTGCGGGTAACGCTGGACCCGGCAAGTGCCGGGGACGCAGGAGCGCGGTGGTCCATCGATAGTGGCGCGACGTGGTACACGAGCGGCGCGACGGTCCCCGGCCTGCCCGTGGGAACGTACCAGGTGACCTTCAAGAATGTGTCGGGGTGGACGGCGCCTTCCGCGCTGACGGATGTAGTTGTCTTACGAAACGCGCTTTCCGAAGAGTCTGCGACTTACGTGCGTCAGACCGGCTCGCTCCAGGTGTCAATCCGTCCCGAGGCCGTGGTGACGGCGGGCGCGCAGTGGTCGGTGGACGGCGGAACCACTTGGCGCGACAGCGGCGCTGTGCTCTCCGGTCTACCGACCGGCCCGTATACGATGACCTTCAAAGAGGTGACAGGCTGGACGAAGCCGGTTGACCAGGCAGTCACAGTCTCAGCGGACCAACAGGCTGAAAGCACACCGACGTACAGCCAGCAAGTCGGCTCGCTCAGGGTGACGATTACACCGGCCGAGGTGCAGCAGAACCTGGGCGCACAGTGGTCAATCGACGGCGGCATCACATGGCACAATAGCGGCGACACGGTGCCGGACCTCACGATTGGGCAACGCACGGTGACATTCAGCGAGATTGCGGGATGGACGAAGCCGGCGGACCAAACCGTGACTATCCGTAATGCCGAAACCTCGAGCATAACCGGCGACTATGCACTCAGGACCGGCCAGTTGAACGTGGTGATTGAACCGCAGGCCGTTCGCACCGCAGGTGCGCAGTGGCGGGTGGACGGCGGCGCATGGCATAACAGCGGCGATACGGCAGGCGGGCTTGGCATCGGCCAGCATACACTATCCTTCAAATTCGTCTTGGGCTGGACAAAGCCGTTTGACGAGCTTGTCGCAATCTCGGAAGGCCAAGTGACGCAAGCCGCCCGAACCTACACGCAGCAGACCGGCTCGCTGCAGGTGACGATCGAGCCGAGTGGAGCGCGCGCGGCGGGCGCTCAATGGTCCATCGAGAATGGGCTGACGTGGCATGACAGCGGCGCAACGCTCTCCGGTCTTCCCATCGGCCTGCACACGGTCAAATGCAAGAGCTTAAGCGGCTGGATCGCGCCCGGTGACGAGGAGGTCACCGTTAACAACGGCCAGAAGACGACGCGCACCCTGACGTACACGCAGCAGTTCGGGTCATTGCAGGTAACGTTAAACCCGGTGAACGCGCGCGTCGCGGGCGCGCAATGGCGCGTTGACGGCGGCGCATGGCACGACAGCGATTCGTTGGCTCAAGGACTTGCGCTGGGCACGCACAGTGTCGAGTTCAAGGACGTGGCCGGATGGACGGCGCCGAGTGGTCAGACAGTGACGGTCAACGCGGATGTTACGACATCCCTGAGTATGACCTACATACTGCAAACGGGGTCGCTCCAGATAACCATCCTGCCGGAAGCGGTGGTAACGGCGCCGACGCCGCACGCACAATGGCGCGTCGACGGCGGGCCGTGGCACGAAAGTGGTGACACGGTCGCGAGCATACCCGTGGGGTCCGCCATGATTTACTTCAGCGATGTGTCTGGATGGACTAAACCCGCCGACCTGCCGGCGACCGTCGAGGTGGACCAGACGGGCGTCTTCACCGCAACGTATGTGCAACAGACAGGCGGCCTCCACGTAACTATCGAGCCGGCAGCCGCTCGTGCGGCGGGTGCGCAATGGCGCATCGACGACGGCAGCGAATGGCATGTCAGCGGCGAGACGCTCTCGCCCCTGCCTGTGGGCAGGCACAAGGTTTCCTTTAAGGCCATAACCGGATGGAACGTACCTGCCGACGTCAACGTGGTGGTTTACGCCAACGAGACGATGGCCTTCACAGGGACGTACGGGCAGGTTCTCGCCACGGGCTCTCTTAAGGTCACGATCGAACCTGAACAGGCGCGGAACGCCGGGGCGCAATGGCGCGTTGACGGCGGAAACTGGATGAATAGCGGAGACACGTTAACGGGCGTCGTCACCGGCGCGCACACGCTCACCTTCCTTGCGGTATCAGGTTGGGATGTGCCGAGTAATCAGCCGGTTACGATCCAAGGAAGTCAGACGGCCAGTACGGCGGCCACTTACTCGAAGGCGGGCGGCTGCCATGGCGGGTCCGGCGAGACTACCTCGAGGGGCGATGCACTCTTGACGGCGCTGGTTATCGGAACCCTCGTAAGCGCAGGCAGGCTCGCAGGGCGGCGCCGAAGAAGCGCCTTACACCAGCCTTGATCGAGGGACAAAGTGGACAGAGTGGGCAGCAGCGCGTGTTCGTGTTGTGGAGTGAGTTCTTACGATTCTACTGCCAATGCTCATTGAATTCTCTGAATACCTCGAGCATGTATTCGTAGTTGTCGAGAGGCATCCCGGGAAAGATCGTGTTTGAGGTGCTGAAGATATACCCGCCGCCCGGCGACGCATGCTCGAGACAGTAGAGCGCCGAGTCTCGGATCGCCTCGCGCGGCCCGTCCTGCAAAAGGCTGCATTGAACGTTTCCCATGAGTGCGAGCCGGCCGTAGGTGAGCCGCTTCACCTCAGCAATGTCAACGCCGGCCATCGGGTCGATTGACTGAAGACAGTCGGCGTCAAGACCGATAAGGTGGTCCAGGATCGGCATGATCTGCCCGTCCGTATGAATGAACGCGAGGGCGCCGCGGTCCTTCACCCGTCGCACGAGCCGCGCCCAATAAGGCGCAACGAATTCGGCGAACTGGACCGGCGCGATGAACGGCCCCGCGTTGAAGGCCACGTCGTGCGGCATGAAGATGAAGTCGGCCCCGGCGTCCACCATGCGGTCTATCTTCGCAAGGGCCGCCTTGCACCTGGCCTCGGCTTCCGCATGAATTCGCTCCGGCGCTTCCAGCAGGTCCGCTGCGAATCGACTCCAGTCCTTGATGCTCTCGATAGCCCACACACCTCCGCCTACCATCCCGCCGATTGCGATTCGTTCGCTGAAGACTTTTTTCGCGGCGATGACGCCGTCCGGATCGGACCACGGCCAGTACACGGCAAGCGCATCCCATGCGTAGGCGTCAACGATGCGGGCATATATCTCGATGCAGGCCGCGATCATCCGCTCCTTCTCGCGAGGGCGACATCCCTCCCACGCCGTGCGCTCCGGGAATCTCAACCCGAACGCCTCATACTCGAGCTCGAACATGCTCTCGAAATGAGGCGGCCGGTCGGGCTCTTCAAACCGCAGCGTCTTGAGGAATCTCTCCTTCCCCGTCACTGCTCCGGTCCTTCCGGGAGCGCCTTGGCAATAGCCTCAAACCAGAGGTCCGCCATGCGCTTCATGCCAAGCTCGTTGGGATGAATCGGATCGTCCCCGTACCATTTCCGTTTTTCGGTGGCATATCCTGCAAACAAGTCCGCACCCGGTTTTAGCGTCTGCTTTGTGATCAGCTCCTCGATCTTCCGGCAATAGCCCTCGAGAATGGGTTTCGCCCCTTCGAAATAATCGAAGCTGGGTTTTGCGATGAGTATATTCCCCGGCTCCGCCCCGTACTGTTGGATGATAAGGCTGGCGATGGCGTCCATATTCGCGGCAAATGCTTCCGCGGAAACAAATGCTCGTTCGTCGTTCGCGCCGAGATGGATCACCCATACGTTCGGCTTGATCGCTCTCATGCGGGCCTGCCAGGTCTTGTCGTTCCGCATCATCTCGAGGTAGCCGCCTGATGAAATTCCGCCCCAGCCTTCATTCGCGATAAACACGGGACAGCGCCATTTGTCACTCAGAAGATCGTTCAGCCGCGTCATGTAGCCCTCGAAGCAGTTGACGGAGGGCAGGTGATCATGCGTCGTCGGAGCATACTGCGGAAAGTTGCGGCCGTCACGTGAGACCGCGTCGGGTGGAAAGCGCCCCGATTCGAGGTCGAGGTCTTCGCACATGAAGCCGCGGCCATAGTAACCCTCGGTAATGCTGTCTCCAACCGCCGCGATGACCGCGCCAAGCCCGATTTGAGAGTATGTGGCATGAGACACCTCGCGACCATCTCTGTCTCTACCTTCGACCCTAATCGTGTATTCGCCGCGTTTGAGATCGGCAAACCGCACAAGAAACCCAGGCCCAGACACTGACTCATGCCCGATTTCACGGCCCCCCAACATCAGTGAGACGGAACAAGCGGTCACGCGCGGGTCGCCGAATTGGAAAGACGTCGTCAATGTGCGGCTCGATTGGATGTACGGAATCGTGGAGGTGCCTTTGATGTCCTCGACCTTGATGTAAACGGCGTTCAGCTCCGGATTATGCGTTGGCACTGCGACACAGCGCGGACTGCTCTTGTTCCCCCCGAGGCAGATGCTTATCGGGCTGCCTTTTGCTTCGCCTGCGTTTCCTGACAAACGAACTCCCTCCTCATGACGCGATTTCTCATCCGCCGTAGCCGGAACCGCGACAAGCAGAAACAGCAGCCCTGCAATTGCAGCGATATCATTTGCTCGACCGAACCGTCTGCGTGTAATCGGAGGCATCAGTTCTCGTGCTTTCTTCTCTCCAAACGCAAGGTAGCGGAAACAGGCATAAGAGTCAATGATTCAAGTGCGTAGCGGTTCACCGGGGGATCTGATAAGATGCCAAGTGCGCGCGGTCTTGGCGCGCGAACAGGGGAAAGGGACGAGTATGAAAGAAGATCAACTCAAGAGGACGCGGGGACTCTCGAGGCGCGGGTTCCTCCAAGCGGTTAGCGCGGGCACGGCGACCGCAACGCTCGTCTCCGCTAACGCTGCTGAGAGCAGCGCTGCTGCATCGACAGCCGGCAGCCCGAAGACGCCGGCAACGGTACGGGGCGCGTTTCTTTATCCTCCGAGCGCTTCGCTCGATGAAGCCGGCTATTACAGTTGGCCCGGATCCGGCTTTGACGCGGAGGGTCGTCAGAAGGAATATGCGGCGCGCCTGAAGAGCATCGAAAGCGAACTCGGAATGCGGATCGCGATGGATGAAAAACCGCTCGCCGAGGAAGGCGACGCTACGCGCTTCATCGAGGAGATCAAGGCGTCGCGTCCGGACGGCCTGTTGCTGATTCCTTTCAAGAAGGGGCACTGGCCTTACGTGAAGCGAGTCGTCGAGGAAACGCGCGTCCCATCCGTGGTCCTTGCCACACTGGGTGTGCTCCTCGTCGACCACATTAACGAGTTGCATCGTAAGACGGGCGCTTACCTGATAAGCTCTTTGGATAACCTTGATGCGGTCGCCGAGGGGATGAGAATGATCCGCACGATAAGCCGGATGAAGCAGAGCCGGATCATCGACTTGACCGGCGATGACGCAAAGGAAACCGTCGTGCCGCACCTTGGCACTCAAGTGCGCCCGGTGCCCCTTACACGGTTTTACGAGGCGTTCCGGAAAACACAGGCCACGCCCGAGGTCATGAAACTCGCGGAGTCGTACACGCGGAATGCGAAGGAGATCGTCGAACCAACCAAGGACGATATCCTGGAAGCCGCAAAGACCTACTTCGTCCTGAAGGAGATCCTGGCCGCGGAAGAAGGCGATGCCATCATGATGACGTGCCTTCCGGGCCTTCAGAAACCGCATAAGCACGTTCCGCCGTGCATGGGCGTCATGAGCCTGCGCGACGAGGGGATTCCCGCGGGCTGTCAATCGGATCTGAGCTCGACACTGACGTTGATGCTGGTGCAGCAGTTGTTTGACCGCCCCGGCTTTCAGCAAAACGCTTCGATGGAAACGGCGAGCAATCTTTACTTCGGTGCGCATTGCACGAGTCCATCGATGATGCGCGGCGCTAACGCGCGCCCGGAACCGTACATTCTCAGAAGCCATGCGGAAGCCGGGTGGGGATGCGTGCCGCGCGTGTTGTTCACCGAGGGCGAGGAGGTCACGATGGCGCAGTACCTCCCGCAGGAAAAACCGCAGATGACCGTTTACACGGGCAAGGTCATGCGGTGCCCGAGCATCCCACCCGCGGGAGGCTGCAGAACGAACATCGAAATGACGATCAACGAGGTGCAGGACGTTTGCGACGTCAAAGGGATGCACCAGATCATCTTCTACGGAAACCACGCAAAGCCGCTTCGGACCTTCTGCCAACTCGCGGGAATAGAGGCCATTATCTGAGGCTGTCATCGCTCCACAAAACAGCCCCAGACGCCGCGGTAATGCCCGTAAATCCTTTGCACAGCGTCATTTCCAGACGTCTTTCTTTCTCGCGGATGTTCTGTTATAATCTCGCCGCTTTCGAGGCCGAATTTCGACGCCGTTGCTGATGGCTCCGAATGTTATGTTGAGGGTGGACCGCTGTAGATGTTTCAGAAAGGAATTCTCTAGATGGCGATCAAGTATCATTGTCGCAAGTGCGGCAAGCGGTTTGTAGAATGGGGCGCGGCCAAGCTCAACTACAAATGTCCCAATTGCGAGACCGAGGAGTTGGTGCGCGTAGGACCTTCAGAGGAGAAATCTACGAAGCGGCAATCTCTCAAGCGGAAGCCTCGCCGTGCAATCCCTGCCGCGCACATCGCCGAGGAAGAACTCATCGTACCCGACATTGAACAGATCGAGGCCGAAGAGGTTGAGCCGGAATTCGAGCAGGAGGGGGAACCTGCCGCGTTCATTCCGGCGGAGGATGAAGGCGGACGAGTGGCCTTGGACCTTGAAGACGTAATACCCGCCGAAGAACTGGCCGAGGCTGAGCCCGTGGACCTTGGCCTTGCCGACGACCTTCCATTCAACGATACCACGCCATCCTTAGGTGAAGAGAGGATCGATGATTCGGCTGTAGAGAATGAGGGGTGGCCTGAGTAGCGAAACTGTAGTGCGAGGTGATCATCTCACGGGGCTGGGGGCTGCGCAGGGGCAGGAGGGTTCGTTTGAGGCGCAGGCGCTGTGGGCGCAGCGGGAACAGCCGGGGGCTGGGGAGGAACAGGGAGAGGCGCCTGAGGCGCGAGCGCGGCGGGAACAGCCGGGGGCTCCGGAGAAGCAGGGGGAGGCGCCTGAGGCGCGGGCGCTGTGGGCATTGCAGGAACAGCGGGGGCCTGCGGAGGAGCAGGGCGAGGCGTTCCAGCCTCGAGTGGGGGCGTCGGCGCCTGTGAGGGTTCCTGTGCAGTAAGAGCAGCCGCTCTCTCTTTCGTGGTTACAAGCAGCTTGTCGTATTGGTATACGACCGCGAGCGCGGGAAACTTCCTCAGAAACTCGTCCTGCAGAACGCCCGTGAGGTTCGCATCAGGCTTCGTTTCAAGGGTCCACAAGCGTTCGTTCTCTGGCAAGCTCTTGACGGGATCGTCAACTATGATCGTTACACCGAAACGCTGGCTGAGTTCCGCTAAGACCTTCACTAAATCCACGTTTTCATATTTGACCGGCTCCTTCATTGGGGCTGTAAGTTTCTCCGAGACCTCCGGCTTCAGCTTGTTTCCTGGGAAGATATCCGCCTTCTGAGATGAAGCGTCAACTCCTTGACTGCCTCTTCGCGGCTCTATGTCGTCGTATTTAATGTCCTGTATCTGCCGCCGCGGAATCGTAACCCGGACGCCGGCGCCGACGTCCACTTCGACCTCGCTTGCCGTCCGACTCAGGACTTGCACGCCCCTCAACTGCGCCCCGGACTTGAGTATGACCGTATCACCTTTGATCTCGACCCCTGTTGACTCTGGTTTCGATGGTGCTGCTTCCTGTTCGCCTTTCTTGCCCGTGCCGCCCTTCTTATCAACGGACTCCTTCCCTGCCCGCGGTTTACGTGCCCTAGTCTTTGTCTTGTCCTTTTCGGCCGCCGGCTGGCCCTTTTCAGCGCCGGCAGTGGGGGGATTTTGAGCCACCCCCTCAAAACATACCAAGACTATTGTGCAAAGGAGGAATACGTAGAATCGTTTCATAGTCCGATCCTCACTTGGAGGTTATTGTAGGCACGGCGTTGGATCAAGTCAAGCATTGCTCCGCGCCCCCAAGGCTGATATCATGCGTGGTACCCCATGCGATGTTCGAGAGACTCGGGCGCAGCGAATGGAGGGCTCTAAATGGCAGCGATCCTCATCGCGGGCGCGGATCAAGCCGCCCTCGAGACCCTTGCGGCGGAAGTTGCGGGCGAGGGTCACACGGTGTTGACAGCGCAGGACGGCCAGACGGCTTACGACGTGGCCCTCGCGGCGCAACCGGATATTCTCTTCCTTGAACCGAATTTGCCGGTCCTCACCGGTTACGAGACGTGCTCCTTGATCCGCGGCGATCCGTCTTTCCGGCCAGGTCTACCCGTTTTCATCCTCGCGGGGGAGGACTATGATCCCGTCGCGTTGCGCAAGTGCGGTGTGACCGGCCAATTTCCAAAGGAGCACTTAGTTCAGGAACTGCGGGACCTTCTTGTGAAGCAGTTGGGCGCCGCTGCGGTACCGAAGTAGAAACGCAATGGCTTCATAGTCGTACCTGCTCGCAGGAACGGGCGATAGCAGAATGAACGGCCTTATGTAGGTCCGATTTCCTAATCGGACGTTCTGAAATGTCCGATTAGGAAATCGGACCTACATGAAGGATCTGTGAGATAACGTCGACGACCTGTAAAAGGAGACAGCAGGTCTGGATCACGTGGCAACGACAAGATAGAGCGGTTCTGGTTCTCGTTCGATAAGCAGCGGAGGGTAAACAAGCCATGGAACAAAGATCTCTTGGCATGACCGGCATCAAAGTCCCTGTGATCTCATTCGGCGCCTGGGCGATTGGCGGCTCGATGTGGGGAGGCACGGATGATGCCGCGGCCATTCGCGCCATTCACGCGGGCATCGATCTGGGACTGACGTGCATTGACACGGCGGCCATCTACGGCATGGGCCACAGCGAACGCCTCGTCGGACAAGCCATCGCCGGGCGCAGAGACGAGGTCCTTATCGCTACGAAGTGCGGCCTCCGTTGGGACCTCGAGGAGGGGCAGTTCTTCTTCGAGTCGATCGACCCAACCGGTACGCCTCGCAAGGCCTACCGGAATCTGAGGCCGGCCTCGATTCGATACGAGTGCGAGCAGAGTCTCAACCGTCTCGGAATCGATTGCATCGACTTGTACCAATGCCATTGGCCCGACCCGACTTCAAGCCTGGATGACGCCATGGACACGTTGCTGGACCTCCAGCAACAGGGCAAGGTCCGCGCAATCGGCGTCAGCAACTTCACGGCGGAGATGATGCAGCAATGCCTGAAAAAGGGGATCATCGCCAGCGACCAGCCGAAGTACAACATGCTGGAACGCGCCATCGAGCAGGATATCCTGCCGTTCTGCATCGATGAGGGCGTGGCGGTTCTGGTATACAGTCCAATGGCCATGGGCTTGCTCACGGGCAAGGTGACGCTCGAACGAACATTCAAAGGTGATGACGCGCGCGAGAGCCGCCCGTGGTTCAATGCCGTGAACCGCAGGCGCGTTCTCGACATGCTCGCGAAGATCCAGCCCATCGCCGACGGACACAACGCCACGCTCGGACAGGTCGCCGTCAACTGGGTCATCTCTCAAGAGGGAATCACCTCGGCCCTTGTCGGGGCGCGCAACGAAACGCAAGTTGCCGAAAACGCCAAGGCGGCGAGCTTCCGTCTTGCGGAAGACGAACTGAAAACGATACGAAAGCTGGTCGAAGAACTCGGTGAGCCAATTTAGTGCTTGCCAGAGGAATGATCAAGAATAAGACAAGAGGCTCCATGTAGGTCCGATTTCCTAATCGGACGTTCGGAAATGTCCGATTAGGAAATCGGACCTACGTGGAGCCTATGAAGGATAAAGACAATTATTCTTGCGAGCAAACTCTAGTGAGATGATGGAGTACGCAGGTGAGAAAGAAGACGATTCGCGCCGGTATTGTGGGTGCAGGATTCGCCGCGAGATTTCATTTCGAGGCGATAAAGAAAGTGTATGGAACCAACGTCGAGATCGCGGGCGTCCACGCGCTGGACCGGGCGCAGGCGGAGGATTACGCCGCACAGCGCGGCATTCGCTGTTATGATTCGCTCGATGCACTGCTCGACGACGTGGACGTCATTCACGCCTGCGTAATAGTGGAAGCGCATGAGTCGGTGGCCGTTGCCGCGCTCGAACGCGACAAGTTCGCGATTGTCGAGAAGCCGCTAACGGGGTATTGCGGCGATGGCCGAGAGGATTTCCACGGAGATCGTTTCTCGAAAGAGATCGCTTTGAAGCACGGGCTTGCCAGCGTCGAGCGCATGTTGGCTGCGGAGGCAAGGAGCAAAGGCAGGATACTATACGCTGAGAACTGGGTGTATGCGCCAGCCGTTCAGAAAGAGCGCGAGATCATCGAGAAGACCGGCGCGCAGATCCTGTGGATGCACGGCGAAGAGTCCCACTCGGGCTCGCATAATCCGACCTACGCTTATTGGAAGCATTCAGGCGGGGGCGTGATGCTCGGCAAGGGCTGTCACCCGTTAACGGCCGCTATGTATCTAAAGCGCGTCGAAGGGATCGCGCGGAACGACAAGCCTATTCTTCCCAAAACGGTCTCGGCGCGGACACATGCGCTGACGCGCATGCCCACTTTCCGGGATGAAGGTCATATTCGCCGCGATTATTATGACATTGATGATTTCTCGATGATGCACGTGACTTTTGAAGACGGGACCATTGCCACGATCTTTGCATCGGACATTGTCCTTGGCGGGATACACAATTGGCTCGAGGTCTGCGCAAACAACCATCGCACCTATTGCAGCATCAACCCAAACACGGCCATGCAGGTGTACAACCCGCTCGATGCGAACTTCCAAGACATATATACGGTCGAGAAGATCGGCACCAAGCAAGGTTGGACGTATATGCCGCCGGATGAGGATTGGTCCACGGGATATCCGCAAGAGATCGAAGCGTTTTACCGCTCGATTGCGTATGGAGGGCCGGTCGAGAGCGACAGCCGCCTCGCAGCCGACTCGATCTCGACCATCTACAGCGGTTACGTCTCGGCGGAACGCGCTGGAATTGAAGTATCCATCAGGACGTTCTAAATCACGAGGAACTCTTCCGTGCCAACAATTCAGCAAAACAAAACAGAGATGGGTCTGCATACGGCGCGTGGAGCAGACTCCTTGCGGCTGGAGCGCCTGGCAGCGCCGATGGCGACGGTGTTTGTTTCGAGTGCGTGCATTATGGTGCTCGAGTTGGTGGCGGGAAGGATCGTCTCCCGATACGTCGGTCAATCGCTTTATACCTGGACGTCGATCATCGGCGTCATACTTGCGGGAATCTCAATTGGGAACTACCTGGGAGGCCGCCTTGCGGACAGATCGTTCGGGCGCGGCACGATAGCGGCGCAGTTTCTTATTGCCGCAGCCCTGTGCCTGAGCGTCGTTGGCGTTAACACGTGGGTCGGCCCGATGCTTGCGGCAGCGCATCTGTCATGGCCTTTACGCATCTGCCTGCACGTCGCCTGCGTCTTTCTGATCCCTGCCACGGCTTTGGGGACGATCTGTCCCGTGATCGCGCGACGCGCCCTCGAATCCGGCGGGGCGCCGGGTCGAACCGTTGGCAGCATATACGCCTGGGCCATAGCAGGAAGCATTTTGGGAACGTTTGCAACCGGCTATTTCCTGTTGATGTGGCTGGGCGTGACCACGGTAGTCGCCGCAGCCTCGGCGTCGCTCGCGGCAATCGGAACGCTGTACGCCGTAAGCGCCCTGCTGTTTCGCGAACGTGCACGAACACAATTTCACGCGCCGGACCCACCCGCACTCGTTATGCAGACAAGAGAGAACGAGGGATCGTCATCCGGCGCATTGCTGATGCCTATAGGCGCTATCGGGGTGGCGAGCGTGTGCGTCATGGTTCTCGAGGTGGCTGCGGGGCGCATCGTCTCGCACCAGTACGGTCAATCGCTCTATACGTGGACAACGGTGATCGGCGTCGTGTTGGCGGGCATGTCGATTGGCAGCTATCGGGGCGGGCGTTGGGCTGATCGTTTCTCCCCGCGGCGGACGCTTTGCTGGCTCTTTCTATTCGGGGCGCTAAGCACGGAAGGCGTTCTGATCTTGACGAAGATCTTCGCCGGCCAGGTCCTGCTAATCGGGCTGTCCTGGCCCGCGCAGATATCCATACACGTCTTGTGCGCACTCTTTCTGCCCTCCATGCTGCTCGGCGCGGTAAGTCCGGTTGCAGTCAAAGCCGCCTTGCGAGACCCGCGCACGGCGGGGCGGACGATCGGCGGTTTATATGCATGGGGTTCAGTCACAAGCATTCTGGGCACATTTCTCGCGGGCTTTTTCCTGATCGCGGCCATCGGAGTCTGGCACGTAGTCCATGTTGTAGCAGCCATCCTGGCCATGGCGGCCATCGCATTTCAGCCCAAATCCAAGGCGCCCTATCTGGGAGCGGCGGTCTGCCTGGCCGGAATCGCAATCGGATTAGCGCCCTTCCCTGCCATCGAGGATATCGGACGGCGAGCCGGTTTGCGCGACTCGCCTCCCTTACGCACCGTGTATCTGGACGAGAGCCAGTATTCCTACATCGCGATAACGCACGACGAGAACCAACCGAACGTGCGGGAGATGATCCTGGATCGGCTGATACACAGCCGGGTCAACCTCGAAGATCCGCGCGAACTCCGCTACGAGTACGAATGGATATACACGGGTGTCCTCGACAAGTACTATCCGGAGGGCAAACCGGTGGACGCGCTTGTCATCGGCGGCGGCGGATACACGTACCCGCACTACCTGGAGGTCACGCGGCCGGGAAGCAGGATCGATGTGGCCGAGATCGACCCCGCGGTGACCAAGGCGGCGCTTGCAGCGTTTGGTCTCCCGCAAGACACGTCCGTCAACACCTTCAACATGGATGCGCGCAATTTCGTTGATGATGCGCTTCGTCCGGTAGGGTCGAGCTCCCGCTCGACCGGGGTTTCGCCGATTCCACCCACACAGCCTGCTCAGGAATACGATTGCATCCTGGGCGATTCAGTCAATGACTACAGCGTGCCGTATCACCTCACCACGCTCGAGTTCAACGAAAAACTGAGCAGACTCCTGAAAGACGATGGCATATACATGTTGAACCTAATTGATTTGTTCAACTCGGGCCGGTTCCTGGGCGCCGTGATCAACACGTGCCGGAGAACCTTTCCATACGTCTACGTTTTCAGTTCCAGGGATGACCCAACCCATCGCGACACGTTTGTGGTCGTCAACGCGAAGCGGCCCCTGGATCTGTCGGGAGTAATCGACAGCGTTCGCGAGAAATACGGTTGCCGCGGCGAATTGCTGGACGGCATCAAGTTGGCCCGGATTCACACGAGGGCCAGCGATCTGGTCTTGACGGACGATTTCGCGCCAGTCGAGATTATGCTCGCGCCGGTGGCCCGGACTTCCCGAGAGACGTATCCTCTCCAGTTGATCGCAACCGCCAGCCAGTTGATCGCGGAGGGCAAGTTCGACGACGCCGTCGTTATCTGCAGGCTCGTTCTCCACAGCGGCATCCGCACCGCGGAGGCGCGCCAAAACTTGGCCACGGCCTTCTGGCGCCTCGGGAAATACGACCAAGCATGGGAACAAGTCCACCAGCTTCAAGCCGACGGACAATCCATCGACGCGGACTTCCTAGAGTCCTTGAAACGCGACTCGGGCCGCAGTGAATGATTGCACCTGCACCGAAATACCCTCAGAGGATCAGTACACGGCGGCCTTCGATTTGGAGGCGTTTCTCGAGAAACAACTGGATGGCGCGGGGGTAGAGTTCCCGTTCCTTCGCTTGCACGCGTTCGGCAAGTGTATCCGGAGTATCGGTGTCGAGCACGGGCACCGCTTCCTGGAGAATGATCTGCCCGTGGTCATACTGTGCATCCACGAAATGAACCGTGGCGCCGGTTACCTTCACACCGTACTCGAGGACGGCCTCATGGACGTGATGGCCGTACATGCCCTTGCCGCAGAACGCCGGGATGAGCGCGGGATGCACGTTCATGATCCGGTGCGAGAAGTCATCGGGAATATCGAGAAGACACATGAACCCCGCCAGCACTACGAGGTCCGCTTTGTAGGCCCGGATCTCGTCCCATATCGCCGCGCTGAAGACCGCCGTGTCCGGGAAATGCTTTCGCACGAACACCGCCGTCGGGATGCCGTGTATACGGGCGCGATCGAGGCCGTAGGCATCTGAGCGCGAGCTAATCACGCACGAGATCTTCGCATCCAACAAGCCTTGGTCGATTCGGTCGATCAAGTTCTGAAGCGTCGTCCCGCTGCCCGAAAGCAGAACCGCAAGTTTCCCTGGCATGACGTCCTCCCTATCGGTCCGCGGTGAGGAATGAACCCTTCGACGGCATATTACACGGATCTCGAGGCGGTGGCAAGGGATGCTTCAAAGGAGCAGCCAGATAAGTCGGACGGCGTGTGCTGTGCCGAAAGACATCAAAGTCCTTGACATTGGGTGTCTTGGGTGTTAAAATACAGTATGATGTGATGTGATGTGATATGGACAACAACCCTCGACAAAACGGATCTTCTTTGGGCGTGTCTCAGCAGACTCTCGAGCCGTTTGCGCCGATCTACGAGCAGCTTGTCGCGCGCTACCGGGAAGATATCGTCCAGCATCGGCTTCAGGCGGGGGACCGGGTGGACTCCATCGCCGAGATGCAGAGGCGTCACGGGGTAGCGCGCGACACGGCGAAGCGCGTTCTAAATATACTTGAGACAGAGGGTTACATTGTTCAGAGACCCGGGAAAGGGTCCTTTGTTGCGGATCTGCGCCCTACTCAGTCGGTCTGGGGCGTGGTGGTGCCCTTTTTCTCGGTCCAGTATGAGGACCTGCTGTCGCGGCTGACACGCCTTGCTGCCCCTTTGGGTCGCGAAGTGCGGCGGTTTTACGACTACAACAACTGGGAGGAAGAAGTCCGTCTGGTGGCGCGCATGCAGCAGGAGCGGTATGAGGCCATTATCGTGATTCCCACGTTGGATGAGTCGAGGACATGGGACTTTTACAGCCGGTTGTCCCCAAAGGATTCTCCTGTAGTGCTTCTGGACCACACGATGACATACAGGGATTTTACGCTGGTTGTTCAGAGCTACGACCTGGGAGTGGTCCGGGCTATGGGGTACCTGCTCGAGAAGCACCCCGGCGGCGTTGCCTTTGTCATGAATGAAGGCTGGAGCGGGCGGAACATGGTGCTCGAGCTGATGTCCGAGACATACAAGATGGTGTTGCGCCGGAGGCGTCCTGAAGGTGAACCGACGATACTTGAGCGCGCAAGCGCCATCGATGTTGAGACGTTGCGGCTCAGAGGCGTAACGGGCATTTTCTGCTGTGACGACGTGAGCGCAATTCAGGCGCTGGGCCGGCTGCGCCAACAAGGCGTTCCGGTGCCGGCTGAGATGAGTTTGGTCAGTTACGGGAACACGGACCTGGCGCGTTATTTTACGCCGTCGATAACCTCGGTTGATCCGCACAATGAAGAAATGGTTTCTCGCCTGATCGAAGTGCTCTATGTCGAGCGCGCCAACGGCCTGGCCGTGAATAAGCAACACATAGTGCAACCCGAATTGGTCGTGCGGGAGACGTAACAGGACAATTGGATGATGCTGGAATTGAAGGAAAAACCGAATCGATGTTACCAGTGCGGGAAGTGTTCGACGGGATGCCCGCTTTCGGACGCCATGGACATGCTTCCGCACCAGGTCGTCCATCTGCTGTCGTTAGGCATGGAAGAGCGCGCGCTCAAGCTGAATACGATCTGGCTGTGCGCGGGATGCTATACATGCGCGGTGCGGTGTCCGAACGACATCGACGTGACGGCGGTGATGGGCGAATTGCGTCAAGAAGCGCTCGCCCGGGGCGTTGAATGTCCATGTCCCGAGATACTGACGTTCCACCAGAACTTCCTTAAGGACCTAAAGCGGCGTGGCCGCGTGCACGAGCTGCGCATGATGGGTGAGTACAACTTGCGGATGCGCCGTCCGCTGCACAACGCCTCGCTCGCGCCGAAGATGTTCATGAAAGGGCGATTGCCGCTGTTTCCGCCGAAGAGCGTACGCGGATTCAAGAACTGGGTGAAGAAGCTATGGAAAAGGTAAACGGTAGGGTCGGGCTCCCGCTCGGCCGCCCGCCAGGAAAAGTCGGACTGTTTCCGGGCTGTAGCCTGGAAGGTTCGTCGAACGCGTTTCAGTCGAGTCTCGAGAGCGTGTTTCGAGCTTTGAACGTTCCCTGCGATGTGATTCGGGACTGGAATTGCTGCGGGGCAAGTTCGGCGCACTCGATAGACCACCGGCTGTATCTGGCGTTGAACCTACGAAACCTCGCACAAGCGCAGCGGCAAGGGTACGAGGAGATACTTGCGCCGTGCGCGGCCTGCTATCACCGGCTGGCGTGCGCGCAACTCGAGCTGAGCGGGAATCCAAAAACGCTCAACGATCTGAATGCCGAAACCGGTCTCGACTACGGGGGCCGCATCGTCGTACGAAACGTCCTGGACTATCTGGCCAATGGGATCGGCGTTGCCGCAATTGCCGCCCGGGTGAAGCGCCCTCTCTCCGGACTGCGAGTCGCGTGTTACTACGGCTGCCTGAACACGCGTGTTCCGCACGGAGACGTCAACGACAGCAGGGAATACCCGATGGCAATGGACAACATCGCCCGCGTCCTGGGCGCTAGGCCGCTGGACTGGTCGTACAAGACCGAGTGTTGCGGGGCGAGCCTGTTCGTGACACAGGAGTCGATATCCGCCCGGCTGGTGGCGCGAATCCTTGAGAACGCTTGCGCGGTCGGAGCGGATTGCATCGCCGTGGCCTGCCCAATGTGCCAAAACAATCTCGACACCAAGCAAGAGGAGATCCGTGCGGCATTCGATATCCCGCGTGCGCTTCCGGTCGTATTCATTACACAACTCATGGGTCTCGCGTTTGGCGCTCCGGAATCTGAGCTGAAGCTGCAGCAATCCTTTGTTCCGTTCCGCTGGAGTGAGCCTTCTGCCCCCAAGTCGAAAGAGAAAGTGAATGCTTGATGGGTGATGACAAGAAGATAGGATCTGTCCTGGTGATCGGGGCGGGCATCGCCGGAATGCAGGCGGCGTTGGACTGCGCCAACGCCGGGTTCAAGGTTTATCTCGCCGAGCAACAGCCGTCCATCGGCGGCAACATGGCGAGGCTCGACAAGACGTTTCCCACCAACGACTGCGCGATGTGCATGATCTCGCCGAAGCTGGTCGAATGCGGGCGGCACCTCAACATCGAGATCATATCGAACGCGGATGTGAAGAAAGTCGAGGGCGATCCCGGCCATTTCCGCGTGACCGTGAACAAGCGGGCGCGGTTTGTTGACGAACAGAAATGCAACGGCTGCGGCGATTGCGAGCGGGTATGCCCCGTGGCAGTGAAGGACACGTTCAACGGCGAACTAAGTGAACGGCGCGCGATCTACCGGCTCTATCCGCAGGCCATTCCGAATGTATACACGATCGACAAGGCGTATGCGCCGCCGCCGTGCCGTGGGACGTGTCCTGCGGGCGTGAACGCGCAGGGCTACATTGCCCTGATCGCCAAAGAGAAGTTCCTGGAGTCGCTGGACACAGTCCGTGAGCGGATGCCATTCGCGGGAGCGTGTGGCCGGGTCTGTCATCATCCATGCGAATCGAACTGCAACCGGGCCAAGATCGATGCGGCGGTCTCGGTGCGAAATCTAAAGCGATTCGTGGCGGACTATGAATGGGACTTGATGAAACGCGGCGAGTCCGTCGAACGTCCCCCCAGCGAGGCGATCATGCCCGAGAAACATGATTACACCGAGCCCGTTGCGGTTGTGGGCGCCGGGCCCGCAGGGCTGACCTGCGCAAATGACCTTGCCAAACTCGGCTATCGCGTAACCGTCTTCGAGGCACACGCCCAGCTTGGCGGCATGATGCGGCTGGGCATTCCCGCGTACCGTCTTCCGCGCGACGTGCTCGATCACGAGATCGGGCTCGTCGTCGGACAAGACGTTGAAGTGCGTACCGGCCTGACGCTGGGCAAGGACTTCACAATCGAGCAACTAAAGGCACAGGGATACCAGTCCGTGCTCGTCGCGACCGGCGCACAACTCCCGAAGCGCATTCCCCTCGAGAGCAGCGACGCGAAGGGCGTGCTCTACGGCGTGCCGTTCCTGCGCGACGTTAACACGGGCGGAAAACCGGAAGTCGGCAAGCGCACTGTTGTGATTGGCGGCGGTAACGTTGCGATGGACGTGGCTCGCTGCGCCCTGCGCGTGAATCCCCAAGGCTCCGTAGCGCTGTACTGCCTGGAATCGCGCGAAGAAATGCCCGCGTACGAGTGGGAGATCCTCGAGGCAATCGAGGAAGGCATCGAGATCAACCCATCCTGGGGTCCGGGACGGGTGAAAGCCGAGAACGGCGCCGTGAAGGGTTTGGAACTCATCAAATGCACATCTGTGTTCGACGAGGATAAACGATTCAACCCGATCTTCGACACCGCCGTAAAGAAGACGGTCGAGGCCGATACGATCATCCTCGCGGTCGGGCAAGCCTGCGACCTGGCCTTCACGAACGGACAGTTGCAGACCAACCGCGGCGTGATCGAAGTCGACCGCCTGACGCTGGAAACGACAATGAAAGGCGTTTTTGCCGGCGGCGACAACGTGCTCGGGCCCGCCTCTCTGGTGCAGGCGGTCGAGCAAGGGCATCGCGGCGCGGAATCCATTCATCGATTCCTGCGGGGTCTGGATCTTCGTACGGAGCGCGAACCTGTGGCGCGCCCGCAGACGTTCGCGGATGTTCCGAGTTGGGCCGATTGCACGTGCGTGCCGCGAACGGACATGCCGCATGCGATCCCCGCGAAGAGGAAGGATGCCTTCGTCGAGATCGACAGCGGGTATACACAAGAGATGGCGGTGGCGGAGGCGCGGCGGTGTCTGAACTGCGGCGTGTGTTCGATGTGCAAAGAATGTGTCCGCGTGTGCAAGGCGCTCGCGATCGATCACAACATGAAAGACGTCGAGCGCACACTCGACGTGGGCGCGATCGTGGTCACCAGTGGTTACGACCTGTTCGATCCGCACATTAAGGCCGAGTACGGGTTCGGCCGGTATCCGAACGTGGTCACGAGCATGCAGTTCGAGCGCATCTTGAGCGCGTCCGGCCCATATGAGGGCCACGTGCAGCGGCCGTCCGACGGAAAAACGCCAAAGAAGGTGGCGTGGATTCAGTGTGTGGGATCGCGCGACGCCGCACTGGACCGGATGTATTGTTCGAGCGTGTGCTGCATGTACGCCACTAAAGAGGCGGTCATCGCAAAGGAACACGAAAGGGATCTTGAACCGACGATCTTTTTCATTGATCTGCGTGCATTCGGGAAAGGTTTCGAGGAATTTTACAACCGCGCAAAGGAGAACTACGGCGTACGCTACGTTCGAAGCCAAGTTTCATCCGTAAAGGAGAATCCCGAAAACCAGAATGTCATCGTGCGCTACGTTCAGGAATCGAAAGGACAGAAGCGGGTCGTCGAGGAGGAATTCGACCTTGTAGTGCTTTCCGTAGGCCTCATTGCGCGCGGATCAACGGCAGGTTTGGCGGATATCGTCGGCTTCACGTGCAACCAGTTCGGGTTTGCACAAGGCGACAAGGCTCTACCTCTGTTGTCAGGCAAGGATGGCGTTTACCTTTGCGGTGCAATCAGCGGTCCGAAGGATATCCCTGAGACGGTTATGGAGAGCAGCGCCGCGGCGGCGCTGTGCGGCCAGCTCTTGCAGTCGGCGCGCGGCACGGAGGTCCGCATAAAGGAATATCCGCCGGAGAAAGACGTCGCCGGTGAGACGCCCCGCATCGGCGTGTTTGTGTGCCACTGCGGGACAAACATCGCGTCCGTAGTCGATGTTGCGGCGGTTTCGGATTACGTGCAGTCGATCCCGGGCGTGGTGTACGCGGAACACACGATCTACACCTGCTCGCAGGACACACAAGAGCGCATCAAACAGATCATTAAGGATAAGAACCTGAACCGCGTCATTGTTGCATCCTGCACGCCGCGAACCCACGAGCCGCTGTTCCAGGAGACGATCCGCGAGGCCGGACTGAACAAGTACCTGTTCGAGATGGCCGATATCCGCGAGCAGTGCGCATGGGTCCACCAGCAGGAGGGCGCCCGAGCGACCCAGAAGGCAAAGGCCCTCGTACGCGGAAGCGTAGGCAAGGCGAAATGGCTCGAGCCGCTGCAATTCAAGCGCGTCGGCATTACGCGGAGCGCGCTGATCATCGGCGGCGGAATCGCCGGAATGACGGCGGCACTCTCACTGTCGCGGCAGGGGTTTGAGGCGCACATCGTCGAAAAGTCCGCGCAGTTGGGCGGGCAACTGCGTCAACTCAAGCGCAGTCTCGAGGGGTATGACTGGGAGAAGCATTTGGACAGTCTGATGTCGGAAATCGAGGCTGCTCCCGCAGTTCATGTGCATTTGAGATCTGAGATTGATGAAATTACAGGCTTCATCGGCAACTTCACGACCCGATTGAAAGGCGAAAGCCGTGACGAGATCAAACACGGCGTGGTCATCGTCGCCACGGGCGCTGCCGAATTCCAGCCTGAAGCGTTCCTTTTCGGCAAGCACGAGCGCGTTATCACTCAACGCGGACTCGAGAAAATACTGAACAACGGTTTCCATGGAGACACCGTTGTCATGATTCAGTGCGTCGGCAGCCGCGACAAGGAGCGCCCGTATTGCTCGAGGGTCTGCTGCGGCACGGCGATCAAGAACGCGCTGGCAATAAAGGAGAAGAACCCGAACGCGAAGGTCTACGTCCTCTATCGCGACATTCGGACTTACCAATTCAAGGAAGAATACTATTGGAAGGCGCGTGACCTCGGCGTGATGTTCATTCATTTTCCGGACGAGACATATCCTGAGGTTGTTCAAGATGGAAACCGGTTGGCCGTGAAAGTTTTGGACACAGTGCTCGACGAGACGCTAACGCTGCGGGCGGACTGGGTCGTGCTGAGCGCGGGTATCGTACCAGAGCGCGAGAACAATGCGCGGCTCGCGGAACTTGCGAAGGTTTCGCTGAACGAGCATGGCTTCTTTATGGAAGCGCACGTAAAGCTGCGTCCGGTCGACTTTGCGAATGAAGGCATATTCGTGTGCGGTCTCGCTCACTCTCCGAAGTATACGGAGGAGAATGTCGTGCAGGCGCTGGCGGCGGCAGGGCGCGCGGCGTGCATACTGGCCAAGGACTCGCTCGAAGTGGGCGGGGTCGTATCGCACGTCGACCCGGATAAGTGCGCGACGTGCCTGACCTGCGTCCGCGAGTGCGTATACAACGCCCCGTTCGTCAACACGGAAGGCAAAGCCGAGATCGAAGAGGCGAAGTGCCAGGGCTGCGGGAACTGCGCTGCGGCGTGTCCCGCGAAGGCGATCCAGTTGCGCGCGTTTACGGACGTACAGGAACGGGCCCTTTTCCGCAGCATTCTCGCCCCGGACGAACTGAGCTCGGACCACGCGGTCCTGGTAGAGAAATGATCTTATGATGGAAACGAAGATCGAAGAGCATTCTTGCAGCGCAGGCAGCGACGAGGCGCGGATTATCGCGTTTTGCTGCCACTACTGCGCATTCACCGCGGCCGACTTGGCCGGGACGATGCGGCAACAGTATCCGCCGAACATCCGTATCGTGCGACTCCCCTGCACGGGGCGCCTCGAGGTGAACATGATCCTCGAAGCCTTCGTGGAAGGCGCCGATGGTGTGCTGGTGGCTGGTTGTGAACCGGGCGGCTGCCATTTCATCAAGGGGAATTTGCGCGCCCGCAAACGCGTGGATTACGCCCGGAAACTCCTTGCCGAAACCGGCATTGATCCCAATCGTCTCGAGATGCATTACATCGCGGCCTCGCAAGGTCCTCTCTTCGCCCAGACTTCAAGGGAATTCACAGAGAAGATCCAGCATCTAAAACGACAGCGCGGCGATGGTGTGCCGGCGCAGACGTCGAGTGGAGATACAAAATGATTGTCGCGGAACGAAAACCGTTCGAGGAAATCTACGAGTGCGCCAAGCGGCACAAGCGTGTGTTGCTTCTGGGCTGCGGCACCTGCGTGACGGTGTGCATGGCGGGCGGCGAGAAGGAAGTGGGTATTCTTGCTTCCCAGATCCGATTGGCGGCCAGAGAGCACGGCGACGACATCACGGTCGACGAGTACACGATCACGAGACAGTGCGACGCCGAGTTCTTTGACGAAGCCACGGCCCGCAAAGCCGGCGAAGCGGACGCGATCATCTCGATGGGATGCGGGGTCGGCGTTCAGTTCTGCAGTGAGCGATTTCCGGACAAGGCCGTCTATCCCGCGGTAAACACGAAATTCTACGGCGCGACGGTCGAGCAAGGCGTGTGGTCGGAACGTTGCGCGGGCTGCGGCGAATGCATTGTTGCGATGTTCGGCGGAGTTTGTCCGATCGCGCGGTGCTCGAAAAGCTTGTTGAACGGGCCATGCGGCGGGTCCTCGGAAGGCATGTGTGAAGTGGACCCCGAGCATACCCAGTGCGCGTGGCAACTGATCTATGACCGGATGGAGAAACTCGGGCGTATCGATGAACTCGAGGAGGTCCAACCATTGAAAGACTGGTCGCGCCATCGTGACGGAGGCCCAAGGACCATAGTCAGGGAAGACGTGAAACTATGAACGCAGCTTTACAGAAATCGGGCAGCCGGCTCGAGACCGTGCTGACCTCCGGGCATTTTGCGGTGACGGCTGAGCTGGGTCCGCCGAAAAGCGCCGATGTCGAGATCATCCGCCAGAAGGCGGGCTACCTGCGCGGCGTTGTGGACGCGGTGAACATCACCGACAACCAGACGGCAATCGTCCGGATGTCGTCGATTGGCGCGGGCCTTATCGCGCTCCAGGAAGGGTTGGAACCGGTTGTCCAGATCACGTGCCGCGACCGGAACCGGCTTGCCATACAAAGCGACGTGCTGGGGGCGTACGCGCTGGGCATTCGCAATATCCTGTGCCTCTCAGGCGACCATCAGAAGTTCGGGAATCATCCCACGTCGAAGAACGTCTACGACTTGGATTCCATTCAGCTCGTGATGATGTTGAAAGGGATGCGCGACGATAAGGTCTTCGCGTGCGGCGATGAGATTCGCAATACGAAGAAGTCGCCGATCGTCGAGCCGCGGATTTTCATCGGCGCGGCGGCCAATCCGTTTGGAGATCCGTTTCCATTTCGCGCGGTGCGGCTGGCTAAGAAAGTAAAGGCCGGCGCCGATTTTATCCAAACGCAGTGCATCTACGACATGGACCGGTTCAGGAAGTGGATGGAGCAGGTGCGCGCTCGCGGCCTGCACGAGAAAGTGTATATCCTCGCCGGGATAACGCCGCTGCGCTCGGTCAAGATGGCGGAATATATGCGCGATAAGGTGGCCGGTCTCACCGTGCCGGACCATATCGTTGAACGTTTGAAAGGCGTCGAGAACGCCGAAGAAGAAGGCCGCAAGATTGCCATTGAACAGATTCAGGAACTGCGTGAGATCCCAGGCGTCAGCGGTGTCCATATCATGGCCATCGAGGCGGAGAAAACAGTCGCGGCATTGACGGAGAAAGCGGGATTGTTGCCTCGACCTGCATAACGTCGGGAGGAAACGTGCCTGTGGCGTGACTGCATGCAGGCGATGACCCGGAACAAAACACTATTGTGTCTGAATTCGGATTGCGGAAAGGAGAATGTTAGGTGGGAATACAAGGGTTGACTATTATCGGGGAATCGATTAACGATTCCGTGCCCTCGACAAAGAAACTGTATGAGGCGAACGACATCGCAGGTCTAAAGGATCTTGCGAAAATGCAGGACGAGGGCGGGGCAGGGTGGATCGACGTGAACGTGGGGCTGCGCCCGCCGGAGTTCATGGCGCGGATGGTGCGCGAAGTTCAGGCCGTCACGTCCAAGCCTTTGTCCATAGACACGCCGGACCGGACGATCGCAGAGGCGGGATTGCGCGCCTATGATCCACAACGCGCAAGCGGGAAGCCGCCCGTGCTGAACTCCATTTCACTGATGCGAACGAGGATGTTTGAGCTGTATAAGGTCCAGCCCTTCATGCCAATTCTGCTTTCGTGCGAGACGGAGGTAGACGGCGCGGCGCGTCCGAACCGAACGGGGCAGGAAAACTACGAGGCCGCGAGACAGTTGCTAAAGCTCGCGCTTGCTCATGGAATCCCGAATGACCAGTGTATCGTCGACCCGGGTATCGCGCCCATCGGCAGCGATACCGACGGGTTCTTGAAGATGGTGCTCGATTCGTTGAAGCTCATGCAGGAGGACTCTGATTTTGCGGGCGTGCACAAGTCAGTCGGTCTGAGCAACTTCACCGTGATGCTCCCGATGAAACGCGGCGACGGATCTCCCGTGAAAGGCCCGCTCGAGAGCGCGTTCCTGACGATGGCCGTGCCACTCGGCTTGGATTTCATCATCGGTTCGGTCAAGCGCAAGTACCAACTCCTTGAATCGGATCATCCTGCAATGCTGTGTTTGAAGGACATTCTGTCGCTGCAAGGGTACGATTGTGTTGTGCGCATCATGGAGTTTTACTCCTGAACAAAAGGAAGCGAGGTGAAGATGACCACGTTGAACCCAACGAGAATGGCTGACTGGCAGATCGCCGAGGCGGCTGAACGGAACATGAAGACGGTGCACCAACTGGGCGAAGAGCTGGGCCTTGAGCCCATGGAGTTGCTTCCGTACGGCCACTACGTCGCAAAGCTCGACTACATGCGTATTCTTGAGCGCCTGAAGGATGGCCCGAACGGGAAGTACGTCGACGTGTCGGCGATCACACCGACGCCGCTGGGCGAAGGGAAATCGACCACGACGATCGGTCTCATTCAAGGGCTGGGGAAGCTCAATAAGCGCGTGACGGGAGCGATCCGGCAACCTTCGAGCGGGCCCACGTTCAACATAAAAGGATCCGCGGCGGGCGGCGGGCTCAGCCAGGTCATCCCTCTTTCTGATTTCAGCCTCGGCCTGACCGGCGACATTGACGCCGTGAACAATGCGCACAACCTCGCCGTGGTCGCGCTGACCAGCCGCCTGCAGCACGAGTTCAACTACACGGACGAGATGCTGGCGAAAAAGAAACTCAAGCGGCTGAACATCGATCCGCGCAATCTGGCGATTAAATGGACCATCGATTTCTGCGCGCAGGCTCTGCGGGAGATCACCATTGGAATCGGCGGCAAGATGGACGGGTTCATGCTTCGCAGCGGGTTCCAGATCACGGTGTCCTCTGAACTGATGGCCATTCTGGCCGTCGCCACGAACCTCGAGGACCTGCGGAAACGCGTCGCAAGGATGCTCGTGGCCTTCGATAAATGGGGCAACCCGATTTACACGTCCGATCTCGACGTCGATGGCGCCATGACGGCGCTGATGAGTCGCGCGCTGAATCCCAACCTGATGCAGACCATTGAAGGACAGCCGCTGCTGGTGCATGCCGGACCGTTTGCGAACATCGCGCTTGGTCAGTCGTCCATTGTGGCGGACCGCGTGGCGCTCAAGCTCGGTGATTACCATATTACTGAAAGCGGGTTCGGCGCGGACATCGGGTACGAGAAGTTCTGGAACCTGAAGTGCCGTTACAGCGGTCTCGTACCGAATTGTGCGGTGTTGGTGGCAACGATACGCGCGCTGAAGATGCACGGCGGCGGCCCGCGCGTAACGCCGGGGAAGCCACTCGACCGAGTGTACGTGGACCCGAATCCCGCGTTAGTGGAAAAGGGCGTCGAGAACCTCATCGCACACCTCGAAACCATCAAGAAGAGCCGCGTCACGCCCGTGGTCTGCATCAACCATTTCCATACCGATTCGGACGAGGAAGTGGAGGTGGTAAGGAAGGTTGCAGAATCACTCGGCGTGCGCGTCGCGGTCTCGAAGCACTGGGAGATGGGCGGCGAGGGGGCGATTGAACTGGCCGAAGCAGTCCTGGATGCGTGTGAAGAGGAGCCGAAGTTCCGGCTGCTTTACGAGGATGATATCCAGTTGAAAGACAAGATCTCGCGGATTGCCACGGAGGTCTACGGGGCAAGCGGCGTAACCTACAACGAACTGGCCGAAAAAAAGATAAAAGATATCCAGGCCGATGGCGAACTCCGCAAGCTCGGCGTCTGCATGGTGAAAACGCACCTCAGCCTCTCGCATGACCCTGACAAAAAAGGACGGCCGAAAGGGTGGAGCCTGCCAATTCGCGACGTGCTTGTATACCACGGCGCGGGCGTAGTCGTCCCGGTCGCGGGCGACATCAATTTGATGCCGGGCACGGCGAGCGATCCCGCGTTCCGCCGTGTCGACGTGGACGTCCACACCGGTAGAGTCCACGGGTTGTTCTGAGGATCTGAATGCAGCCATTAGGGCCGGTTTCGGAGAAACCGGCCCTGCTTTTTGACTTCGAGGCGGGCGCTATCTACCATCCATGTCTGCGTTGCGTTCCGGACGAGGAGGAGGGAAAACGGTGATGCGCGGGATGGGAGGGTTGATCATGTGTTGCTGCACGGTTGTCGCATTGTCGATTTGCGCAGGATGGCCTACCGCAAGTGCTGAAGACTCGGCATCGGTTCGCGCTATGTTTGCTCAGCCGCCGCGCGAGTATAGTTCAGCGCCGCTGTGGGTGTGGAACGACATGATGACGGAGGAAGAGGTCTCCTCCACTCTGCGCGATCTCGCCGGACAGGGAACCCGGCAGGTGTTTGTTCACCCGCGTCCGGGCCTGATGACGCCATATCTCTCCGAGGATTGGTTTCGTTTGTGGAAGGTTGCCATCACCGAGGCCAAGAAGTTGGATATGAACGTCTGGATCTATGACGAGAATTCGTATCCATCGGGATTCGCCGGCGGGTTCGTCCCGGACGCCATGCCTGAATCGCAGGCAATCGGGATATCGTTCCGAAAGGCAAAACAGCCTTTGACGATGGATGATGCAACGCTTGCCGTCTTTCAGCGAAAAGGCGACGAGTATAAAGACGTCTCATCGAAGGTGCGCGCGGGAAAGGACATGCCCGAGGGGGAGTATTGCATCGTGACCATTCAGCGGGCGAAACCTTCGCCGTGGTTTGGGGGCAAGTGTTACGTTGACCTTCTGCGGCCTGGAGTAACACAGAAGTTCCTCGATATCACGCTTGGTGCTTACGCGCGAAAGATTGGCGATGAGTTCGGGAAACGTGTTCCGGGATCGTTCACGGACGAACCCAGCCTTGCACGGGCGGGAACACTGCATTGGACTGGGGATTTGCCGGAGGCATTTCAAAAGCGGTGGGGGTATTCACTGCTGGAGAACCTGCCTTCTCTTTCGGAGCAGGTTGGCGAATGGAAGCGGCTCCGCCACAACTATAACCAAGTGATTCTCGACCTATACATTGATAGGTGGGCAAAACCGTACGCCGAGTATTGCAGGAAGCTGGGAATCGAGTTCACCGGCCATTATTGGGAGCATGAATGGCCGAGCCCGCGCGTCTGCCCTGACAACATGGCGATGGGCGCCTGGCAGGACCGCCCCGGCATCGATATCCTCTTCAACCAGTATGGCGAAGACTGTCATGCCCAGTTCGGCAACGTGCGCTCCGTGAAGGAGCTGTCGAGCCTCGCCAACCAGCTTGGCCTGAAACGGACGCTCTGCGAGACGTACGGAGGGGCGGGATGGGATCTGCGCTTCGAGGACATGAAACGGATTGGCGATTGGATCTACGTGCTGGGCGTGAACACGCTCGACGAGCATTTGTCGCACGTGACACTTCGCGGTGCGCGAAAGCGCGACTATCCGCAATCATTTTCGTACCACGCATCCTGGTGGGACTCTTTCCACGTAATCGAGGCTTATTTCACGCGACTCTCTCTTGCGCTTTCCAGCGGCGAGCAAGTGAACAGGATCCTGATCCTCGAGCCGACCACAACGGCGTGGATGTATCAGGACGTCGGCGAACAACTGAATAAGATCGGGAGTACGTTCCAACAACTTGTCACCGCATCTGCAAAGGCACAGGTCGAGTTCGACATTGGCTGCGAAGACATCATCGCGCGGCATGGAAGCGTGGACGGTATGAACCTGATCGTGGGCAAATGCCGTTACGACACGTTCGTGATACCGCCATGCACCGAAAACTTGAACGCGAAGACCTGGGACTTGCTGGAAGCTTACGCAAGAGCCGGCGGGATTGTCATCGATTGCGGCGAGGCGCCACCATCGATGGCTGACGGCCAGCCTACGAAACGCGGAGAGGCCGCATCGCAGTCATCAAGCTGGAAGCGCGTTGCGCCGGACGCGCTCATCGCGAAACTTGCGGAGCGCCCGTCCGACGGGTTCAAGATCGAGCGGACGGAGAACGATGCAGGCATACTCTACCATCAACGCCGCAAGGTCGCCGACGGCAGCTTTCTGTTCCTCGTCAATACGAGCATTGACGCTGCCGCTTCAGGCAGCGTTTCATGCGCCGGGAAGAGCATCCAAAAATGGGACCTTGATTCCGGAACGACCACGCCTTACGCGTGGACGGAAACCCCTGAAGGGCTGAAAGCACGGTTTTCGCTTCCTCCTTGCGGAAGCCTCTTGCTGTTCCTCTCGGAAAACATCGGCGAAAAGGCCGGCGAGCCGCCGGAAAAGACACCTACCGTGATCGCTGCGCAAGCGATCCGCATCAAACGAACGGACTTGAACGTCTTAACACTCGATTTTATGGATGTCACGGCCGGCGGCGAGACAAAGGAAGGTCTCCTGTTCAAGCGCGCGGCTGAGTTCGCCTTCAAGAAGAATGGCATTGACAACGACCCGTGGGATCATGCGGTGCAGTTCCGCGATGAGCTCATTCGGAAGACGTTTCCGCCGGACAGCGGCCTGGAAGCGACCTACCGCTTCACAATTGAAGATAAAGTGCCGGAATCGCTCTTCATTGTGATTGAGCGCCCGGATATCTACACCATTGCTTGCAACGGGAAACAGATCGAATGGGACGGCAAGTCGTGGTGGCTCGACCGTGCGTTCGGCAAGATGGACATACGGGCCGCAGCGGTCGTCGGCGAGAACACGGTCACGATTAAGGCATCGCCCTTCACGATGTTCCACGAACTCGAGCCGGCCTATGTTCTCGGCGACTTTGCACTAAGACCGACAGACAAGGGCTTCGCGATCGTTCCATTACAGGAACTGAAGCTCGGCCCGTGGAATGAACAAGGGCTTTGTCTCTATGGCGCGGGCGTGACCTACACGGCGGAGTTCAACCTTTCCCCCACTCCGGGCCGTTACACGGTGTCGTTACCGCAGTGGTACGGGAGCGTGGCCAAGGTGACGGTGAATGGGAAACCAGCGGGACACATATACTGCAAGCCGGCTGAATGCGACGTCACGGATTACGTGGCCCCTGGGAAGAACAGTGTCGAGGTCACCGTTATCGGCACGCTCAAGAACACAATGGGACCCCATCACGGCAATCCGCCGTTGGGAATCGCCTCGCCCGGCTCCTTCCACAAAATCAATGATCCGGGGCCGCCCCCCGGCAGCGAGTACAGTACCGTCGGGTATGGGCTGTTTGCCCCGTTCGAGATACTGCACAATACAAAATCACCGAGCACGAGCACGACGCGAGGCACAAGATAGTTGCGGACTGAGAATAGGCGGAGGACCTATAAGAAGATGTTGACATCGCGGGAGCGCGTACTGAAGGCATTGGCATTCCAGGAAACGGATCGCGTGCCGATGGATCTTGCAGGAATGCCGTCCACGAGCGTGAGTTGTTTTGCATATCCGGGGCTTGTTGCAGCGCTTGGATTGCCGTCGCGGTCGCCGCGCGTGTATGACACCGGGCAGATGCTTGCATTGCCGGAAGTGGACGTCCTGGATGCGTTGGGCACGGACGTCATAACGGCAGCGATGGACATGACAAATGCCTTCGATCAGCCGGAGAAGTGGCATCCGTATGACTTCAACGGGCGTTTGCCCGCGCGAGTAACGAACCCGCAAGCTTTCGTCGCTGAGAAGGATGGCACGATCATTCGGAACGGGCGCAGCAAGATGCCGCCAGCCTCGCACGTATTCGAAGCGGAGCACGGCGGCCAACCCGTTGTCCTAACCGGCGACTTGCCCAAACCGGACTTGAAAGAGGTCCGGAGCAGCCTTGAGAAGAACCGGTTGCGGGATGATCAGATCAAATCCGCGGCGGACTTCCTGCGGCGCGTGCGAGAGTCAACGGACCGCGCAATCTTGTTTTGCGGGCCGGGCGCCGGGATCGGGATCGGCGCCTACTACGGCATCGCGCTCTTCCCGATGCTGTGTCTTACGGACCCGGATTTCGTGGCCGAACTGCATGATTTGACGATTCAGTATGCGGTCGAGAACGTCCACGCCCTGCTGTCGGAGATCCATCCTTACATTGACGTCTATCAGTGCAGCAGCGACGACTGGGGCACGCAGAATCAAACGATCGCGTCGCCGGAGATCTTTCGAACGCTTTTCCAGCCGTTCTATCGCAGGTTCACGGACGCAATTCATGCGTCGGGACCGAATGTAAAGGCATTCCTGCATTGTTGCGGCGCCGTCTATGACATCTTGGACGACATCATTGGCAGCGGGTTCGATGTGTTGAACCCGGTTCAGTGGACGGCCGGCGGGCATTCGTATCGGGAATGGAAGGACAAGTGCAGGAATCGGATTGCCCTATGGGGCGGCGGAATTAACACGCAGGAAACGCTGCCGCTGCGGACGGTCGAGGAAATCGAGCGGGAAGTCGCCGAGATCGTGCAATACATGCGCAAGGACGGCGGCTATGTCTTCTGCGCGATACACAATATCCTCGCTGAGATTCCCGGCGAGAAGATTGCCGCACTGTATCGCGCGGCGTCGCGCTCATAAGGGACGAGATGGAACAATCCGGCCAGGTCAGGCATCTGCAACTCTTACCCAAGGAAGAGCGAAGACTTCTCCGCGGACACTTCTGGGCGTATCGCAACGAACTCAAGGAGATCCCTGATCTCGAAGACGGCGAGATAGTGGACGTGCATTCGGCGGAAGGACGCTTCGTGGGCCGAGGGTTCTACCAGGCCCAGGGCGGTATTGCAGTTCGCATCCTCGCGTGGCATCAGACAGAAATCGCGCCTGCATTCTTTACGAAGCGGATCGAAACCGCGAGGGCGTTTCGCGAGACGTTATTCCCCGGCGAGACGACATACCGATGGCTATTCGGAGAGAGAGCGACGGGCTGCCGGGACTGGTGGCGGACCGTTACGGAAGCGTCGTCGTGCTTCAGAGCCCATGCGCGTTTTACCACTTCCACATTGACTCGATCGCAGAGTCATTGCTGGCACATGACGGAGTGGAAGGCGTGCATGCGGAGGTCTGCGGCGAGACGCGCCGTTACGGTTCGGCGCCTGAGCAGATCGATTGCACCGTCGATGGCATCCACGTGCGCGTCGACGTCGAGGGCGGACAGAAGACCGGACTGTTTCTCGACCAACGCATGAACTGGCCGATTGTCCGCCGCTACGCGCGCGGCAAGCGCATCCTCGACGGGCATTGTTACGTCGGCATGTGGAGCATCCATGCGACCCTGGCGGGAGCGAGCCGCGTGACTGCCGCCGACACATCCGCCGCGGCGATTAAGTGCGCGACGATCAACGCCGGCCTAAACGGGGCACTAGATCGTTATTCCTTTGAACGTATGGACGTTATGGACGCACTAAGAGGAGAGGAGCGTTACGATGTAATCGTTCTCGACCCGCCGGCCCTTGCCAAGTCGCGCGGGCAGGAACGGAAGGCGCTCGCACTATATCAAGCGCTGAACGCGGCGGCGCTCGAGGCGCTTGGTTCCGAGGGCGTCTTGATCACTTCTTCATGCTCTCACTTCGTCACGGCGGAAGACTTCCTGGAAGTTCTCAAGCGGGCTGCGGCCGTCGCGCACCGGCAGACCTGGCTCCTCGAGGTGCGGGGCGCGTCCTTGGACCACCCGGTTCTTATGGCCATGCCCGAAACAGCGTACTTGAAGTGCGTGACACTGCGCGTTCATTGATGGAAGCTATTCGAGCGTGATAGAGCCGAGGTCTTTGGCGGCGCCGGGGAGCAATTCGAGGTTGTCGAGCTCGAAGTGGGCGCCGGAGGCAGTCTCGAGTCTGACCTTGTACCGGCCCGCGGGCACGGAGAAGAACCGGATGATGCCCTGTTGGTCGGTGTCGGCGCGGGCAGGCCACCAGACGCCCTCGGTGGGGTGAAACATCTTCAGGTCCACGGCAACGTTTGCTGCGAGCTTGCCTTCACGCGTGAGCAACTGCGCCGCGAGGGATGCGCCCGGGACCATGGTAACCTTCAATGGCGTGGGATCCATTTCAGATCCGGGCAAGACTTCGTAGTAATTGTTGGCGAACATCTTGATCTCGGGATCCCAAGCACGGAGGTAAAGGTGTTCAGCGGAGGGGATGCCGAGCGAACCGCAGCCGTCCTCGAGGGTGAGCGGGCCACGCACCACGGGCGGGTCAAATGCATTCGGGAGCTTGGTCGCTATCGGCATCATATTGGCCAGTGGGCGCCCATCGATATCCACGGCAATGATGTTAGCCGTAACGCGGGCTTCAGAGGGCGTCTCGGTCACGGGCAAAGCGGCCTTCGGTTCAGGCTGTGATCGACCGCAACCGGTGACAGCGGCGATCAGCGCTAACGAGGCCAATGCGAGCCGCATACTGGGTCCTGGACGCAACACCTATTGGATCCCTTTCAGGGTTTCGCGTACTTCGTCAACGAGCGCTTGCTGGACATGATAGACGCCGGGACGCACGGCCGTGATCGCGTAACGGAGCTGAGAGTCATTCGGCGTCGTACTGCCGATCATAAGGGGGCCCTGCACGACTTCGCCGCCTGGAGCGTCCTGGTCGACGGTCGCAACACAGATGATGGCGACGGGCTTGTCGAGACCATACGGGACTAGGTCCTGCGGCGTGCTATCAAGTTCGACTTCCACGGCGGAGGCGGTGCTTAGCACCGCAACCAGAGCCGACACGTCGCGGGGGCTGCTCAGGGCGCGATTGGGAGGTTCCTTCACCCGCCATTGGCCGCGGATCTTCTCGAAAACATACTTAGTCCCTTCAAACGTAAGTTCAAGCCGGATGACGTCAACTTTCTTGAAACGCAGGACGCCACGGTCCATGAAGTCGAACGGTTTCTTGGTGAGTGCGGCAACGTCAACTGAGTTCAGGAGCGTGACGACGCCGTTGTCCTGGGTAGCGTAATACTGTTCGGAATCAGGGAGGCGCGCGCCGACGCGGATGCTAGCGGGCGGTTGGTCGCCGCTGAACTGGAGTGCAATATCGATGAGCGGATGATCGAGTCCGAACTGGGGCTGCGTTTCTCCGGGAAAGCCTCGTCCCTCGACGACCTTGAGGAAGGTCACAAAGTTCGAAACGGCCTGCTGATTTGCATCGTTGATCTCGACGCCCACCATGTACCATCCGCGTTCGGAGCTGTTCTCAAGCATGACATCCGCATCGACGCTCTTGTAGTGAATCGAGCGGATGTCCGCAGCGGCGTGCGTCAAAAGCCGGCGCTCGCGGAAGGCATCAGGGGTCTGTGGCAGGAGCGCGCCGATATTCGCATCGATCACGAAAACCGCAGGCCGCGCGGCGTTCTTTGCATAGATGCCTCCGACACTGTTTTCGGGTATAGGCTGCTTCGCCTGTGCGGCTTCGAGTGTACCGAAGAAGACCGTTTGAGGTTCGCTTCCCGCGCCGCTGTAAACCGTGACGCGCGCTCTGGGCGGGTCAAGCCCGTAATCGCTGAGTGCCTTGGGCTCCTCGACGTAGTCACGACTGATGGCGAACTGGATCTGTCTTACAAGCTCACTGACCGTATCCTGATTGGCAAGAGCCTTGACAGGCGACAAGAGAAGCCACTTTCCGTCGGGCCCTTTCTCAACAACCACGACGACGGATTCCTCGCCGACTTCGGGCGCTTTCGATTCCTTGCCCTCAGCGGGCGCCGCGCTGGTCTTTCCGGGCCAGAACCGCGAGTATTCGAGCCGCGTGATCCCTTTGTCGCCGACGCTCACGACGTAAGGGTTCCGGAGGTATGCAAGGGGCCGATCCAGTTCCTGGAATGCCTTCACGGCAACGAGAAACACGGCGCCGTCTTCGCCGAGGGCGTAGCGGTACGATTGCGTGGCGTCCACGGCCCCGAAGGCCAACTTGACCTGCGCTCCGTCAGGCTTCGTAACAGAGATCGCAAGAACCGGTTTGTCGAGACCGTAGTTCGCAAGCTCCGAGGACTTGTTCTCGATAGTGCGCTCGTTGGTTAGTCCTGAAAAGGCAACCGCGAGACGGTTCCAGATAACCTGGTTCGCTTCGATGGTCGGATTGGGTTTCACCATGGACCAGGGCTTGCCCTGATCGCGGGAAGCGGCAACGAGCGGCTCGTCGATGCGCTCAACTTCAACCAGGCGAATCTCATCGGGTTCAAAACTGAACACGCGTTTGGCCTCGATCGTTTTCTGCTTTCCACGTTCCTCGAGGCGGAGCATCATCCAGTAGCCGCAGCACAGCGCGATGAACGCGACGAGCAGCGCCACGGTTGTCTTCCTGTTCATTGGTACTTTCTCCGCAGCAGATGCACGACAAAGCCGGCCACGATGACGGTCTGAACGGTTCCAAGGACGGCTACCCACGCAATGAGCCGCTGATCGAAGTCCGACAGCATAACGGGCAGGTCGTCTTTGCCGGTCGGACGGATGGCGATCAATTCTTCATTCTCCGTCAGCCACGCCATGATATTCAGGATAAAGTTAAGATTGCCAGGGATTGCGGCGACTTGCCCGTTCGAAGCAAAATCCGAGTCGCCGACAACCACGATGCGCGCGTCGCGGGTCTGCCCCGAGGCGCCAATCTGGAAGTCGGTCTTGGCCGTGACCGCCACGGCCATGGAAAGTGGTCCCTCCTTCTCGTCGGGCGCTCGAGAGGCCTTTCCTTGCGACGCCAGAAGAGCTAGATCGGTTTCCGCAAAGAAGTCGGGCGTTGTTCGCAGGATTTCGTCCGCTGCAACTCGAGGCGGGAGTGCGCTCGCAACCGAAACGGTACGCGCAGCGGAGAAAACCATCTTCTGGTCGAAGTTCCTCGTTATCGGCTGATGTGCATTGAAACATCCGCGGAAGACCGCTTCCCGGCCCTGATCGTCGAATGGCGACTTGTCGCCGCTAAACTCGACGGCCCATTTGCTGTTGGGCGACACGGCCATGTCGTTGCCCACGACGATCCCGCAGCGTTGTTGGAGCCATGGGAGGAGTTGCTCGGATTGCTCTGACCCGGTGAGCACCTTTCGCCAGGGATCGAGGAGCATTAGAAGGCGCCCGCCGCGGTCTAGAAAGGCCTGAATCGCCTTGATCTCGGAGGGATGCAGATCGCTCTGGGGGCCTAACAAGCCAAGCCCGTTGACCACGAGCACGCTGCAGTCGGCGGGAATCTCCGGATTGTTGATCGCGATGGCAATACGGTCGACGATGTAGGCTTCAGCCTCGAGAAGCTGGCGGAACAAGGTGCCGCCTTTCTGCTGGTCCGGGTCGTCGATGTTGCGTTCACCGTGGCCCGTCAGGAAACAGATTTTGGGTTGGGCGTCTCGAATGACATTGATGAGGTCGTTCGTGAAGTCCCTTTCCTCGAGGCGCGGGCTTGCGCCTTGGAGCGTAACGACCTTCTGGCGGTTGCCGCAGCGAATCACGACGGTTCCCTGTGTAGAGGCATGGGTGATGTTAAGGGCCTCGAGGCGGGCGCGTTCGACCTGCGGATCAAGGTACTCGACGTGCAACCGTGGCGTCTGCTGACAGCACTGTTCGAGAAAGCGCTCCGTCTTATCGGAGGCGATGCGCACCAGTTCATCGTCGATCTGCAGAAAGAAGCAGATGACGTCCACGTCTTTGTTCAGGTTCTGCAGCACCTGGACCGTTTGTTCCGAAAGCTTTCGGCGGCCTTCCTGGGTCAGATCCCAGGAGCGCTTTCCGTGTTGGGCAAAGGAATAGACGACGATGCAGATGCTGAGGAAGAGGAATGACGAGATCACCGTGTTGAGACCGTAGAGCGCCTTGCCTTCGCGCACGGAATATCGCGCGACGCCCGTCATCATGAGCAGCAGCCACACGACGCCCGCAAGCAGGCTCAGCACAAGCGGGATCAACACTGAGAAGGCGAACGGGGTCTGGTTGAACACAAGCAGATTGAGTCCGAGCGCGAGACATGCCAACGCAAGCAACCCAACGGATGTGCGAAGTGACTTCATGGGTCAGGCCCTCCACTTTCTGCTTTCGAGGGCCCGGAATGTGAGGAACAGGAAGAACGCCGTGATGAGCAGGTAGTAGGTGACATCTTCGGGACGAAACACGCCCTGAGTCATCTCCTTGGCGTGACCATCGAAGGCGAGCTGCTGGACCAGGCTCCGGAAAAAGTCATAGAGGGTCCCGGCCAGGTTCCGCAATCCCGCGGCCCAAGCTTCGGGGGCAGGATTCTTCTTCGGCAGGCTCTCGCCCAGTGTCCCGATCACATACAGGACGAGGGACAGGCCGAATGTCAGACTTCCCGCGGTGATCTGATTGTTCGTCATCGCGGAAACGAAAAGGCCCAGACTGAGAAACGCAGCGCCCATCAGGAAGACCGCGCACAGTCCAAAAACGAGAACGCTCGGTTCGACGTTGACGTAGAAGGCCATGATCAGCAGATGGACGCCGACGATAGCCATCATGACGATCAGCATACCCAGCGAAGCAAGGTACTTTCCAAAGATGATCTCACGATCTCGCAAGGGGTGCGTCAGGAGCAACTCCATGGTGCCGCGATTGCGTTCTCCGGCCAGAAGACGCATGGTCACGAGCGGCCCGATGAACATTACAAGGAGCCCACAAAAAACCAGGAAAGGACCAAGAAGGGTTTCCTCGAAGTCCGGGACATTGGAATACGCGAAGGCCGACGGGTTCACACTGACCTTCGCGTAGAACAGGAACGACGCGGTAAAGCCGATTCCCGTCACTGCGGCGAATATGCCTACGACGACATAGCCGACGGGCGTAACGAAGAAACTCGCGAATTCGCGTTTGCACACCGCCCAGATGTTACGCATGGACCGGCCCTCCGATTATCGGAGATCGAGACAAGGGGCAAGTCCGAAAGGTTAGACAGGTCGGACAAATGCCGTCTGTCAAGGTCATGGGGTTCGTCATGATTGGTCTCCTTCTTCGCCGGAGACAACCCCGATGAAAATGTCCTCGAGAGTTCGCGACCTTTTCTGCAGCCCTCGGAGGCGCAGGTTCGCCTGGATGATCGCGGCGGCTACCGGAGGGCCGAGGTCGACGTTGGACGGCCCTTCTACAAGATATCGGCCCTCGGCTTCTCTTGAGACAGACTGGACGCCGGGCACGCCTTTGAGCGCTGCCGCAATCTTATCGTCGGGACCCTCGACCTCGACTTCGATGAGCGTCTTGAATCCGCCTGCAAGGTTCTCCATGCGGTCTTGGGCGACGATGCGTCCGCGATTGATAATGAGCACGCGCTCGCATACCATCGTGACCTCGGGCAGGATGTGCGTACTCAACAGGACGGTGTGCTCGTGAGCGAGAGATTTTATCAGCCGCCTGATCTCGATGATCTGCTGCGGGTCGAGTCCCACGGTGGGTTCGTCGAGGATGAGCACCGGCGGATTCCCAATAAGGGCTTGAGCGAG
>Ga0315274_10000553_pt1 | contig 58550 bp, 59 predicted proteins | sample YL17G02_20_MG_FD_203700 | JGI IMG/M metagenome (GOLD analysis project Ga0315274, IMG submission 203700) | Sediment microbial communities from Yellowstone Lake, YNP, Wyoming, USA - YL17G02_20 | ecosystem: Environmental > Aquatic > Freshwater > Lake > Sediment | place: USA: Wyoming | collected...
AAAAATGCCAGAGGAAGCCCCATAATTCCCGGGCCGGGGTGGAAATTTTTTTTATCCGGTAATTCTTTTTACCCTGCCATAGGGGAATCCGGGACAGACACCCGGTACTCAATACTTCCCGGTGAACGGGTACAGCAATACTCCATGACTGCCATCTGAACGAAGAAAAAGAAGGGGAGTTACCGCTTCCAGACTTCCTCGGTCATCATGTTCTTTCCGTGATACACGATCTCTGCTGCAGTAAAGACCAGGACGACAAAATCAGGGTTATCCACCGATTTGAAATACTGTTCAAACATCGGGTTCCAGTATTTCTTCTTGGTCGTAAGATCATCGTGAACTTCCCCTTTGCCCCGGATCTCGACATAGGGATCGGAAAACTCTTTGCCGGACCAGGTCGCAATCGCCACATTGGGATTCTTTTTCAGCTGTGCAACTTTTTTGGAAGCCTTCAATGTTCCCCCGACAAAGGTCATGTCCGGAAATCCATTCAGTACCATGAACCGCACTGCAGGCAGTTTGCCGTCAACCGTGGCAATGGCCGCTACGTGGGGTCCTCCCACCACGTCCAGGATATTCTCTTTGAGTGCCATGCAGAACACTCTCGCGGGTGATCGTATTAAATGTTACGGGGAGAGCCCATCCCCTGCACGTAACAAGAGGATACTCAGCACCCTGTTCAACACCCTGCGTTCCTGAGAGATTGCGGTTTTATGACTCTGGAGAATTCTTTTTAGCAGGATATGCGATAGAAAGCACAGGTAGATGAAGGAGGGGACAGTTCCTTTCCCCCCATACCACCCCTGCACTTAGAGCGATGATGATGTAGTACCTGTTCAGGAGTTATCGCATATCGGGGGGAGCCGAAGCGGCGGGGGTGAAACTCCGTGAGCATTCAAGTTTTTTTGAACATTTCTCCAGAACCGATTTTTCTCTCAATTGCAGGAATGATCCGGGAATACAGAAGCTGTGGCTGGTGCTTATCGATCTTCAGGGGGGTATACCACACGAGACCGCACACCCGTTACAGGATTGTCGTTACGGTACTTCTTGACCGGACTGATGTGTGCACCAGGCACACATTTTTTTTCATTTCCGCACGGGTACATCAGGCGGCACAAGGGATGCAGGTTATCGCGTTTTTGGGTGCTTCCTGAACATGACTACCAGGGCGATTCCCGCTATCATCACCATCGCACCCGCCGCCAGGAGCAGGTCGATTGCAGATGGCTTGTACACCTTCTGCAATCCCGTAGTATATTTCCGGGTCTGCCCGGCAGTGATGGAAATGTTGGTTGTAGTATTTGCATATTCCTGCAGTGTCAACAAAACCGTGTGCGTCCCGGCGGAAAGTCCGGGGATGGTTACCGGGCTCACCCCTTTGAAATCACCATCGATAAAAATCTCGGCACCCGAAGGGTCGGTGATGACCGCAAGCGAGCCCGTGATCTCTTTTGTTGCAACCAGGACGGCATTGATCGCAGCCATGTGTCCTGATCCGACCGATACGCTGTGGCTCCAGTCATCATATCCTCTGGACGAGAGGGTGACCTGGTGGTTGCCGGGTAGTACCTCAGGGAAAATGGCCGGTGCTATGCCTCTGTGCCTGCCATCAATGTACACTTCAGCACCGGAAGGGATCGAGGTGATCGCAATCGATCCGTTCGGGGGTGGCTGGGTTGTTGGTTGGGGAACGCTCCTGGTGAGTACTGCTGCGATGGTGAGGGGGGTGGCGACTTCCATGAAGATATTCCTGGTGTATTCCTCATATCCGTCCATCGTGATCGTTATCCGGTGATTACCGATCGCAGTATCCGTAAGCGTCAGGGGTGTTCTGCCCTTAATGACATTATCAATAAATACCGCAGCACCCGCAGGATCTGAAGCTACAGAAAGTGTTGTCGCAGGGGTGGTAACCGTAACGAAATTGCTCAGGCTCGCGCGGCTGACAGTCCCTGAACAGGCATCCCGTGCCTCAAGAGAGACCGAATAGATTCCCGCTGTCCGGTAGGTGTGCCGGGGATTCTGTGCCGGGGACGTCCCCCCGTCACCGAAACTCCAGGCATAGGCATCAGCTCCGCCTGATGTGCTGGTGAACTGGACCGTAAGAGGGGCTGCCCCGGAGGTTGGACTCCCCCGGAAACCTGCAGAAGGCTGCAGAGGTACACAAGCAGGGATCACCGGCGAGTAATTTGGCGGGGCGGTGATATTCATCACAAAGGTATCGGATCTCCACAGGTCACACTGCGTGCCTGCCATGAATTTCAGTAAAAAAAGCCCGGAGCTGGTGTAGGTATGGGTTACCCCGTCAAATGAACCGTAATAGGGCGGTGAGCCGTCACCAAAATCCAGGGAATACTGGGTAGGAAAATCCCCGCCAACTGAGGGTTGTGCCGGGAACATGAATCCCTGGGTACAGGGTAAACCTGAAGGGGATCGATCGCACCCGCCACTGAACAGGACCACAGACTGGCTTAGGGGCGGCCCGTCACACAGGACTGCCGTCACCGGGAATATGCACCCCCCCGCCAGGATAACTGCGCAGCACACCATGATCAGGTCATGTCCCGGTATCCTTTTCATGCTCCCCTCTCCTCAAGTTCCCGTACCATAAGGTGATCGGCTATCCTGTTCTTATACGTTTCAAAAAGACATTGATCGTTGTATCGTAAAAACCCCAGCGGTCCTGTTGCCTGCTCACCGTTTTCAGCTGGTTGCTGACCATGTTCCCTGCTGCTCCGGTTATGATTGTCCTGATGAGGGGGATACGGGCAGTCGCTGCAGAGTCCGGGGGTTGGAAGAGACGGGGGTAAATTCCTTCACCACAGAGTCCGGGATCATTCAATCTTTTGAACCGTAACCGTGAAATTCCCTTCCCAACCAAGGGTCAGCTGGGAACTACCCAGGATCTGCCCTGACGGGAGATCCCGTGCGGTGACTGAAATGATAACGGGATCGCGGGTTGATGCAGGGACATCAGTGAACGACCAGTAGACCTTTTCCCCGTGATTAACAACGGGTTGTGAAAGTCCGCTGACGGCGTAATTGGGGGGGCTCCAGTCTAAAAACTGCCCGTAGGATGCGTTCCAGGTAAACTCTGCATCCGCCGGGTTGAACCCGGTAACATACGGTGTAAGCCCTATACCGGGCGTTGAGGACATGAGCGGGGTGTACATCTGCGGTGCGGCTTCTATCCTGACAGAACGGGTAATCGCTAAAGTACAGGCTCCGGCAGCGTCAGAACACGTTGATGGGATCGTAGTAGTACTATTTTCAGAAGCCGGAAAAAGACACCCTGCAGTGACGAGAAGTGCAGTTACTGTGACCACAACTGCAAGGATTTTCAGGATGTATGGGAAGTTATATGGGTTCTTTTCCGACATGAGATACCTCATTACCGGGGATGATTATTTCCCAAACAGGAAATCCACCCGGTACTCTTGTGTGCATTCCCCGTCAAGAACCGTCTCATAGGTCCGGGTCTCTCCTTTCCCTACAGGGCCTATAAAGATGGCCCGTGAGTCCCGGATCGTTCCGGTTCCGGTATTCACCAGATTGAAATTCAACTGCACCGCATCAGCCGACACATTCCCTGCAGTGTAGACATACCCTTTCACCCGTGCATAACACCCCTGCCCGATCGACCATCCTTCGGTATACTCATAATGGGCATGCAGTTCTCCCTGTGCACTGTCGTGTACCGCAGGACTGCCGAGGCACCCGGAGAAAAAGACAAGGGCGATTACCAGCAGAGCAACGGTAAACGTATTTTTCATGAAACCAACCCTCTGGATACCCCGTGTATCAGTATTCCTACCATCCAAGGAACCAGGCCATAGCAAGAAAACCATGGATGAGAGCAACGACGATAGTCAGCCGTGCGAGGTTGATATGCCAGGGGAGGGGAACGTTTCCCTTCCCCTTCATGATCATAAACCCGAGGGTCGCAGTACCGATGAGGCAGAGGAACAGGATGCTCCCTGCAACCATGATCACCGGAAACGAAATCCATGCCGATAATGCCATGTACAGTCGTCACGTTCATCACTGATAAAGGTTTCACGGGGGGGTGCGATCACGGTAGTCTGGTAACCGCTGGAAGGGGTGATGGGGTCGATGCAACCACACTGCATTTCCCGTTCACGCACCCGCACCTGCCTGCGCCACAATCGATCGGTCCCTCACAGCTCATCGTGCACGCAACGGCACCACACGCTCTCTTGTCTGCCTTGTTGATACAGCTCGTGGGATGACAACATTCGGCAGGTACACAGTCATCAACTGTCACGCAGCTCTGTGCCGAAGCAGGAGCTGTCGTCACAACAGGTGTTGGGGAAGCCGGGGTCGGAGTTGCGGGCACCGCAGGGGGATCACCTGCAGTGCACCCGCTTACCATAATGAAGCCAGCTATGACAAGCAGGAGAATGAATAACAAACCAGAAATATTTGCCATGGTTCCGGATATCATCGGGGACATGATAATTATTTGGGGGAACGAGCCGCTCTGGTGAAAAACCCATTTCATTCGTTTTAGTTCCCCAACGTGTTCCACACATATCGCATCGCGGGGATGCGACAACAGCGGGGGCGCAGGCAAATGCCGAAGCCTCCAAAAGTATTCATGGCCGTCGAGCCACAGGTACCCATGGATAAGGTAGAGGCAATGCTCTGGCTTCCTGAGGCTCTTCAGCAGCTAACTGCATTCTCGGAATTTTGAACTGAAGCACATAGATGATGGTACTTATCCATAGCAGCGTTACGAAAACTTGTTTCTGAGTATTTCCTATGAAAGTCGTAATATTTTACGAGAGTCCCCGCATCAGGGCCTCTCCGAGGCACAGCGGGGCAAGGAGTTATTTAGCATTTTTAGTCACCAATCCGTCGCGGGGGCGCCCCGTCGGGGGCGGCGGCGTTCATCGCAACTGGGAGTATAGAAGTTCCAACTCTCTCATCATATCGGGATTATCCGATTTAATATGAAAATGCAATCACTTTTTCATTCTGTATGGATGTGTCCCAAGGGGAATCATGTCTGTTTTCATGATTCCGGTGTGAACTCGATTATTTCATGTCTGTTTCTCCAGAGCCGAACGAGCAGACTTTCTTAAAAGTAGAATCATCCGGGGAGATTTACCGGGACCGGCTGGACCGGGTGCGGTCTCCGGTCAGGGTCTTCCCCCGCAGCAGTTTGTGATAGGCGATTGCAAACCGGTGTGCCTCATCACGGATCTCCTGGATGTACCGCAGTGCCATCCCTTTCGGATCAAGCCGCCGCGGGAGCATCTCGCCGGGCACGTACACTTCCTCTTCTTTCTTGGCAATCGCGATCACCGGGATACCAAGGTCAAGACCCTCTAACACCTCCTGTGCAGCGGACAGCTGGCCCTTTCCCCCGTCGAGGATGATCAGGTCGGGAAGATCCGTGTTCTCTTCGATGAGCCGGTGGTAGCGCCGCTTCACGACCTCCGCCATCGAGGCAGCGTCATCAACGCCCTCGATCGTTTTGATCTTAAACCTTCGGTAGTTCTTCTTGTCCGGAACGCCGTTGCGGAACTGCACCATGGACCCGACCATGGACGTGCCCGAAAGGTGTGAGATGTCAAAACACTCGATCACCTCCGGGGGATCGGGAAGATCGAGGGTTGCCTGCAGGTCTTTTACTTTCAGATCGTTTTTTAAGAAGGCATGCTCAATGTTCTTCTCCACGAGCTCCAGCATCTTTTTCTTCCCGCCGATCTTTGGCACCGTCACCTGCACACTCCTGCCTTTTTGTTCCGCGAGGTACCCGGCAAGCGCCTCATCAACCCCGTGGGGGAGGATCAGTTCTGCCGGGGGTTTCCGGTCAGCATAGTACTGCACAAGAAATTCCTCGAAAAAATCTTCGCGGTTGTCAAACGAGTATTCCTGTTTTCCCGAAAGCAGCCCCTTCTCAACAGAAAATACCATCAGGTACACCGTGTCGTCAGCTATCGTATACGCAATGACATCCTGGTCGGTCTCTTTCGGGCGCTCGACGTGCTGGCGCTCGGCAAGATGCCCGATAGCCCCCATCTGGTTACGGAGTACAAGCGCCCTCTCGTAGTCCTGTGCAGCCGAGCATGCTGCCATCTCCGATCGCAGCACGGCAAGCAGTTCTCCGCTCTTTCCCTTCAGCAGTGCCGATGCCCGCTCGACCTGCAGGCGATAGTCCTTCTCGCTGATCACCCCGATGCAGGGAGCACTGCACGACTTCATGTGGTAGCGCAGGCAGGCACGTTTTGGCAGTTTTTTGCATGAACGCAGGCAGAAGATCCGTTTTATCACCCGGAGCAGGGCATCGCGCTCGGATGCGGAGACGAATGGCCCGAAGTAGGTTGCGTCACCGGTATTCATCCGCCGGGCAAACCCGATCCGGGGGAACGGTTCGCGGGTGAGCTCGATATACGCAAACCGTTTCGCGTCCTTTAAATCGATGTTGTATTTCGGCTGGTGCTTTTTTATCAGGTTGTTTTCCAGAAGCAATGCCTCGGTCTCGGTGTTGGTCACCATCACGCTGACCGATGCAATGCGGGAAATCAGGTTCCGGGTCTTGGGATCCTGATCAGTTTTCTGGAAATAACTCGTCACCCGCTTTTTGAGATTTTTTGCCTTCCCGATGTAGATGACCGTGCCGGCAGCATCAGAGAACAGGTAGCAGCCGGGGTTACCCGGGAGGGTGATGAGATCGATCATTCGTAATCCTAAGTCAGAGCGCCGGGTCATAATGGATGGGGATGGGGTAACGGGATTCGGTGGGGGGATCGGTATGTTTTTATCCCGCCATCAGGATAGGTGTCCGTGACGCGTTCTGCTGAACTGAACACCTCAGGGTTGTATTCGATCACCCTGCCGTTCATGCCCCTCGCCTTCCCCGGGGTCTCTGTGCATTGCAGTGCACGCGCTCCATCTGCTGGTCACCTCTGCAATGCATACGTATTAATATTTATAAAAATACTCAGATAATTTGGTGTCATTTTTTATTCAGTGCCGACAGAGGAGAGGTTGGGTATGGTAAGGGAGTATACCTATGCAAAGGGTGTACCTATTGAGGCGCAGTTCCTCTACAGGAAAGCAATGGATATGTACAGCATGGGGAAGACCGAAAGTGCACTGAAATACCTCCGGCAGACAATGGTGATTGCCCCCGGTTATGCAAAAGCACTCTTTGAAATGGGTAACTGCCTTACCCGGCTTGACAAGCATGAAGAGGCACGTGTCCGCTATGAACAGGCTGTCCAAATCGATCCGGCATTACAAGAACTGCTGGAAAAACGAGGCGGATCAATTTTTGATAAAAACGGGGATACACCGGACAAAAAAATTTAAGCCCGCTGCAATATCGGTTGTAAAAACTGCCCTGTATAGCTCGTTACGACACCTGCTACCTGTTCCGGTGTCCCGGTAGCAACAATCTCACCACCGGCATCCCCGCCATCAGGACCGATATCGATGAGGTGGTCTGCCGATTTGATCACGTCAAGGTTGTGTTCGATCACCACTACGGTGTTGCCTTTTGCGACCAGATCATCAAGCACTTTGATCAGTTTTTTCGTGTCATCGAAGTGGAGCCCGGTAGTCGGCTCGTCCAGCAGGTACAGGGTTTTTCCGGTCGCACGCTTGGCAAGCTCCCGCGTGAGTTTGATCCGCTGGGCTTCCCCGCCCGAGAGTGTTGTTGAACTCTGCCCGAGTTTGATATAATCAAGGCCGACCCGGGAGAGTGTCTCGAGCTTGCCTTTAATGGACGGGATATTCTCGAACAGCTTCATCGCCTCTTCGACAGTCATGTCCAGCACGTCGGCGATCGAGGTGCCCTTGTACTTCACCTCAAGCGTCTCACGGTTGTAGCGTTTTCCCTTGCACTCCTCGCACTCGATATAGACATCAGGCAGGAAGTTCATCTCAATACGGATCAGCCCGTCGCCTTCGCATGCCTCGCACCTGCCACCACGGATGTTAAACGAGAACCTGCCCGGCTTGTAGCCCCGCATCTTCGCCTCCTTTGTTTCGGCAAAGACTGCCCGGATCTCATCAAAAACTTTGGTATACGTAGCCGGGTTGCTCCGGGGCGTCTTACCGATGGGCGACTGGTCAATCACGATTACCTTGTCGATCTCAGCGTCAAAGACTATGCCGGCATGCCTCCCCGCCTGCTCCCGCGACTGGTGGAGGATCTGCATCATGCCCTTGTAGAGCGTTTCATACACGAGCGTGGACTTCCCGCTCCCGGAGACTCCGGTAATTACCGTGAGCAGCCCGATGGGGAACTTTACGTCAATATTCTTGAGATTGTGCTCCCGGCAGCCTTTCACCGTGATGAATTTTGTTGCCTCCCGGCGTTTTGGCGGTATCCCGATCTGTTTTGCTCCGATGAGGTACTGCCCGGTAAGGGATTTTTTGTTCTTCTCGATCTGGGCAGGTGTCCCTTCCGCTACTATCTCACCACCGTGGAGCCCGGCACCGGGCCCCATATCGATCACGTGATCGGCCGAACGGATCATGTCTTCGTCATGCTCAACCACGATGAGGGTGTTGCCGAGATCGCGGAGTGTCCGCAGCGTCCCGATCAGTTTGCGGTTATCCCGCTGGTGCAGCCCGATGGAGGGTTCGTCCAGGACGTAGAGCACACCCATCAGGTTCGAACCGATCTGGGTGGCAAGCCGGATCCTTTGTGCTTCCCCTCCCGAGAGGGTGCCGGCATTGCGCGAGAGGGTGAGATAACCAAGACCCACTTTTTCCAAAAATTCAAGACGGGAGCGGATCTCTTTGATGATCTGTTGTGCGATCTCCCCTTCTCTTTTTGTAAGTTTGAGACTCTCAAAGAACACAACGCTGTCACTGACCGAAAGATCCGTGACATCAATGATGGATTTCCCGCTGATCCGGACGGCAAGCACCTTGTCCTTGAGCCGTCTTCCTTTACATGCCGGGCAGTCAGACACCCGCATATACCCCTCAAGCTCACGCTTGCGGTAATCGGACTGGGTCTGGGAATACAGCCGTGAAGTCTGGGGGAGGAGCCCTTCCCACTCACCGGTATGCGACCAGTGGGCATCCCCGTTCTTCATGCTCATCGAGAACTTCATCCGGTCCGAAGAGCCGTACATCAGGGCGTTGTACTGCTCCTCCGTGAGATCCTTGATCGGGGTAAGCACGTCAAACCTGAAGTGCTGTGCAACGGTTGCAAGATACTGCCCGCGGAAACCATCCATCGGGTTGCGGTAAGGAGCGACGGCCCCGTCTGCAATGCAGCGGTTTTTGTCAGGAATGATCAGGTCCGGGTCAAACTCCATCTTCACGCCCAGCCCGTGGCACTCCTCACAGGCGCCAAACGGGCTGTTGAACGAGAACATCCGCGGCTGGAGCTCCTCAAAGGCAATGCCGCAGACCGGGCAGGCCATGAGCGAAGAGTAGGTCGATTCCTTCTCCGCTTCGTCAACCACAAGGATAAGCCCTTCGGATTTCTTCAGTGCGTTCTCCACCGCCTCGGTAAGTCGTGAGCGGTCAGCGGTTTCCAGCCGGTCAATCACGATCTCGATATCCTGTTTCTTGTACCGCTCGAGGTTGATCTCTTCATCAGTCCGGATGATGTTGTTATTCACCCGGACGCGTGCGTAGCCCTCTTTGTTCAGGTCCCTTATGAGCTGCTGGTAGGTGCCCTTCTTCTGGCGGATTACCGGGGAGAGGATCGTGACCATGCCGGGGTGTTCAGCGGTGATCTGGTCTGCGATCCGGTCGGGGGTCTGGGAAGCGATCGGGATGTTGTGTTCAGGACAATACGGCGTTCCAATGCGGGCGAAGAGGAGACGGAGATAATCGTAGATCTCGGTGGTCGTACCAACCGTGCTGCGGGGATTTTTCGAGGTGGTCTTCTGCTCTATGGAAATTGCCGGGGACAACCCTTCGATGCTGTCCACATCCGGCTTGTGCATGAGGCCGAGGAACTGGCGGGCATAGGTGGAAAGCGACTCGACGTACCTCCGCTGGCCCTCCGCGTAGAGGGTATCGAACGCGAGTGTTGATTTACCGGAACCTGATACTCCGGTGATCACCACGAGCTTGTCGCGGGGGATCTCGACACTGATATTTTTCAGGTTATGCTGGCGTGCGCCTTTGATGAGGATGTTTTTCATGCTGATGTGTGGTATACATAGGCGCCAACATTTAAAGATATGAGGATACAGCCAGCTCGTCTTATATAGCTCGGGATAGTGGGGAAGTTTCCCTCATGATTATTTTTTTCCCCTCTCTTTGTTGATGATCCCCTTTTGAAACCATAGTGGCATTGTTTTAAAATCACTATTAACAGGAGATAAAATAGATGCGTCAATTCTCCATTGACCTTCGATTTGTACTGCGTGCATGCGGTGGTGTTCACAGAGTCTGATTATCTCATCTTCTGGAAAATCATAGATTTTTGCAATTTCTTCCGGACTGTATATTTTTCCCTGAGCCATGGATGAATAATAGAATCACCAGACAATAAATTGATCATTAAAAAAAAGAGCTCCATGACGGTAAACTTGATCGAGGATCCCTGCATCTGCCCGCAGTTTGTGCACATCCAGTTCATGCCTATGAAACAAGGCATCGTAAGGGATGACCTATCCGTTAGCGATCTTTTTTTTCTTTTTGATCTCTCGAGAATATACCTTCTTGGCATGAACGTGAACGATGAGAATAGTTCTGGAGGTCTCCAGGCTGGGCAACCATACCAGGTGTATGCTATATACTCGTTTCACAAATACTTCCGGTACTGCGGTGAATCAGACTATGCCCGTTGTAATCCTGAAAACAAGAAAAGGCCTCTCAAGAGAGCAGAAGCGTAGAATCGTGCGTGAATTTACCCGGACGCTGGTCAGCACCACGGGGATCACACCGGAACTCGTGACCATCCTTATTGAAGAACACGAGCTGGAAGATATCGGCAAAGCGGGGAAACTACGGTGTGACTGACTACCCATCACGGTCCCGTTTTTTTTAATCCTGTTCTCATCAGGATCAACCGATCCTAAAAATCCGTGGCTGCTCACTCATACAGGGAAAGGAGTAACCTTCATTCATTCAGGATGCCAATACTTTTTTTACCATGTCTGAAGAAAATATGATACCCGAATCGTTTTTATTAAAACCGGTTCCGGAAAAGACGATCTATCTCGCCCGATGGAGTGCACGGTTCTGGGCATTTCTTATTGATATTATCCTGTTCATCCTTTTTTTAAATATTATCCGGGGCATTTTCGACCCGTTCTGGAAATTACCCCTTCTCTGGGATTTATGGAATTGGGAATTTTTTGCACTCGGCTTTGAATTCATATTCTTATTTGCTTACTGGACAGTCATGGAGGGGTACCGGGGCCAGTCAATCGGTAAGATGGTCATGAACTTAAAAGTTGTCAACCGGGACGGCACGAAGATCAATTACCCAACCGCAGCACTCGAGAGTTTAGGGAAATCATTTCCCCCGATCCTTTTTTTTGACTGCCTGATCGGGTGGCTTGCCATGCCGGGCACAAAATTGCGGGTGTTCAACCGGATATCCAACACCATTGTGATCAAAGCCGATTACAAGGAACCGCGTGGTATCCTGTACGTCAGGGAAAAAGAATAATCAGGTACACATCCATTCTTTCTTTCATGAAGAACTCTGCAATTCTGCTCATCGCATTGATCGCCGGAGCATTGATCTGCGGGTGTATATCCGTGCCATCCAGCCCAAAAGACAGCTTAAAAGAGACTTCCCCGGCCACCCGGATCACGACAATGGTCCCGACCGGACCGACAGTATCGGTGATTATCAAGGCCAGGGCTTTTGATCCTGCCACCATCACCATCAAAGAGGGTACCACGGTTACCTGGATAAACGAAGATCCGATGCTGCACCATGTTGTCCACCTTCCGGAGGCGAATCATGCAGAGCTCTTCGATTCAGGACCGCTCTCTTCCGGGCAGAGCTTCAGCTTCAGGTTTGTGGAGAAAGGCAGGTATAATTATGCGGACCCGCAGATCGGGGGCGGGAGAACCTCACTTGTCATCGTTGAATAACGTGGCGTAACTCCAGCCCAAGATAGGGCGAACATAACAAGGTGGTGAAAACGGGTATCACTGACCAGGAGAGGAAACCTGGTGAAGCGGATTCCATGCAGGCAGCCGCTGAAAACGGAACCGGAAATGAAGAGCGACTCGCACATTTCATCCGGATGCTTTCCGATGATAACGAGAACAGCCGCTGGAAAGCCGCAGAGTCACTGGGAAGAATGAGGGACCCTGGTGCTGTAGAACCGCTCATCGATACACTCTGGGATGAAGATTCCCGGGTGAGACTGAAAGCAGCCTGGGCCCTGGGGCAGATCGGGGACATACGGGCAACAGGTCCACTCCGGCGCCTGTACCGTATGGAAAATGAGGGAGCTCAGGAGATTATTACCGAAGCGATTGAAGAGATCAATCTCCGGATGGGCCAGCAATAATACCTTCGGGATTTGGTATCCGCGTGCAGCCAGCCGAACTTAATCTGCATGGCAAACCGGTAACCATACCGCAGGATTAAACGGTGCCAAAGGCAGGTTTATCGACATTGTCGGTGTATAGCAGTCGGGGATTACCGGCATGACGGATATCGAGTCATTGTATAAAAAAGAGAACGGCAGGATCCTGATCGAGATCAAACTCTCTTCAGTTGCACATCTCTTCAACTCGTTTGATCCCGCACCATTCCATGAAAAAGAACTCGACTCCGCTGCAGAACATTGCATTGTCGATATGGTCAAGGACTATCCTTTCCTCAACGTGAGATCTCAGGAAAGGCGGTGTTCTGATTTCAGCCGTGAAACAAGGGTTTGTGTCCGTGCTTGGGGTATTCCTGGTGCATTCACCGTACCATCAGAGGTAAGCGCTGCGAATATATGATGCACCGCCGCGCCATGGGACGGGCTGTAACCCCCTTCAAGCACCAGTGCCAGAGGGACACGTGCTGCCCGGGAAAGCATCCGGGTCAGCAGCTCGAAATCCTGCGGCCGGATCCTCATCCTGCCGATCGGGTCATCAAAGAGAATATCCTGGCCAGCGGAAACGATCATGACATCGGGAGAAAAACGCTCGATAGCAGGGACAAAGATTTCAGAAAAAACAACCTGGTAATCGGCGATAGTCGATCCTGCCTGCAGCGGTGCATTTATGGTATATCCTTTGCCGTCTCCTGCGCCGACTTCATCAACCGTGCCGGAATACGGGAAAAAATGCTCCTGGTGCACTGAACAGTAGAGCACCCGGTCAGTACCATAAAAACTGTTCTGCGTTCCATTCCCATGGTGAGCATCCCAGTCAACGATCGCAATGGTGTCAACATGTTCCAGGGCTTTTTTCGCAGCAACCGCCACGTTATTGATCAGGCAAAATCCCTTTGCGCGATCAAACTCAGCATGGTGGCCCGGAGGACGCACAAGGGCAAAGCAGTGTTCGCCTGTTAAGGATCGCTCCACCGCAGCAATCGCTGCACCGGCGGCATGCAGGGCAACATCGAAGGAATGCCGGGTAATATAGGTATCAGCGTCCAGCCAGCCAAGCGTGGCAGTCGAGGCACACCGCTGCTCAAGCCATGAGAGGTAACCGGGGTCATGGACACGTTCAATATCCTCACGTAATGCAGGTTCCGGCGCCAGCAGGGCACTATCCCGGGGAATCCCTGAACATGCATTTTCAAGACGGGCATTACACTCAGGGTGTGACGGATTATCATGTTCAGCACAGATCGGATCAATGACTGCACAACAGCGTCTCATTCCGGAGCCTTCTTTTACGTAGTTTCAGCCTTCGGCATATCCCCTCAGTCTTATGTGAGATGCCCTGCCAGCTGCTCACTGCACTTGTTACAGAACGCTTTTTTCTTCCGATCCAGTTCATCGAGAGTGTCTGGTTTGAACATGATGCATTCCCGGTCGTGGCAGTGGTCAAGGCCAAGCAGGTGCCCGACTTCGTGAGCACCTTCTTTTGTTATCCGGTCAATGAGGTCGTCATCGTTCCCGTCCCTTCCGTAATATTCATTACTGAGCCGGGCGGTTGAGACCACCGCTGCACCGACAGACTGGCGGGCAAGGCCGAATACAAAACTATTGCCATTCTTAAAAAGGTCCTGGTGAACCACAAGGAGGAGGGGATCTTGTATGGCATGGCGGTGTTTGTATGCCTGGATGCTGTCTAACAGCACCTGCGCATCGATCTGTTTGCGCCCGTCCACATATCCCATCATGCGTACTTGATTCTCGGACACCGTTGCCGGCATGCCGATGATTGAAGATATCGTGCGGGTGACCGGTATCTGGAGACCGGGCGGGGACAAAGAATCCCAAAAAATATGGATATGCATCGCTATATTCTGTTTAAATGGGCTCTTATAAACATATTGAGACGTGCATCGGGGAATATATTGCGAAACACTATACCAATACGGTTGAGGTCGGCATCGGGAAAAACACCGACGCAGCACGCATACTCCTTGATGCGGGTGCCCGTGTTCGCTCTACCGATGTCAGAGATAGTACCGTTCCCGAATGGCTCTGCTTCACGATCGATGATGTATTCTCACCGGATATCAGCCTGTACAAAGGTGCAGATGTCATCTACGCGATCCGCCCTGCCATCGAGATGATCCCCCCGCTGCTCGCGCTTGCCCGGACAATCAATTGTGATCTTATCGTCTATCACCTGGGCTTTGAATCCTATGGTAACGGCGGCGAAAAAATTGACTGCGGTGTCCTCCTCCACCGCTATTTTACGGCCTCAGAACCCGTCAAACAGCGTTGACTGAGACCGGGGGGGTAATTTTTTCTCCACTGGTTCAGGTAATGCGCCTGGTTCATCCAGCTCGCGTTGATCAGGTTTTTGGACTTTTTCTTTTTTGGGTTTTTTCTCCTGCTCTGTTCCCGCCTTTTCTTCTAAAAGCAGGGATCGTATGATCTCCTGCGAGCGCGCCTTGTCATGCAGGAAGAAATTGAGCTGATCGGCATCGAACATCAGTTCGTGCACCCAGGTGGCCGGATCGTGCTCGACTAACAGGGAAATGATGTCCAGATAGTTCTCGCGCAGCGTGTTCTGCGGGATGTGCATGGTTCCGGCAATCTTGTTGAGCGTAATGATCCGGATGGCTTTCTGCTTCTTTGCCGTTGACATTTTCTGCCATCGTTCAGGAGGCATAATCCGCGTATGAATGCCTTTTCCTCCTGCCGCATCAGCAACACCCAGCAGCATAACCGCTGTCGCGTACCGCCAGAGCGTATGGTATTGCCGGCGATAGGTATACCCAAGATATTCATCTGCCCGCGAGAGGTGGCGGTATCCCTCTGCAACAGCTGTTGGTGTGGGCAGCAGGTGCACATTGCCTTCAATCCACTGCTCAATTGTTTCAGGCGTATCATCAACATCGTACGAGAGCCGCATCAACTCGTCATCCGGCGTAGTATGGAAAATAGCGGTGATCAGCGAGAAAATTGATACCCGTTCATCTTTCTGGGATGTGTGCACCTGCAAATCTTCAAGCCGATCCCTTCCGATGGCCGAGGCATAGAGCATGTTGACCGCTGACCGGATATCCCCCTCGGCACTCTCCGCGATTGAACGGATAGCGGCATCGCTGCAGGTAATCTTTTCTGCGGCGCAGAGATATCTGAGTCGCGGTCCGATTGATCGTGCGGGAATTGCCTTGAACTGGACCGGTTCGCAGCGGAACCGGAGTTCCGGTGAGAGACCGTAGAGATCATTGGCGATCAGGATTATCGGCTGCTGCGCTTTCCGGATACATTCGATGATCGCCTTTGCTCCCCCCCGGTCCGCAGTGCCCTGAAGATTATCCGCCTCATCGAGTACGATCAGTTTCCTTCCTGTCCCGGTGAGACTAGCAGTGGTACTCCCGACTCCTGCAATACGCTCAATGACTGCAGCAGTCCGCTGGTCACTGGCATTGAGCTCAATGACGTCCCATCCCATATCGTTGGCAAGCGCGTACGCACTGGAGGTCTTGCCAATACCGGGCTTTCCGTAGATGAGCAGCGGCTTGGATTTATTCGTCCAGTTCATCGCCCACGCCGCAATCTGCCGGATTGCGGTCGTGTTGCCGACGATATCTTCAAGCCGTGCGGGACGGTATTTTTCTGCCCAGTCCATACCAACACGTTGACTGTATATCAAATAAATTATCTCTGATCAAATGAAACTACGATACACGAAATAGTGAGTAACCCATTCTTCAGGTGATACCGTGGTCCACAGCTGCTCCACAGAGACGATTGCAAAAGTAGTCAGGGAATATGAGGGGGTCCGCCGAAAGCATTCCATTGGAGAGATGGTCAGGGCTTTGAAGATCGACGCCCCTCATGTTGTCGCCTCATTCGGGGAGGATGCAGCGGTAATCAGGCACAACGATGAGGCTCTCCTCCTTGCAGCCGACGGCATCTGGAGCAGGCTCATGGAAGCGGATCCCTATTGGGCGGGGTACTGTTCAGTGCTCGTCAATATTCATGACATCGCGGCAATGGGGGGTCACCCCATCGCGATGGTGGATATATTCTCGATTGCAAAAACCACGGTGCAGGAACTCGTGGTTAAAGGCATGCATGACGCATCCGCGCAGTTTGGCGTGCCGATCGTCGGGGGACACCTGCACCCGGACGCGCCCTACAGTGTCATCGATGTCTCGATTCTTGGTTCAGCCCGGCTTGACTCCATCATCTACAGCCATACCGCAAAGGAAGGGGACAGCGTGGTAGCCGCTATCGATCTCTCGGGACGTGTGCACCCTTCCTGCGCTCTTAACTGGGACTCGGTCACCATGAAATCCGCCCAGGAAGTCAGGGCGCAGGTTGCGGTGATGGAAGAGATCGGCAAACGTCACCTGGTAACGGCAGGTAAGGATATCAGCAACCCCGGCCTTATCGGGACGCTGGGAATGCTCCTGGAAGTCAGCGGTAAAGGAGCCGAGATCGATCTTGAACTGATACCCAGGCCGAACCTGGCAGCAAACAACATGACATTCGAACAATGGGTACGGATGTACCCGGGTATGGGCTTTATCCTGACCGCAAAAAAAGAACATATTCCGGAGCTTGTCGGGCTCTTTGCCGGTGTTGGAATGACGGCGCGGGAGATAGGGGCCGTCAACAGCACGCGGGAGCTGCGGATCACCTATGACGGGCAGGAGACGCAGGTCTTTGATTTTATCGATGACGGGATCATGCACCTTTCTGATGAGGACATTGCATGTCTGGCGCGGTAAAACGCATTGGCATCGGAATCGCACAAGATGCACAAAAAGTCATTGACAGTGCAAACAGGGTGAGCGGGAATTTTACTACGGTCTGTTATTGCCGACCAGGAATTGTTGATATAAAAACCGTCATGAACGCCGTGCAGATCGTTGAGCACACGAACCCTGAACAGGCACTCATCGACGACCTCATGACAGGCAGGATTGATGCTGCCGTACGAGGAACGCTCCCCGCAAATTCTACGCTCAGCGCGTTAAAAAAAGCAGAGGGGGTAGATCATCTCGAACGCATTGCGCTGCTTGAGACGGTGCACGGTAAAAAATTCCTTCTCACACCGGTAGGTGTAGATGAAGGATGGACAGTTCCTGAAAAACTTGAACTGATAAAAAAAGGGCGCCTGATTGCACAAAAATTCGGTCTTTTAAAAAAGGTCGGCGTCCTTTCCGGCGGCAGGCTGGGAGATATCGGCAGGCACAGCCAGGTCGATGCCAGCATGGCCGAGGCGGAACTGGTTGCACGGCTTGGGGATGCAGAACACTGCGAAATCCTGATTGAGGATGCGGTTGAGACCTGCGGACTGATCATCGCACCAGACGGGATATCCGGCAATTTAGTCTTTCGTACGCTCACCTTTCTGGGAGGGGGGCTCGGGCATGGCGCGCCCGTAGTAAATATCAGCAGAATTTTCGTGGATACTTCGCGCGCCTCACCAAATTATGCGAATGCGCTATTGCTCGCTGCTGCTTTGTTGGAATAATTTAAAATCCCTATAATCCATCTGTTTTTTGATTGCAACGATTTAATACGATTGAAAAATATTCTGCGAAATTTTGCGCTTCATTTTCCACTTGCTTAACAATATGCGTTCCAATATCGTAATGCTGGTTAAAATGGGGCATTTTCCCAAAAAGTATTTATATCCACCAATAGACTTTCTTTTTGAGGTAGGAAAAATGGCAGATTTACCAATCGCCGCAGTTGTAAGGATTGCAAAGAAGAACGGAGCCGAAAGAGTCGGCAGCGATGCAGCAGAAGCCCTTGTTGTCAAGGCAGAGAAGTACATTGCCCAGCTCACCAAGGAAGCAAACAAGCTTGCCGAGCACGCGGGAAGAAAGACGATCAAGAAAGAAGATGTTGACCTGGCTTCAAAATCCTGAAAAATCAACTCTTTTTTCTCGTGCATGTGAAATTATTTTTGTTTGTTTGATTTTTTTAATAGAGATATCTGTAAAAATTTTTATTTTACGGATAGGTCTTAAAAAATCCACTTTTTAGAATTGCTCAGAAACAAATTTTCGTTACGCTCTTTTCGGACTTTTGCATTTGGCCTTGCGCTACTGCCGCTGTTGCATCACCCACAATACGATATCCATGGAACACGTTAGGAAACTAAAACGAATGATATGAGGTTTTCTACGAAAATTAGGCTCTGTAGAAATGTTTTAAAAAAAACTTGAACGCTCACGGGGGTTTCACCCCCGCCGCTTCGGCTCCCCCCATATGCGATAACTCCTGAAAAGGTAATACATTATCATCGCTCTAAGCGCAGGGGTGGTAAGGGGGGACAGGCACTGTCCCCTCCTTCATCTTACTGGTGTTTTTTATTCCTACCCTGATAAAAGGAATTCTACAGAGCCGAAAATCGTAGTATTCAGATATGATACCGGGATCGTTACCACTCTATCCATCTGGTACGATGATTGTCGCCGCCCCCGACGGGGCACCCCCACGGCGAATCGGTGACTAAAAATTCAAAAAAACCCTGCCCGCCGTGCCTCGGAGAGGCCCTGAGGCGGGGGTCCTTCGTAGATATTACGATTTTCCTGGTTCGGGTGTGAACTGAATCAATTCATCTCTGTTTCTATAAAGTAAAAAAAATTAGAGAGCAAAAAAATCAGAATCTCCCCTTTGTACTCCGGATCATTTTTGTATCCCCGGTTAGTGAAAGCGCCTGCCCAAGGGCAATCCCGAAGGCTTTGAAAACAGCCTCGCACTGGTGGTGATCGTTCTTCCCGGAAAACACAATATGTGCCGTGATACCGGCCCGGGTACAGAGACTGTAGAAAAAATGCTCGAAGATATCGACAGGAATCGTCCCGATAGTCCTGTTCCCAAACCCACCGGTAAAGACAAGGTATCCCCTGCCCCCGCAGTCGAGCGCCACGGTCGCCAGTGACTCGTCCATCGGGATGATGGCGTGAGCGAAACGCTGCAGACCCAGCCCGTCACCCATTGCCTGCTTTAGGGCATCACCGAGTACAATCCCGATATCTTCGACCGTATGGTGGCAGTCGACACCGAGATCACCTTTGGCGGTGCAGGTGAGATCGAAACCCCCGTGCTTTGCCATCGCGGTGAGCATGTGGTCAAAGAACGGTACACCGCTGTCAACCGATACCTTCCCGCTGCCTTCGGGGTTCAGTTTGATCGTGATATTCGTTTCTTTTGTCTCCCGCTTTACCGTAACATTCCTCATTGACATTCCTCCAGTGCCTCTTTAAGGCTGATCTTCCCGCTATAAAGGGCAGAACCGAGCACCGCTCCGAACGCCCCGGCATCCCGCAAACCGGCTATATCCGATCGTGCCGATACACCACCGGCAACAACTACCGGAATATGTACATGATTGATCAGGTGCCTGACCGGCTCGAACCGGACTCCCTGCTGCAGTCCTTCCACATCCACGTTGGTATAGAGAAGGGAGCCGGCACCCAGCTCCTCGAAGCGTCGTGCCCATGCAAGATAGTCGCCCGCCGTCTCCTGCCAGCCATGGACCGCGATCTGCCCGCCTTTTGCATCAACTCCCGCCATCACCCGTTCACTCCCATACTCATCAGCAAGCATCCGGACACTCTCCGGCTTCTGGGTGGCAAGCGTTGAAATGATAATCCGCGAGACACCGGCATTCAGCCAGTGAGCAGCATCTTCCGGGGAACGGATCCCCCCGCCAAGCTCAATCTCGACGCCGGTTTTTTTGATCAGGTCCGTGATGAGCTCAGCATTTTTTGCCGATCTCCCAAATGCCCCGTCAAGGTTCACCACATGAAGGGCATCTGCCCCCTGGTCGAGCCAGCGTGTTGCACAGGCAAGCGGGTCCCCGAATACCGTCGCACTCTCACGTCTCCCCTGTACCAGCTGAACACACCGCCCTCCGAGGATATCAACAGCAGGAAAAATGCGCATAAGACTCAGCGGATCATCCGTTGGATCGCCATCACGAGAATATCCTTTGCACCCGCATGTTTCAGGGAGTTGATCAGGGAATAGACCCGTTCCTCGTTCACGACTGCGTGCACCGCAACGAGATTTTCGCTTGATGCAACGTCCATTACCGTGGGACCTGAGAGCCCGGGGAGTACACGTTTTACTGCATCAAGGGAAGACCGCTTTACGTTCATCATCAGGTAGCACTGCCCGCGTGCCCGGATGACACTCTCCAGGGCAAGGTGGATCTCATCGATCTTCCCTTTCTTTGTCCGAAGTGACTCCTTGTTTGCGATCAGGTGCGTGGAGGTCTCCATCACCACATCGATAACCCGGAGACGGTTGGTCTTTAAGGTTGTTCCCGAACTCGAAAGGTCGACGATTGCATCGGCAATCCCCAGGTGCGGTGTCGCCTCACAGGCTCCGCCGACCAGTACAACGTTGATGTTTACCTTGTTTTTCGCGAAGTACGCTCTGGTAATCACAGGAAATTCGGTAGCAACTTTCATCCCCGCAAGCTGTTGTACTGAAGTAACCGGTGAATCTTCGTGCACGGCAAGCACGAGTTTTGCCTTCCCTGACTGGAGATCCAGGAGATCTTCTACATCAGACTCCCGCTCGACCACCATATCACGACCGGTGATCCCGATATCAGCTGCACCGGTTGCAACGTATTCAGGAATATCAACCGGGCGGGCAAACAGGATCTCCACGTACGGGTCGAGCGTCTTTGTAATCAGCCGTCGCTCCCCAATTTCAGGGAGGTGGAGACCGCTCTTCTCTACAAGATCCATTATAGGTGCTGCGATCCTGCCTTTGTTGGGGATCGCAAGCCGTACAATAGCTGAGAAAGAGGGGGGTTTACTTTTTTTCCGGGCGGTTTTTGCCTGTTTTGCCATGGGTGTTTTCAGAATGTCTTGAGCTCGCCGCGGATTACTCGTTCGGTAATATCGGTTACGTTCTCGAGCCAGTGATCGACAATCCCCTCAATTTCTCCCTGGATCTTCTGCATCGTGACACCCGGCACGGGCAGCACCTGTACACTCGCCACAAGCGGGCGATCAATAGGTTGTCCGATCTGGGAGAGGAGACGAATATACAGCTCTTCAATCCCCTCTACCTGTGCCACACAATTGGTGGCAATCTGGGTCGAAAGCAAGTTATAGATCTTACCGATGTGGTTGATCGGGTTCTTCCCGCTCGTCGCCTCCATGCTCATCGGGCGGTTGGGAGTGATGAGCCCGTTGCAGCGGTTGCCGCGTCCGACTGACCCGTCATCGCCCATCTCAGCTGAGGTGCCGGTAACGGTCAGGTAGATACTCTCATTCTTAATGTCATCACCGGTATTGAGGTGTACAACTACCTTACGTCTGGTGCTCTTCTTTGCCACTTTGCCGATCTGTTCTCTGAGGATCTCCATATATTCAGTGTATTGATGGATATCCGCGCAGTATTTATCAACGATAGCACAGGCAACGGTCAGGATGATGGTGTTCCCATCACGTAATCCCATGATTTTAATATCCTGCCCAATCGCGGGATACTTCGGCCGCAGTTTCTCATCAATAAAATCGCTGACACTCTTTACAATATTTTCAACATCGGAAAACGGGGCATGCCCGACACCAAATGAAGTATCATTTGCTCTCGGGACTCTCCCGTTGTGGGGCTTGAACACATCCCGGAGATCAGTCGAACCTGTTCCCAGCCGGCAGTCCATAATCACATCGCGTTCCATGTTCAGGGTCTTTAAAATGGAACGAAGATAATTCCGTGTCGCTTCAACGGCAATCGCATCAGTAGGGATGGATACGTTATTAAATCGTTTTGTTGCACGACCGTCAATCAGGATAAAAATGGGCCGTATGACCTTTCCACCCCCAAACTTCGGGTCTGATTCGCCGGCTACAATTTCGCCCTGATCGGTATTATGGTGCAGGACAGCACCGAACTCTTCAAGATATTCCTTGCAGAGTGCCCTGCTTATAGCTTCAGCAATTCCATCCGCGATACTGTCAGGATGCCCGATGCACTTGCGCTCGACAACTTCAATCCGCTGTTTTTCCAGAGGAATCTGGGCTAATGCTTCAATCTGGATGTTTCTCTTCATTGATTTCCTCGTAACAATGCGTACTATTAAAAGGGACTGGAATTCATATAACGATTTCTCATCTGCCATAGTTTTTTGTTTTTATATGATTGGGAGTAATGTAGACCATTATCCCTGCTTCACCATCTCTTCGATGCTAAAAGGAAAGGCACAGTTTTTTTTAATCATCAACACCCAAATATCATCATGAGAGTGTTACCACTATCTGTGGACCGTTGTAGTACCGATCAACGTTGAAAAAAGAAACGAGAGGGTTATCGTCTCAGGAATTTGTGAAGAATCGTCATCTCGCTGCCTTTTGGTACCTTTTTTACCGGGGGTTTTGTCGGGACCGGGGTCTCATCATCCTTTTCATCCTCATCGATCTCCTCTTTTTCGAGAGCTCCTTTCTTCTCGCGAACAGGTGCCTCATGATGAGTTGCTTTCTTTTCGTGAGGGGATTCAGGCACCGGGTCCGGAGAAACGGCCCGGTGTGTACCCAGTTTTGTTCCGCACCCGGGACAGAAGTTGGCTGCAGGAGGGATTTTTTTCCCGCAGTTTTGGCAGAACGGGGGAATTTCAGCACCGTCATCCTGTGCTGGCATTCCCTGTGCTTTTTCCTGGATGGTGGGACGCCGGGGGGATACTTCCGTGTCTTCTGGTTCGGGTTCCTTGATGGGGGGCGACACCGGTTCTATCACCGGACGTTTTGCAGTTTGAAGGGATGAAGGTTTGAGCGGCTGCATTGCACTCTTCATTGCGACTTTCATCGCCGATTGTACTTCATATTTGCGCACCGGGGGGGTATCTGCTTTTTTTACCGGGGAAAACTCGTAATCGGATTCCTGTTTTGTAACCGGTTTTTTCAGCGGTTCCGGAACCTCTCTGACTTGTGCACGCAGTTGGGGACGGGGGCGTTCCTCAACTTCAGGTTCCTGCTCCTGCATTTTTTGGAACACGATATGCCGTTTGACCGGCGGTTGCTTTTCATGATCTTTGCCCGGCTTTCTTTTCGGTTGCAGTTCCTGTTTTTGCAGGGGTTTTTCCGGCTGAACAGGTGCAGGTTCCTCCCGGTGTTCCGGGAGTTCTTCAATGGTTTGTGCAGGAGTTTTTTTCGGTTGAGCCTGCTCTTGGAGAAGAGAAATCCATTCATCGATCTCACCAGACCGGTCCATACCATTCTGGATGAAAATGAGTTTCATCGTCTTGATTTCATCATCTGCAGATTTAAGGGAGAGAACAAGAACAGGATCGGAACTTTCCGAATACTCAATGATGCTTCCGGCAATCGTATCACGCGGAATATCTTTTGCGGTAACCTTGACCTTTTTTTCCTGCGTATCGATTAAAAAGATACGCTGGTTGGTCAGATATGCATGGAAAAAAAATTTTTTCACCGCGATATTGAGCGAGCCGATGAGTACCTGTTCACCCGGTTGCAGGTACACAGAAATCCCCCCTTCTTCTTCATCGGTTTCAGGCTCTTCCTGTCGTGGTGTTGTAATTTTCGCCCCTGCCCCTTTTTGCCCTGTACTGCCTTTGGAGCTGTTCGGTCTGCCCGCGCCAGAAGGAGATTTCTCTGGTTCCTTTGCTATTTTTCCGCCACAATAGCCGCAAACAACAATATTATCCCGTATATTCATTCCGCAATGAGGGCATTTCATCGGTGAGCTCCCTTTTCCGATATCCAGAGTAGATACCTATAATGTTCACACAAGATATGAAAAATTCTCTGGTCGGCATCGATCACGCGTTTATATGCAGTTTTCATGTGCATCAGATGGAAATAAATCCTTTTAGTATTTCAGTGATGTGTTGACGCTCTTCTTCCTTTTCACATGGGTGGAGAAAGATTCCCGAAGCGCTTCTGTTATTACAGAGAAGCGCATTCATCCGGCAGCGGGTGCTATCCCCACTTAGCAGACAGTCTTCTGCAGAGATTCTGCCGAATACGTTGTTGATTATGACACGGAATGCGTCCCGGCAGTTGACAGCATGGTAAATTCCCTTATTGACAACAACGATCAGTACCCCTTTTTTATCTGCTTCAGGTGAATCCTCAAGCCGGAAGGTACCGTACTTTTCATCACCATAGGAGTTGAGGAATTCCCGGTAAAAGGGGTCGTGCCGTTCTTTGAGCTGGCCTAAAAAGAGCCCTGATTTCATGGACAGGTAGCGGGAGTATTTGGCATTTAGCTGGGGGAGCAGGTGACTGAATGCGGGATTTTTTAGGAGGTCCTGGAGAGGTTGTTGTGCCCGGGCGAATACATCCTCCCTGACAAAGCCGGAAAAATTCAGTTTTACCGGTTTGAAATAGAGGGTCTTTTCCGGGAACGGTACTATCAGAGATCCATCCTTCAGCTGCATGAGCCCCCCTGAGGGTGATTTCTGGGACGGGCTGACAGGTTTTTCCGTTTGGCGCACGTGCTGGTTTCCGCCAGGTTTGGTACCCCGCGTGAGGGCTGACCACGTCTCTGCAGAAAACGTCTCGTTCAGGTGTTTTCTCCAGAGCGGGTCACGGACGGTAGCAATGGATACTAACCGGAACTGTGTGCCTACAGGAATAAATTTTGCACCGCAGTGGGTACACTCGTTATAAAAATCCGTGCGGGGAATGCCAAACAGCTGTTTTCCGACAACCCGGTTTAAAATCCCGGTGCTGCAAACCGGGCACATACTCATCCAGGATTCCCGGGGGGATTCGTCGTCATTTCCTGATTCGAGGGGCTTGACCGTCGGAGCCATTGGTGAGGCTGCATGCCAGGTCCACGGGGGAAGCAGCCGGATTCCTTTCCGGGGCCGGTGAGAAAACCGGTCCATGATTTCAGTCGTTTCTGCGATGCCTGCACTGCATAACACATCAGCAATAACCGGAACAACGGTTTTTCCCGGGATCTTCAGGCGCTCTTCAATACACCGGTCGAGTCCATCAAGTGGCTTTTCAGCAGCGTCTGGCGGAGTGCGGAGTGCAAGGGTTTTGTTGAATTCGGCATTGAGGCATTCCATGGCAACACCGATTAATTCACCCGTGACCATAACGCCGCTTCTTAAAAAGGGTAGTCGTGAAACACGCCTGCTGACCGTTTCGCAGGCAAGTGCGAACATTTCCGGGGACAGGGGGAAATACTGTGGTGCTGACATTGTGTGTGCTGTTCCTATCGGTTATCACACATGAAGGATAAAGAATCGCTCGTAGGATCAGTTCGTGGATTTCCCTGCAGGTAAGGCAGAATTGTATAGGATAAAGAAACAGACATGAATCGATTCAGTTCACCCCAGAACCATGAAAACAGACATGATCCCCCTTGGGACACAACCATACAGGATGAAAAAGTGATTGCATTTTCATATTAAATCGTTCTCTATACGAAGGATCCCCGCCTCGGGACCTCTCTTTAGGCACGGCGGGCAGGGAGTTTTTTTGAATGGTTAGTCACCGATCCGCCGTGGGGGCGACCCGTCGGGGGCAGCGGCAATCATCGTACCAGATGGATAGAGTGGTAACAATCCCAGCATCATATCTGAATACTACGATTATCATAAGAAATCAAGAGAATGAAAAAACATGCATTGCACTTCAACGAATAGAATAGAGGTAACTGATAAAAAGCGTTGCAAAAACAATAGTGGTAATCGCATTCATCAGGTCATCTGAGCCTTCCCTGGAGTTCACACAAAGTATTCCTGTAACCGAAAAATCCATCAGGTTCCGTGGGGATATACCACAAGCTGGAGATGATATACGTATATGACCGAAACTGTTGCCTACGAAATAACCGGACAGATCGGGGAGATCGAGTTCCGGAAATACCCTCCTATGGTACTTGCTACCGTCCAGAGCCCGGGGAATGACAGCGGATTTAATCTGCTCTTTGCCTACATCACCGGCAACAATCATGCAAAGGGACAGATTCCGATGACTGCTCCGGTTATAACATCAGCTCAGATCCCGATGACTTCCCCGGTTGTTTCCGATGAACAGTCAATGTCGTTTGTGATGCCCGGGGGAAAAGAAAAAGAGGAGATGCCGGATCCTCTGGATCACCGGGTGAAGATCACCTCACTGCCTCCCCGTGAGATCGCTGTCATACGGTTCAAGGGATATGCCGGACGTGAAGACGTTCATGATGTAACGTCACGATTGTTCGATGGTCTGAAAAAATCCGGCATCGCAACCCGGGGTCAGCCTGTGCTGATGCGGTACAATGCACCCTGGACACCCGGGTTCCTGCGGCGAAACGAGGTAGGGATAGAGATAACGAGGTAATCACGGGTCTCGCAAAAAAAAAAGGGAATTTTTTTAATCAGCAGTGATCCTTAAACAGATTCCGCACCATCTGCGGAATCTCCGAAGGGCGGGACGCAACCGGTACACCCATCTTTTTAAGTCGGGCGATCTTCGAGCGGGCATCGCCCTCTCCTCCCTCGACAATAGCACCGGCATGCCCCATGCGTTTGTCAGGTGGCGCCGATATGCCGGCAATGTACGAGACGATCGGAAGATCGGTAGACTTCGCTCCTTCCTCTTCAAGGTTTCCGCCCACTTCTCCGATCAAAACAACAGCTTTTGTCTGCGGTTCGTTCCCGAACCGCTCCAGCACGTCGACAAAGGTCTGGCCGATCACCGGATCGCCGCCGATTCCGACAACCGTGCTCTGCCCGATGCCTGCACGGGTAAGCTCATCCACGACTTCATACGTGAGTGTTCCGCTCCGTGAAATTACACCCACCTTCCCGCGGGAGAAGAGCCCGGCGGGCATGATCCCCATCTTTACTTCGCCAGGCGAGAGGAGCCCGGGGCAGTTAGGACCGATCACACTGCAGCCCTCCATTGTTGCATAGGCAATCGCCTTCATCGAGTCGTGCACCGGGATGTGCTCAGTGATCGCCACAATGGTCTGTATACCGGCATTTGCCTCTTCCATGATCGCGTCAGCTGCGGCAGCAGCGGGTACAAAAATGACGCTTGCTGAAATATCGTGGTCCCGCATGGCTTCTTTAACCGTGTTGTAGACGGGGACCCCGTGGACCTCCTTACCACCTTTTCCGGGTGTCACCCCGGCCACGACACCCCTGCCACCGACCTGTTTTGCATAGGCATTCATCAGCCCGATGTGGAACTCGCCCTGTTTTCCCGTGGCGCCCTGCACAAGAACACCGCTCTTCTTATCCCCATAGATCATCCAGCAACCTCCACGGCCTTCTTGACCACAAGGTCCATCGTATCCAGCATCTCGTAACCTTTTTCCGCGAGCATCGCCCTGCCCTCCGCCTCATTGGTACCGGCAAGCCGGACGATCACTTTCTGGGGGATGTCTGCGGCAATAATACCCTTTGCCACCTCATCGCATTTCGTGATGCCCCCCAGCAGGTTCACGACAATGACTTTTACCGATGGCACACTGCCGACCAGCCGGACCGCGTGCATCACCCGTTCACTTTCGGCACCGCCGCCAACGTCAAGGAAATTGGCTGCTTTGCCACCATAGAACTCGATGAGATCGAGGGTGGACATCGTGAGCCCTGCGCCATTGCCGATTACTCCGATAGCACCATGCAGCTCAACATACGAGAAACCATGCTTCTCCGCCTCGCGTTCGCGCTCGGTAAGGTCGCGGTTGACCGTGAATCCCTGTCGCCCGAGGGCATTGTCATCAACAATGAGTTTCGTATCGGCTGCATACACACCCTGCGGTGTGGTGACAAGCGGGTTGATCTCGGCGAGTAGTGCATCCTTTTCAAGAAACACACGGTAAAGTTTGTTGATGATCGGACCGATTTCCTTTGGCGCAGTTCCAACCAGTTCCCTTATCATGAACGGCGGGATATCCCGCATGAGGGGGTTTGCGATCACCTTGTGGATCGCTTCAGGGTGCTCCTTTGCCGTGATCTCAATGTCCACACCACCAGCCTCAGTAAAAAGAATCAGCGGCCGCTTGCTCGAGCGGTCAACGGTGATAGAAAGATAATATTCGTGCAGGATGTCAAGCCGCTGCTCGGCAAGAATCTCGCGGACAGGGAGCCCTTTGATCTCTTTTCCAAACAGGTCCTGTGCGGTGGCGACAGCATTCTTTTTGTCAGCCATTAAAATACCGCCGGCTTTTCCCCGCCCGCCAACATCCACCTGGGCTTTCAGAACAATGTTCTCGCCAAGTTCATTAAGATGTGCCGGAAGTTCGCGTACGGACCTGATGAGAAATCCTGCCGGGACGGGTATCCCGTACTCCCGGATGAGCTTTTTTGCCTCATATTCACGTAATTTCATGGATGTGAGTTCCCTGCGGCAAGTTCAATACCTTTTTTCATTGCTTTCTGGTTGAGTGTCTCAGTGCCCTTAGGCACAGAGTCGAGGATAGCTTTTTCCAGTGCCGCTTCGCTTACGATATGTGTTGAAGCGACCAGCGCCCCCAGCATCACGATATTTGCCACGATGTCGCGTCCCAGGGTCTGTTTTGCTTCCCGGGTTGCCGGGATCTCGATGCACCTGCACTTCGGGCGGGAGTGGACGAGCGTGGAATCGACCAGCATCACCGCTTTTTCGTCTGCACTTGCACCATACTTCTCAAAACCTTCCTGGGACATGATCACATAAATGTCCGGGGTCGCAACCTTGGGATACAGGATAGGAGCATCATCGATAATTACCGCGCTCATCGAAGCCCCGCCTCTCGCTTCGGGTCCATAGACCTGTGTCTGGACGGCAAACTTGTTGTCGTACATCACGGCAGCCCTCCCAAGGATCACGGCTGAAAGGATGATTCCCTGCCCGCCAAATCCCGAGAACCGTACCTCATGTCTCATGGCTTTACCCCCAGTGCAGGACGGTTCCTGCGGGCGAGTTCCCCTACAATAAACATATCTGCGGGAATATGCTCGCCCTGCTCTCTCATCCGGTCGCGTTTCGCTTTCAGCATCGAATGCGTGCGAAGATAATCTACCTGGTCGGCCACCTGTTTGAACTTGTTCCTCCGTCCAAATGCTGTCGGGCACTGGACCAGTGCCTCGATGAATGAAAAACCCGGTGTCTGTAACCCGGCTAAGACAGCTTTTTCAAGCTCTTTTACATGATACGAAGTCCAGCGCGAAACATAGTTGGCTCCTGCTGCAATAGCAAGCTCACAGAGATCAAATGGCGTTTCCACACAGCCATAGGGTGTGGTGGATGAGAGACATCCTATCGGCGTTGTCGGGCTGCCCTGCCCACCAGTCATCCCGTAAATCTGGTTGTTCATGCAGACCACGGTCAAGTCAATGTTCCGCCGGCATCCATGAATGAAATGGTTGCCCCCGATCGCCGCAAGGTCACCATCACCCGTGAAAACCACAACATTGAGGTCAGGATTTGCGAGTTTTACCCCGGTTGCAAAGGCAATTGCACGCCCATGGGTGGTATGGAGCGAGTCTGCAGCGATATAGCCGGGTGCCCGTGAAGAACACCCGATCCCGGAGACAAAGACCGTTTCCTCCTTCTTCCACGCCATCTGGTCAATTGCAGCTAGCGTACAATTAATAATTGTACCGTTACCGCAACCGGCACAGTAGATATGCGGGAGGCGATCCTGGCGGTACCAGTCCTCAAAACTCATCGATAATCCTCCAGTGCTGCTAACAGTTCTGCAGGAGTATGCAGATCGCCGCCCAATTTTGGCAGACTGATGACCGGTACCTCCACATGGCGTTCAATCTCGCGGGCTATCTGGCCAAGGTTCAGTTCAGGTACAAGGAATCGCCGGGCATTTTTGAATTCTTTCAGTGCGAACTCAGGGAATGGCCAGACCGTCCTGAACCTCAAAAATCCTATGGTCTTGTCCGGATGATCGTGCATGAGCTGTTGCACGGTGCGCACAGGAGCCCCGTAAGCGATGAAGACCTGCTCAGCATCAGGATTGAGGATCTCATAATCCGCGATCTTGTGACGGGCTGATTCAATCTTGTTCACCAGCCGCGTAACAAGTGCTTCATGCAGCTTCGGATTTGTTGCACATGGGTATCCGCGTTCATCATGCGTCAGCCCGGTCACATGAACACGGTAACCTTTGCCAAACTGCGGAAATCCCGGGATGAGGTCGTTATCTGCTTTGAACGGCAACGTTCCCCTGACCAGTTCCTTCCGCGGTATAAAAGGGACCGAATCCGGAATGACGATCTTTTCCCGCATGTGTCCGACAATCTCATCAGCCATAAGAAATACCGGGACCCGGTACTTGTCTGCGAGATTGAATGCCTTAGCGGTAAGCTCGTACATTTCCTGGACGCTTGCAGGGCATAACGCAATTATTGAGTAGTCCCCGTGGGAACCAAACCGGCACTGCATCATATCACCCTGAGCCCCCATGGTTGGCTGGCCGGTGGAAGGTCCACCCCGCTGCACGTTCACGATCACACAGGGGGTTTCAGTCATCACCGCATACCCGATGTTCTCCATCATCAGGGAAAACCCGGGTCCGCTGGTCGCTGTCATTGCCCGGGCACCGGTCCATGATGCACCGATCACCGAAGCAATCCCGGCGATCTCATCTTCCATCTGGATAAAAACACCGTTCTTTTTCGGGAGTTTTACTGCCATATGTTCTGCAACTTCCGTCGAGGGAGTGATTGGGTATCCCCCGAAAAACCTGCAGCCTGCAGCCAGCGCCCCCTCAGCACAGGCAGTGTTACCCTGCCAGAACTCAATTCGTGTCAATATTCAATCGCCACCTTTTGGGGTTCGTACGGTTGTTCCTCCACCCAGTGGATTGCCTGATCCGGACAGGTAAGCTGGCAGACACCGCAGAGTGTACGTCCATAGAGGTGCATAAGCCGGCAGTTTGCGCACCGTTCAGGACGATCGAGTTCAGGGATTATTATGCCCCGGCGGTCGGCTTTTTTTCCTTCCTTAAAAATTTTATACGGGCAGACCTTCGTACAGAGGTTACAGCCCTTGCACCGGGTCTCGTCAATGGCGAGTTTCATGAGCGTCCTATCGTATACTATAGCAGCGAGGGTGAAAAAAACCTATTCTTTATGTCCTTTCCCTACCAGGTCATAACTTTTTTCTGTGTTCTGTTCATATTCCTGTTTGGCACGTTGTATTACCTTCTCAAAGAGATCGTTGCCCTGTGCATCGATACCCACCACAAGCGGAAGGTGGTCAAGTTCGATCACCCAGATCGCTTCTGCCATGCCAAGATCCTTGAAAAAAACCCCTTTCAGTGTCATATGCGATGATGCGAGGGCAGCACAACCTCCGGTGAACGCAAGATAAATGCCCCGGTTTTTGAGCTGTTCCCGCACCCGTACTCCCATACCCCCTTTGCCAATGAGAGCCCGGACCCCACGATCCAGTAAGAACCCGGAGAGTTCGTTCATCCGCGCAGAGGTAGTGGGACCGCCAGCAATGATCCGGTTGTCCTGAACCACCGGGCCACAGTGATAGATCGCCGCACCCTGTGGATCAAACGGGATACCCTCTTCCTGCATCCGCAGGTGCGCCTCGTCCCGTGCGGTATAGACAATACCGGAAAGCTCGACATGGTCGCCGGCACGGAGGGAGAGCACTTCCTCTCCCAAAGGGGTATGTAACTGAACAACCTTACCGGTCACCGCTTCACTTCCACGGTTGCATGCCTGTGTGCCCAGCACTGCACATTCACGGCAACGGGCAGGGATGCCGTATGGCATGCAGCAGTTTTCACTTTCACCGCAAGAGCGGTCGTATCGCCACCCAGTCCCATGGGACCGATCCCGAGCCGGTTTACTGCATTGCAGATCTGCTGTTCGTAGTCATCCATCTGGTCGATGGGGAGCAGGAGCGCTTCTTTTGCAAGGGCAGCCGCGCCATCGAATGTACTGCCGATCCCGACTCCGAGCACTACCGGCGGGCAGGGCCTTCCTTCAGCTTTTAGCATAGTCTCAACAATGAACCCTTCGATCCCGTACTGGTGTGTGGGGAGGAGCATTGCAATCCTTGAGGTATTCTCCGCTCCTGCCCCTTTCGGGAGTACCGTAACGGTAAACATCTCTCCGGGTTTTATATGGATCGCCGGCATCCCGGGACCGGTATTGTCCCCGGTGTTGTGTCGTGTGAGGGGGTCTACAACATTAGGGCGTAACGGGACTTCCCGTGTTGCACGGCGGACACCTTCTGCAACTCCTTCATACAGACCCCGGGTCAGGGATACGTCGGGAGGAATAGTCAGGTACACGACCGGTACACCAGTGTCTTGGCAGAGCGGGACACCCAGCCGTTCTGCCTCTTCGATATTTTTCAGGATATTGGTAAACTCGCCACGTGCTACCGGGTTTGTCTCGGCAGCGGCTGCCCGCTTGATGACACGCAGCACATCCGGCGGGAGGCGGATGACGGCTTCTCGGTAGGCCCGGAAGGTGGCGTCGGCGAGGGCTTCGTGAATACGGGTCTGGTCCGGAGACTTCATTCAATTATACTGATGATCGGAGAGTGATAAATACTGTGGGGGGCGGGGGGAAGTGTTGGGCCTGTGTTGGGTTAAAATTTTCAATGAGGGGATCCTTCCATTCCGATATAGGTAAATATTGATAAATTTTCATAGTGATTAATGAAAACTTCTCCACATTTTACAAATCTTATTAGTCAAATAAGGAGAAGTGAAGTAATTTTCTGGGTAGGATCAGGTTTTTCTAAAACTTCGGGTTTCGTGCTTGGAAGCGAGCTTGTTGATATAATCAAAAAAAATGTTAATGATTCCGATATCTCCTATTTTACAAATAAAGGCAGTTTAGATGAAGTGACCGAGGAATTTGTTCAGCTGTACGGCCGTGAAAATTTAGAGAGGATTCTAAAAGAAGAGTTCGGAAAGAAACCTGAAAATCTTAAATATCAACTACAAGTTGAAAAGATTCCTCAGGTTGCAAAGATAATCACGACAAATTATGATTCTTGTTTTGAACAAGCATATGGCGACAAATTATGCAAAATTGTATCGGACACAGATATTGTGAGATGTTCGAAAATTGAAAAAGTAAATTTATTCAAAGTTCACGGGGATGTGGAAAATCCTCAACAGATTATAATTACCAAATCGGACTATGCAAAATTTTACAATAAAGGACACGAGAGCTTACTCTGGAATGAAATCCGTTCTTTAATAACAAAATCATCAGTACTTTTTATTGGCTATTCTTTTGAAGATACGAATGTCAAATTAATCTTTGACGACATACTAGAAAAATTAGGATGCGACCATCGCGATTTCTTTTTAATTTCTCAGTCAATACCTCACCACAAACAGAATTTCCTCAATGAAAAATATTCAATAAAGTACATCGATATGAGCGTCGAAAAAGCGATCCCAAAAATCCTAAGGATCGTTGAGAAATTTCTCATCGAGGATATTCAAAGAGGACGAATAAAACCTCCTTTTTTAAATGACGCGCTAGCTCGAAGAAAGATTGATGCCAATTTCTCCTATAATCCGGACGGTTCTTTGAGTATCAAATCGATTAAAGGAGAATTGCCGATCAAGTGTGGCATAAAATATTCGGTACCTAAAGAAAATTTCGATGAAATTATTGATCTTCAAAATCTCCTTGAAGGAAAAAAATTTGGAGAAATTGCCCTATCATCTTCAAAAGGAAAACTAAACATATCAGCAAAAATGGGTCCAAGTATCCTATTTAATACAAAACATGCAAAAAAGGTTGATTTTAAAATAAAAAGCAATCCTAGAAAATTAATAAAAGCCGATTTAGGGGTAGAGGATACAGATCTAAGTCTAGAATGTTTATCCGGTGAACATTATTTTTCAGAACATGCATTCCGAATTGATCTTCACTATACCGGTTTTGACATTTTTTTAACAGGTAATCCCACTGGCTTTCAATCCTTATCCTATGGGACAAATGTCAAAAATGCTCTTCAAGGCTACAAAATATTTAACATTTTAAATGAGTGGGTTAAAGGGAAGAATTTACAAATTTTTTTTGAATTGGCGGAAAAACCTCTTAATATTTCAATAAATGACGTTGATTTAGGTTCAGAGAATATTGACTTAATAAAATGGAATTTCAATCTTTTTTCAAGTCTATTCAAAATACAACAAAAATTAGGGGTAATTTTCAATGAATTAATCCCAATTTCTCCAAAAGAGTATGAGGACATACTTTTTATCCGGAAATTACTCGATGGAGAAAAAGTAAAAGTCGATCCAGTAAAATGCACAATTAAACCAATTGATTATGAAATTTTCTTGAAAACATTAGACGATACTTCCGAAGTAATTACAATTAATATGCCAAAACAAGTGTATAGCATTTTGAACAAAGAAGTGTCACTAGAAAATTGTTCTATTGAAATTCATGACATGGTTTACCTAAACAAAGATGAAATAAAATTACAGATTCAAGAGAAGACGGAATTTTTTGATTTAGAAATGGGAAGTAAAACTAACAAAATTTTCATAATTCATAATTTGAAAAAATAGCCCCGGAATTTTCGAAAAAATCTAATACATTTTTCAATCATACTTAACCGGATTCCCAGCCATTGGCAGACCAATGTATACGACCGGATTATCAGTGCCCTCGGTTCCGGCAAGTGACGATGGCCTCGGTACCGATCCGGCCCCGGGTCCGCCCAATCAGTACCAGCCCGGCCCCGCCCCTCTGCATGCGTCCCGACCCGTCCGGTACCGGTGCTGCTCAGTGCCCTCGGTTCCGGAGATAAGACGACGGGTCCTCCGGTACTAAACCGGTTCCGGGTCCGCTCATTCAAAAGAAAGTCCGGGTCTCCCCTGCACGCCGGCCCGCATAGAGGAAGAGACGCTCTAGTAGAGTACCGGGGATAAAAAAATTAAAGAAAATTCAATTCACAAGTCATTTTAATATTCCCGATAATAATAAATTTACTTATTCTGTAACCGGTGGTATTCGTTTGAGAGTGTGCCTGACAATAATTCTCGGATTTGTGGTTCTTCTTTTTCTTGTGTCACCGGTTCATGGTAACCCTGATGTATTGGGAACTGCCTGGAACTTCACGATCCATGGATCACAATATTCACCCTCTCTGGTAAACGGCAATGCGGTTGACTCCTTGACTGCCGGGAACATAGCGGTACCTGAATCACTCATTTCATCGTATCCTGTGATAGGCGGACACGGATATTTTTCTACCATCGATGCAGGAGGTGTCGGCTCGTTCTCATCGGTTGCCGTGGACAGCAACGGGTATACACGAATCAGCTATGCGGACACAACCAACGGTCACCTGAAATACGCGTGGCAGAACGGCAGCTCGTGGGAAAATTATACCCGGTGGTATAACACTACGATCGATTCGTCCGGGAATGTCGGGAATGGCACATCGCTGAAATTAGATGACGCCGGATACTCGCATATAAGCTATCTCGATTCAGCAAACCATGCCCTCAAATATGCATGGCAGAATGCGAGCGGCTGGAATATCGCCACGGTGGATTCCGGGGGAATCGGGGGATTCCGTACTTCCCTCGCACTCGATAGTTCCGGATTTGCCCACATCAGTTATTACGACGAATCGAACGGGAACCTTCGCTATTGCTGGCAGAACGAGAGCGGGTGGTGGAATGTCACGGTTGACGAGACGGGGGATGCTTCGGGATATGCATCCCTTGCTCTGGATGACAGCGGAAATGCCCGGATCAGCTATTATGACTCCCTGAACGGAGATCTCAGGTTCGCGTCGGAGAATAGTGGCACGTGGACCAGCAGCGTCATCGATTCCGGAGGGGATGTCGGCAATTGTTCTTCCCTTGCACTGGACAACTCGGGATTTTCCCACGTGAGTTATTCTGATACCACGAACGGCCATCTCAAATATGCCTGGCAGAACAGCAGCGGATGGTACAATGCCACATTTTTTGGCGCCAACGGGACCGGCGCGTATTCGTCCCTGGCTTTGGATATCGACGGAAATCCCCATATCAGTTTCACCGGGACGCCCCGGGAACCTTTGTGGTATGCCTGGCAGGACGAACGCGGCTGGAATATCGTGCCGGAAATAATTCCGTGGATCATTTATCGTGATGCACCCATCTCCACCCTATCGCTTGCAATGGATTCCGAAGGCTGGTACCATATGAGCTGTGCCATCGGAACAGTTCCGGTCCTTTTTTATGAGTATATGCATGTCGGGCCTATCCCGTTTCCAGATTTCACGACGAATGTAACTGCAGGGACCACAAATGTTCCGGTGCAATTCAATGATACGTCAATCGGAAAACCAATACAATGGTACTGGGATTTTGGTGACGGCAACCATTCGTCAGAACAGAACCCGGTTCACACGTACTCCTCCTCCGGGCATTTCCTGATACGTTTCTCGGCGAACAATATCGACGGGTCCGGGACCATACACAGAAATTTTGATGTATTTTCCATCCCCGTTGCTGACTTTACTGCCAATATCACCTCAGGCAGGGCACCGCTCACGGTCCGGTTTTCCGATATATCATCAAACGGTCCAACGGGATGGAACTGGACTTTTGGCGATGAGAATTCCCCGGAGCCATGGACCCTGATAAACCCGGGTGCCGGATGGTCGGAAAGATTTGCTTCGGCTAGCGTTGTCCTGCCGGATGGTCACATCGTAATGGCCGGGGGCCAGGATAATCACAGTAATTACCTGAATGACACATGGCTTTCTGTGGATAACGGAATAACCTGGACGGTGCGCAATTCGCATGCCGGGTGGTCGGGAAGATCTGGTCACAGTATTGTCGCCATGCCTGATGGCAGCATCATCCTGATGGGAGGCTATGACAATTATTCGTGCAGGAATGATACATGGATCTCGGTCGATGAAGGTGCAACGTGGACGATCCGTAATTCCAGTTCAGGATGGTCGGGCAGGGCCGAACAGAGCAGCGTTGCATTGCCGGAGGGCACTATTATTCTTACCGGGGGGTATGACGGTTATTTCAGAAATGATACATGGCGGTCCTCAGACCGGGGAGCGACGTGGATTCAGGTGAACCAAAGCGCGGGGTGGACCACCCGGTCAGGTCACACTAGTATAGGGCTAGCAGATGGTTCTGTTGTTCTGATGGGGGGTTATGATTTCGACAATCGTCTCAAAATGAATGATGTCTGGCGATCTGTCGATGATGGTGCAACGTGGATGCGGGTCAATTCAAATGCCGGATGGTCGCCGAGATTCCGTCACAGCAGTGTAGTCATGCCCGATGACAGCATTATTCTGACAGGAGGCAAAGGTGAAAGCATCCTGAATGATACCTGGAAGTCTTCGGATGATGGAGCTACCTGGACTCAGGTAAGCGCGAGCGGACCATGGCCTGCGCGGTATTTCCACAACTCCGTTGCGATGACTGACGGAAGCGTGATATTGTTTGGTGGTGCTCTGGTGGCAGATGGCGGGGGGATCTATAATGCCATAAATGACACGTGGCGTGCCGTCCCAACAGGATCATCTCAGCAGGACCCCGTCCACACTTACAGGGTCCCGGGGATTTACACCGTTGCTCTGCATGTAGATAACGGTGGCGGAGCTGCAAATGAACAAAAGATCGGATATATCAGCGTCAAAAAAACTCCGGTATTAATACCCCCTGAGGGAAATCCTGATTCCGGTGGAAGTAATGACCCTCCAAATACTGGTTTAGCAACCGGGCAGATGGTCGCGACCCGGCCCGGAGCCGGGCCCGGTCAGTCCATGATCTTTACATTCAGCCAGTCTGGAGGGCAGGTAATAATCACCCGGGTCGAAGTTATCCCGAACCGGGAGATCGGCTCTCTCGAACTTATCGCACAGCCGGTCCCTCCCGGGCAATTAATGAAAGTGCCTGGATTAATCGTTGCAGGATATGAACAGATCAGTCCTGTAGGTCTGAACCCGAACGCAATCGATCACGGAACAATCACCTTTGGTCTTGCGGGGACGTGGCTCACCAGTCATCAGGTGACACCTGCAGATATCATTCTCCTGCGATATCACAATAACGAGTGGCGTACTCTCCCAACCCGGTTTGATCACCAAGCTGGCGATACCTTCTATTTTGTAAGCGATACTCCGGGCTTCTCGTACTTTGCTGTTGCAGCAAAACCTGTGGGATCGACTACGGGAAATATATCTGTCGCCTTGAATTCAGGAGAAGTCCCGGTCTTGCCTCCCGCAACAACAATCGATCCCCGGGTCACGCTCCCGATTCCTGAACAAAAGATACCGGTAACAACCCGGACCAGTGCCGTTGCATCATCACCGCTCCCATCAGGAAATCCCGGTATCCCTACTCAGCTAATTGTATTCGGATTTCTCGGGTGCATTGGAATTATCGCAATATTGGTTGTGGCCAGGAGATGGTGGATCCGGCGGCAAAACCCTGCACTCTTCAGGGAATATTGAATTCTCCTCATTGCGGTAGGTTAATTTTCAATCCTTCCAACCTCCTTTTTTCACCGGCGCCCCTCAGTGCGCCCGGTTCCGGAGAATTACGACGGGTCCGGTACTGGATCCGGTTCCGGGTCCGTCCATCAGTACCAGCCCGGCCCCGCACCACCGCATGTAACCGACCCGTCCGGTACCGGCGCTGCTCAGTGCCCTTGGTTCCGGCAATAGACGACGGGTCCGGTACCGATCCGGTTCCGGGTCCGCCCCACACGTATGCTCAGGAATCCCTACCGTTGCGGCAGGGATCCCATCAGGGCATAGAAATATTCGGGCTGTCGGGTGGTGAAAAGCCCGTGCCAGGCTTCGAGCGTTGCTGGTGCCATGACATCCAGACTCCGGAATACATGGTACGCGAACTCTATCGGAGCAAGTCCGCTTGCGGTGATGAGATTGCCACCAGTCACTGCCGGTTCGTTCACATAATGATCCTCGCCCCGATAGTTCGGGCAGAACATTTTCAGGGCTGCAGGATCGTTGCTGGTATGCGGGCGTTTGTCCAGCAGGCCGGCGTTCGCGAGGCCAAGCGTCCCACCGCAGATAGCGGCGACAAGCATTCCTTCATCAAGCAACCGGCCTGCCATCTTGAGGGCGGATGCCTGTGCCGGATCGAGCCAGGTATCTGCTCCCGGCAGCACGAGCACGTCGCCGGGGACGGGGTGGATATCCCTTATGAGGACTTCCGGCGTCAAATGCAGCCCGCCCATCGTAGTGACGGGGTCTAAGGTACTGCCACAAAGTACAACGGAATACCTGAGTGACGGGTCTTTCAGGAACCTTCCGGAACGGAGCTCGGCCATAACATGGCCCGGCTCCCAGTCGGATAAGGTATCGAGGATATAGAGATAGATTGTGCGCATGATTCACCGTTATAGATAATAGGGCGGGATTAAGATATCCCTGCTCTTTTTGTTCCATTCTCCATACGCTTCTCCGTGCCTTTTGTTCCGGCAATTGGCGACGCTCTCGGTATCAATCCGGTTCCGGGTCCTTCAATCGAAGAGAGGACGGGTCCGCACCACTACATCCGGCGGGAGGTGGATGACGGCCTCGCGGTACGCCCGGAAGGTAGCGTCGGCAAGCGACGCGTGGATCACGATATCATCCGGTATCTTCATTGATATACACTGAGAAGAGCAGGATAATAAGGAGATCGGGCGGTGGTATCATACCGTGAAGGGGAGGATGTTTCCCGCATGCTGTTTTAACGATAAACCGGTAATACCTGATGGCATCTCATGCTCAAAAAAACCCGATCCAAAAAAACCCGTGACACCCCTAAAACAGTCCTTCTTTTTCCTTTGACCGTGCTACCTATCCAGCCCCCTTCAGTTTTGCCTCCCAATAGCATACATTAGCGTTTTATAGTTCGAAGAATATTGCCCCGTTTGCCATGAATGGCACGTAAATGGCGTATTTAAAAAAAGTGTGTAAAAGTGTACGGTTTTTTGCAGGTATAGGGTAAAAAATACTCCCGCGAGGGGGTAACAGAGCCCGAAACGGGCTCTGATTGACCCTGCCGGGATACTCTCCTGAGGGGGGTGCAAAAAAGGGGGTTACTTCCCGTTCTCCGACGGAGATATAGGGTCATTTGTACCGTCGGCAGGAGAACCGGACATGTCCCCCGTCCACACGGGAAGGGATTCACAGGGAATATACATGCCATCGGCCCGGATCTCCATAACGGAATCGTGCCGGACAAGGAAGAACTGCCATGTCCCGTTAGGAGACCGGACCCAGAATTCCCGGGCGGTTACGCTTGTCAAGGCCACGCGATGAAGGCTCGCGATCTCGCGCTGGTAGCGGTGCAGGATCTCCAGCGCATACGTGAACGATGTCTGCGAACGTTTCACTTTCACAAACACGATCCGGTACGACTCGAAGATGATGAAATCGAATGCACGGCCCCGTTTGCCGGTTACCTGCTCCACGCTCCCGCGTCGGCCGGCAATCTCCACAGCTTCATCAATTGCATTGCATGGCCTGCGTCCACGGGTCATGCAAGCCTCCCGCCATCTTCCGCAATGGGCGGTACCATCGCCAGGGTAAAGGTTCCGTACCTGTCGCGGCGCTGCGCTGATGCGGTCACTTTGCGACCTCCCCCTGCTGCACAGGCTTCCCGGATGGAGACTGGTGATCCCGCTCATATTCGATATCATCTACCCGGTATTCAAGCTCGTTCAACCGGGTCAGAATCTGCCCGCCCATCCCCTCCTGCCACTCCCGCAGGGAGCTCGACAGTTCCCGGATTTCCGCTTCCAGATTCCTGTACAATATTTCGGGATGTGGTGTCTTACTGCACTGTTCTGTCCGGTGCCGGACTGCACCCTTCCACTTTCGTACCGGGACAGGATCTGCGCAATGGAGTTCCGTCTTCCGCTCCACGAGATGGGGAGCAGGCTCCTCATTCTCCTCCTTTTTCTCTTCGTCTTCCTCTGCCTCTTCTTCTTTCACATGCCGCTTTGCCCACTCCAGTTCGCTGTTCTCCTCCTGTCCGGCATTTTCCGCACCGGACACTATCTGGTCGCGTTGCGATACCTCGCGGGAAGGTCCGGCAACGCCCTCACTTTCCCGCTCTGAAATCCCGGGGGATTTCCCTTCTGTTTCCTGTGTACTATCAATCATGGTCAGTCATTCCTGATCATCTCGGTATTTTTTGTTCCTCTGCAATCCCCGCGAACGAGTGCCCCCGCTCCTCAACAATTATCCCTTCATCGGTACCTGACCGGAGCCCGGGAGAGCCGGAATTATTTCAGGGTTTTTCCTGCGGGCGGCAGGTCCCATCTCCGAACAATCAACCAAGAGCATATCAGGCCCGGTTTCTACCGTAATATACTATCCGCAGCCGGAAGTAAGTTCATCAAAAAGTTCCGCTGCAGGATTCTCTTTTCTGGTTATCCACTCCCATACTGTTGCACAGGAACACTGTGTACATCGAGCATTGCACTGATCAGCACCATCCGGGGCACAAGGAACCGGGCGAGCCGCTCCGCGTGCCTGCGGGGGTGCCCCAGCCGCCGTATCTTCACCGTGAGTCAGGTGCCGAAATCGTATGGCATTGTGATTATCCATTGAAAGAGAAATGAGGGTAAATAGTTCTTGGTCGCTACGGGTATTTTGGGGGTTATTTATGAAATCCGGCTGCTCTGGGGCGGGCGATTGGCATGCAAATATAAATCAAGAAGGGTGGCGCGGCACCAGCGTTTTGAAAAACAGGTTTATTGGGCGATTTAGATTGGGAATGGGAGGTCATGCGGCAGGAAAGAGATAGACACTTTTTATCGGACCATCACCAATAATCTTTCATTGCACTAATTCCTTAAGGCTCGCCACATCACCGCAGGGATAGGGTCCGTAATTATCTCTCATCACCTGATGGCCAGAAGGCGATCTGTGAGTTTGTTACCACCCCAGAAGGCAGAGATGTAATGAAACAGGTTCTGCCAGGCATCCTCGGGTGTATGTCCCTGCCACGGGATCTCCAGTCGGAAGTCACCCGGAAACTCAAAGAAATTCCCTAGAAAATAACCCGATTTACCGGAATACCCGTCTTTTTTACCGTGCCCGTATCTTCCCTGAGCACAGGCTCGTGAGCAAACGGGAGCTGGTGCAGAACGGGAAAAATCCGGATTTTGATTAAAAAAAAGAAAACAGGAAAAAATTACTTCCTGTCCTTGCCGCCCTTGGCATGAGCTGCATGAGCCGGGCCCTTCTTCTCTTCGGCCTTGGCGGGTTCTGCACCCTTTGCCGGTGCAACCGCCGGACCCTTGCCTGCTCCCTTGCCGCCCTTTGCCGGTGCCTCGGCTCCCTTGGCGGGTTCTGCTGCAGCCTCCTCGACCTTGGGGGCTTCAACTACTCTCTCACCGACAAGCTTGGGTGCAGCAACGATCCTGCCACTGACCTTGATCTCACTCACTTTCAGGTGGGAGGGTGTCGGGAGTTTGTGGCCACCGTGATTGAGGGCATCTTTTATCTTTTCCAGGTATTGCGGGGTGGAATAGACCGTCAGGATCTTCTGGTTTGCATCCACGCGTGCTGCGGTACCGACAGCTTTTCCGAATGCAAGACGCATGCCTTCAGAGACACGGTCGGCGCCGGCACCGGTTGCCTGCTTGTTCTCGCGCAGGACATGGTGCGGGAAGATACGGACCTTGAAATGGAAGTTTGACCTGCCGACATTTTTCATTAACCTGCGGTTGACCGTAATACGGGCAGCCTCAAGTGCGCTGTGCCGGATCTGGCATGCCTCTTCAACAACTAGGTCTACTTCTGTCGGGAATTCCTGAGAGAGGTTTCCCATCTCAAACTGTACAATCTTGCTCCCCGGAACACCGCCCATATATTCGCGTCGCGTATAGGCTTTCTTTGAAATGTTCCTGTACATCTTTGCCGGTTTTCTAACCATCGCGTCCTACTCCTGTGAAATATCGTTAAAAGCGGGCAATAATATGCAGATATAATCAGATATTCGTGCCGGTACGCTTCACAAACTGCTTTTATAAAATGGAGATGGGGCGTATTAAACCTTACTGGATTGAACAGTGCTGGCCGATAAGATCAAGTACCTGGCGCCGGACCTGTGCGAACTCCACGCTGGTACGATCGCGTGGACGTTTAAGCTCAACAGGAAAAATCTGGCAGATCCGGCCTGGCCGTGGTGTAAGCACCACAACCCGGTCAGCCATAAACACCGCTTCATCTACGCTGTGAGTGATGAACACAATCGTCTTTTTGGTCTTTTCCCAGATCTCGAGAAGTTCCTTCTGGAGCATGTTCCGGGTCTGGGCATCAAGAGCCCCGAACGGTTCATCCATGAGGAGGAGCACCGGTTCAAGTGCAAGCGCCCTCGCAACAGCTATCCTCTGCCGCATACCCCCCGAAAGCTCCGAGGGGTAACTGTTTTTGAACTGTTCAAGGCCGACAAGAACAAGATACTGTTCAGCTATGCGGTACCGTTCCTCCTTCCCGCTTCCGCTCATCTCCAGACCAAACGCGATATTGTCAATAACCGTGCGCCACGGGAACAGGGAGTATTCCTGGAAGACGAAACCGATTTTCGGACTGGGACCGTGCATATCTTCTCCATCAAGGATGATCTGCCCTTCCCTTTCCTGATCAAGTCCTGCAATAAGACGCAGCAGGGTGGTCTTCCCGCATCCGGAAGATCCCAGCACACACACAAACTCCTTGTCCGCGACGTCAAGGCTGAGGTGATCGAGCACAACCAGCTTCGATCCATCCTCACGGGTAAAGGACCGGCTGAGGTCCCGTATTTTCAGACTCCCCATATCACACCACTTCCCCGGTCCTCCATTTGAGGAAATGCTTATCGATAAAGTACCGGAAGATCATGTCAAAGGAAAGGCCCAGGAGCCCGAGGATAATCATGTAAACTACCACGCTGTCCATCTGATGGATGTTGTAGTACCACCAGAGCTTCTGGCCAACGCCATAGTTCGAAACGCCGAAGAGCTCAGCAGCGACAAGACACATCCAGCCGATACCGGTCCCAATCCGGATTCCTGTTGCTACGGACGGAAGTGCAGCCGGGAACGCAATATAGCGGATAAGGTCCCGGCTTCTGATGCATCCCAGCATCTTTCCTGCCTCGACAAAAACCCGGGGCACACCGCGGAACCCGCTATAGGTGTTAATGATGATGGGAAAGACGGCACCAATGAAGATGACAAAACCGGCCGACCATGCTGTTAAACCAAACCAGATGATCGCAAACGGGATCCATGCAAGCGGCGGGATTGGACGGAGCAGCTCAATGAGAGGGTCGATGAATGCATCGAACCGCCGGTTCCAGCCCATTGCAATCCCAAGGGGAATGCCGACAATGAGTGCCAACACGAGGCCGATTGCGAAATGGACAAGACTTGCCTGCAGGTCAAGCCACAGTGTTCCATGCTGGACCAGGCTGACAAATGCAGCGGCGACGTCAGTGGGTGCGGGCAGGATGAAAGGGTAGCGGATGATGTAAGCGGCGATGATCTGCCAGATGATCAGTGCAAGGATGATTGCAAGGGCACCGAGCCACCAGCTTTTTCCGTCCTTCATTATCTGTGTTCCTCTATGTACTCTGTCCGCATTATCGCTCCCGGGAAACCACCCAATGCTTTGTGTAGTTAAGAACTTCAAAGAAAAAAAGGGTTGGTAGTGGATTTTTTTACAGTGTTTTAACTCTTCTGGTAGAAGCTCAGGTCAAATAGGTCATCCTTAGTCAAAGGTTTTTTGATGATTCCGGAGTCGTATTGGATTTTGGCATAGTCAAGGACAGGACTGATAATGATATTCGGATCTGATGCCCAGCTGCCATCCCATTCGTTCAGTGAGGCCTTGACATCAACCAGTTTCGTACCGGTCTTGTTTGCAAAGATTGCTGCTGCTTCGTCAAGATTCTGTTCGTTGTATAAAACGGCCTTGTCATTTGTTTTGACGATCTGCCTTACGATGTCAGGGCGTTCCCGGATGAGCTTGCCGCTGACAACAAGAACACAGCAGGTATGATTGGGGTACATCTCACCGGATTGAACAACAATCTTACCCTTGCCTTGGTTAACTATAACACTGGGTGAGGGGGTCGGCAGGAAGACGGCGTCAACCTTGCCGGCAGTTATTGCGGTGACCGCATCACCGCCAGTCATTCCTTTTATGGTGACATCTTTATCCGGGGTAAGATTATTCTGCTTAAGCCAGTTGCGTAGGATGGTATCCTGGATAGTCCCGGCCTGGAAGGTCGCGATCGTCAGGCCCTTAAGGCTCTGCGGGCCCTTGTAATCAAGATCGTTCCTGACCACGAGATCGGAACCCTGCGTGTTTACCCCGGCAACAATCTTGGCATCGAGTCCGGTGCTTACTGCGCTGAGAACCGGTGCTGCCCCTACATACGCAACATCGATATCTCCCGCCAGCATTGCCTGCATTTCAGGGGCACCGGTCGGGAAGACCTTATCCGTGACAGTCACGACACCAAGAGGTGCAAGGTCCTGCTGCCACCAGCCTTTCTCCATGGCAGTAATTTCTGCCATCTGGTGGGTGCTTGGCTGATAGCCGATGCGAATCTCTTTGACCGGAGTCACATTTGACGTGGGCTTTGTACCTGATGGCTGGGTGCAGCCGGCGGCGAGCATTAAGAGAACAATCGTAATAAGCGCGATTGCCGTAATTCTCATCTGTTTCATACGGGAGAGTTGTTCTGGCAACACATAAATTGCACGATCTGGACAATTATTCTCTCTTTTTGTAATAAATAGTTCCTCAAAATTTTACTTTAAGGTTAATTAATTATCTTAAATGTCCACAAAGAGATATTGTAGCAGAAAAATCAGGGACAATAGAGGAAATATTTTTCTTGGATTAACCTTATTGTATCTATTATATGATACAAGTGGACCCAATTGACCGGCTCACGCGCGCCGCACTTGCCTCAGATGAGGAATTTATAGGAACACTGAACGACCTCCTCCGCCACGACCTCCGTATAAGCGTCAGGGAGTTATCGGAAAAAAGCGGGATTGCGCAGAGTTCCTTATACAAGATCATGCATGGTAAACGCTCACCCAACCTCTCCACGCTGCGCGCAATATTCCGCGCCCTGCGCCAGCTCTACCGTACAACTGAAGGGGAGTTTATCGGTCTTATCGTTGCACGGTCGGTCCTTGATACGATTCAGGAGCGGACCGCTGAGGTTGATGCACAGCGCGTCAGGGTCCGGGAATATCCGGTCCATACGATGGAAGATGCGATTGTAGCCGCTGTCAGGGCTGAGCGCGAGGGTGCAGTCGCAATCGTGTGTGCTCCTATCCTCTCAAGTGTGATTGAGCAGCTCGTCCGCATACCGGTAGCAACCATCATCCCCCGCGAATCCGTGCAGCGGGCGATCGAACTCGCTGCGCGAAAGGCGTGGATTTAATCAATGTACGACCAATAGGTAAACGAATAAAAAAGCGGAGGGTGAACGGATGCGAACAGATGTTGTAAGGTTGGGGCGCCTTTCCGGTGAGAGGACGGGTGAGATGATGCACTTTCTCTCATCAATGCGTTCAGACCGCTGTATTGCTGACGCAGATATTCTTGTGGATCTTGCCCACGTGCTGATGCTGGAAAAACAGAAGATCATCGACCGGGACATCGCACAGCAGCTCCTTTCAGCGCTGCTGGAGCTCTTTGACGAGGGGATCCCCGAAGAAGTGTTTGATGACCGGTTTGAAGACGTCCATGCAGGACTGGAATCACTCCTGATCGAATCTGTCGGGGCAGACGCTGGCGGGCGTATGCACATGGGACGATCCCGCAACGACGAGGTCACGACATGCATCCGGATCAAGCTGCGGGAAGAGATGCTCAAACAGATGTCGGCACTTCTCAAAGTGAGGGAAGTGCTTGTTGCCCTCGCTGAGATACACATCGAGACCGTGATGCCGGGATTTACCCACCTTCAGCACGCCCAGCCTACCACGCTTGCACACCACCTCCTTGCGTATGAACAGGCATTTTCCCGGGATTTCGACCGGTTAAAGGATGCCTACGTACGGGTGAACCAGTCCCCGCTCGGTGCAGCAGCCTTCGCATCCACCGGTTACCCCATTAACCGTGAATATACTGCCAGCCTGCTGGGTTTTGACGGGCTGGTGACAAACACGATGGATGCGGTGGCTACCCGGGATTTTGCACTGGAGACGCTTGCCGACCTTTCCATCCTGATGGCGACCACGAGCCGTCTCTGCGAGGAACTGATTATCTGGAGCACGTCATTTGTAAAGTTTGTTACCCTTGATGATGCATTCTGTTCAACTTCATCGATTATGCCGCAGAAAAAGAACCCGGACACCGCTGAGATCATGCGGGCAAAGTCAGGGTCGGTCTTCGGTGCATTTACCGGCGCGATCCTTACGGTTAAAGGACTTCCCATGAGTTACAACCGCGACCTCCAGGAGCTCACCCCGCATATATGGCGCGGTATGCGGGACACAAAAGAGAGCCTCCGTCTTCTTATCGATATGCTTTCGAGTGCAACATTCGATACTGAGCGGATGAAAGAAGAGGCAGGCAAAGGATTTTCAACAGCAACCGAACTTGCTGATACGCTGGTCAGAACATACGGCCTTCCCTTCCGCACTGCACACACCATTGTCGGGAGAGCGGTGCAGAAAGGAGATCTCTCACTTTCCACGCTTGAAGAAGCTGCACGGGAGTTGGGGGGAGGAATATCCCTTGTGGCAAAAGGACTCACCCAGCAGAATATCGATGATGTGCTGGATGTTTCCTATTCCATTGCTCTCCGGAAAGCTCCCGGAGGACCCGCACCCTTTGCAATCAGGATCGCCATAGCTGAACGCAAAAAGCAGCTCGATACGGATTCTTCCCATATCGATCAACGGCTCGCAAAACTTTCAAAGGCAAAAGAAGACTTGATCGCAAAAGCCCGGAGGCTGGTAGCATAAATCCGCAATTTACCTCTGGAGACCTGGTTGAGTGCACGTATGGGGGGACCACCAGGAAAGGGATTTTCATCACAGAACGTGACGGGATGGCAGTAGTGAAACTGGATTCCGGTTACAACATTGGCGTGAACCCGGTTTCCTGCACATTTTTTGGGCATCCTGCAGAATCCCAGCCAAAAAAATCAAAAGTCCCGCAAAAAAATGATCTCCCCGCTCTTTCTATTGTATCAACAGGTGGCACAATTGCAAGCAGGATCGATTACCGGACCGGGTCGGTCACCAGCCAGTTTGATGCAGGCGATATTCTTATGGCAATCCCAGAACTGGCAAAGGTTGCACAGTACCGCACGATTCCCCTTGCTACCATACTTTCTGAGAATATGACACCGGCGATTTGGCAGGAACTCGCCCGTGCTGTGTATAAAGAGATTAAAAACGGGGCTACCGGTGTCATCATCACCCATGGTACCGACACGATGGCTTATAGTGCAGCCGCAGTCAGCTTCATGATCGACACCCCGGTACCTGTTGTTTTTGTTGGATCGCAACGATCTGCTGACCGCCCCTCCAGTGATAATGCAATGAATGCTGTGTGCGCCGCCAGCGCAGCAACCAGCGATCTTGGAGAGGTGGCCGTGGTAATGCATGCCACAACAAACGATGATACGTGCGCGATTCACCGGGGTACACGCGTGCGCAAGATGCACTCATCACGGCGTGATGCATTCCGGAGCATGGGGATAGACCCCCTTGGTTCTGTGGCATATCCATCCCGCGAAGTAACCCTGAAAAGCTACGCAGTACGACGGGGGAGCCAGACGCTCGCCCTGCATGACAAGCTGGAAGAACTCTGCGGGCTTGTCCATTTCTATCCCGGGATGTCTCCTGACCTGCTTAGGGTGTACGAGGGGTACAAAGGTCTCGTCCTCGCAGGTACCGGGCTCGGACACGTGAGTACCACACTCATACCTTCCCTGCAAAAACTCATAAAAAGGGGTACCGTTGTTGTGATGACCTCGCAGTGCATGCAGGGCAGGGTCTGTGACCGGGTCTATGATACCGGGCGCGACCTTCTTACGGCTGGTGTCATCGAAGGGGGCGATATGCTTCCTGAAGTGGCACTCGTAAAAATGATGTGGGTGCTGGGCAACGAGAGGGATCCGGAAAAAGCCGCTGCGCTTATGCAGGTAGATCTCAAAGGCGAATGCAACCGGAGGAGCACCCATGGATTATAAGATGGCAGGACTGATGGCCGGCATTGAGATCCACCAGCAGCTGAATACCAAGGAGAAACTATTCTGCCACTGCCAGACTCTCCTCCGCGACAGCATTGACCATTCGGGGGAATTCTTCCGGTATCTCAGGGTCACTGAGAGTGAGATGGGAGAGATCGACCGGGCAGCACAGGAGGAGATGAAGCGTGACCGGAAATTCCAGTATTATACCTATGATACCACCTGCCTTGTTGAAAACGATGAGGAACCACCGGCGCCCCTGAACGATGAGGCACTTTCTGTCTGCCTTACCATTGCAAAGATGTTTGGCATGACACCTGTCCAACAAGTGCATACAATGCGCAAACTCGTTATTGATGGATCGAACACCAGCGGATTCCAGCGCACGGCGCTTGTCGCACTGAACGGGGCACTCCCTAAGGGAGGTGAGATCGAGACGATTTGCCTTGAAGAGGAGGCAGCCCAACGGGTCAAAGATGATATTTTCTCTCTTGATCGCCTGGGTATCCCGCTCATTGAGATCACCACCTCTCCCTGTATGCACACCCCCGAAGAGGTGCAGGAGGTAGCCGAGTATATTGGCATGGTCCTCCGTTCGACCGGTAAGGTAAAACGGGGGATTGGTACGATCCGCCAGGACGTGAATATATCAATCCGCGGCGGTGCCCGCGTCGAGATCAAGGGGGTCCAGGAACTAGACCTTATCGCTGAGGTAGTCAGGCGCGAAGTGCAGCGGCAGCAAAATCTCCTCTCAATCAGGAACGAACTCCTCAAGAAAAAAGCATCAGTCCATGATAATGCAAAGAATGTATCTGAACTCTTCAAAGAAACAAAATCCACGGTCCTGAAAAAGGCGAAACGTATCTATGCCATCAGCCTTGAAGGTTTTGCCGGCCTGGCAGGTCGCGAGATACAGCCAGACCGTCGTCTCGGCAGCGAAATGTCTGACTATGCAAAAAAATGCGGGGTTGGAGGGATTTTTCACACGGATGAACTTCCGGGGTATGGTGTCACTGCAGACGAGGTCGCCCGGTTGCGGGCCCTTATGAACGCGGGAATCCAGGATTGCGTGGTGATTGTTGCAGCGGAAAATGATCACCAGGCTGCCTGTGCTCTTAACCAGGTCATCATCCGCGCACAACGGGCATTTTCGGACAAACCGGTTCCGGAAGAGACACGGAAAATGCTCGAATCAGGCAGCTCTGCCTACATGCGCCCGCTCCCTGGCGCAGCGCGGATGTATCCCGAAACTGATGTGCTGCCGGTGATCGTAGATGATGACCGCTGGAATGCGATGACAGTTCCCGAGCTGCTGACGGCAAAAGCTCAGCGTTATGCACAGGAGTATTCAATTGACCGGAATTATGCAACCCGGCTGGCTTTATCAGAAAAACTCCCGCTGTTCGAACGTGCAGTGGCAGAGGGAATAAAACCCAAACTTGCTATATTCACCATCCTTTCGACATGTACAGAACTCCGGCGGGAAGGAGTTGACGTAGGGAAAATATCCGATGAAGAGTATCTTGCAACCTGGCGTGCCGTCGAAAGCGGCAGGGCAGCAAAAGAGGCCATACCCGATCTCCTCAGAGGCCTTGCATCCGGAAGTACATTTGAAGAGGTGCTCCGGAACCTCGCTCCGGCCGTCTCTTTTAAGGATCTGGAATCTATTATACACAAGATCATTGCAGACCGGTCAGATTTTGTACTGCAGAAAGGGCAAGCCGCGCTTGGCCCGCTCATGGGTGTGGTAATGAGTGAAGTGAGGGGGTCCGTTGACGGAAAAATAGTGAGTGAAATCCTCAAAAAGGAAATTGCAGCAACACTTGCAGCAAAAAAACCGTAATTTTTTACCCGTATCCACCTCCCATGACTACCAGGCGCGAACATTTATGAGTGGGGCAGCAGAATTAGATAAGGAGTTTAATTATGGGTAAAACAGGCACTACCATCTGGGCACAGATAAAAGGCGTGAAGGGACAGATCCGCCTTGTTCCAAAAAGTGAAGGCAATCTCAAAACACCGGGCCCGAATCAGCGGTTCAAAGCCGGCGTAAACATCAAGAAAGTTAACGCAATGGATGAAGCGGCACAAGGACGAGGTGGGGCACGTGGAGGCAAGCGCGGAGGAGGAAGACGCGGGGGTGACCGTTCCGGTGGATCCGGTTTAAACGAGTCCACGGCAAGTCCGCTCATCCGCAGACGCATGCGCAGGGCAAAGGTCTCTGCACTGGGTGCGAAGGCCAAGGCCACACGGTAATCTTTAAAAAACCGGGATTCATCCTTACCCTTAAATAGCCCAGGGGGTTAACCCACCCCCGCTGATTTTTTATCGCGTATGAGTGTATAATAAAGGATTCCTTCTCCCAATGCTAATTATCTTTTATTGGCAATAGCTATGGTTAGTATGGATCTTGGAACCGCAGTGAAGAGTTATCAGTTTGGTGAACGGGCAAAATCTGAACTTATCATAACCTCCCAGTTATGCCTTGCTTTAACAGGATTTACTGATAATGAGCGTGCTGGCGGGCGACGAATGCTCCTCATGCTGATGGAATCAGTGAGAACTGAACTCCAGTTTGCTGCCCATAGTACCGGGCAATCAGAATTCAAAAAGGCGATCAATGCACTTAATGAGGCGATCTCACTCACAGAAAGTGACCAGCCTGAACAGGCATCTGAAAAGATCGCCTTTGCAATCAGTGCATCCACAACCCCGGCGCAGGAAGCATGGCAGGTACTTGAAAAAAATGGAATCCTCTGATTTTTTGGATTTTCTCAAAAGCCGCGCTTCGGTACGGAGTTACGAAAGTGACCACCTGAATGAGGATGAGATTGAGTATATCCTTGCCTGTGCCAGTACCGCACCGAGCTCAGGCAACCTTGAATCATGGGACGTGATTGTTATTACCGATGAAGAAGTTAAGACTGCACTCGCCCAGGCAGCATTTGATCAGGTACATGTTGAACAGGCGGGTGCAATCTTTGCGGTATGCGCAAACTATGTCCGCTCGATGTCGCGCTATGGGGATCGTGGGATCCTGTACGGATTGGAAGACGCAACAATTGCCTGCACCTACATGATGCTGGCAGCCCATGCAAAAAAACTGCATTCCTGCTGGACAGGATCTTTTGATGATCAGGATGTACGCGAGATCCTTACTCTGCCACAGCATATCCGACCCATCGCACTGCTTGCGGTGGGGAGAGGACACCCCCCGGCCGTGCTCACCGGGCGGATGGATACCGGAGAGCACGTGCACCGGGATATCTGGTAAGGAGAGAAAAAAGATGCCTGATTATGTAGTGACACTGGAATCGGCGTGGATCCTGCGCGACGTCAAATCACTTGACGATGCGATTGGAATTGCAATCAGCGAAGCAGGAAAGCGGCTCAACCCGGCAGCAAAATATGTGGAAGTCGAAGCGGGTTTTCTCACCTGTCCATACTGTGAGGAGACGCTTTCAAGCGCGATTGTCGTGGCTGACACCGCTCTTGTCGGGCTCGTCCTGGAGATGAAAGTCTTCCGGGCTGAATCCCCCGAACATGCGGAGCGCATTGCAAAATCAGTGGTCGGAAAGGCACTGAGGGATGTGCCGCTGAAACTGCTGGATGTGCAGGTAATATGATCTCTGTTGTCGGGCACACTGCCATTGACCACATCTCCCGGGTACCTCATCTCCCGGCGAAGAATTGCTCAACACATATCTCTGACCGGCAGATCTATTTTGGAGGTGGTGCAGCAAATATCGCGGCAGGAATTGCCACATTAGGAGAACAGGTCACCCTCATCTCCTGTATCGGTAGTGACTTCGCTGGTGGCGAGTATGACCTCTGGATGAACAGGATCGGGATCCATCAACAGTTCTTTATCGTTCCCGATGCACACACACCGACAGCGTTCATGTTCACCGACGATACTGGGGACCAGATGACGTTTTTTGAATGGGGCGCATCGAAAGCATTCGCCTATTCAGAAGCTCCTTCCCTTCCTTTTGTTCATATGGCGACGGCAGATCCGGTATTCAATTGCCGGGTTGCCGAAAGAAGTGAGTTCACCTCATTTGATCCCGGGCAGGATGTATTCTGGTATACCAAAGAGCAGCTTGGAACAATCCTTGCCAACACAGATATTCTTTTTGCCAACCAGCACGAGATACAGCAAATGTGCACCACACTGGGTGTAACGAAAGATACGATCGTAAGGCAGGTCGGAACTGCGATATTTACCATGAGTGGTGACGGGAGTACACTACATTCAAACGGTACCGAATCCTTCATTCCGGTTGTTCCGGTCACCCTTGCAGATCCTACGGGGGCTGGCGATGCGTACCGTGCCGGGTTCCTTTCAGCGTATGTAAAGGGATATCCACCTCTGACGTGTTGCAAGGTAGGTACAGTCACGGCTTCGTTTGTCGTGGAACATGTCGGATGCCAGACCCATCTTCCGGACTGGAACACTATGCAGCTGAGGTACCAGCAGCACTTCGGCACCCTCGAATCACCAGTTTCCAGGATTGGCTGATCATGAGCTGGGCGGCACTCACTTCCGGGGGAAAGGATTCAATCCTCTCCATCCAGAAAGCAATCGATAGTGGTAAGGATGTGGAATTTATGGTCACCGTTCATCCGGAAAACCGGGACTCTTATATGTTCCACTCCTCAAATCTCGATGCAGTAGCTGCCATTGCAAAGGTTGCCGGTATGAAGTACACAGAGATACCCACTCACGGACGCAAGGAAGAGGAACTTGCTGATCTTGAAGCGGGACTCGCCGGCCTTGAGGTAGAAGGAGTGATTGCCGGGGCGGTCGCATCGCTTTACCAGGCAGAGCGTGTGAGGGCAATCACTGACAGACTCGGCATATCACTTTTTACACCGCTCTGGCATATGGATATAGAGATGCTTATCAGGGAAGTAGCCCGGCGTATGGATGTGATAATCATTGTCACTGCAGCTGACGGACTGGATGAACGTTTTCTGGGCGCACATTTCAATGATGAGCTTATCGAAAGACTAAAACGCGTCGCTGCTACCCACCACATCAACCTTGCCGGTGAAGGCGGGGAATACGAGACACTTGCACTCAACGCGCCGTTTTACTCCCGCCCAATCACCTATGCTACCAGCAAAATCCAGTCGTTTCCTGACCGCCATGAGATAGTTCTCGGGGGTTTTACCTGATGAACCAGGGCAGTGATGTCAAATTCATGCAGATCTCCCGGTTTATTTTCACTGCCCCCTCATGGAAACGTTCACTTTTTCTTATCATTATCCTTGGTCTTCTAATCGATGGGGCGGGAGTACGAGCCTGGGGGATTCTGCCATTTTCAGCCCTGCCATTCTCGGGCACGCTTGCTTTCACTATCCCGGCCATTGTTGCACTTGTCCTTACAAAGCCAATCATTGAATATAACGGCAAAACGATGACCTGGAACCGGTCAGCACTTCTCGCACTCGCCTGTACGGTTTTTGCTGTTATCATCACGTTTATTCCACTCCTGTTATCGGTCAATTTCATCCCGCTGTTCTATGCGATTTCGCTGGGTTTTATCTTCGGCCTCCGCCTGCTCGTTCTCGTAGCGATTGCCGATTACCGGATTCCCCGTATGCTCATCCCGGCGATCACCCAGAGTGGAATTGGTATACTTGCCGGTATGCTCCTCTTCCCGCCAACATTCGGTATCTATGCGCTGGTATTCCATGTTGTCTTCGGTCTTGGATTTGTAATTCTCATCTGGATGCTCGAACGTCCGCTCGATCGTGCATTTAAAATTCGCGGGCTTGCATTACTCAATGCATTTATCGCTCATATGACCGATGGTTCCAAACGAATGGAGGATTTCTTCCGGGAAATCGGGGAAGAGATATTTGTTCCCCAGGTGAGCTTCTTTTTCCGCAGGGCGAATAATAAGCCGATAATTTTCACGGTTCCCAACCTGCACCCCGGTCCTTTGGGTGAGATCGGCGGGGGTAATCTTCCCAAAGTATTGCACGATAATTTTGAGGATGAAACCCTTGTTGTGCATGGTTGTGCCACGCATGACTTCAACCTCGTATCGGAAACAGAAATCGACAAAGTGATCGATGCACTGCAAAAATCGCGGAATGACATTGCCTATTCCAGTGTCGCCGGGAGGTCAGGGCGCCTCACGCAGGGTTCCGTGCAGGTTCTCTACCAGCGGTTCGGTGACTCTGTCCTTCTTGTCACTACCCGTTCACCACAACGAACAGAAGACGTTGATTTTTCAATCGGCATGACTATCATGGCAGAGGGGCACCGCTGGTTTCCCCATGTTGCCGTTGTTGATGCGCATAACTGCATGACGGATCTTTCTTCACCTGTGCTCCTTGCGACACTGACAGCAACAGAGTACCAGCGTGTTTCCCTGGAAGCGATGGACAGTTGCCGCACAACGCCGTTGTATCCATTCAGGACAGGAGTTGCTCATCTTTTATTACCGTACAGCAGAAAGCAGGGGTTCGGGGATCTGGGGGTACAGGTACTGGTTACCGAGGTTGACGGGCAGCGCACCGCCTACGTTCTCATCGATGGCAACAATATGGCGCAGGGAGTACGCGATGTGCTGCTTGAACACATCCTGACAATCGTTGATAATGCCGAAGTATTGACCACAGACTCACATGTCGTGAACACTATCACCGGCAAAAATCCGGTGGGGATGCATGTCCCGGCTTCTGAGTTCCTGCCGTTTGTGATGCAGGCGTTGCAAACTGCAATCGACAATCTTGCACCATCAGAAGTTGCCGGGAGCACCGCACACTGTGAACACATCGTTGTTTTCGGCTCCAACCGGATCTCCGAGCTTGCCAGTACGGTAAACGCAGTGCTCGTATTCGTTGCACCGCTCTCCCTTGCGATGCTGCTCCTGGCATTCCTGCTGTCGTTGATTGCCTATATCGTTATAGTCTAGATAATGCACGGTGAGGGACGGGGAAAATGTATTCTTTTATACACAGGCTGACAGGTCATTCTCGTACGATCACTGACGCGTTTGTATCGAAGGGGTTCGTTCTCATGGATAATGAGAAGAGGTAAGGATATTTCTTCTTGAGGTGCTTCATATACTCCAGCCATTCAATGACGAGCTGGCTGTATACCCGGGTAAGATCTCCGGACAGGTGATTATAGTCCGTTGTCGGGAGATCGACGAGGCGCTCGCGAGCATTCAATTCCTCAGCGAGGTGAAACACTGCATGGAGCAGATCAGTAAACCTGTCATGCTCGAACAGCTGGGGATTTTCAAGAAGCGTCAGCATGAATCTCTTATACTGCGAGAGGAACGTGTGCAGTTCTTCCAAAGAGATCTCACGACTGTCAAGCCGGAATGAATGCTCTTTGAGCAGGGCATGCACGTTCAGAAAATCATCATCCGACCAGGTATTGGCTATCACCAGAGCCGATTGGATCCCCTGAATGCCCGGGTCTATCGAGCTGAACTTTTTAAGCAATTTTGTTCCCATTTCGGAATAAAAAACCCCGATGATCATATTCAGTTTTTCGATACGCTGCGAGCGTTCCCGCTTCTCGATCATATATTCGATGGCATTTGCCACCACACCGACAAAACAACCGACACCGACAAGAATAATCGCAATAACCAACATCTTCCCGAGCTGGGTGAGCGGGTGAAGATCCCCATACCCGACAGTTGAAATTGTTACGATAAGAAAATAAAACGCATCAAGCGGGGAAAAATCTTCAATGACCATCAACCCTACCATGCCAATGAAAAGAACTGCGACGAGTATTGAGAAGTAGATACGGAATCGTACACTGATGTTTTTCATCATTCACTGTTCTTCTGCATGATGATATAAAAGAGATGCGATTGAAAGGAAAGGGATACCCCCGACCAGATTCGAACTGGTGTCGCCGGATCCAAAGTCCTGCATGATTGACCGCTACACTACGGGGGTATTTGATACTACGGTCACGAAATTCGGCTACCTCCCATTTTTGGGACAGATGCCATGATTTATATGCATTTCAGGACTATAAGGATAGCTTTGTCCTCCATTATTTTTATGACCCTTGGGGGATAGAGGATAACAGGTAATAACGCACGAATCGTGATTATCCGTACACTCTGCACATTTCATTGACCTTTTTTTTTTAATTGGGTAGAATTGCTTCCCAGGTTAGGATCCTATCATTATATCTTTCCGTTTTTCAGCACTGATTTTTTTTTCAGGTTCTTTATGATCAGGTAGTTTAGCCTCTCCGAATTTCTGATTTGGCTCGTCAAATTTCTGAATCTGTTTTGGGAGACGCGCCAGGATTTCCTTACTTACCCTGAGGTGTTCTTTCATCACACCGGATAATTCTGCCAGTATTTTGTTCTGTGCAGTGATGAGTACCTCGAGATCATGCGAGGAACCGGAAATGGATTCGGCAGTTTGTGTAATTCCCTGTTGTTTTCTTATAAATTCGCTGCGTCGTTTCCAGATTTTACTTATACTGTCAATACCTTTCTTTTTATTGGGGAAAACCTGCCGGTAGCGCTCGTAAAATTCGTGACTGTCATTACATTGGATAACCAGGTCAATTTCCAAACCATCGATTTTTTCATAGTTCCGCTTCTGGACTTTTGGCATATATGTTCCCACATTATGTCTGCAAATGGGGAATAAAGAATTGTGGTATTATATATGGTGAGGTCGGGTCTGAGTAAGCAACCATGTAATGCTATTGTACTACTTGTTCCAATCAGCTGTTCTATAGATTAGATACTACGGTTTCTCACCGGCCATTGGAATTAATTGGATTTATTTGGATTATGCTTATTCCTGTATCGGTAAATTCACGCTTTCAAAAAATTCGATACATTGGTTTCTTCTCCTGACATTAGATTTAATTGGATTTATTTGGATTATGCTTATTCC
>Ga0315274_10000555_pt1 | contig 58379 bp, 31 predicted proteins | sample YL17G02_20_MG_FD_203700 | JGI IMG/M metagenome (GOLD analysis project Ga0315274, IMG submission 203700) | Sediment microbial communities from Yellowstone Lake, YNP, Wyoming, USA - YL17G02_20 | ecosystem: Environmental > Aquatic > Freshwater > Lake > Sediment | place: USA: Wyoming | collected...
AATAAATTTCACTTTCGATGCAAAAGTAGCCCATAGCTTCAGCTATGGGAATTAAATGTTTTTATCACAAGTGAAGCCACAGAGTATATGTGGAATGCGTGTTTTCTCCCCTCTCCTTACCAAGGAGAGGGGCTGGGGGTGAGGTTCACCAGCAATATCCCGATGGCGGTCTTGTTGTCCCTTATTTTTCCCGCCCTGAGCATTTTAAGGCACTTTTTGATCGGGTACTCCCTTACATATATGATCTCATCGCTGTCGCAGTTCTGCTCAACTTTTTCAAGGTTCCCTGCCAGGTAGAACCTGATGACCTCCGTGCTGTAGCCGGGGGAGGAATATCCGCGGAATATCTCCCTAATACGCCCCGCCTTGTATCCCGCTTCCTCCATAAGCTCCCTTCGTGCGCCGTCGATCGCGCGCTCCCCCTTGTGCACAAGGCCGGCGGGGATCTCCAGCAATGTTCTTTCCGCGGGTTTCCTGAACTGGCTTATCAGGACCATCTTTTTGTCTTTTGTGACCGCTACAATCGCCACTGCGCCCGGATGCTCAACTATTTCCCTGCGTGAAATTACCTTATTTGAAAGCCTGACAGTGTCCTCCCTCAGGCCCACTATCCTTCCTTTGTATATCCTTTTCTTCTTCAGCGTCCTTTCGAACATTTGGCGCTCTCCTTTATGATATTCAGCATTAGCTCGGCTCCTTTTACCATGTCGGAGACAGCGATATTTTCTCTGGTTGTATGGACGCTGTCCGCGCCGACCCCTATTATCAGGCAGGGCAATCCGAAAGAGTGGAAGATATTTGCGTCGCTTCCTCCCCCCGTGGCCTTGATCTTCGCTTTAAGCCCTATGTTTCGAGCGGCACTTTTCGCGATGATCAATGCCTTGTGGTTGGCGGGAATTTCAAACGCCCTGTATGAAGGTGTGACCGTGAATTTGAGCTTTGCCCCGCGCCTTCTGCATGCCGTTTCGAACGTCCCCTGCATGTGCCTTACCTGCCTTTTCAGCTTCCTGATGTCGTGGCTCCTTGCCTCCCCTTTTATTGTAACGACTTCCGGAACGATATTGGTTGCGACGCCGCCGCTTATGAGCCCTATGTTCGATGTTGTTTCAATATCGATGCGCCCCAACCTCATTTTCGCGATCGCCTCGGAAGCCACTTTTATGGCGTTTATCCCCTTTTCGGGATGCACTCCCGCGTGCGCGGAGCGGCCGGTGACCGTTACCTCGATCGAATCCTGGGACGGCGCCTTGTTGATTATTATATCCACGTCACCTCCGTCCAGGACATACCCGAAATCCGCACCAAGAAATTTCCTGTTCACGAACCTTGAGCCGCAAAGCCCCAGCTCCTCCGCAACAGTGAATAAAATATCAATATCACCGTGAGGGAGGCGTTTTTCTTTGATGACTTTCAGCGCTTCCATTATCACGGCGACCCCAGCCTTGTTATCGGCGCCAAGTATCGTTCTTCCATCGCTTGTTATCACACCGTTCTTTATCTTTGGTCTTACATTTTCCGCCGGCGGGACAGTGTCAAGGTGAGCGTTGAACAATATCCTTGTGGCTGACCTTACTTTTCCCTTTAGCATGGCGTGAAGATTCCCCGACCGCCCTCCGATACTTCGTCCGGCATTGTCCTCCTTAACGAACAAGCCAAGACGGCGAAGCTCTTTTTTTATCAAAGCGGCGAACCTGCCCTCATTCTTTGACAGGCTTTCGATCCTCACATATCTAATGAACCTCTCAAGGAGCCTTTTTCTGTTGATCATATCTGCTCATATCCTTTGTCTTTCAGAGTGCTTTTTCTTCCGTTACTGCCGATCAAATATATCCTTTTACCGCTCGTGATCTCGCCAATTATCCTGCAATTCTTTATCGATCGTATCTTGTTTCTTGAGAGCGTAAAGACCAGGTTGTAATCCTCGCCGCCATCCAGTGCATCCTTAAGATTCGCTCCCTTTGCAAGAGGTATCTTGCCTAAATAAACTTTGGCTCCAACTTTGCTCTCTTTACATATCTCTATCAGGCATCTTGCAAGGCCGTCGCTGTTATCCATCATCGATGTTGCGTATTTTGCGATCCGCCTGCCCTCATCAACCATCGGAAGAGGCATCAGATGGGACCTGGAATTAAATGCGCAAGGCTTAAGGCTTAACGCCTTTCGCCCATATCTCTTTAAAGCGGTGAGTCCCGCTGAGGATGAACCGAAATTTTCAATTGCCGCGATCACGTCGCCGATCCCTGCCCCGCTTCTCCTGATGACTTTGCCGGCTGTTCCGAAAACATCCATCGTGAAAAAAAGGCTCTTGGGGGAATTGACTATGTCCCCGCCGATCACCTTCACATCATGCTTTTTCCCCAGCGCTTTTATCCCGCTGTAAAAACTGTCGATGTCTGAAACTTTCGTGTTCTTCGGGAGCCCCAAAGTGACCAGGGCGTATTCCGGCTTTCCTCCCATTGCCGCGATATCCGAAAGATTCACTGCCATCAACTTCCACCCCAGCTCGAAAAAATTAAAATACTTCAGGTCGAAGTGGACTCCCTCGACCAAAGTATCTGTGGTCAACAAAATGTATTTATGGCCTGGGGCCTTTATCGCCGCCGCGTCATCGCCGATCCCGATGATAATATTTTTATCCCTGGCCCTGGTACTCTTCCTGATCCTTTCGATCAGCCCGAATTCGCCGATGTCGGAAACTTTCATTTTCTTTTTTTCTTCTTTGACTGCGAGACCAGCTTCATTGCGCAAAATTCCCCGCACATGGTGCATGTGTCCGTCTGCTCCCTTGCCGCCCTCATGTCCCTTACTTCCGCCGCGGTGGCGGGATCAATGGCAAGTTCTATCTGCCTCTTCCAGTCAAGAGCCTTCCTTGCCATGGACATCTTCAAGTCCCATTCCTTGGCGCCTTTCACGCCCTTCACCATATCGCCGATGTGCGCCGCTATCCTTGAGGCGATTATGCCGTTCTTCACGTCCATCAGTCCGGGAAGCCCAAGGTGTTCTGAGGGGGTCACGTAACACAGGAAGTCAGCGCCGGCAGCCGCGGCAATTGATCCCCCGATCGCCGAAGTAAGGTGGTCCCAGCCCGGGGCAATGTCCGTTGGAAGCGGCCCTAGCACGTAGAAAGGCGCTCCGTTACAAACCTTTTTTTCCAGTTTTATCTGTTCTTCGATCTTATCAAGTGGAACGTGGCCGGGTCCCTCGATGATCACCTGGACACCGGCAGTTCTTGCTCTCCTCGCCAGGGTGCTCAGCACTTTCAATTCCCCGATTTGGAGCGCGTCTCCCGCGTCCGCGGTGCAGCCCGGCCTCATGCCGTCGCCAAGGCTTAAAGTGACGCCGTATTTTTTCACGATCTCAAGCAGCCGGTCATATTCCTCATACAGGGGATTTTCCCTGTTTTTTTCACTGATCCATTTAAAAAGGAATGCGCCGCCGCGGCTGACAATGTCCATGACCCGTTTCTTCTTGCTCAATCCCATGACCAGCGACCTTGTCACGCCGCAATGGACGGTCATGAAATCAACGCCCGACGCGGCATGTTTTTCAATGACCTTGAACATTATATCCGCTGTCATTTTTTCCACGCCACCCGCCTCTATCGCTGCCTGATATATCGGAACAGTACCGACAGGGACAGTGGATGCATTGATTATTGCCTGCCTTATCTCATCCAGGTCGCCTCCCACGGAGAGGTCCATTATGGCGTCCGCTTTGTTCTTAAGGCAGACGTCCACTTTTTCAAGCTCCATGGAAAGGCTGTTGAATTCCTTTGAAGTGCCGATGTTGGCGTTCACCTTTGTGCGCATCCCCGCGCCTATCGCTATGGGATGGATCGGAGAGTGGACCTTGTTATATGGTATGGCTATCTTCCCGGAATTTAAGCCTTTTTTGATCTGCTCTTTGGTTACTCCTTCAAGTTTTGCGATCTCCCGGATAATGCTGTCATCAGATCTCATTTTTGCACTATGATCTGCCCTTTGCCCACCAGGTTCTTGTTCGCCACCACCTTGAAGCTGTATTCGCCATTGCCCACAATGTTATTGGAACCGGTTATGCCGTTCCAGACCACCTTGTTCCAGCCGCGCTTGCCCCCGTTCTCCCCTTCATTGAACTTCATGGAGAAGACAAGAGAACCCACCTTGTCATAGACGAACAGCCCCACCTCCGCGTTCGCGTTTAGCCTGTAAGATATGTACACGGGACCCGCGATGGGATTGAAGGGCGATGGATACGCGGAAATATCCGCGGCCTCTATGCCTTCTGATACCCTCACGCCTTTCGCTTCCCACGGATCCGCCTTGTTCCCCGCGATATCCCCCGCGATCACCTTCATGTTATGTTTGCCCGGCATGAGCGGGATCTTCTGCTTGTATTTCATGAGCCCGCTGGTAAAACTGTCTGGCTTGAACTCCGTGTTGTCAATGAAGACCCTCAGGCTTTCCGGGTCAACAGCAACGTTATCGCTTATGGACGCCTGTATGAGCGGCTTGGAGGAAATAAATGAACCGGCATCCACAACAACATTGTTTATGCTCACCTTCGCGATACGGGGCGGCGTTACGTCAATAACGGTAAAAGTGTCGCCGTCGCCTCCTGCGTATGCCCCGATGTTTCCGGCATTGTCACGCGCCCTTGCCTGGAAATAATAGACGGTGTTGTCCTTCACCTCCACGGGCTCCTCCGAACCAAAGGTGGCAAAAGTGGTTGCCGCGTTCGTCAGCCAGTTCTGCCACGCCTCCCCCGCCCCGCTCCTGAACTGTGTGTCAAAAGACCTTATCCCCGAACCACCCGTGTCCACGCCGATCCAGCTCACATCAAAGTAATGCCTGTTATACGCCGGGCTCAGGGGATTCATCTTTGCATCCGGCGCGGTAATATCCCCGAAGCAGTAGATCTTGCCATCCGATGCCGCAATGTACATGTTCGTTTCCGATATCGCGGGGGTAGCGCCTACGGAAGCGCCCGTGGGATAATTCCATAGGTACTCGCCCGTCCTCGCTTTGAAGGCCTGCACCTTATTCTTGTATCCAAGCCCAATATATGCGATCCCATTGGCCACAACAGGGGAAGAATGGTAGACAGAATCCAATGAAGAGTAGAACCATTTAAGTATCCCCTTGAATTTGTCCAGGCTGTAAAGCTTGCCGTCGTACGAGCCGAATATTATGGTGTCTTCGAACACTGCCGCGGATGAATAAATGCCTCCGCCTGTCCTGAACTTCCATAATAGCTTCCCGTCATCGCTGCTTATGGCATACATGTTCCCGTCCCAGGAACCCACATAAACGATCTTGCTCGTGATGAGCGGAGTGGCGGAAACATAATCATCTGTCTGGAACGTCCATGCAATGCTGCCGGTCTCCTCGTCCAGCGCGTAAACCTTCCCGTCTGAGGAGCCAAAGAACACCTTGCCCCGCGCGATCGCCGGAGAGGAGTATATGGCGCCGTCCGTCTTGAATTTCCATTTTAGAGAGCCGCTTGTTGACAGCGCGTAAAGGTAACCGTCCCAGGAGCCGAAATAGACCGTATTATCCTTCACGGCCGGAGATGACGTTATCGGATCGCCGGACTCAAAGTACCATTTTAAGGTGCCGCTTTCCGCGTCTATCGCGTAAAAGATATGGTCCGTGGAGCCGAAATAAACGACGCCCTTGTCCACAGTTGGGGAAGAAAATATGGCGTTGCCTGTCCTGAAAGCCCACCTCATGTCGCCGTTCGCGACGTCTATGCTGTAAAGTTTGCCGTCGGATGAACCCACAAAAAGAACGCCAACCACCACCGCGGGAGATGACCATATGTTCCCGCCTGTTGAAAATCCCCAGCGTACGGAAAGAGGAGGTTTGATATACTTTTCCGCGGAAAAGCCGCTCCTGGCGTTGTCGCCGTGGAAAGTGGCCCAATCCGTTCCCAGCGGCGCCGCCTCAAATCGGCTTGGCGTTTTTGGCACCTCCACTCTTACCTCTTGCGGCGCGAGGGAAAAAGCCAAAGCCCCGCTTCCCAGGAAAAACACCACCCCTGCAAAGACCAGTGCAATAAGTCTTTTCATCTTTTTACATTCTACCATACGCTCACTCCCCCTTCAATTAAACTAAAGACTCAAAATTTCTCCATGATCTCCAGTATCTCTTTTATCTTCAGACTTTCTTCCTTGGACTTGGAAACGCTGCTCAGGGTCTCCTTTATGTAATTTTCAAGGAAGAACCTTCCCGTGGAATCAAGCGCTTTTTTCGCCGCTGTTATTTGATTGAAGATCTCGTGGGCCGGCCTGGGATGCTCCACCATGCGGATTACCCCCTCAACCTGCCCTTTTATGCGGTTAAGCCTTCTTATGACCTCATCTTTGCTGAGATTTGCCATTCCAATAATACACTATACAGGTATGGGGTATATTATGTCAAGCATGAATTTATAGGCTGTTATTTAAGGGCATTTTCTACTGGGGCTGCCTGAAAAGTTTATCGATAGCGAATGTCAACGAGAAAACGCTTGTATTGCCAAGCACGGGATGAACATTATTGGCATAATCGAGCTGGACCATTCCCTGTATATTCACTCCAAAGCCGATCGATAATGGCCCATACAGCCGCCTTCCGCCGTCATAGCCAGCCCTAACTGAAAGCTCCAGATTATCACTGTTCAGCAGGTCATATTCAGCACCAAGGCTCCACTCCGGCCTCAAAGTGCCCGCAAAAGCGCCGCCGCCGACCAGGTGAATTTTTTCAAACGGAGATACCTGTAAACCTGCGCGTAATGTCGTTGGGATCAAATGCGTCCTGCCCTGCCTGTTAAGCGATGATTGGGCCCCGATATCATCGACAACAGCGCCAAGAGAGATCGTATCTGAAAGCCTGTACTGGGCGCCCAGGCTTATCGATCCGCCAAAGTTGCTCTGCCTATTTGCGGATCTTGAGATCATATTGACCCCCGCGCCCAGAGAAAGCGCTTGGCTCAACTGCAGCCCGTACATCGCCGAAAGATACCATTCGTTCAGGCTGGTTTCGCCTTCTCTATCTCCTGCTTCGTTATACTTTTCAATGCCGGGCACTGTAACATAGTCCACCTTGAAGGCCAGGTTTTTTAACGTCATGCAAAGCGAACCGTCCGTCAAGCTCCCTGAAAATCTTTCTTCATACGTTGACATCACCTTGCTGTCCTTGCTTGAAGCCAAGCCGGCAGGATTAGCTTGCGGATCGTCCCTTGCTATGGAGTTATTTATTCCTCCAAGCCCCGATATCCTTGCACTTCCGATCTCTCCTGACATGTCTGCTTTTTCTCCTTATTTTTCGATCAATATCTTTTGTATTTTCTTGAATACCTGATTGCCGTTGCTGTCATTTACCGCGATCACACAGAAATATGCTCTTTCGGTGAATTTCTGACCGTCCCTTCCCGCACCGTTCCATTGTATATCATCATATATTCCGGCAGACCTTTGTTCATTATTCATCAATTCTTTGTACAAATTCCCTTTAGTGTCGAATATTCTGATCGTCACCCTTCCGTCTGTAGGCATTTCAAGGTGGAACCTCATTCCTCCTTTAGATAAAGAGAGCGGGTTCGGATATGCTTTGGCCCTGAATTCCTGCGCGCCTGTCAATACCCCGTCCGAAATGGCGATATCCCCGTCCATTCCCAATGAATTTTGCGCGCGCACATGAACGTAATATCTTTTTCCATTCTCCAGCTGCAAGTTCCTTCTCATTGTGGTTGATGTGCCGTTATCGATCCATTGCAGATCCGTTCCGCCGGGAGCGGTCCTGATCGCATACAAGTACTTGACTGCATTGGGCACAGGAGGCCAGTTGGCGGAAAGGCCTGTGAGGTCGGACTGCCAGTCAATGTCCACGCCGGTTCCGTCATTAACATAAGCGGGCGCGGCAAGCGTTGCCGGAACCACCTGGAATCCGTTCGAAGAAATTATGGAGGTTAATCCCGCCCCGTTAATAGCTTTGACTTTCACGAAATATTTCTGCCCAGCAACAAAAGCAAGGCTTGAACCGTCAATATCAAAGTTTGTCGCAAGGCCGACAGGCGTATAACCCTTTATTATCGGATTGCCTGACTCGTGTATTATAGAATACTCAAAATTCGTTATTTGGCTCTCGGGATCAGTTATTGACCAGTTAGCGGCCATCCTGCCATTTAACGGCACAAAAGCAACGTCCGCTCCTGCGCCGTCATTCACGCTTCCTGAAGGAGGTGTGGTGTCAACCTTAACTCCATTCGAGCAAACCTCAACAGTTTCTCCTTTATTGTTATACACGCGAACAGTTGTGTAATATGTTTGGCCCTGAGCAAGGGACAACCCTGTTAGCGTAAAATTATTGCTCAGGTTGGCTAATTGCCACCCTCCCGTGATATCGGTGCCGGATGGTGACGTGCCCACCGCATACTCATATTTGGTGATAGTGGCTATTCCGGGATTTGAATCCATAAAACCGGTCCAGTTAGCAGAAAGGGTGCTCAGCGAAGTCTGATAATTAATGTCAGCGCCGGTCCCGTCATTCACCACACCCAAGACTATGGGTGACGGCTGCCTGTTCATCCTGATATAGTCGTAAAATACTCCTCCCAGGCTGTTCATGCTCGTCAGTCTTATGGTGAAAGCCGTGCCTGCCGGCACCTGAGTGGTATCGAATGTAGCAAGCTGTCCGCCGGTTACCGCTACAGTTCCGCCGTTCGCAAGTGAGATGCCTGCATTTGACCAGGTGGAGGGATTATCCCCTGTCCCCCATTCAATAATATATTGCTGGAAATTGGGGCCGTTGGAGCTTCCGGTTATGTTGATCGTCCCGCTCACCGTGCTTTCATCCAGCGGGGTAGCCATGGAAGACGTCAGAGGATCGGGGCCCTGCAGCGCCGCATAAGCATCGATCCTTCTCTCCCCGGTGGATAATATCACCGCCGTGGTATACATCTTCTGATATATCTGACTGTTCGTGTATGTGGGATATTGCGCCTTTACCAGTCCGGCCACTGCCGCTAATATCGAAGCCGAGGGCGAGGTCCCGTCCACGCTGCCAAAACCTCCGCCGGCCGCGATCGTTAAAATACCAACTCCGGGAGCGAACAGCATACGTTTCTCTCCATGATTGGAGAACGATGTCACCAGATCACTTTGATCCGTCGCACCCGCTGATATGACGCCGTGGAATGCCGCCGGGTAGAATGGCGCCTCTACGCCGTCATTCCCCGCGGCCGCAACTACAACGCGATTTGCCGCAAGCGCGTAATTTACCGCATTCAATAAAGCCAGTGAAAAGCCATAGCCACCCCAGCTGCAATTGATGATGTCCACCCCGTGATCCACCGCGTAAGTTATTGCCGCCACGCACGCCGCGATATCGGCGGTGCCGCTTGAGTCCAGGCATTTTATGGGCATCATCTTCCCCTGCCAGGTAAGGCCTGCAACGCCAAAAGTGTTGTTCGTGGCCGCGCCGATGATCCCGGCAACAGATGTTCCATGCCCATTGTCATCACTCGCGTTATTGTTGTTGCCTATTAAGTTCCATCCGATCCTGTTGTCAGTAAAGCCGTCACCTTCATTATCGCTCCCATCGATCGGGTCTAACAGATTCACATATACTCTTCCCGCAAAGTCCGCAGCAGGGTAATCAAATCCGGTGTCAGCGATTCCGAATGTCAACGCGGGGTCACCCGTGGTAATGTCCCATGCCTCGTGACCTCTTATTGTATCAATGTACCATTGAGACCCTTCAAGGGTGTCGTCCGATGTGGCGCACGCTTTCCCCCAATAATTTGGCTCCGCAACCCTATAATTCGGCTCCGCAAATTGGACGTTTGGATCTGATCTTAATTCCCGGGCGATACGCGATATATCCGAACCCTTGGGCAATTTAATCTTGAACATCCTGTCAACACCTTCGGCATTGGAATTGTTGCTTTTTGGTTTGCTTTTTGGTTTGCTTTTATGTAACTTTTCGCCGCCGTTTATGTTCAATCTTCTTAACAAGCTGTTCAATTGCAGTGAATTGGTTTGAAGGTTATCCGGATCAAAATCAACACCGGTCCTGAACATTATCAGTAATTCATCAGGAGTATATCCGGGCTTGTCGGAAGGCCGGTTTTGCTGGGGCTGTGAATTGGGCCCTATTCTTGTTACGCCAAATTCGGACATTTTCTCTCCTCTTTATGCCAACACATCCTATACTTACACTATATATATCGGCAAAAAAGGAGGAAAATTTCAGCTAATATAAAAAATAATGCCGATGTAAAAACCCTTCTACATCGGCATTAAAAGAGGCTTTGTTGGTTAATCTTTACTCGTACACAGCAGCGGATTTTATCTGATCTATTTTTGCCTGGCCGTAGGTCGTCTTGGCAAGCAGCTCCGCGAGCTCCGCCCTGGTTATTGATTTGTTCGCTTCAAAGTCCTGCCCTTTAAGGTAATCAAGCATTCCGGATTGCTTGGCGGCCTCAACATACCTGGATGACCATTCTCTTGCCGTCATGTCCGGGAACGGTCCCGCGCGAAGTTCCATTGGAAGCTCCTTGTCGTCGAATTTTACCACCGCAGCCACCGTTTCGGCCCTTGTCGCGCCCTTGGCGGGCTCAAACTTTCCGCCCTGCCTGCCGGTCATGTATCCGGAGTCAACGGCAGCTTTTACGTAAGCAGATGCCCAGTTATCCCTTGGAAGGTCCGTATATGATGTCATATAGACCTTTGGTATCGGGAGACCTTTTGCCTTTACAAGTATCGACGCGAGTTCCGCTCTGGAAACGATCCTCTCCGGCTTGAATGAGCCGTCCGGATATCCGCCCATGACGCCCGCCGTGGCAAGATACTTGATCGATTCCGAAGCCCAGTAGCTGTCATGAACATCCGTGAATTGCTTTATCTTAACTGTTTGAGTTGATGGGGCGGCTGCTGCTGCAGCGGCAACCGGAGCGCCATAATAAGCGGGACTTGCGGCAACAGTTCTTGCGCCTCTTGCGCTCGGCTCAAATCCAACAGACCAGTCAAGAAGTGTTTGCAGCTTTGCGCTTCCGTAGCTTGTCTTTGAGAGTATCTCAACGGCTTCTGCCCTTGTTAATTCTTTCTTGGGTTCAAAGTCCTTGTCCCCGATATAATCAAGGAATCCTGCTTCACGCGCCGCGGCTATAAGCGGCGATGCCCAGTATCTTGCGGTCAGGTCCGGATACGGACCCGATTCCAGCTTGGACTGCCCTGTAAGCTCCCCGAACCTGGAAAGTACCACAACTCCCTCTGTCCTGTTTATTTTATTGTTCGGCTTGAACGTCTTGTCCGGATAGCCCAGCACAAGCCCCATCTCCATCGCGCCCCTTATGTACCTGGAAGCCCAGTGGGACGCGGCAACGTCCTTGAAAACCTTACCTGTCACCGGAGGCGGCTCTTCACCTTTTGCCTTCACGAGAAGGGTAGCAAGTTCCGCCCTGGAAAGCGCTCTCTCCGGCTGGAACGTTCCGTCCGGGTATCCTTCCACAAGGCCCACGGTTGCGAGCTGCCCCACCGGCATTGATGCCCAGTAGTTATCGGCAACGTCCACGAACTTCACGAGCCTTAACGCCCGTATCTTGTGCTCTTCGGTCTGCCCCTTAAGGTCGGTAGCGCGCACCGTGATAAGATGCTTTCCGGTAACGGAAAGCGGCACGTTCATCTCAAACGAGCCTGAGGAAGAAACGTTGACCCCTGCATCGTTTATCTCAACTTTCAATATCTTGGCAGGATCCGACACTGTTCCCTGGACATGGATCGTACGATCCTTTGTTATTATCTTGTCCTCCGGCGAAAGCATGGAGATCAAAGGCTTCATTTCTTCTATAGGCTTCTCCGCTTTTGGAACGCCTATATAAGATATGGAGAAGAACTGGGTTGCAGTCTCCGGAAGGTCCCCTATTGTGGGGCTGTAAGCATAATTGAAGTCCCAGCCCTGGAAATTGATGCCGACACCCATTGTCATGCAGCTGATATTGCCTGTCGGGGACGGCACCTGGTTCATTCCCGCCCTGAGGGTGAGGATATTGTCCACCAGGCCTATCCCTATCTGCGGCTTGTATTCCAGTCCCACATGCGCTGTCGCGGGGATCTTGCCGCTGATAGCCGTTGAATAATCTACCGCCAGGTCAAGCTTTGAATCGCTCTGGTAAATGGACCTGCCGTCCAGCGTATCGCCAAGGATCCCGATCTTTAAACCCACCGTGCCGGCAGAACCGATCGGCTCCTCGTAGCCGTTCTGGTAGGACATTGACCCCGCCAGTATGTTCTGGAGCGAAACTCCGTATGTAATAAAGCCCTGCGGCTTGTATAAAAGACCAAGGTCCGCGGCAAAACCGTAACCGTTCATCCCGGATGTCTCCGGGCCAGTCGCGTCCTTCATGAAATACTTGAGGGAGTAGCCCCCGTAGAGCGTCTTCGGGTACGGCGTGAACTTTTTGCCAAGATCGAAACCATGGGAGATAAAGAACATGTTCTCCCCGTATCCGCCGGTTTCCGACAAATTGTTGCCCGCGTTATCGTAAAGATATATGCCTGAGGTGGTCTGGCTTATTATGCCCGCCCCGATCGCGCCGGAATCGCCGTCAAGCGGATAAACGCCTGACAGCACCGTGTATTCAAGGCCGTCAAGAAGGTTGGCATACATGCTCCCCAGCTTGAAGGAATTGACACTTCCGATGCCCGCGGGGTTGATGAACAATGTTTCCGCGTCTTCCGCCACGGCAACGTAGGCCTTTCCCATGCCGATAGACCTTGCGCCGACTGAAAGCGTCATTGGATCTGCCGTGAGAGCGAAAGAATGTTGGATGCTAAAGATGCAAAATGCAACGGCGATGATGAGGAATAACATCAGCCTCAGGCTTTTAGCCTTAAGTATTAAGTCTCTTATTACACCAGGCGAACTCATTTATTTTTACTCCTATTTTTCCCGATATCCTTAACCTCGGATACCCCTATCTCCCCTCTATATATATATCGACAAATTAACGGAAAAATTTCACTTTTTTATAATAAGAACTTTTGCCCTTGCCACCACGTCCCTGCCCCTTACCACCCTGATCATGTAGAGCCCGTTCTCGGCCACTTCTCCATAGGATGTATCTCCCTCCCATGTGGCCACCCTGTTCAGGGCGCTCTGGGTATCTTTCTTCTGCCAGATTACCCTTCCGTTCGCATCAAAAATATAGATATCGATTGCTTCTCCCACCACCTCAGCCCCGAAGAGCATCTGCAGTCCTTCATATGGCAGTGTCTTATCAAGCGGATTGAAGGGATTCGGATATGTCACCATGATGCCGCCGTCCTTTTCATATCTGTGCGGGGAAAATCCCTTGCCGTATTTGAACGTGAAAAGCGTTGCCGCCGCTGAACGGTTGCCGGCAGTGCCAAAAGTTGTGCCGATATTACCGCTGCTGTCAAATGTCCTAACCCTTAGGTAATAAACGACATCTTTTGTGGCAGCAGGCGGATCGTAGGATGTAACGGCAGCGGTCTGTTCTTCCGCAATCCCAGGTTCACCTGCCGGGTCCGTTCCCCAGTAAACCGAGTATCCGTGGACCCCGGAACCGCTTGTATCCAGCGCACCGCTCCATGTGAATGCGGGATCGCTCACCGTTTCCTGCCAGCTATTATTGGGCGCCCCGCCTGTTTCCGTGCAGGTTGTCGGATTTGTGGGAGCTGTTCTGTCGATACGGAAATCCTGCGTGCCGGCGTTATAATCGATCCAGCCGCTTGTGGCCAATAAGTTATCCTGAGCCATTGCTCTCCAGTTATACGAAGTATTTGTGACTAGAGGAGGCGTCACAACAGCAACAGATCCTGTTCCGGGATTAGCGACCGCGGGCCCGGAATAATTCGGTGTTCCGGTAAATGATGAACCCGATGTGACGACCTCAACCTGCGGCGTTAAAGTATCCGAAACATCCGCATCTGACATGGCAAATTTCAGCACAACGGAAGTATCATTTGTCCATGCTCCATAAGGAATTACTGTTGTTCCGTCCGCTTTATATTGGACCAAAGCTGTAGGACTGTTTGGCGCGGTATTTGTGGAAGTGGGCGTTCCGGAACCGGTCACGCCGGAGGCATAGTTGCGGACATTATCATAGGAACATACTTTATACCCGTAGAGCTGGCCATTGGTCAGGCCGGTATTATTAAAAGAAGTTCCCAGAGCAGCATAAACCACGGTTCCATCCCCGATAATGTTCCCAACGCTATAGGTAGTTCCAGCAACCGGAGTGCCAGTGGGGATACCGCCCTGTCTCCTTATTATTAATATTCCGTTCAGATCCGCATCCCCCGGATTGGCCCAGGATAGATTGAGCTGACCGCCCGTGGCCGGGTTGACAACCGAAAGACCGGTGACATTGCCCGGAGGCGTGGTGTCAGCTCCAACCGTAAAATCTACGATATTGCTTTCTTTATTGGTGGCCCTGACCTGCACGGGATAAATACCGTTGCTCAAGGTTGGGACATTCACTGTGATCTTAGTGTCAATCCATCCAGTTACGTTGGCATCGGTGACCTTTGTCGTGCCAAAGACAATGTGATTTGCAGCCGTTGATCTGTTCCCGACTCCAGGATCAGCGCCGAAATTGGAGCCGTTTATTTCAACCGGGATTCCGGAAAGTCCCGAAATTGGATTTAGACCTGATATCACAGGCCCGGTAATTGCCCCCACACTGAAAGGAACACCGTTGCTTGCCTGCGATGAAACCGTTACAACCACAGGGCCGGAAGTGGCCCCTGTTGGAACTTTCACTACGATCTTAGTGGCTGTCCACGAGACAATATCACCGGGAAGAGCAGCTGTCCCGTTGAAAGCTATCGTTCCTGGTGCAGCCCCGAATCCGGAACCCACAATGGTCACGGTAGTTGTGCTCACCGGCCCAAAGTTGGGCCCGATCAGGTCAATAACAGGACCGGTCCAGGCAACAGCATTCGCGAAATCAACATAGTTATATGTTGCTGAAGCATTGGTCCCCTTATAAATAAATGTGTAACCTTGTATCTTTTTGCTGAAGATATTATCGTCTTTAGCTGAGCCAGGGTATTCATTTCTCCATAGCCGGCTAAACGGTATCTTATACTCTTTAAATGCGGAGTTATCACTCATAGAATAATTATCTAAAGAACTGTAGGGTTCATCATGAGCAATTGTCCCATCTTGATATTCCTTAACATCGAGCTGGATCGTATTATTGCTGCCGTCCCCTTTTGCCCAGAAGACCAGCATGTTGCAGGATGTCGCGTCTATATTGATTAAAGGCGCTTTAATCGCCCCACCCCAGTAGCCCCCCCACTGCGCTCCGGTCGCGCCCGGATATTGGACCTGCCTGGCATATTGGCCTTCCTGATACTGAGTGGTTACTCTGGTAGTAGCCGGAATATCAACTACATCAGCAGGCAACTCAGATACAGAGGGTGAATCGTAATAGTCGTTCATGCTTATATCTTCATAGTTGTCGATTATCTTTCCTGTGACAACCGTAAAAGGACTTGTATTGCTTGCCACTGTAGCAGCAGTTACTGTTACGTTATAACTTGCCGCAGCAAGCGCCGCCGGCACCGCCACCACTATCCTGGTGGAGCTCCAAAAAACCACATTCGCATCAACGACCTGTGTGGCATTAAAATCAATATGATTTGAAGCCGTGCTTCGGTTCCCGACTCCCGGATCGCCTCCAAAATTGGTCCCGTTTATGTTCACATAAGTGGTCCATGGTGTGGCAGCATTCGGGCCCGCTTCCGGCGTTACGCTTGTAATTGTAGGTGTAACACCGCTGACCGTGAACGGATAACTGCCAAATAAGTTTGAATCATTAATAAGGATTATCGGGTTTGTCCCGGTTTTAGCCGTTCCCGGTATAGTAACTTTTACAGAAGCGGCGCCCCACGCCCCCACAACTGGTGCAGCCACCAGATTATTATTCGTATCCAAGAAATAAACTGTGCCGGATGCGCCGAAGTTCGTGCCGGAGATGGTGATATCAGTGCCGGCTATCTGCGGCGAAGCCGGCGAAACTCCCGTTATATTGGGGGCGTTTGCGTTCGGTGTTGCCGTAACCACATTGGAATGCGGGCCCCACGTTCCTGCGTTATTGCCGACCACCGTATAGCCATAAGTTGAGCCATTCGTTAAATTGGTGATATCAGCTCCCGTATCAACATAAGAATTCTGCTGGGCCGTGGCAATTCTCTTGTATTTCCCGGTCGCCACCTGCCTGAAAACCCGATAATCCTCGCCGGCTACGGCTGTCCAATATATCAAAACCTGCTGGTTGCCAGGGACCGCAGTGATCGTCCTGCGGGTAGGCCACGTGGAAGAGGCTAATGTGGTGGTCCCGAGCGATTGATTGCTAGGCCCCGCCCCGGTATATGTATATTGGGCTGCTCCACTTTGAGGGCCGCTAAGATCATAAAATCTGATATAGAATGTTCCTCCGCTGCTTCCCTGATTATCTGGAGCAAAGTTACTGCCACCAGCATTTAATTGCCAATAACCTGAACTTTCAGTGTATAGTCCAGCTGCCGCACCATCCGTCATAATAATATCATCAGTATCAGGATTAGTAGTTACCAGATAGCTTTCCATAAGATAATTCGCGGCTGTTGGGTGATTTATTCCGTCGCTTCTTGTTACTGTGCCGGAAAAGTTAGTTGCCAGTGCTCCACTGCTTGCTATGAGCATAAAAATCAACACTAGCAATGACGGTTTAATTATCAGCTCCTTTAAATTGAATATTTTTATGCCCATTTTTCTCCCTCCTTTATTACGTATTATGGCCATACAGGCACTGTGCCAGCCGGATAAATATCAAGCACATCGCCGACATTTATTGCATAATCCGGCGCTCCGCCTCCGACCACATAAGTTGATGTGGTCATCTGATTGACGGCATCCCACTTGGATATCGTGGAGTTTGCCGGCAACGCCATATTTGTCGCTAAAGCAGAGGCGGTATTTACTGATGATTTGCTCGGTGGCAAATATATCCAATTATCGCTGCTATTGATATTTGGATCATTATATATAATAGTGAAAAGCCCGGTGTCAGACGCAGGGATTGAACCTGAAAAAACATAAGATGCTACCGGGCCGGCCGGATAAATATCCAGTACATCCCCCACATTTATCGCATAATCCGGCGCCCCGCCTCCGACCACATAAGTTGACGTGGTCATCTGATTGACGGCATCCCACTTGGATATCGTGGAGTTTGCCGGCAATCCAACAAGAGTTGCAAGCGTCGATGCATTTGGCATTGCAGCATTAACGAACGGGACAGGTATCCAATTATCGCTGCTATTGATATTTGGATCATTGTAAACGAAATTCCAGGTTACACTCCCTGTTCCGCCCGTCAGAGGCACATTCAGCGCTGGAACCGGCGCCCAGTCGCTATAGCCGTTCAGCACGCCGGCGACAAGATCGTCAGCCCTTACTTTCACGTATATCGAGCTCCCGGTCAATCCCGTAAGGTTAATGGTCGTACCGGAGGTGACTTTTACGCCGCCGCCGACAGCATCCGTCCCCGCTCCCCAGCTTACTTCATAGGACGTGCAGGGTATGGTATTCCCGGCATCAAGGTAGACCGTATCCCACGCAATGGTAGCCGAGTTAACGGTTACAGCGGTGGAATGGACATTGTTCGGAGCGGGAATAGTGTAGAAATCGTCATAAGTCCATGTAGCACTTGGACCCGTGGCATTATATGCCCTTACCCTTGCCTTATACCATGTCCTCCCGACTATCCCCGTTGTAATATTGTCCTTAAATGTCGCGGTTGGAGGAACAAGGGTTACCGTATAAGTTGAAGACTCCGGGCTGACGCCGTATGTGACATTGTATCCGTCCACCCCTGCCACCGCCGCCCACATAAGTGATGTTTGAGTGGTAGTGGTTGAAGAATTTGACAGCCAGGCGGGAGCGTTCGGCGGCATTAAATATGCACCACTCAGAGTGAACCAGTCGCTGTATGCCCAGGGCCCTATATAGGTCCCGTCATATGCCCTGATCCTAACATAATAATTCTGCCCGGGGGTGCAGTTATAGAAAGGAGTGGAAAGACCCCCCGCTTCTACGGCGGCAACATTGAACCAGCTGCTATTCCCGGCTTCAAGATCCGTTTTTAAGATCGCCTGCACATTATAGATCAAAGTGCTCGGGCTCTCGTCAATAGCCGCCGTCCAGGTCATGTTGCTTGTCACTACCTGGCTGGCAGAAGAAGGATTCGTTATTGTGGGCGCTGTGGGTGGGTCATTTACAAAAGAATTAGCGTTCGTTATAACGCCAAGGTATACCGGTGACCCGGTAGTATTATCGCTGTATGTCATGAAAAGCTTGTGATGCCTTGTGGTGATGACGCCGTCACATGAGTGCCAGCCGTTGCCGGCTAAGCCATACTGTTCCCATATTGTTGCCGGACTTGCAACGGATACTCCGTAAAGGTATTCCCTCCAGAAATTCATGCCGTCGCCTGAGATACCGTTGTAATGCGAGAAATACATTGCTGTACCGTTCGTGGAAAGAGCAAGTCCCTCATATCCATTCCTTGTATCCTTGTCCGCATGCGGAGCCGGCGGATTCAGGTGATCGCCCGGGCTCGGCTTGGACACGGAAGCAACAAAGGAAGGAACCGCGCTTGAGATATTATATACAAGCACGTCCCTATATGGGCTTGTCGTCTCAAGCACCCTCACAAAAAGCCTTGTGCCTTCCGAATTGACCGCGAGATACGTGGGATCCATGCTCGTCCCGCCAAGTGTTATGGTCGAGCCGGCAACCGGCTGGGGATCTGTCTTGAATCCGCCTGCTGTATTGTATACATATATCTTTTGGCCGGTTGGATTTCTGGTAGCTACATATAATCTTGTCCCGTCCGGCTTCATCGCTATTCCCCAGAGACATAGGTCAACATAAAAACTTTTTATAACCTTCATATCGGAAGGATTTTGGACATCAATGACAAATACCTTTCCTTTTTCACCGGGGACGCTATTGTCGGAATTAGCCACGTAAAGATATTTCCCGTCCGGGGAAAGCACGCACTGCCTTCCTGCCGTGTAACTTGTGTTGCTCAAAAAGCAGATGTTCGGCCAGGGGTAGTCGGATAGTATGCCATTGGTTATCTTGAATGACCTGATCTCAGTGCCGCTGGGCCCCGCTACCACTACATATAATGTAGAGCCGTTGGGCGAAACAGCCAGACTTGCGGGATTACCGTCATCAATGTCCCAGGTTTGAAGAACGGGTTCAACAGCAGGCGGCACAACGTTAGCATGATTATCAATTACATTTATGGAAGGAGTGCCTATCTGGTTCGGAACATAAACATAGTCGCCGTTCGGGGTTGCCACGCCCTGAATGGGATCGATGACCGCGAACGCCGCGCCCGAAAGGCAAATAGCCAAGACCGCAGCTATCGCTAAAGCTCTTTTAACACACATTTTTCTTGCTCCTTTGGCAAAAAACACCCAATAAACACCAAGGGAGAAGCGCCTGGTGCAAGTACACTAGTCTTCTCCCTTGCTGTCTATTTTTTGAGCTGTACCAGGCGAGTCCAGCCCGATTATACCAGATTTCACGCAAAATTTCAAGCTGCGCCTCTATTACTGACTTGTCGTAGCTATTGTCTCTACCGACGGCGTGAAGTAGATATTTATTGGCGCAAGCTTCTTCAAGCTCACAACATATTTATTAAGATGCATCAGGTCCATGACGATATTTGGAGAAGTGGTTTCCCACGGCTGAGTGTTCCTGTATGTTCCCGGATTTGGCCAGTTGTGAGCAGGCCATAACTGCCAATTGTTCTTTGCTTTCCACGCGCAGTGAGCCCAGGAAGTTCCCAAATCCCAGTCCGGATCCCAGAATACGGTTTTATCAGGATTTAATTGTATAAGGGCTTCCTTATCTATAGCATCACTGCTTGTCCTAAGCCCGTATTCAACATCTACACTATAGCCCGACTTCCTGCCGGCGCGCATCGCGTCCGGAAGCACCTTCCTTATACCCGTGCCCCCAAGGTAAAAGCCGGCGCCGGTGAGGTCCGGAGCCGAAACGGGGCTTCCCACACCGCTTGCCGCCCACTCAACATTGCCCGATCTATTAAGGACGAACACTTGATCATGCACGGTATCCCTGAATACCATGCTCTTTATGTACAGGACGCCGCTTCCCCCCGGTACTTCGTCCGTCGTATTCCACCCTGTAGGCGCGTAACTCCCTTCTGCTATGGTCCTTTCCATGTATTTGACGGCGTTCGCGTGTATTTCGAACGCAACATTGCCATCAATGTCCGATTGGGTAGGGATAATATATGTTGCCGTCTTTGTAACATAATCCGCTCCGGTGCTTGCCGGAACAGATATGCCTGGCCAGGTGGTCGGCGTAGTAGCTCCGGGCGTCCAGGAGTGGGTTTCCTTTACACCGCCGTTCTCCTTCTTGCGTGGTTTTATGATCCCCTCAAAATGACCAAATATATTCCATTTTTTATATCTTGCGGTGATGGTAGCAGCCAGCATTATCGGCCCCCAGTGTATTTGCCCGCCTCCCAGATAACGGGACACGGGGAAATAGTAGCCTTCATCTATCCATCTCATTACCTGAGAGGAGCCCATGCCAAGGTTAACCGTGACGTTGTCGCCGGTATTTGGATCGCTTGATCTCCATACGTCGCCTCCAAGGAACAAGTCAAAATCGGTCCTTCTGCTGTAGAGATAACCCGGGGTGAACGAGGGCACATTGTAGAACTCAACCAATGTCGTCCCATTCACGCTTTCCACATTGCCGGAAAGTCCTATCCTCCAGGCCTCCTTGCTGCTCTTCACGCCCACTGACTGCTGTTTGTCGTTCAGCGCCCTTTTAACGGAAAGGGTCACGTTGGCCGGACCGCCAAGTACAGTAAAAGGCAGCGTACCGGACACAGCTTCCCCCCTGATCCAGAGGTTGCTGTTGGGAGCGCTCCCGTAAGAGGTCCATATGTTATACAAGTCTCCCCCATGCCAGCTGACGTTGCTGGCAAGCGTGCCGCTTAACCTGCTGATGAACTTGGCCCCTCCCGGATTCTTCAGTGTAATGCTGGCGGTGCTTGTTGTAATATCAACCCTCCACACTTTTTCGTCATATCCGGCACGCAGGTTCACCGTGCTTCTGCCCTCCAGCCCCCTCCCGATAAAACTGGCAAAATCCCAAATACTGAACCTGCCGGTATCAACGCTTCCGCCAAGTTGATAATCCTGAGCTTTGAAGGTGCGCTGACCGGGATTATTTTGCGAGTAAACATTGCCAAGCCTGCTTGACGCGAACCATGAAAGCGAGAAAGGAACATAATTATCGGCTTCTCCCGCCACTCTCTGCGGCTGCTGAAATACCTGCCAAGAATATGTCTGACCGACCCCCATTGTGAAGCCCATCGGCGATACTTCGTCGAGGTTCAGCGGCAACGTGCGAACATTGCCGAAATCTGTGGCATTGCTATCATAAAAGTTCTGGGTCCAGGGGCCGCCCCCAACTCTATTAACTGAATTATCCATTAGTCTATCCTCCCTGTGGCCTTATATTTAATTGCCACTTCCGGTAAGCTATCGATGAATTCCTGCACTTCTGCCCAGACCTTCTGCACATTTGTATCGCTCTGTTTAGCCACATTTTCCACCTGTAACATACCGTCCTTCAGTTGCGCGCTGAATATTATTTTCTTCCTGGCCGGGATCGGGTTCTTTCCGGTAATATCCTCCACAAATGCGCCAATCGCTTCCGAATATATTTCCCTATTCCCGACTTCTTTCGTTAAATCTTTCATAAGTTCCTTATCGAAAATATTTACTCCTGTACGCAAAATGAGCCTCGCCCATATCATCTTTTCAAAATCATTCCACTTAGCGGTCGGGTTCTTCACGTCTGTCATTGAAGGATCGATGGTGCGAATTACCTCGCGGTTCCTGAGCGCCCATATCAAATTGACCCGCATGAACGCCACCAGCCTGAAGTAATCTTCCGCGCTCATGTTGTTCCCAAGCGCGAAAGCGAACATCCTCATCCTGCTTAGGAACGGCGCGTTGAAGCCGTCGAGCAATGCCTTTAATTCTTTCGAGCAAAGGCCCTTATCAACCGCTTTCTGCACCTGCTCTTTATAAGCGATGTATTTCGCATTTTGTTTCGTTTTGAACTTTTCTATAAGCGCCAGCTTAAAAGTATCGCCTTTGGCAATGGCGGTCAGCTGATCCACTTTTTCAGTGAGCGCTGTTTCAAAATCCTTATCTAGCGACGCAATGAGAGGAGCGACCAGCTTTGGCGTTATCTTCGCCACATAACCGGAAATGATCGCTTCCATCTTGGCAGCGATATCTTTTGCCGGCTGTGATTTAACGCCATCTTTCTCGGCGGCAGCCACCTTTCGATATTCCTCTATCAGCCTGTCAAATTCGGCCTGGTCCTTTTTGCCAAGCTCCAGCGCCTCGCTGACATCAATGGTCCTTGTTTCCACTTTCATCTGTTTTGTCTCTTTGTCAAATAACGAGACGGTGTATTGCGGCTTGCAGACTATCATCGCGGTAATTTTATCCTGCTGCACCCTGAACCGCTTTTTAAGGTCGTTGATCGACTTTTCAATGGCGGTACCCTTCTTTTTCAGCGCCTCTGTTTCCGCCTCTGCTGTCCTTCTCATTCTTGCCTTTGCCGCCGCGTCCGCCTTAAGGTCGGTCGTCAGCTGCTTTGCATCCGTTGTTATCGCAGTCCTTAATGCCAGATAATCAGGCATGTATAGCGATGCGGAACAAAGATCTTCCAGCTTTGCGATCTTATCTGTAAAAGCCTTCAGTTTTGCCTGTTGTGTTTTCCTGAAGTTCGCTACAATTGCATTTTCATCGCGACTTAAACTTCCCATGGTCTTACCGATACCAGACAATACATCGTTTATGGCTTTATCGATCGCCCCATCAAAACCCTCCGTTATGACAATTTTGAACGCCTCGTCAAAAGTCGCCTGAGGAATATTGTGGGACAATCCCAATACATTCTTAAATATCTTCAGAGCAAGTCGTGTATTTATGTCATCTGGCGAAAGCAACGCATTGATAGCCGCAACAATATCCTTCTCAATCTTGGCTGCCTCAGATTTAGCTGGCGGCTCCTTTGATGCGAGCTCGGCAAGAGCGGCCGTTCGGTACTTTTCCAGAAGTTCACCGAATTCCTTGCTCATCTTGTCCGGATCACCTACCGCAGCCTCTATGTCCGCGTCACCAAGGCCTATCGCCTTTGCGCAGGCGACAAGCTTCCTGATCTCCGCAAGCTTTTTATCGTACTGTGCCTTATATTCATCCACCTTTTTATCAACCTGCTTCTTCATGACCTTGATCTTCTTGGCCATTAGCCTGCGGATATCCCAGATGGTATCCCCGGAAGTGGTCGCTATTTTATCTAAATATGGGTCGTTCGTGGCCATTTATTTACCCTCCCCGACAACGCTGGTTTTCGATACCAGCCTTCCAAAATGTGCTGTCCAATTAAAGCCGATATAATCTCCGTAGCCCTCCTTGCCCTCCACTACCGGTCTTGAGGCGTTTGGATGTCGGTCTATATTCTCGTGCATGTAAACCACATCCGGAAGGAAGCCTATGTTAATGCCGCCAAGTCCTATTGATCTATAAACCCAGGGTGCCTTGTTCGAGGTAAGGCGCACTACCCATCTTGCCGCTGTTTCATCCGCGTGCCTGTCCGGATTTTGTCTTGTGTCCTGGTACATGAACGGGTTGCTTATGCCGGTAAAGCTGACGCCCAAAAAGTCCGCAAGCGTAAATCCAAGCGTGAGCGACTGTCTTGTCCTGTAGTCCGAAATTTCCTCCCTTGAAGCTTCCGCATCCAGAGCTATATTCCAGTCGATCCCGAAGGGTTTCCATTTAATGGCCGGATTCAGGTCGATCGTTGAGGTGACCCCTCCCTTCCAGATAGTTAAAGGGTGCGGCGTAAATCCGGGTATCGCGCCCCAAAGCTGCGTGAATGTCCTTGTTTCTCCCGAATAGTTATCTGTCGCAGTCGAGGCGCTTTGAAACGCTGAATACGGCTGGCCGTAGTTCTTAGTGCCCGTTGTAAGCTCTGCCCATGCTTTACCGGAGAAGGTTTTTGGCTTTGGCTTATCGCCTTTTTTCATCCTCTCGATATCCAGCGGCATCTCGAACCTGGCGCCACCCGCAAAAGTTACAAAATCCTGTACCTGGCCGGGCAGGAATTCTTCCCTGCCGCGGGTAAGGTGATAAAAAACCTTGAAGATGCTTGATGGTAAATGGTAAGCGGGCCATGGGAACTTGTCCGTATCCGCGTTGATGCTGGTCCCCAGCGTCCATGCCTCCGATGAAACATTGTTGGGGTTCAAATAAAGCTGTTCCCTGAAGTTGCGGTTCTCGTTGTACCATGTTTCCCCGCCGGTAATGGAGTTGGGTAATTTATTCATTGTCGCATCCGGCAGCCATAAAGCGACACATCCAAGAGCTTCCGCAGCCCTCACCCACATGCTTTTTATCGGCCTCTCCACCGGCTCCTTCATTTTATCTGGATCTTCAAGCCTTTCCTTTGAGATCTCATTTGATTTATCAATTTCATACATCCCCAATGCAGGCCATTGAACGAGGCACCTGACAGCATCCTGCCCATATCTCCAAAACTGCCACCCCGGGTGGCCGCTGAAAACATGCCCCCTCTGCAGGGGCGGCACTACCCAATCAAGAACGTCCTCATCGGCTCTTGGATATGAGTCGGCCGTTATCACCGCAGGCGTAAGGTCCTTTCTAACCATATGCCACTGGAATCTTACTTCACTTGACACGTCCTTCCCCACAGGGGTGCCACCCAATTCGTAGCTCCTCCTTGAGACAATTACTTTCAAGCTGGAATCAAGCCTGGGCGGAAGGATATGCGCAAAGTCCGCGTAATCCGTGAATTCCGTCAGGTTTCTTCCCATATCCAAAGTGAAAGAAGGCTGGCGGCTTGGATTGGCGATCGAGACCCAGTTGGCCCCGTACCACCTGTTGTTCGCCTCCACGTTCATCATCTCGCTGCCGTGTTCCCGCATGCTAAAGCTGTCGAACTTGTTCGGAACGGCCAATCTTGCGGCACCTTGCAATGTCTCTGTCGGGAAGAGAATTGCCAATCCCGCAAGGCCGTACAGCCACCTCTGGGACGACCAGTTGTTGGTCCCGAAAGTATTAAGATTGTTAAGGTCGCCAATAAAAGGATTTATCTGCTTGGTGCGAAGAACAACAAGCAGGCCTGCGGCGTCAAGACCCAGACCGGCAACGCCTCTTAGCCATCCCCAGTTGCCGCGCCAGCTGTCCTTCTTAAGCGGATCGATATAATCGAGATAATCCGCCCCTTGAGCCACGTAGCCGGAAAGACCCGGTCTATCCGGATCCGTGCTGTTATAGGGAAATAGATTTTCATCTCCCCAGTTGACCGCCCTGGCAATAACCTGCCCTACCGAAGAATCGGACATACTATCCCTCCTATATAGTTATCGTCAGATATTTCAGAAAATTTCACTTTTTCCATAAACTTTTTCCCGCGTTACTGGTTCAGGTCCTTTATATTGATCGGCAATTTTATGTCGAGCGACAGCGTCCAGCCGTGGTTCCTGTACGTTTCCACGCCGTTGCTGCCCACTATCCCTTCACTGGTATTGAAATACCTCCCCCTTACTGTGAGGTTCTTCCCTATGCCTATGCCGCCGCCGAACATCGCTGAATACCCTTTTATCTTCTGGCTCATCTGGGTATTGGGATCCCTCTCCCAATAGGACGTTTCGCCATAAGAGATCTCGAGCGGGATATATATAGGCACATCCTTTTCCGGCCCTCTTCCCTTGTCTACAAAGCCGACCACCGGCCTAATGAGCGGCATAAAAAGACCCGCAAAAGCCATGGGAATTCTCGGAATAAGACCTTCACCGTAACCAACATTCTCCTTCGAAAAGTACTCTGACCAGCATTCCCATTCCCAAATATTGCCGTAATCCCACGGTGATATGAACTTGCCCAGGTGACCAACTCTTAACAGGTAACTTCCGCCGATGCTCCATGAATATGAATGGCGCCCTCCTATCTCTTCGAACCAGTTTGTGCTTTGATGTATCATGGGGTCATATATGCCCTTTCCACTCTCATCAGAGCGGTATATCTGTTGCCCATTCGTGTCGAACACCGGATTACCGTTCTGATCAAGCAGTGGGACAGGCGGCTTATACCATGAAGAAGGGCAGGAATAGTACCTGGGTGTGCGGCCGTTATTGAATGCTGACAGTGTGTCATTCAAGGTTTCTCCCACTGTCCACTTTATCTGCAATTTTTCGTCGCTATAGTCATCAAAAGCCTTGCCCACAAAGCCAAGTCCCCTTCCTATCTGAAACAGGCCGGGCATGTCGCTTATCAGCCCCCAGTTGTAGCCCCACGATCCCATCCTCTTCTTAAGGTCGTCCCGCATCCTTGATGTCACTCCCTGCCGGTCATCCTCGATCGTATGCTGCTCATCAGCGGTGTAGGGATACCACGGCCCCACGAAATTATCTTCATTAAGGAAATAAATGTTAGGCATGTTCCTGTTTGTGAGAAGGTCCCCCCTGAGAGTGGCGAACGCCCTGGTAAAGGCTGAATAGGCCTTATCCAGCAGGAACGGGACGGTCTGGGTAGTTGCCGTGACCTCCCCCGTATTCAAAAAGCTTGAGAATTCTTTGGACTCAACGCGGCTTGCTGCGATGTTCCCGTTTGCCCTGTCACTTCCCCACCCGGTGAAAGAAGTAAGGCCCTGCCTGGTAAGCAAGCCGCCGTACCTCAATTCCAACTTGTTTAATAACATGTATGGCAGCGGCGATAAAGTATCCCCGACGAGCGGCATCACCGGTATGCCTACCGCGGCATCCACTTTCAGTTCCCTCACGCCCTTGGCCAAAAGAAGAGGATGCGATTTCCCGTCCAAAGTGAAATAAATGTCCTCCTGGCCGTAATAATCGGTCTCATTCCATTCCCCGCCAAGCATAAGGGTCCATGGGCTTCCAAATATAGGCCACGGCGGAGCAGTGATCGAACCTCCCAACTGTGTAGTATTCCTTGTCCTGAATATATCGCCAAAGACCGGCCTGCCACTCTTACCATTATATATATATTGTTCCCCGTCCTGCCGCGAGCCATCATGGTTTGCATCATTGTACAGGGGCGCTTTTTCCAGGAGTGTCATGGTCTGCGGCATATAAAAAGCTTTCAGCTGCCATTTGGTGAGCGGCCTTATAAGCGTTGTCATCTGGCTATAGACCTCAGACATCGAATCCGCTATTTCTGCCTGCTGCGGAAGGGTCAGCTCCGGGTTAAAAAGCGGGTGTGAAATCTCATAATGGAAGGAAGACCGAGGAAGCATGCTGTTCCGGAGCTCCACTTCGCCAAGGTCCCTGTTATCAACGGGATAAGTAACGCTGTCTTTGTTCTTAACTTTTTCCTTCAGCTCTTTTGCTTTTTTAGCGTCGCCCCAGCCCGCTCCCAATCCGAACAGCTGGCTTGGCGGCATTATACCTATTTCTGTTTTGTCGCTCATTTTACCGCTCCTGTCGTTGTCGCCGTGAAATCGGTTTCCTTAAAGTATAAAGTTGCGCTGAGGCCGGCCCTCTTAAGGGCTGAGCCTTCCGATATCCTGCCCCTTCCATAGGCTCTCTTTACCATCAACCTTGCCTGCACAAGGCCGCTGGCTGAAAGCGGGTCAAGCATTGCTCTTAGCTCGATCTTTTCCTTGGCAAGTTCCATAACGTCATGCAGTTTTTTCATCATTGTTAGATAAGCCCTGCCTCTCTTTCCCCCTGCCGAGGAAAGCCCTTCTATGCCGTATTCATTGTCCTTTGCAACATCCACAAGGTCAGGCGTGCGGTCGGCCTTATATCCGATGGCGCTCTTTGCGTCGGACCTTGCGTTCTTAACGTATATCCAGGCTTCCGCTATCACAAGGTAGCTCAAGGCCCTCATGATGATGATGTTCGCCCTATAATAATGTTTGTCTGGGTTAGGCTTGCCCTGAACCTGATCAGGCTTTCTGTCATCCTCTCTTATCAAATTGATATAGAAAGTTGCGGCGTCTTCATTTGCAGCGGGCGCTTGGCCATTCGTCATTACCCTGAGAGCCCGTATGGCCGCTTCCCTTGCTTCCCTGTATTTATTAATGCTGATAAGGAAATCAGCCTGTTGGAGAGAGGAAAGTGCCCCTTCTTTTGAATCGTTGGAATTGGCGGACTTCTCTAATGCCGAAAGCGCTCTTGCCTTTGCCCATTCTACGGTCCCCTGGTCATTCGTTCCCAGGTAATAGATCATCATCCGCACCTGTGCCCAATCGTTCAGCAATTTTGTGTCGCCGCTCGCATTCGGCACCATACCAAAAAGCCTGTCCGCCTCCTTCAGTGCCCCGATATCCCTTCTTAGCATCGCCCTCCACCCTATCGCCCTTGCCCTTGCCGTGTATACCGAGCCTTTGGATTCCTTAAAAGCCCTTTCCATTTTATTCCTGTTATCTTCGACCGGATTCCCAAGATAAAGATTAGCAAGCCCCGCCGCGTAGCCTTCACGAAGCGCCGTCTCATCTATTTTCTGTTCCTTTAGTCCATTTTTAGTCAATTTCCTGTAGGGCAATTTCTCGTTTACGGCGGCAACTCCCCCCTGTTTTACTTCGACTTCTTCTTCCATATCTTTTGCGACCTTCAACTCATAATCGAAGCAATCTTCCATGATCGTGAACAGGTTTTCCCTGGATTTTATATTCCAATTAACCTTTTCACCTTTTTTATTTTTAAATTCCTTATTATTTGAAGTCAATAGTATATTAAATTTCGATAAGACGTCCTGCATAACACTGAGGCTCACAATATCCGGGACTTCCGCGTATCCCAGCGGCGGGACATCAAGTTTTTTTCTTGCTTCGTTTATCGCTGCGAGCCTTTCTTTGCTTATCACATCGCCAACGACAACGTTGCCCTCTTGATAAAAGCCGGTCGGCATGGCCACTCCATCATTCAACGCTGTTATCACAACCTTTCCGGGCTCGCTAAGTTCAATAAGTGAGAATAGTATAGAGATCAGTGCCTCGGCAGCTTTTATCTTGGCAACACCATATTCTGCCCCTCTCAGTTTCCTTTCATACTCTAACAGATCCCCGTTATAGCTTAGATCAACTCTGGCGCTTAAAATATCACTGAGTAGCGGCACTATATCCCTAAACCCTGCTATATTTTTTCCTGGATCCGTGGGATCCTTATATCCCGCAATTAAAATATGTACGATCTGTCTGTACTTTGATGGATCCTTCATCTCTTCTTTGAGCCTCTCTTTATAGCCGACATTTGCGATTGTAAGCATTGCCTGCGCCAGGCCAAGTTTTGCGGAAAGGTTATTGGGATCGAATACGAGTGCCTCCTTAAAATGGTCAATTGCCTTCTCCAAGATGCCGATACCCTTGCTCCCGCTTTCCTCATCGTAACTCCACATCTTCATGTTGCCCCGCGTGGTATATATCAAGGTAAGGGCATCGGAATGGATGCCGTTATAATTTCCAGGGGCTTTAGTTTCATTTTTTATATTGTCCTGTACCACGTCGAAGAAACCGGACATAAGGCTCAACACAACGTTTTTGTCATATTTGAAGCAGGCAAGCCCCGCGCCAATAAGACTGGGAACCATAAAGTAGCGGTTTGTAGTATTCATGGGCGCCAGCTTAGCTTTTCCAACGGCCAGCCCAAAGAGCCCTTTCTTCTCTTTGAGCCCTTTCTTCTCCTTCTCTACCATAAGCACTTCCTTTTTCCAGGTTGGACTTATGACAGGTTCGCCTTTCTTGTCTACGCTATTCTGATTGTTCACATATAAGACCTCATTGATAAGAAACTGGGCCTCTGCCTCGGCAGCGTTGGCGCACGCAAGCTCAATGTCCGCCTTTAATATGGTCTCGCCATTTACCTTGACAGTGCTCGTCTTTTTATCCTTTAACAGGGCCACTATATAGGGCGGCAGTTCCGCCAGTTTGTAAGTTATTCCGTTGATATCGATAGTAAGTTCATGGATCCTCTCTGTGCGCGCTTGGATCTTTGCGAGAACTGCGGTAGCTGCCTCAACTGTATCAGCTTGATCTGTCACGTTGAGCTCGAATTGTGCCAGAAGCTTCATGACGGAAAGTTCGATGTTAAGCGCTCTTACATACTTATCATACGCGGAAGTTGACTGTTTGTGCATGCAAAGCTCTCCAGCCTTATTGTATAATTCTATAGCCCTGTCCATTTGCCCCTTTGTTGCCCCGCTTAGCTGGACAAGAGATGTACCTTTCTTCTCCTCCCTTTTCCTCGCAATGTTAATATACCTCTCGTATGCAACAGCCATTTCATGAAAAACCCTTATATAAAAAGAATAGTCCATGCCCTTATATAGCCTTTCCGATCCGTTTTTAAGTGTTTCAAATAAATCATCCACGATCTTTTTTCTTTCTTTGGGGTCCGATACTTTAGTGGGGTCATCCACCCCCGCAAGCCTGATAATGATATCCTCTAATTCGTTGACGGCATTCCTACTCCAAGATTCCGCGGCATCAAAATTGTCGGCTTTCAGCTCATTTTCCGCCAGACGTGACTGCGCAAGAGCGCGGCCTAAATACGCCGTACATTTAAGATAATTAACGCTATTTTGGTCGGATGTCCTTATGAGTTGTGCATTGGCAATAATGTAGTTCGCCCTGTACATTGCCATTATGGGGCCCCTTATCCTTGCCTTTTTCTTCCCTTCCTCTTCTTCCTCTGTATTCCCGTCATTTTCATCGACAAGCTCCCCGGCATACAGGTCGCCTTTCCCTTCGCTTTCCAAAAGCTGGTCCATCATGAACCTCTCATTGTCAAAGAGGTGGAACTGTGAATTGTTGAAATGGGCCAGCAGGTCCACATAGCCGTAACGCGAGGGATCGCTCTTCCCGTTGGATGGATAAACATAAAACCTCATATTATCAACATATGCGGAGGGGGTTTTTTTGATGACCTTGTATATCTCCTCCCTCCCGACCACCGCCCTTGCCATGATATCGGGGAAAGGAGATACTCCGCCTTCCGCCTGATCGTCAATTTGAAGGTAGCAGGCTAGGGCGGCGTTATAATTATTAATTCGATTATTGCTAACGAGCACGGCAAGCTGCTTCAAGAAATCAGCCTGCGTCACAATAGCATCATAGTATGCGTACTGGGCCGCCATGTTCGTATATATCCGCCGTAATTCCGATTCTCCCCTGAAAACGCTTGCCCCTGTTTTATTTATCTTCCACAGGATGTTTAACGCATTTTCACAATTTATTATTGCTTCTTTTATAACAACTGGATCCAGTGACGTGGTACTGATTTTTGCCATCTCAAGGAAGGCAAGCGCGTGCAAATACTCAAGGGACATTTGGCACAGCCTTCCCGCCTGGTCTGGTTCCAGTTCCACCGTGCGCTCTAGAATAGTATTTTCATGATTCATCCCCCCTGCGATCAACGTCTGGTTGATCTTAATGAGTGCGCCTATTGACCTGGTGCTCCCCGCAAGGGATTGGCCTATTCCGTAATGTTGGGTCCATTCCTCAAGAAGGCTTTTTACGATTTTCCCGTCATTATCATTCGGTTTTGTGGTTATATTCATCAATCCTGCCGCATCCTTTATTATTTTGCTCTCTCCTTCTGTCCGCACGATATTCATCAGTTTTGCCGCCGTTATTATGGATTGGCCTATTGCAAGGAGGTCCCTGTCCGTATCGTTCATTTCGGCATCAAGAACCAGCCCTCTGGCTCTACCGCACAAGGCTATTGCTGATAAGATCGCGTCGTTTACCGTTGAAAAGTTAGTTGTTATACCTGAAATTTCCGCCACACCGTAAAGAGCCGCCAGATCTTTGTCATCAGCACCCCTGTTGATGCTTGTAAGTACCATGCCGGCAATGCCGATAAGCGCATTAGCGCAGTCATTGATATTCATTACCAATTCTTCATTTTCAGCCTGCCTTCTATACCTGTTGTTCCGCAGCGCCTCGATCCTCACGGTGCAATCATTAATGACCCTGCAAAAGAGATCGAGCGCATCTTTCTTGTCCTTATCTCCCCATCGTTCCGCCAGCTTCTTCGCAAGCAATCTCATGCAGAATATTCTTTCACCGGGAAAAGTCATAGAAGCTCCCCTTAAAAGTTGGTTATATCGCTTATTTGCACTATTAATTTGATCTGTTAGATCCGATCCGGTGTCCGGATAGATCGGCTGATAGTAAACATGAGTTAATCCGGTTTTCTTTTTCTCGCCCTGATTCGTAATAACAACATCATCCCGTGTCTCTGCCTTTTTGTAATGATCCCCTGAAGAACGCCTGAGCTCAGGGAGTGACATTGTTTCATAACTCGTTGTGCTTATTTGTGCCATTTTAATTTCTTCTCCTCAAAATATGTCCCGGGCGATAAGAGCATACCCCTATCCCCTCCTATATATATATCGTCAAAAACATGAGGAAATTTCAACAATCGCGGGAAATTATCGCGGTAAAATGTCTAGATGTTAAATATCGAACTTGTCTTCTTTGATGAATTTTCTTATCAGCTCGAGTTTTGCAGGCCCTATATGTCCCAGATTACTTTCCTTTTCCTTGTAATTTATTATTTCATCTACCAACGCTTTATATTTTTTGCTTATTGCCGGGTTATTCTTTCCGTAAATAATTGAAAGCCTCTTGTAGAATTTCGCTTCATAATCAGCAAGAACGTCCGGGTCAAATTCCGGGGGACGTCCGCTCAATATCTTCCCATAATGGCCGGTAAAAATGTTCTGCCATAAATAGTCGCTTGTGGGCTCATGTTGATTGCGCCAAAGATTGAAGGCGCGTCTTGCGTCAATACCCCTCTGAAATATTCCCGTGATCCCAGAACGTTTTTCCTCATTCTTGGTTGCGGGAACGGAAGTGCCAACGAGCCCCAAGCTGCGCCTGATACTCATGAATCTTTGCAGTATGTTGTGATACTTCCCCCGCCTTAACATTTCGCACACGGCGGAGTCTCCGCCCGTAAAGTCTTTCATGTGTTCAATGGCTTCCTTGTATATCGTGATAGCTTTATTCCTATATTCCTTAATTTCCTTTTCTGTTGTGCCAGAGGATTCCAGATAATAACCGTAGAAAAGATAAGCCTGGATCGCAATAAAATTACTGTTAAACGCTCTGTCCAGGTCGCTGTTGCAGCCCTTTGTAGCTCCCAAGAAAAACGATTCAATTTCCTCCGGTGACCAAAGATCGCGTTTGAATTTCTTTTTAGCGAACGCTGCCAGCCTTAGCTTCTCCAGGAAATACCCTCGCCGGAGCCCAACTTCCCACTCATTTAAAGTGCGGGACCCATCTTCCAAAAGTCCTTTGGCTTTTTCCACATAATATAGCGCGAGATGGTTGTTTTTAGCGAATATGGCGGCCTCTGCCTTGCCAACCAGAATAACATTGTACGTCAGAACAGCGTTATCATAAGACGGTGACGTTCGGCCATAACCCTTCCATTGCTGACCCATTACCCTCTCAACGTTCGCTTGCGCCTTATCAAGCTCGTTCTTCCCCTTTTGATCCAATGCGAGATTAACCCTTTGCTCATTCTGGGACATGTAATCACGGTTGCTGACATTACCCGCCAGGCGAGCTCTCTTTGTCATTGCCTTTCTAAGCGCTCTTGCCGCTCCTGCGACCGCTCTCTGCCCAATGTTTCCGTCCCACGCTCTTGCCGCCCTGTCAGCCACCGCCACATCAAACCTGAATGCTTCCGACAGCTTGCCGGACATAAGCGCCAGGCCAAACCAGACCCAGTTTGCGCCGTAATATTCACTGTCCTTATCATATGGAAATCCCGCCCACATGCCTCCCCTGTACTGCCCATCAAGCCTGGCCCTTATTTTTTCCGCACTTTCAGTATCCCCGGAAGCCCAGAAATACGCCATATAAACACCAAGTGCGCTGAGCGTTTTGCTGCCCCTTCTATATATATCGCTTGGATATTGATGGATCTGGCCGTCTATATCGTAAGCGCTTAATATGGTGCCCCTGCTCTTAAGCTCGCCATTAAGGAACGGGTACGGCGCCACATCGCCTGTCTGACCACAGTATGCACTTGCGAATTCGTCTTTGGGATCGGTCGCATGCTGGAGTCCCAGCCAGAAATGCGTCCTGAAAGCATCCCCATCCGCGAAGTAATCTTTTCTACCTTCCCGATCATGATCCCCTACATCCCAGCCGTGGTCGCGGACAGCGCCGGAATCATCCAGCGCTATCCAATCAGGGACGAGCCTGCTGCCCGGTCTTACCTCCACTACGCCCTCCGTATATGAGGGGCTTGTTTGGGAGTCCCTTTTTATATAGCTTTCAGCATGCATTGTTGCTGACTGCGTTCTTTTCAATACCGCATAAGAAGGAGATACAAGACTTTCCCATGGGTGGGACGGATCGAACGCCTTAAAAAGTCCCGTGTAATAGCTGGGCCTGAAATACGATGGATTTACTCCGTAAGTCGATTTCCCCGTCATCGGGTCCTTTGTGCCCCACTGCATATCGCTTCCAAGAAGCACCCTTTGCCCCGCTATGACCTCCGTCTCAAAGTCCCAGATATCGTTCAATATCAGCCGCGCCTCGCTAAAATAATCGATGTTGCCTGTCTTCCCCCATCTGTTGTTCGCCATAAGAAGGGCCGCGGCTATATCCTCATCGGCGTCCGTTGCGGGGGTAAAACAGTCTTCTTCCACAAGCACGCCTCCATCCCTGCCGTGTTTTGAGTATGAAGCCATATCAAGCGTTGGGAAATATTTCCAAGCGAACAGATGATCCCGTCTATTTTTATATTCTTTTGTCTTTTTGCACTCGATCCATTTTCCTTCCGCCAAACTATATACATATTCTATGTTCTTTCTCTGGAGGTTCTTCTGCGCCCATTCCCATGTTCTGTCAAAGATATCCTTCTCATTCATTATCACCGCCCTGAGCAGAACATAGGACACGGCTTCTGAATGTGTTATCCTTTCCGTATTATCTTTATCTTTATCGTAATCATTGGCATCCCTGTCCGCAAGGGGCCTTCCGTTCGAAGCTATCATGGTCTTCTTGTAATGATCCCACGATTCCTGGAGCCTCGCATTGATATCTGCGATCGCTCTGGGATCGAGCCCTGACGGTATACTTCCTATTCCTGACATTTTATTTCCCTTCCTTCAACAATGAGAGCTTACCCACTCTGGCCAATATTTGCTGGGCATAATACCCCACAACATAATCCGTCGTGTCATCCACGATCATTTTTATTGCCAGGAGCGCGGTCGCATTGCTATTATCCCGTTTAAGCTCACGCTCCGCTTTCATGCATATGGCCGTTTCTATCTTGCTGTAAGTGTCCAGCATGGCGGAAATAACGCCTGCCTCGTTGCTGTGTTCGGTTATCGCCACATTACCTTCTTTGTCTATTCCTTTCATTCCGCGCAAGATCTGCTTTATCTTTGTCCTTAGCCTGAACAGCTCATAATAGCTGGCCGCGGGCAGTGGAACGCCGGCGCTTATCTGCGTCTTAAGGAGCCGGTATTCATCAATAAGCGGGCGTTTTGCCGAGGGGACCTGCACTGTTTTCTTATCCAGCTTCTTAGCCTTCACGGAAGCCTCTAATGTGGCCTTTATATCTATTTTTTCCTGTTCCCTCATCAGCTCTTCCGATAATGGCGACGCATTTGCCTTGGGCTTAAATTCTTTTGCCTTCCATGAAGCCTTCCAGTCTATCAGACCGATCATGAACTTCAGGTTCGCGAGGAATTGAAAAAGTATCAGGCCCAGGAAGAAAGTACCGGCGGCTATACCGATCGTCGGCCCCGCGAGCAGGCTGAGTATGCCATAATAGAGCGCCACTGAAATGCCCGCCGTGCAAATAGAGGAGAAGGCGAAATTCTGCCATCCGATCGCTTTCCCGCCTCCTGAAGTAAGGATGAAGTTCGCCCACTGGTTCCTTCTTACCCACTGCTCAAAGGCGTTCCTGAACTGGTCCCAGGCAATGGTCAGCTCCACGGACGGGTTCGTTATGAATCCCATCTTAAGGGCTTGCCTCGGTTTTTTCCCCAGCGAGACCATCTGCCTGGCATAAGCCACGGGGGCGGTAAAGTTCTTCAGTACCCATGCGGTCGTCATTATCGTGATCTCCCATGGGATCATTTGAAGGATGCCGCCTGACCCGATATACGCTATCAGAGATGCTATGCCCGTGAACAGGGCGACGGAATACTTGTACCAGCCCCATCCGGCGGCGATCTCGGTCGCCTGCCGCGGCGTTATAGTGTTGGGGATGGTCCTTAATAAGCTCTCGGGGATGATCCCGGAAAATTGCTTTCCTAATGCCTGCCGCAGGAAAAGGTCGAACCTCTTGACGAACAGCCTCTCGCTGAAAGGATACCTGTTCTTGCGCTGGTTGACCCACGCCACGATGTCGTCCTCCGCCACCATCACGTTCCCGCCCAGCAGCGACTGGGTATCGAAGGCCACCTTTATTACCTGCATCACCTTCCCGTACATCCTCTGTACCTGTTTCATCTTCTCGTCCTCGCTGACGGACCAGCCCTGTGTGGGCTTATCTTCGCACGGTTTAATGAAGTTGGGATTCGTTGTCGGCTCCAGGTATGTGGCGGCATTAACGAACTCATTCCACCATGTGATATAGGTCCTGCCGCTGCAAATGCCTTCATTTGAAAGTCCTTTGAAGAAATTAAGCCCGAAATTCGTGCCGTGCCTCACCCTGTCCCTGGGGGACTGGGTTTCCTCAAGGCCGTAGAAGTAAGAATCCTGCTCCTTGACCCAGTCGTTCGGGTAGAAGCCGACGCGGTTCTGCTCGTTCACAGCTGCCACGGTTTCCGCATCTGTGATCAAGCACTCGTCCATTTTGAGCGTGCCCTCGTGGGTCACAACAGTATTCATGGGCAGCCACGTTCCATTGATCTTTACCGCTGAATAGGCTGCGGACGGGAATATCTGGAATTTCTTTCCGGCGATCTTTTTGTCAAATTCTTTCCGTTTATCTTCTTCCTCCTTGCCTGCATAGGGTTTATCTATATAGTAAGTATGCACCAATTGCAGTTTGAGTTTTAAGCCGCCGTCAGCATAGCTGTCGATAGTCGGCATTAGACCTATTGTCTCAGGCGTATATTCATCGGCCTGGAAAATATCATCCAGGCTTGTGATGCCGAGCTCCTTATTGCCAAGCAGAGGCTTTCCGTGATTATCAAGTAAATACTTTCCGTCTATACGTACGGTTTCATAGATATCCGTTCCGGCAGGATGCCAGGTTATCTCCACTTTGTATCCTGTTATTACTTCCTTGCCTTTCTTGTCCTGTACCTTTATCGGCACAACTTTAACAGTGCTGTTCCCCTTTTTGTCCACACAATCCCTTCGATCCGCTCTGCGGAGCCAGGAAAGCATGTCATCCTGTCTGATATATAGCCCTTTTTCATTGGACACATCGACTATCTTGCCGTTCATTGCCGCTATATCAAACGTGTAGAAAATGACGGAAGCATCCGACTTGGGGCCTTCATTTACTTTGCGTAATTCGGTTACTTTCAGCTCATTCCCGGCGGGAACCATTTCGATAACGCTATCAGCATGTTCACCCTGGTTCATATCACGATTCACGTTTCCCTTATCCCCCAGTTCGCCAATTTCCACAACAAAGGGTTTTTCCTCCCCTTCCACGACCACAACGCCTATGTTCCCTTTAACTTCCGTTGCTCCTTTCGACTTAGCAACTTTTTCCGGAAAATGAAGCTGCATTAACTTGTCATATTCCTCCCTCCCCGACGTTACAGAACTCCCCTTTGGATAGCCATAGTCTAATGGGTCGGCGTTAAACCCCTTAATAAAGTCATCGACGGATTGCTGTGAAGGAAGTTCCATTAGATCAAAACCTGCAATCCTGGCAGATCGACCAGTGCCATTATCTCTTATATTCCCGTTTGGATTCTCAATAGTTACAAAGAAATGGGGTTTATTATCTTTACTAACTTCCTCTTCTTTTGGCGGCTCGGGAGTGAACTGACCGTCGGCTGTTATATACTTTTTCCCGGTAGTATTGACTTCTTCTACCCTCAGGCTCCTTCTTGTGTCAGGATCGTTCATTTTTACACCGAGCATGCGGAACCATGCTTTCCTTATCGGGACAAGCACCGCGTTAACTATATAATTATCTTCCCCTTTCCTGTTGCGGCCGAGGTCATCCGGCCATGTAGCCCTATCCCCCGTACCAAGGATGTATTTTTGCTTTTCAGAATCCCATATCACCCACCTGTCTCCTACAAGAGCAAGTGAATTGTCTGATTCCTTGAAGTCCGTGGCGTTTATCGTCTGCACGCCATCCGGCTTCAGCCCCATATGCTTCTCGATATCTTCCCTTGGCCAATCGCTCTTCCTTGTTATTGAATAAGCTATGCCGCTGTAAATAAGCTTGAGGCCAACAAGTTTTCCGCCTCTCATCTCCACCTCCGCACCCTGCAATACGGCATCTTTTGGAACGCGGTAGATCTGCCTCATGGCTCCCGGGTCCATCAACCACGGCATAACATATTCAGCGCCGTACGGATCCTCGTACTTGCCGCTATACAAGATCATCTGCGTGTCAACCACAAAGTCGCTTTTCTCAGGATCAAGCGTCCCGTCAGCCCTCTTGACCTCATTCTTCTTGCCCTTGCCGTAAGGTATCTTATATGCAAGCTGCACGAAGAAATCGGCCACCTGTTCCTTGTTCCTTACAAGCAGGGCCATCAACTGTTCCTGGAAGGTGACATCCGCTTTATCCGCCACCGATGCGGCATCATAAAGCTCTACCTGGAACGAGCGGGTTATCGATACACTGCTCCCGGGAAGACGCTCTTGTTCATAAAGCTTATCAAGTTCTGTGATCGGAACAGGTTTTCCGTCCCCGTCCCTCAAGATCAATCCTTTGGCTTCCGGAGCCATTGACTGTTTAGCCGGATCATCAACAAAATAATATTCGCCGTTCCCGCTTCCCTCAAAAAGGATGTTCTTGTCATTGATCCTGGCCGTAAAATGCCTTCTGCCCTTTACAAATCCCGGCGTCAGGGATGGGTGATTCTCTATTTGCTTGACCGTCCTGGAAGTGGATGTGTGCTCTTTAAGGTTTGCGGTGGGTCCGCCGTCCTTCCTGTCGAGTGCTTTCAGTACCGTGTTCAGCTTCACCCATATGTATTTTTTCCCTTCAAAACTTTTCGGATCGGCAAGGTAGCTGAAATCAGGGTTCAATATCCTTGTCCATGTGCCCGCGACCTCATCAATAGTTGGGTAAGGCTGCTCCGCAGACTCATCAAACGCTATCTCAAAAAGGTGCATGCCGTGCTTCAGTATGAATGTGGCCAGGTTGCCTTCCTTTCTTACATCCTTGGGGTCGCCGGCTAAAGCTTTTCTCGCGGTATAGACTATCTGGGCGCGCCTGTCCGGGTCATACCCTTCCAGCCTCACGTCCTGCATCAATATCCTTTCAAGAAGCTCGAGTGACATAATGACCCTGTTGATAGCGGGATCGATACTATCTGCCGCCTCGCGCCATATCTTCGCCTTGAAATTCATGTGGCGACGAAGCGCTTCCAGATATTCGCCTTTTGACTTGGGATCGAACCATCCTGTTTTACTTGCCTCGGAAAGGATAGTGGCTTCCATGCGATCGATCTCATCCGCGGCATATCTTAGATTTTCCCTTACCCTTCTGTATTTTTCTTCAAGCGATATGCCGTCCTCATTTATCGGGTTTTGTCCGCCATTCCCCTTTAACACCGCGTCAAGTATCGCCCTCTGCTTTGTCTGCACCCAGCTGATGAAAAGCTCCCTTTCTTTTATGTTCCTTACGGCAGGATAGAACTTGGTCCTTATCCATTTTCTCAGATCGTTATCATTGTTTATGTTCAGCTTCTTCAGGTCTGCTTCAAGGCTCTTATCGTCTGCAAAATTACAACGCACCAGAACCCCCGCTTGCATCTGGGTCCTTACCCAATGCACAAGCGCATTTTCCGTGCCAAGATCGACACCGCTGTTATTGCCGACATTAGCCGCCTTCATAGAGGCAATGAACGTCAATATGTCTATAAGCCCCGTTCTAAGCACCGGATCCCAGTTCAATATGCTGTTCTCGAACGCTGCCACATCCTGGCTCGCATCGTTCTTCTTATCTTTTTCATCCTTTTGCTTGGCGTTCTCTTCATCTTCCTTTTTCTTCTGCATGTACAGCTTTACGACGCTCTCGATCCAGTCATCCAGTTTTTTAAAATCGCGGCCCCAGGCATTTTCGTCGTGCGGCAGTTTGCCCTTCCTTACATTCTCTATTATCCAGCTGATGAGCGCCGCTTTTGTATTGGCACATGCCGCAGGATCATTGCACTTGACCTTGATCATATCCCGGATCATCCCTATAAGGAGCCTTTCCGTGTCCGGATCTGTGGTAAAGCCCATTTTGCTCTTGTCGTAGACCATGGCATCGCACTGGTAAAGAGTGGGGCACGCTATCCCGAGAAGGGCGGTCAAAAGCAAGCCAAAGCTTGAATCTCCGAGTCCCATATCCGTCCTGTTCAACATGTTCACAAGTTTCTGAACAGAAGCTTTTATCTCAGAATCCCCTATCGTGGGTTTGCTGGAAGCTTTCAACCCCAGCATCTCACCCTTAACGGTATTCATTGAGAAAGCGCTCTGGTGTAGCATTGCGGCATACAGCGCCACTGAGCCGGTGATCATTCCATACGAGTAAGCGAGTAAACTCTCAGCCCCGCCGCCAAATAAATATGACACTCCCGCACCCATAAGAAGCCCGATTATCGGCCTGTAGGCATAAGCCAACCGCCTTAGGCTGTACTTTGCATCCACAAAAGCAGCGTAACGCGGGAAACTGCCTTTTGCCTGCCAGACAAGCGACATTAACGGCAGGCCCAGCGCCGCCAGCCCAACATAGCCCATTCTTGCCCCGATAGTATAAAGGCCGGAAATAAGCAACGGTACCGGTATCATGAGGAAAGCCTTGTCAAAGAGATATGACGCTGCTGCCCACCTTGTCTGCGTTTTCATAACGGACAGATTGCCCGGAGACACCTGGCCGCCATAGGCAATGACCAGCTCCTTGCTCTTGTCGCTTATGAACTTGCCGACAAAATGGATACAAAAGGCGGCAAGTCCGGCTGTTTCCCAGTCCCCAAAACCCTGATTCTGTACGTTCTGGAAGAAAAGGTTGGAATTATGAACAATGGCGGCAAGGCCGAGCGAATCGGCTATGAGCATCGGCACGTACATCTGGTTCTTCACAACGTTCAATGCTTTGCCGTAAAGCTTAGTGGGATCGGCTTTCTTTGCCAGCCTCGCAGCCAATACCCATCCGCTTGTGGCAAGGCCGAGAGCAAGATATTGAGGCCCAAGATTGGCAAGACCTGTTAAAACACCGTAGCCGGCGATAGCGCCTACCGGTTCGAATTTACCCGCCCACAAAACAAATGAAACGGCCTTGCTGACACCCCAGTAAACGCCTTTCGATATCGCCATTGCCGGCGATTGGAAAGGATGCTCGTACACTGACTGGAGCCCGCGATAAAGAGGCCTGAGGATAGCGGACGTTCCAAAAGGATTCTCTGCCATCAATTCGGGGCCAAAATTATCTCTTAACTTTGATTCTGACCAGATCCAATTGCATATGTCTTCCGCCTGCAGGTCCGCAATATTCTGAACGGGCCTGGTCACATATCCAAAGTTTATAAGATCCTGAAGTAATTTGCTCTGGCCATCAGCGGAGATATTCTGCGACAGATTTTGTATGTTTCGAAATATAACATCCCTGTTAGCCCAGCCAATTAAGGCTTTCGGGCTTCCAACGCGCGGTAAAACAATTCTTACGCCTGGTGCACCCATAAAATTATCTTGTACTCCCTTCTATATTATTATCGTCAAAAAAGGGTGATAATTTCAGGTTTTACTTAAAAATACCGGAGGTTTTAATGGGAGGAGGTCGGCCTAGATGACCGCAGGCATTTTCTTCCTGATGAGAGCGGCCACATCCTTCGACTCCCTTTCAAGAAGAGTTTGCCAGGGTATCTCGCAGAATATCTGCGTTATCAGCTCTTCGTCGGTTATCCCCTGTTCCTTCAAAAGTTTTATGATGAACTTGAGCTTGCCTTCAAGTAATTTTGGCTTATCCGAGGAAATATGCTGTTCGTCGATCGTCCCTATCTCCAGGTGGAACGCGATAACTTCCCCGTCCTTTAAAATAGGTATTCCAACCAGCACCCTTTCCCCCTTGTCAGGTATGGACTTTGACGACACAAGTATCATGTTCCCCGCCTTGATAAAGGGCGCCTTTTCCGCGGAAGCACGCACGCGCTTTCCCGATGCCTTGGAAGGATACTGCGACCCCTCCCCCTTCCTTGAGTCATTTAAGGCCTCTATATACGGCTCTCCATCTATGAATGTCACACTGTAGCGCAGAGAGCCCGTGGGCTTAAAAACTTTCTTCAATGCTTCCGAGTTCTCGCTGGCAATATCGGTGAGACGCTTTATGTATTCCGGGTCCAGGAAATCGGCCAGGTTCAGGATGGAGGGCTTCGGGAAAAAGCCGTCCAATACCCTCTTTCTCTGGTCGTCCGTCCAGCGTGGAGTGTTGTTGTTTATGAAATCCTCGACCAGTTTTTTGGTGATCTTCGGATTGCTCCCCTCGTTCGGCCTGTAAATATACGGATCCAGGTCCGCCTTTTTCTTCACCACTATCTGCTGTCCCGCCGGGACAAATATCACGCAATTGCTCAGGGTGATCTCGTCCCTGTCGTTCTTCCCCGTAATTACCAGCTGGCCGCTCTTGAAACCCTCTTTATGCTCATAAATAATGGCGACATCGCCGGAATACCGCACCGCGCATTCGGTCCTGTACGGATGCTCGTTCTCGTCCTTAACAAGTTCATTAAAGTGAGCTCCCTCCCCGCCCATGACAAGTGTTTTCAGCTCGTACATGGAATCGTGGTGCCCGTGCGCGTAAATGCATCCCTTCTTGCTGTCTTCTCCATCCAGGTCCTCCACCCTTCCTAGTATGCTCTTTGATATCTCCATAAGGGGCTTTTGGACTATGTCGCCCCAGCGTACCCGCTGTATCAGCCTGTTGCCGTGCCAGTATGTCCAGTCTGTCCTCGTTACCCAGAGATCGGAAAGGAACTTCGCTGGATGGAACCTTACCTCCCTGTCTATGACCATCGCCATCCATTTAAGGTTTGACAGGCCGTGCGCCATGATAGACTCGATCTTCTTGAACCCTTTTTCGAGCTTGGACTGCATTAACGGCAGGTCAAAGACCACGTTGAGAAGTGCGTCAGATGTGAACCACAGTGTGTTCGTGTTCAGATACGGGAAAACATCCCTCCCCTTGAACGCGTCCTTCCACTTTTTGGGAACAAAAGCTTCCTCAAGGATGGAGAATACCCCCTTGATGAATGCCGGCACGCCACCCTTATCACCCTCAAATTTCTCCGCAACCTCCGCCATCGCCTGCAGGCCTTCCTCATCCACCTTTTCGGCAAAATAACCAAGTATGGGTCTTGAGAGCAGCGCGCCAACGTTGTCGGTGTTGGATGAAAGCACATACTTGATCCCGAATATCCTCATTATCCCGCCCAGCTGGGCTTTTATCACCTCATAAAAATCACCGTGGCCGCTCTGATACTTGTTGCCCAGCCGCCTGCCGTCCTCGCTGATCAGGAGGGAGGAAGGCTGTTTTATGATCGGGACAATCATGGAACTCTGCCATTTGTCCTTGTATTTATTCTTTATCTTCTCCACCTCTTCCATCGACGCAGCCACAATGACACAACCCGGGAATCTCTTTTTAAGCTCCTCGATCTTTTCCTGTGATTCCCCGGCCATTATCAAAATAAGCTCAACCCCCCTGTTTTCCGCAAAATCCTTAAGGTTGCTTATCACGGTGTCCTGTGTATCGTCGCTCACCATTTCGGCAACTATGAGGTGATTGTGGCTGTCCCTCTGATGCCACAGGAAGTTGCTTCTCTTGACCTCCAGGTAGCTGAAGCCCCTTTCCTCCTCAAATCTCACGTCATAGAGGGCGTGCACTCCCGCCTTTGCCACCGCCCCTCCAAATCCCGTGGCCATGCCTCCCGCAAGGTCTATTACCATCAGCTCTCCCTTGCCAAGTATCACGTCCGCTTTCCTTCTTAAGCGCTCCTGTTCATCCTTGTCCATATCCCCGTATTTTGCGAATAAATTTTTGTCCTTAGTATTAGCGGGCACGATATCTTCCGGTAATATTTCTGATGCCAGCATGCCATGCGCAATGGCTCTTATCATCTGGAGCTGTTTTCTTTCTATGAACCGCTGCGGTTCGGGCAGCGATCCGAAATACCCGGATGCGCGCGCAGCATCCTGCGGGTCCAGGTAGCCTAATATCGGATGGTAAGGAAGGCCTCTTTTCCCTTCCTTCAATGCCTGGATCAGCAATTTGTAAGCCTGCGTTATGTCCTTTGCCTGCCTTAAAATGGCCTCTTCGGTAAGATCGTCCACTGCCTCCGGCGACATGCCGTATACCTTGCCCTGTCTCCTGAGCGACCAGACGAAATCTGAAAATCCCGGTTTTTTCAGGTCCGGTTCTTTCATGATAGCTTCATCCAGTTCCCTTTCGCTCGGGAAAAGCACCGTGTCCGCCAGGAATCCCGCCTTTAGAAGGCTGCCTTCGCCATAGAATTCCACTGTATCCTTGTCATACACAAAACTTTCCGGGAAACCCGCTCTTAGCCACTGTGGATGGGAAAATGACCCCAGACCTGCCTGAAGTTCGGGCGTGAAAATAGTGGCGGTCTTCGGGCTATGGACGCGAGAGAGATATGCCATCACAAGCGCCGCCTCCAGGCCATGGCCGTGGATGATATCCGGGGATAATTCATGCAATAAGATATATGCAAGGACCGTCTGGGAAAATCTTGCATGTTTCAAAAGGCCGTTGGAATTTGCCGTGCCCGCGCCGTTCTGTATCGTGAAAACGCGGAGGTTGCCTGCGCCCTCATCATACGGCAGTTCCATGACATCCATTAATGAGTTGTTGAGGGCGATCGTGACGTTCTCTATTTGTTTTGCTTGTCCTTTATACCCTTCAAAGGAGGGAACAAAGATCCAGACCTTTGCGCCTTCACGCTCCTGCGCTCTGCTCAACCTTTCAACGCTTTTAAGCGAGCTTGCGATATGAACTATTGTTCTGCCATAAAGTGGACTTGCGCTTGTCAAATCAGCTCTAACCCCCATGATAGGTTCCTTTCTATCCAATTATATTTCGACAAGTTTAATGAATAATTTCAGTATTTTGAAAGATCTTTGCCGAGTGTTTTTAGACTGCTTTATCAGATCTCGACATCGATCAGCTCAAAATTGTTGGCGAATAACTGCTCCGCTAAACTCAACCGCGCTTTTTTATCGCCATAAAGCAAAACGTCCAAAACCCTGGTGACCTTATTTGCCATCATCGTGTAAAATTGGCTTAAAGATAAATTATGATGCAAAGCCCTGCTGAACAAATATTCCTGAGGCTGCCTGCCCACTACCTGTATGGGGCTTTTCATGCCAAGGAAAATGTTCCTTGGCCCTTCCAGGATCTTTATCTCTCCAAAGGCGTCCGCGATCATGCCGGAGAATTCGTCTCCCATCCAGCTGTCAGCCCCCACCATATTGATATATCTGTTTTTCCCGTTGATCTCTTCCCAGGTATCCTTGCATACGATGTTAGGGACTTCACTGGCACCTTCCTTTTCCACCTCTGCGCCTTTTATCATAGTGTCATTGTGGAGGAGATAAAAAGTTGTATTCACCACTTCCGGGACCCTGTCCTCATATTCAAATGGAACTCTATTGGTCTCTGTCAACTGCCCGTCGCTATTGAATAACCCGCCTTTTTGCTTGGCTACATTTGCAACAGCTATTGCCAGCATCTTTGCTTCAAGGGCGTTCATTTTGGCTATCAGTGCGGGGAACAGATAATACCACAAGAATTCATCGCCATTGGAGCTGCCAATGTACTTGATGCCCAGGCTTTTCATCGCCTGCAATATCCCGTATTGATATGCCAGGATAGCATTATCGCCGTGTCCAGCCGGGAAAAATCTTCCCAGAGGGTGTGTTGTATCTCCCACATCAAAACGTTGAAGCACGCGCTGATTCCAGAAAATAACATCTTCGTCCCATGGGGCTGCTTCTTTACTGGTCCTGACATAGTCCGCGAACCTGCCGGCATTTTCTTCATTTATCATCACAAAAACAGGGGTTGGAATACCTAATTTCCTCGAGAACGCCCTTATATTGTTTATCAATATCCCTTTAAAAGTGTTCCTGTTGGCATGTTCGATAGGATATAAACTCCTTGGAGTTACAGCATCCACGCCATAGTTTTCGGCATAATCTCCGCATCCCACAAGATCTCTTGCGGCTCTTGTCCCCGCACCGCCGGCCACATCCAGAACCCCCACAGCCCCGATCCCCCCCGCAGCTCCCCGCCATAACTCCAGTCCCTCGTCAAAAGCTTTGAGAAAATCCTGTGGACTTTCAAATAAAACACCGGGACGGCCGGTCTTCCTTGCATCGCCCTCCCTAAGCATGCCGGCAGTGAATGGGAGCATGCTTTCACGGGAAAGCGGGCTGAATGCGCCCGAAGAAAGACGGTTGTCGCTTTCGATCTTTAATTTTTGGCCCTCATAAATATTTTTGGCCGCAACTTCGTCCAAACGTCTGTTCTGCCCCTCAAAAGTGAAACATTCAGGCAGCCTGCTTAGACCCCTTAATCTGGAGATCCTTTTCGATATTTCCGCATTGATCCTTAACTGATATTCTTTATCATGATTTGACTGCCTCAATGCCGGAGGAAGTCCGTCCATGGGTTTTCTTAGATCCCCTGCAGAAACAAATCTGAATTGATGCTGCCTGGGAATAGCTTCAAAAATTGCTCTTGCTCCACCTGCCATTATGATCTTCTCCTTAAATGTACTTTCCTTCTGCCTACATATCGTTCAATTCATGGAAAAATTTCACTTTTAGGATGAAATTCTTCTGAAAACCCAGGCGTAATCCGGCAGGGATATCACAGGGACTCCGCATTCGTATATGACATCTGTCCTGTTCTCGCGTCTGGAAAATCCCGTGTGAACTTCCTTCAAATCACCGGCTTGCTCTTTCAGTATCTTGTAGAACACCGGATCAAATGCCACAACAGTGTCTCCCGGCCTCAGCCATTTCAACATGTTCGCGGTCCAACGTCGCGCTTTTATCATTGCATCAGACCAAGGAACATCATAATAACGCTCGGTTTCCATGTCCCACTCTTTAAGGAAGGCGTATTCAAAATAATGCTTAAGCACCAGCGATTTGGGGGAGGTGGATCGGAATGGACGCAGGACCGCTTTTAATTCCTGCGTATTGCAGGTATCCAAATTTGACCTGTATGTGAGCTCCCCGTAGTTGATCATGGTTTTAAGCCTTGACGCAAGCTGGCGGGAAAGTATCGGATCGACATGCTCCATTATGTCCGCTCTTTTATAATCGTACCAGTTAACGCCCAGCACCCTTGCACCCGCTGCCAAAGGCAGACAATCCACGCCTATTGCCGGATATATCATAATCTTCCCGAGGAATCCGCCATCTTTGAGAGCACGCCAAACGGCCATGGTTTTCCTGACCCAGGGCTTTACAAGCGAGGGTTGTCTGAATCTGATCGTTCTAACAGACATAATATCCACGCTATATCATCGACCACTTTGCCAGGAAATTTCAGTTTTACTGCCTGATGTTTTCTGCTAAAATCTTTGATCATGAGCATGACAATAACCGAAAAGGTACTTGCCGCGCATAGCGGTAAAAATAATGTAAGGCCGGGAGAACTGATCAATGCCAAAGTTGACCTGGTGCTCGGCAATGACATTACCGCGCCTCCCGCTATAAAGGAATTCGAGCGCATCGGCGTGGACAAGGTGTTCGACAAGGAGAAGGTTGCCCTTGTTCCCGACCATTTCACCCCGAACAAGGACATCAAATCTGCCGGCCAGGTAAAGATGATGCGCGAGTTCGCCAGGAAATATAATATAACCAACTTTTTCGAGATCGGCTGCGTAGGAATTGAGCATGCCCTGCTCCCCGAGCTTGGGCTTGTTCTGCCCGGAGACCTGATAATCGGAGCTGATTCCCATACATGCACATATGGGGCTCTTGGCGCTTTCTCCACAGGCGTTGGTTCAACTGACATGGCTGCGGCCATGGCCACCGGGGAAGTCTGGCTCAAGGTGCCCGAAACCATCAAGTTCGTATATAAAGGAAAGCTCAATAAGTGGGTTGAAGGAAAAGACCTTATACTTTACACCATCGGCAATATCGGCGTGGACGGCGCACGCTATATGTCGATGGAATTCACCGGTGATGCCATCAAGACACTTTCAATGGACCAGAGGTTCACAATGGCCAACATGGCCATCGAGGCCGGCGGAAAGAACGGCATAATAGCGCCGGATGACATAACCATTAAATATGTAAAAGATGTCATTAAGCGCAATAATCTCAAGCGCTCCTATACATTATATAATAGTGATCCGGATGCAAAGTATGCCAGGGTCGTTGAGTATGACTGCCAGCGTATCGAGCTTCAGGTGGCCTTCCCTAGCCTCCCGTCGAACACAAAATCGATTTCCGAGGCATCAAAGATGAACGTGAAGCTTGACCAGGTGGTTATCGGCTCATGTACCAACGGCCGCATCGAGGACATGAGGATAGCGGCAAAGATACTTAAGGGCAAAAAGAAGCATAAGGACGTTAGAGTTATTGTTCTTCCGGCAACTCAGGCCGTGGTCAAGCAGATGATAAAGGAAGGCCTGATGGATATATTCATCGATGCCCAGTGTGCCGTTTCAACGCCTACTTGCGGTCCCTGCCTCGGCGGCCACATGGGAGTGCTTGCGGAAGGCGAGAAAGCGCTATCAACTACCAACAGGAACTTCGTTGGCAGGATGGGACACCCGAAGTCGGAAGTTTATCTTTCAGGAGTTGCTGTTGCAGCAGCATCGGCGATACTTGGTAGGATCGGGAGTCCGGAAGAACTCTAATCCGATTCCGGATCAAAAATCTAGGCCCGCATTAATCCGTTTTCGGTATTTATCAAAAAAGATCTAAGCGCTTGCGCATTTACGATCTGATCGAAATTATTCCTGATTGCATGCCTTCGACTTATTGGGTCGATAAAATATTTTGCCACAAAGTAAAAGGAAAGGCCAAAAAACAAAACGCCGACCCCGAATAACGGATATGCCGGTGCAAAGGACTTGAAATCGGCAATAATAGACAACATCATGAAGCCGGTCCCTCCTATTAAGCCGAGGGTCCCAAATATGGCGGATGTCTCAGCCATTCTAAAAAGTCCTTCATTATAAGACACGTTGTCGAGAGGTTCGTCCAGATATTCCGCTTTAAGATCGCTGACATTCCCTCTAATCTCATCGATCTTATTAGACCCCTGCCATTGACATATCTTTGTCAACAATTCCCTTCCATTATGCCATGTGCCGGATATCCCGAGCTTTCTCTCTAAATTGCGATCGGCCATGAAAAGGACGGCTGCGCTCGCTTCAGTTGGTTCATACCTTCTCATGTCACAGTGTCTCGCCAAAGATTCCGTAAAGGTCGCGCTCATCATTTTACCTTCATGAACGAATGTTCGCATTTTTACAGGGCTCGCTGCAGGACTCGCTGCTCTAAGCGCCATATTTAAATCCTCCTTAGATACCGATATGTTTTCTTGCCATATTACTATCGTCACTCCAATGTAATAATTTCACTTTTTCTAATAATTATTTCTGTTAAAATATGACCTATGATACTCGGCAAAGCGCATAAATTCGGAGATAACATTGATACCGACGCGATAATACCGGCGCGGCATCTCAATACCCACGATCCCGCTGAGCTGGCAAAGCACGTTATGGAAGATGCCGATCCTCATTTTGTAAGCAAGATGAAGGTTAACGATATTATCGTTGCAGGCGAGAACTTCGGCTGCGGGTCATCCCGCGAGCACGCCCCTATAGCCATCAAGGCGGCCGGGATATCCGCAGTGATAGCAAAGTCGTTCGCGAGGATATTTTATAGGAATGCGATAAATATCGGCCTTCCGATACTTGAGTCCAAAGAAGCCGTCGATGGAATCAAAGACGGTGATGAGATCGAGATAGAGCTTGCTATTGGCGAGATAAGGAATGTCACCACCAAGAAGAATTACAAAGCCACTCAATTCCCGCCTTTCATGCAGCAGCTTATCAAGGTGGGCGGTCTCATTGAATATGTAAGGAAGAAACTGCACCAGTAGCCTCAATTGTCTGAATCTATCCAATGGTTAATCAACCTTATGTAAACTTTAGTATCCTTGACAAGGGCTTTGCCCTCCTGTGGATAGTAATCGGACAGTATTTAATTATAGCTCCCACCCACCTACTTTCTTTTACCCGACCTGCCTGCCGGCAGGCAGGAAAGAAAGTAGGCAAAGAAATCTGGCATAAGGGGAGAACTCCCCTTATGTATCCCCCTTTCAGCTCGCAAAACTCGGCCGCTCGTCAGGCCTCGCGGCCTCGAACAGTTGCTCGCAAGGTAAATAAACATATTCAGACAATTGCCTTCACTGTCTCTTCGATTCTATTTATAAGGATAAATTATCCCTCACTACATTCGGGATAGTTAAAATAATAAACAGAATAAATATCCCTGCGGAGCGGGGATATTATTACATGCCAGGAGATATTAAGGAAATCCTGGCCAGGGGAGGCGTTTCAGAGCGAAAGAGTAAATATAGCCAACCAATAAGCCAATCTGAAACGCTTGATTTTTCTTTGTTACTTTCTTTGTATCAAGACAAAGAAAGTAAGAACATTTCACAAGTGGGCAAAGCCCTTTTCACGGATATTAAAGCTGATATAAGTGTGACTATTAACTATTGACCTGACATAAATATTTTCCAAAATACTGAAATTTTTCAGAACCTCTAACGATAAACTTCTGTGTTGAATTTCTAAAAAAGGAATAGGAAAATGGTATTCGTCCCTCATATAAGAAATGCTAACAATATCTTCGGGATACACAAAGCCCCTCGGAATATTGGTATCTTAAGAGAAATTAAAAAGGATTATCTTGGAAGATTCGTTGAGAACCGGGTCATATTGACCCCTGAACAGGTCAGGAAACTTATTGAAAAGACTGGCGTAGCTGTATATGTGGAAAGTCATGCCGGCAGAGGAATCGGGGCAAGCGACGCGGATTACATAAAAGCCGGCACCAAGATCAGGTCGAGGAAAGAGATCCTCGGCATGGACCTTGTCCTTGGCGTAAAAGAGACCCAGAAAGGCGACCATAAGTACCTGGGTTCCGGAGTCCACATGAGCTATGAACACTTCGCTGATTCACGTCAAAGGTTTTTCTCAGCCATAAGAACGAGCATCAAAAAGTGCACAACTTTCCTGGCGCTTGAAACTATGCAGAATTTAAAAGGCCTTTTCCCAACCCTCATGCCCATGAGCGAGGCCGCCGCAGAAGAGGTGGCACAGCTTGTCCCGTCGATATTCATGAAATATTTCGGGCTTCTTCCATCGGGTCTGCCCAGATGCCACATAGCACCGCTTGTCGCGGTGGTGCTTGGGGGCGGGATCGTAGGAAAGACCGCCGCAGTCAGGCTCAGCAAACTCGGGCTTAATGTGACCTTGCTTGAATCGAACAAAGACAGGAGAAGGGAACTTGAGTTCGAATTCAGAAGCCATGGCATTAATATAAAAGTGAAAGATTCCAACCACAAGACCATGGTAGAAGCCTTCACAGGTGCAAACGTACTTGTTTCCGGCGTCTACAGGAGAGGCACAACCCCACCGAAGATCGTGACAAAGTCCCTTTTGCGAAGGATGGATAAACGCGCGGTAGCGTTCTTTGTTGATGTGGACCAGGGTTCAAGCTTCAAGGGTAAGCTGCCCAAGACATCCGTTCTTGAGCCGTTCAAACTGAAGAGGATAGCCGGGACCCATGTCCTGACGTTCTCTCCGCCGAATCTTCCTTCCATGGCTGCAAGGCATACTTCGGAAGCCATCGGCAACGCCGTACTTCCATTCGTTTACAAGATAGCCAAATACGGACTTATCGGGGCCGCACTCAGGGATCAGACCATCTTGACAGGCATAAACATATTCAGCGGCTATATATGCTGCGAAAGCCTGGCAAAAACATTCCATCGGCGTTACAAGTCTTTTATTTCCCTCGTTGGAGCCTCTCTCCCTGCCTGACCTTCCCCTCTTGAAAGCCTGATGCTTTTACATTACAATATCTGAACCTGCGACTGAACGTCGCGGTTCCAAATAATCCTGTAGGTCTAACTGAAATTGGTTAAACCCACAAATATAATACGGAGCCGAGGCGTTTAGCCTCAGGCTCAAAATAGAAGGAGTGAATAAATTGGCTAAAACTTATAATATCGCTGTAATTGGAGGCGACGGTACGGGACCAGAGGTCATCGCGGAAGGACTAAAGGTGCTCAAGGCCGTATCCGCAAAGTTCGGCATCAAGTTCAACTTCACGAATTATGACTTCGGCGGCGCGCGCTATAAAAGGACCGGCGAAACTCTCCCTGATTCAGCTATCGAGGAACTAAAGAAATTCGATGCAATTTATCTCGGTGCGATCGGACATCCAGATGTCGCCCCCGGGATACTTGAAAAAGGGATACTCCTCAAGCTAAGGTTCGCGCTTGATCAATACATCAACCTCAGGCCCGTAAAACTTTACGAGAACGTCTGGACGCCTCTCAAGGACAAAGGGCCGGATGAGATCGATTTTGTGGTGGTGCGTGAAAATACGGAAGGCATGTATGTGGGAACCGGCGGGTTCCTTAAACAGGGCACCCCGGATGAGGTAGCCATCCAGGTGTCGGTCAATACCAGAAAAGGCGTTGAGCGCTGCATAAGATATGCGTTTGAGTACTGCAAAAAAAGGAACAAAAGGAATAAGCTCACACTGGTCGGAAAAACTAATGTTTTAACTTACTCGATGAACCTGTGGGAGAGGACTTTCAATGAGGTCGCGAAAGAATATCCGGGCATCAAGACCGACTACAATCACGTGGATGCCTGCTGTATGTGGATGGTAAAGAACCCGGAGTGGTATGACGTTATAGTGACGGACAACCTTTTCGGCGACATAATCACGGACCTTGGAGCCATGATCCAGGGCGGCATGGGCATCGCGGCCGGCGGGAATATCAATCCCCAGGGCGTCTCGATGTTCGAGCCCATCGGCGGTTCGGCACCCAAATATACAGGCAAGAACGTGATCAATCCTCTTGCGGCCATTGGAGCAGGCGGAATGATGCTCGAGGTACTTGGCGAAGAAAAAGCCGGCAAAGCAGTTGAAAACTCCATCATGGAAACGGTCAAGAAGATGAAGAGCATGTCGGCGGGAAAGATGGGGTATTCTACAACAGAAGTTGGGGACCTGGTAGCCAAGGGGATATAGCCAACATAACTAATCGATTTTGCCTTCTAGATTATCAGATTACCAGAAGATCGGATGGAGAATTCAGAAATCAGAGCATCAGATTAATCTGATATTCTGATTTCTGACCCTCTCATTCTGATAATCTGATCCTCTGATAGTCTTAAATTGTTTTAATCAATCCTCTAGTAGCTTTGATTATGTCTTTTGCTCCCGCCACCGCCCTGATCACAGCTGCTTGATCGCATCCCGCAGCCTTGATCTGGGCTATATTTGATCGGTTTATTCCTCCAATAGCAACGATCGGTATCATCACCCGTTCCGTCACCCTTCTAAGTTCCTTGATACCTGTGGGTTTGGCATTTGGCTTTACGGGTGTCTTAAAAACCGGCCCAAATCCGATATAATCAGCCCCTAGCGATTGGGCTTTAAGAGCTTCTTTCATGTTTGATGCTGATATCCCGACGATCTTGCCCTGTCTTTGCCAATTTCTGATCCCTACTGTCCAATTTCTGATCCCCACGTGTACACCGTCCGCATCCACTTTCTTTGCGATATCCAGATGATCATTCACAATAAAAGTCAATTCGTGAGCTTTGGCATAATTTGACATCGTTTTTGCAGTTCTTTCCAAGTCCCTAGCCCCTAGCCCCTTGTCCCTTAGCTGAAATATCCTCGCCCCGGCTTTAGCCGCCTCTTTCATTATATGTAGATGCGAATAGCCGTATGAATTATCGGTGATAATATAAAGGGGGCTATCGAGTTTTATCTTTTTTTTTAAGAGGATCGATGCTTTTTGCTCGATGTCGTAGAGCTCGAACCTGATCTTCTTGAACTTCGGCCCAAGCTTTGGTTCGAACAGCTTGGATGTCTCCTCAAATACCCTTACTGATTCCTCCGCTCTTTTGATATTTGCCAGGAAAACATCGAGTATGTCCTTCCTTCTAACTTCTGACTTCGTACTTCTCTTTGCTCCCACATCTGTTTTGACATTCCTCGCGCCTCTCACCTCGCCTGCCGGCAGGCAGGTCTCCCATCTCTCATCTCTAAGCAGCCTCGATATTTCATGCCTAACATGCTTTAACTTTGAGGTCAATCCATGATCATCCAGCACGAACCGTACGATATCTTCAGCAACCCTCAAGCCTTCGGTCGCCCGGTTAACATTCGCGTCTATTATTCTTAGTATTTTATCTCTCACTTCTCATCTCCCACTTCCAAACTAATCTCCCATTTCCAATTACCCCACATCTCAATCTACCACAACTCCCTGCAGCCATTGCATCGGATCCACCCTGAGATTGTGCAAGCTTACGGCAAAATGTAGATGCGGGCCAGAAGCCACCCCCGTTGCTCCGATCTCGCCGATGGCCTCCCCTTTCCATACCCTTTTCCCCGGCTTCACATGGATCGCCGAAAGATGCGCGTAATAAGTGTATATGCCCTGACCGTGGTCGATCACCACCGTGTTGCCATGCGCAGGCAGCCTCTCTGCCAGTTTAACGACGCCTGCATTTGATGCCTTCACGGGCGTCCCGAGGGGCGCCGCGAAATCCAATCCCCTGTGACGGCCGGATTCAGAACCATTTATGAATTCATTGAGCCCGAACGTCATGGATATCCTGCCGCTTGTGGGTTTAATAAAGATGCCCATGTAATATTTTTTCGGGTTTTCCTGGACGACTATGTCCTCTATCTTCTTCCAGTCCTCCCTTATCACGTCCGGCATGAGCATCTCGACCGACTTCGGCTTCAACGTAAAGCTCAACTGACCGAATTTTTCTTTGCCCACATATACCTTGTAATGATAATCGCTGGTATTGCCCGCGCTGTCGCGCGCACGTACCTTCATGTAATAACTCTCGTTCCCCGGATCATCGATGCTGAAGCCTACCACCGCCCGATATTTTCCTTTATACGGGTATGCCTTGAATTCTTTTCCCTGGAATACCCCGTCCACCTCGATGCTTGGCTTGCTTGATGTGAAATATAGATAAGCCGTCTTCCCCTGCTTAAAAAAACCCCCGCCGGAAGCAAGTTTCAGCAACGGTGGATCGTTGTCCTGCTGGGCATAAGCAAAGGGGCAATACATAAGGGCAATTATCAAGGTGAATGTTACGAAATGTTTCGTCATCTGTTCAATTGTATCAAAACGTCCAGCTCTTATAAAGAGTTAAAAATTGGCTTAACTAAAAATCAAATGAAATTTCCGCCTGATTCTGACGATATATTATATAGAGGGGAGTTTTGGTCCGATCCCAATAATTTAAAGGAGGAGATCATTATGGGTAAAGGTGCATTTCCGGTTGGTCATGGCGATTCGATGTGGAGGAAGCCAGCAGGTGCATTGCCGCTTGGGCATGGCGATGCGATGTTTAGGAAGGCAACAGGTGCATTACCGTCTGGGCATGGGAATTGCTTCAGGAGCCCAAGCTCGGCAGTAAAGGGGAGCGTTTTTGATACCGTTGAGCATTCCATACCATTAGATCAAATTCTTAATTCTATTGATATGACCGGTGGTATGGCTGTCCGGTTTGGCAAGAAAGAATTAAATGATCTTAAACCTATTGATCTTACCGGTGGTGTAGCTGTCCGGTTTGGCGGGAAAGCGCCGGAAATAACCTCGGTTTCATATTTAGGCATGCGGCTGGAGGAGCGTCTTTCACTGGCAAATGTAGTTCCTCTACATAAAATAGTTCTGGAGTTGAGCCCCATGCAACAGCTGGACGCTATCAAAGCAGTATTATCTGTTGCCGCCAGAAGAAATATGGAAGTTGTGTTCATACTGCACAAGCCGGGCAATGGAATAGCTGAATTCGCAAAAGAGCTCGGAAAAGATCTTAAATGCACTGTTGTGGCAGCAGGTAACTGGGATGAAGTTTACGGACACCGGTCAACACACTCTGAGCTATTAAAGAACAAACAACCCGGCGAAGCATTGATTGTCATTGTATCTTCAGAGACGCTGCCTTGGAATTATCAGCTGGGGCCGATGAGGATATAATTACGGGTTTGTTCCAACTATTTTAAGAAGGAGATAAAAATGGCAGGTTCAAGTAGTGTATACAATGATTGTCAATGTGATCAAAGATCCGGAAATGAAGGCGTCTATTATAGAGGTCCGGTACGAATAGAACCGCAGAAAAACAAATTAATGAGTTTTTATCCGAAGATCGGAAAAGGCCATGGGACTCCATCAACAGGTAAGCCGATAGGTTCGGTAAGCATCGATACAGTGATCTTTTCGAGCGAATTTCGGATGATGGTGGCGAAATCTACGGTAGATAAAATGTACGGTGTCAGCGCATACCAATTAGCTTTCGAATATACTTCCGTTCGTTTAAACAAGGCCATGAACGCTTTGCTCGCAAAAATCGGGATCCGATAATCGCAGTTTTCGCTCAATAAAAAAGGCCGATCAGTCAATTAAGATTGATCGGCCTTAATATTTATGCCTATCCTCAAGATACGCTTTCAAAACTAAACAGGTCCGTGAAGTAATGCCTTTCGGCATACTTCACGGTTTTCCATGAAGTGAGCGTATGCTCTACTTCATGGTTAAGATGCGGACACCAAGCCAAGTGTCACCCTGATTGCTCAGGATGAACGACCTAGGAATATGGAACGAAAGTCAAAGAAACTTCGACTTCGCTCAGTTTATACTCCTTAGAAAGGAGGTGATCCAGCCACACCTTCCGGTACGGCTACCTTGTTACGACTTCACCCCAATCATCAGTACCACCTTAATGATCCGAAGACCGCTTCGGGTGTTCCTGACTCTCATGGTGTGACGGGCGGTGTGTACAAGGCCCGAGAACGTATTCACCGCAGTGTAGCTGACCTGCGGTTACTAGCGATTCCAGCTTCATGAGGGCGAATTGCAGCCCTCAATCCGAATTGAGGCGCGCTTTTTGGGATTTGCATGACATTGCTGTTTAGCATCCATTTGTACGCGCCATTGTAGCACGTGTGTAGCCCTGGGCGTAAGGGCCATGCTGACTTGACGTCATCCCCGCCTTCCTCCTCTTTGTCAGAGGCAGTTCCGCTAGAGTGCGCCCCGATTGCTCGGGGGTGGCAACTAACAGTGAGGGTTGCGCTCGTTGCGGGACTTAACCCAACATCTCACGACACGAGCTGACGACAGCCATGCAGCACCTGTGTTATGGCTCCTCTTGCGAGGCACTACATGGTTTCCCACGTATTCCATACATGTCAAGCCCAGGTAAGGTTCTTCGCGTAGCATCGAATTGAACCACATGCTCCACCGCTTGTGCGGGCCCCCGTCAATTCTTTTGAGTTTTAGTCTTGCGACCGTACTCCCCAGGCGGGTCACTAATTATGTTAACTTCGGCACTCATGGGGTCGATACCACAAACACCTAGTGACCATAGTTTACAGCTAAGACTACCAGGGTATCTAATCCTGTTTGCTCCCTTAGCTTTCGCGCCTCAGCGTCAGAAATGGCCCAGAAAACCGCCTTCGCCACTGGTGTTCCTTCCGATATCTACGCATTTCACCGCTACACCGGAAGTTCCGTTTTCCTCTACCATTCTCCAGAACTGTAGTATTGAATGCGATGTATGAGTTGAGCCCATACCTTTAACATCCAACTTGCAGAACCGCCTACACGCCCTTTACGCCCAATAATTCCGGACAACGCTCGCCCCCTACGTATTACCGCGGCTGCTGGCACGTAGTTAGCCGGGGCTTCCTCCAGGGGTACCGTCAATATCGTCCCCCTCGACAGTGTTTTACATCCCGAAAGACTTCATCACACACACGGCGTCGCTCCGTCAGACTTTCGTCCATTGCGGAAAATTC
>Ga0315274_10000556_pt1 | contig 58273 bp, 43 predicted proteins | sample YL17G02_20_MG_FD_203700 | JGI IMG/M metagenome (GOLD analysis project Ga0315274, IMG submission 203700) | Sediment microbial communities from Yellowstone Lake, YNP, Wyoming, USA - YL17G02_20 | ecosystem: Environmental > Aquatic > Freshwater > Lake > Sediment | place: USA: Wyoming | collected...
ATGCGTCCGATGGTAACCATGCGGTGGTCCTCCTGACCGGGTTTCGTTTCCCACACTGGTATCGGCAGGAAACACCGCATTTTTGTTGCGCAATCCGCGATCATGACGAAAATCGGTCAGTTTGAGTTATTGACTTGTATATTATTTTGCCGGGCGTATTGGAGCTGGAGAGCGATGAGACCTGAGGCATGAGGAGTTGCGGATGATGTGCCTGAAACCCATAACAGAATATTATTAGGATCAACACTATCAACCCGTTCTCCAGGTGCTATTATGTCGCAATAAGGGTTTGATACAATATGGACACCATTTATCCATATATCCAAAATTGTCTGATCCTCTGCATGTCCTCCGACAGATATTACATTGGCAAAAAATGCTGGATAGGCAATAGAATTTGGGTCATAACCTCTGTTACCTGAACCAGCAACAAGAACAACACCTGAGTTATAGGCAGTATTGCATGCTGTTTCGAATTGCTCCTTTAAGGTAAGCCAGAGTGGATTTCCTGCGTTATCTTCCTCGTATACGCCGAAGCTCATAGAAATTATATCCGCCTTATGTGGCTCTGTTGAAGCCCATTCAATACCGGCAATACCATCGCTGATAAATCCGACGCCCGTGGAGTCTAGCACTTTTACGGCATAATAACCCGCGTTATATGCAACGCCCACTATGTTGTTTACGCCTTTGCCTACAGCTATCGAGACTATTTCCGTGCCATGGCGTTCCTTTATATGACCACTTTGATCAAGGTCTGGGGCATTCATAGGGTCACCATCATCAGGATTAGATGCAAAATCGTACCCGCCTAAGTAATTGGTATTAAGGTTTTCCATGAGATAGTTTACGCCTGTATCCAGAAATGCTATCTTTACACCAGTGCCGTCTAAACTATACCTATCCCATGCGGCTTTAGAGTTTAACCCGGATTCCAGATTGTTCCATCTTACAGTTACGGGGCCGGGATAGTCGGACGGCGCACGTGTGCCGCCTGCGGCGCGCGTTGGATGGGTTTGAGTTCCTGTATCAGTCTGTCGACCGGCGGACAGTTCGTCGAACGGCGTGGCGTACTCGGGGCCGATCCCGATAACCACATCCGGAACCACGGCCAATACGCCGCGTTCGCTCTGCAGGGACTGCATGTTGGCCGTGGGGATCTCCGCGATCACGGCATGGAGCAACTTAATCTCGCGGATCACCCTGCCGGCGTGCTTTTCAACGAGGGCGGCGTTCGGAAATCGCTCAAACCTGACGATCACCCGCTCCTTTCCTTCGGCGTGGAGGCGATCAAGATAGGCTGTCGTGGAGGATGGCCGCTGGGTCTGGGCCTGCGTTGAGGCGCCGGCGAACGCCATGTGTGCGCCGAACAGAACACCGCTGCACAGGACTACAGCCGTCGTCGATCGGAAACTCAACATGACCTTGCTCCTCTTCCTCGGCGCGATGGCAGCGCTTGATGATCGAATCGCAAGAAACGCGGCGCTGCGGTTCCCGGCCCAAGCTCGACGCGAAGGAAGGTGGGACGTCGAGCCCCTCTCACGACCCGCAGATCCGCGGACGACGGCGAGTAGGTTACCGCGCCGGTGTTCGCGAGTCAAGCCTTTCTTTCAGAAAATCGTTAGGGTTAGGGTTCCAAACCATCCCCCAACGCTCCGGCTACGGGGTGTGAGAGCAATTTGTCGCCCCAACACTCACGGGTGTTGGTGCTACCGACCGTTTGCGGGCGAATAGCGGTGCGTCAGGGACGCGGGGAAGGCCGTCAGGGCGGGGTCCGTGACACTTTCGGCGGAGCATCCGTTCGCCCCGAAGGGGCGCCGGACTGTAGCCACGGGTGGAGTCCGGTGCAGCCGGACGGAACCCGTGGTGTTCGGGAAGAAAAGTCAAACCGCCCCGAAGGGGCGGCGGAACCGCGACTGCGCTGGCCTCCTCCGCCCCCTCCGGGGCGGGCGCCGCGGCGCGTTGGTATCCACGGGTTGCGCTTTGCCCGCCTAGCGGCGGGCGGCACTCCACCCGTGGCTACAATCCTCGGTCCCTCCGGGACCGTCCCAACGCCGCCCAAACTGTCACGGACCCAGGTGCACCCGGCTGGCGGGGCGGGATTGACCCCGCACCGCAAACGGTTATTCTCCGCCGATTGTTGGCGCGGGACCGGCTCATCCCATCCGGAGCACGGTCAGGACATCGACGGGACTTTTTAACGCAACCGCAACGGACCTGCGATGCGAATCGGTCAAGTTGTTTGTTGGAGCGTCGGTCTGCTGGCGCCCGGAGTGCTTTGGGGCCAGGAAGAGGCCGCGCGATCCATCCTCGCGGTCGAATTCACCGGGCTTCATCGGACCACGGCGGCGTTCGCTCAGGATATCGTCCGCGTTCGCGTCGGGGACCGGTACGATAAGGCTGCCCTCGATGAGGCCGTCGCTCGACTGCTCCGCACGGGTCGGTTCCAAACCGCCGACTACAAGCTCGACGAGCAGCCCGCGGGCGTGCGGGTGATCTTCGAGGTGCACGAGCGGCCCATCGTTTCGTCCATCAAGTTTGAGGGGAACAGTAAGTTCCGCGAGGGGCAACTGAAGGATTCGGTCACCCAAAAGGTCGGCGAAGTTGTCGACTGGTTCGCCGTCCGCGACGGTCGTGAGGCGATCATCGCCAAATACAAAGAGGCCGGTTACGGCGACGTCGTCGTCACCTATGACCAGGATCGCGTCGAGCGCGCGGGCGAGTTGGTCTACACGATTCAAGAAGGCCGGCAGGTCCGCATCCGCAAGATTCTGTTCGAGGGGAACGCGAGTCTGCCCGCCCGCGAGCTACGGAAGGAACTGGAGACGAAAACCGCCTTTTGGTTCTTCCGCACCGGGGCCTTCGACAAGGATCAAGTCGAGGGCGACGTGGCCCGCGTCCAAAACCACTATCGCGATCAGGGTTTCCTCGATGCCAAGGTCGCCTATCGCAAGGAACTGAGCAAGGATGGGAAGGATTGGACAGTCATCTTTACGGTCGAGGAAGGAACGCGGTACTCAATCGAAGACCTTCAATTCCACGGCAACGCGGCCATCGCCACGGAGGAGCTAAACGGCCTGCTCGGCTCGCACGTGGGCGAGACGGTCAAGCGCCCGCAGGTGGACGCGGATGTGAAGGCGATCCAGGAACGATACGGCTCGCTGGGTTACATCGACGCCAAGGTCCGGGCGGTTCGCGTGTTTTCCGAGAAACCCGGATTCGTTCGGATCACGATTGAGATCGAGGAGGGCGGGCAGTTTCGCGTCGGTCGAGTGGCCGTGCGAGGGAATGCGCGGACCAAGGACAAGGTCGTCCGGCGGGCGCTGAACCTCTATCCGCCCGACGATCTGTTCAACATGACGGAGGCGAAAGAGGCCGAGAGGCGGCTCGTTGACACGCGCATCTTCAGCTCGGCGAGGGTGCTGCCGGTCGGCGACCAGCCGGGCGTGCGTGACGCCGTCATCGACGTGGTGGAGGCGGAGAAGGCCGGGGACTTTCTGTTCGGGTTCGGCGTAACCAGCAACAGCGGATTGGTCGGTTCGATCGTCCTGGATTTGCAGAACTTCGACATCTTCGACCGGCCTCGGACCTGGGCCGAGTTCTTCAAACTTCGTTCCTTCTTCGGCGGCGGCGAGCGTCTACGCATCGAGCTTCAACCTGGCACCACCGTCAACCGCTTCCGCATCGACTTCACCGAGCCGTACCTGTTCGACAAGCCGCTGCGGTTCGACGAGAGCCTTTATCTGTTCGAGCGAAAGCGCGACGGGTACACGGAAAGTCGGATCGGGCAAAGCACGAGCCTCGGTAAGCGGTTCGAGCGAGGACGATTGCAAGGCTGGACCGGTGAGCTTGCCCTCCGCACGGAGATGATCGGGATCGACGATGTCAATCTCTTCACCTCCAAGGAAATCCGCAAGGACGAAGGGAGCAGTCTGCTTACCGGCGTGAAAGCGTCGCTGGTCCGCGACCGGACGGACAACCGTTTCATTCCTTCCAAGGGCGACCGCTTCCGCATCAGCTACGAACAGGTCGGACTGCTGGGCGGAGACTACAGTTTCGGGAAGGCTACGACCGCCTACAACTGGTACAAAACGCTGGCGGTCGATCGCCTGGATCGAAAGAAGGTCTTGCAGCTTCGGGCCGAGGGCGGGGCGATGGTCGGCGACGCTCCGGTCTTCGAGCGCTTCTACGCCGGCGGAACCGGTTCCGTCCGCGGCTTCGAGTTTCGCGGCATCGGCGAGCGCGACGGTCTCGACCACAACAACATCGGCGGCGATTACCTGCTCCTCCTGGGTGCGGAATACAGCTATCCGCTCTACGGCGAGAACCTGCGTGGGCATGTCTTTCTGGATACCGGCACCGCGGGTGCGGGGGCCTATCGCGCCGCCATCGGAACGGGCGTGCGGTTGACGATCAACCTATTCGGCCCCCTGCCGCTGGAGTTCAACCTGGCCATGCCCGTCGCCAAAGGCGACGGCGACGACGAGCAGGTGTTCAGCTTCCTCGTGGGCGGCATCTTCTAGTGTGAGGGACATGGTATGACACGAAGGTCGTTCTACGTCATTGCGTTCTCCTTGGCCGTCGGGCCGCAACTCGCCCACGGAGACACGAAGGCCGCAGTCGTCAACGTGGCCGGGGTGTCGGAGAAGTATGCCAAGACCGCCGACCTTGAGTCCCAATTCGACGCCGTGCGCCGCAAGCTGAATCAAGAGCGTGACGCGATGAAGGAGAAGATTGAGAAGGCCAACCGCTCGCTGCAGGAGGAACTCAAGCCGGGTACGGACGAGTTTCGTGCACGACGCAAGCAGATCGCCTTGATGGAAGCGGAGTTGCAGTGGTTCGTCGAATCGGAAGGACAGAAGGTGGAAAAAAGTCTGGCCGAGTCCTTGCGAAGCATCTACGCCGACATCCAGGTCGTGGTCCGTGAGATCGCCCAGGAAAAAGGCGTGGACATCGTGCTCGCCGCCGACCAACTGCCCGCCGAAACGCCCGACTCCGCGAACCAAGTTCGCCAGCACATCCTGCTGCAGAAGGTCTTGTACTGGAACCCCAGTGTAGACCTCACCGACGAAGTCATCACTCGCCTCAACACCCGCTACAAGGCGAGCGCCCCTGCGTCGGGCCCGATCACCATCGAGTCCGCGCAGATCAAACCGAAGGAGCCGGCCCCATCGCCGCCCCCCAAGAAGCCATGAGCCGGACGTACACAGTCGGGCAGCTTGCCGACCTCGTCGGTGGGATAGTTCGCGGCGACGCGTCGGTCGTGATTCGAGGCGTGGCCGATGTGTCCGAAGCCGGACCCGATCAGGCGACGTGGGTCAACCGCCAGGCGTACGCCGACAAGCTCAAGGATAGCCGCGCGGGGGCGGTCCTGGTTCCGACGAACTTCGGCGAAACGCCGATGCCGGCGATTCGCTGCAAACAGATCGAGCCGTCTGTGGCGAAACTACTGGGGGCGTTTGCGACGCCCGTCTCCAAGCCTGATCCGGGGATTCATCCGAGGGCGGTGGTTCATGCCAGCGCCCAAATCGGTCCCAATCCCGCCATCGGTCCGCATGTGGTGATCGACGCCGATGTGCGGATCGGGGCCTCCTGCGTGATCCACGCGGGGGTCTTCATCGGGCGTGGCACGGCTATCGGCGATAACTGCCTGCTCTGGCCCAACGTGGTCATCCGCGACGGGTGCGCCGTCGGTCATCGGGTCATCATCCACCCCAACTCGGTCATCGGGGCCGACGGATTCGGTTATTACTTTGACGAGGGTCGGCATAACAAGATTCCGCATATCGGCGGCGTGATTCTCGAGGACGACGTCGAAATCGGGGCCTGCACCTGCGTCGATCGCTCGAAGTTCGGGTATACGGTGGTCGGGGCGGGGACGAAAATTGATAATCAGGTCCAGGTGGCGCATAATGTACGTATCGGGAGGCACTGCGTCCTGGCGGGCCAGAGCGGCATCGCCGGGAGCGTCCGGATCGGCGATTACTGCGTCTTCGGCGCCCGGGCGGCTTCGCTGGACAACGTCGCCGTGGGCGATCGAGTGACGGTGGCCGGTCTTGCGGTCGTGGATAAGGATATCCCCGCAGGCCTGTTGGTCTCGGGTTTTCCGGCACGCGACCATCGCGAGGAGCTGCGCGAGCGGGCCCTCGTGCGGCGATTGCCCAAGCTCGCCGAGCAGCTCAAGGACCTTATCCATCGGGTGGAGCAGCTTGAGGCATCAACACACCATCACCCGTGACGTGGAGCTGGAAGGACGGGGGCTGTTCACCGGCGAGCCAGTGGCCATGCGCGTCCGCCCGGGAGCGCCCAACACCGGCATTTGGTTCGTCCGCACCGATCAATCGCCGCCCATCTCCGTCGCCGCCCTCGTCGAGAACGTCTCCAAGCGTTCGCGGCGAACGTCGCTTCGCAACGGGACGGTGGCGATCGAGACCGTCGAGCACTGCCTCAGCGCCTGCGCCGGGCTGAACGTCGATAACCTGCAAATCGAACTCAACGCCACCGAGTTACCCGGCCTCGACGGAAGCTGCCAGCCGTTCGTGGAACAACTGCGATCCGCGGGCATCTGCGAACAGGAAGCCGTTCAGGAGCCGTATGTCGTTCAGGACGTGGTTCGCGTGGTCGAGGGCGATTGCGAATTGGTCGCCCTGCCGCCGCTCGATCCGTCGTCGGAAATCTTGGAAATCGCCTACGATCTCGACTACGGTCCCACCGGACCCATCGGCCGGCAGATGTACCGCGTGGCGCTGACGCCGGAGAGCTTCGAGGCCAACATCGCCCCGGCGCGGACCTTCGTGTTGGAGCGAGAGGCCACCGACCTACGCGCCGCCGGACTTGGGTCGCATGTTTCCTATCAGGACATTCTCGTCTTCGGCGACAGCGGACCGATCGACAACCCCTTGCGGTTCCCGGACGAGTGCGTCCGGCACAAGATTCTTGATCTTCTCGGCGACATCGCCTTGTTCGGTCGGCCCGTCGTCGGGCGAATCTACGCTCGCAAGAGCGGCCACTCCCTCAACCATGCCCTGGTCCGCGCCCTGCGCGAGCAACACGAGGTGCGCGAGCGCGAGGCGTTTCTGCATCAGGCCCCGGTGATCGACATTCATCACGTGCAGCGCATCTTGCCGCACCGCTACCCCTTCCTGATGATCGACCGCATCATCGAGATCGAAGGCTCGCGGCGGGTGGTCGGGTTGAAGAACGTGACCATCAACGAGGCCTTCTTCCAAGGCCACTACCCCGGCGATCCCATCATGCCCGGCGTGCTCATCATTGAGGCCCTCGCTCAGATCGGCGGCGTGCTGCTGAGTCAGGAACTGGAGCACAAGGGCAAGGTCGCGGTGCTCCTTAGTTTGGACAAAGTCAAGTTCCGCCGCGCCGTCCGCCCCGGCGATCAACTGATCCTGGAGGCCGAGGCCATCCGCGTCCGCTCCAACACCGGCCACGTCAAGGGCCGCGCCCGCGTCGCCGGCGACCTCGTCGCCGAGGCCGAAATCAAGTTCATCCTCACCGACGCGGAAACGCATTGACTGTAGAACCTCATAAGAGCGCGTTGAACTCGTCCACGGTCAAACCGGCATCGCGGATCAAACCACGCAATGTACCTCTGGCGATTTCACGATGGTTTGGAACCGAGAGATGGCGATGTGGCGGCGATTCGTGGCGCAAAATGATATGGCTGCCCGTCTGGTGGCTGGCCCGATAACCGATGCGCTCGAACGCACGAACGGCATCCTTGCCGGAGACGAGCGGAAGCCGACTCAAGGCTGAACCTCGATCACTTCCTCGGTGATCGGCGGGGGAATGGGGTCCCCGTGCCTGCGCAGGCTTTCGAGGTACCCCGCGATCGCGTCCTTTATGTTCTCGATCGCCTGTTGGCGCGTATCGCCTTGACTCCAACAACCAGGCAATGTCGGACACGAACTCACGTACTTGCCGTCCTCATCTTGGTCAATAACGATTCGAAATCGCATAGGCTATTCCCAATCGGGTCCGCGTTCTTTCTCGAAGATCGTACCACGGGCGACGCCCGTTGTCACATGAGCGCGACCTTTCGGGAAGCTTCTCCTGGACCTGGACGGCTGTTACAATCCACTCTCGCCCTCGACGTCGTGTGCGACGCACTAGGCCCATTTTCGCGCCGAACGCTTCGAGGTGTCGGGAACCCAATAATGGATGGACATCGAAGAAGACGTCGATGGTGGCCAGCCAGCATTGTGGCGGTGGTTGTGGGTTATGCCTCGCTTTTGGCGTTCGACTACGTTCACAAAGTCGGAGGGCGGCTCGTGCCGTCCCATACGGTGGTTATGGGGTACTTCCCCGATGGGTCAGAAGTCAAGGCCCTTGCCCGGGCCTGGTGGTACGGCTGGGCTCGCGCGGTGGTTCCGGTTCTTGCGTTTTTGGCTGCGATCGGATGCTACCACCTGCTCGCCGTTCGGCGCCTCCCGACGGATGAAACGCGATGTCGCAAGTGCGAGCATATCCTCTGTGGCTTGACTCAACCGCGTTGCCCGGAATGCGGCGAGCCGATCTGACTGCTCGTGGGTCAGTTCGACTGACCCGGCTTACCGCTGCGAGCACTTAGCTTACGGCGAAGTGCGCCTGATCGGTGCGGGCGGTATCCTGGCGCGGGCGTTCGCCGCCGGGAGTGCACGTAGTCGTCTGACGCCGCTTCTCTGGTGGCGCGGCGGCGCCGGGCGTCGATGGCGGCTTGAGGCGGCGTTGTCGGGATCAGGCAGTCGCAACCATCGCCGATTAGATCCGCCCGGCCGGCCTCGATTAACGCTCGGCGGACCGTGAAGTAGTTTTCCGGTTTGAAGAACTGCATCATCGCTCGCTGCACCTTGCGGTCGCGAAGCCCTTTGGCCACATAGACCGGCTTCATGGTCATCGGGTCCAGTCCGGTGTGGTACATGCAGGCCGCAATGTCGAATGGGGCGGGGATAAAGTCCTGCACCTGTTCCGGTTTGTACCCGTTGTTTTTCAAGAAAAGGGCGAGATCAATCATGGCCTTTACGTCGGAGCCGGGATGCGCGGAAATGAAATAGGGAACCAGGTATTGTTCCTTGCCCGCTTTCTTGGACTCCTGTCTGAACTGCCGATCGAAGTCCTGGAACGTCGCGGGCGCCGGGCGTTTCATCACCCCCAGCGTGCCCGCGTCCGTGTGCTCCTGCGCAACCTTCAAATGCCCGCCGACGTGGTGGGCGGTCAGCTCCTTCACGTATTCCGGCGATAATCGCGCTAAATCCATCCGCACTCCGCTGGCGACGAAGACCTTACGAATGCCTTCTTGTTCTCGCGTCCCGCGCATGACCTGAATGAGCGGGCCGTGGTCTGTGCCCAACAGTGGGCATATTTTGGGATGCACACAGGACAGTCGGCGGCAGATCGCCTCGATTTCCGGCCGGACACAGCGCATTTCATACATATTCGCCGTCGGCCCGCCGAGGTCACTGACGATGCCTTTGGAGTCTTGGGTCGATCCCAGTTGGCGCACCTCGCGGACAATGGACTCCTTGCTCCGCGACTGAATGATCCGGCCCTGATGAGTCGTGATGGAGCAGTAGGTACATCCACCAAAGCACCCGCGCATGATGACCACGGAATCCTTGACGACCTGATAGGCTGGAATCGGTTCCTTGTAACTGGGGTGTGGCTTGCGGGTGTAGGGTAAATCGTAAAAGAAATCCATGCTCTGCTGGGATTCGGGCAGCGGCGGCGGGTTGCAGACGACGGCCTGACGATCGTGCCACTGCACGAGCGTCTTGGCATTGTAGGGATTGGTTTCGAGGTGAATGCGTCGAGTGGCCTCGGCGAACTTGGATTTGTCGGCCTTCACGTCCTCGTAGGTTGGAAGTTCGACGACGAGCCCGTCGCTTGCGCTCCGGGTTCGGATTTCCTGCGCTTCAGCCGCGCCGAGGGCATAGGCGATCCCGCGCATGTCGCGCAAGTCTTTCACCGTCTGACCGGCCTGAAGTCGCCTGGCGATCTCGACGATGGATGACTCGCCCATTCCATAGACCACTAAATCCGCCTTGGAGTCAAGAAGAATGGACCGCCGAACCGTATCGCTCCAGTAGTCATAGTGCGCCAGACGCCGCAGACTCGCCTCCACACCGCCGGCAATAACGGGGACGCCCTTGTAGGCTTGACGGGCCCGGTGGCAGTAGGCGAGCGTCGCCCGATCGGGTCGCAGTCCGATCCGCCCGCCGGGCGAGTAGGCGTCGTCATTGCGTACCTTGCGGTTCGCGGTGTAGTGGTTAATCATCGAATCCATGTTCCCCGCGCTGATGGCGAAGAACAGCTTAGGCCGCCCGAACATTTTCCAGGCGTCGCATGAATGCCAGTCCGGTTGTGCCACGATCCCGACACGAAAGCCGCTCGCTTCGAGCACCCGGCCGAGGATGGCCATGGCAAAACTAGGGTGATCGACGTACGCGTCGCCGGTGACGAACACAACGTCGATTTCCTCCCAACCTCGTGCTCGAGCCTCCTCCATGCTCATGGGCAATGGGTCGGACGATCCGCGAGGCGGCAACCCCAGTCGCACGAACGGCGTGCTGCTGCACGCGCCCGCGGCGGGGCGAGAAGGGCTTACGTTGACAACCATGATTCTCCCTTTCGAGGCCGATCCGTCCGTCCCTTCGGAACTCGCGGAAAGGCTCCTTGGGGCAGCACGTGACCGGCTGCCCATGAACTTATCGCTCATCCTAACACAGATTCCGACGTGACGCAAGCTCCTCCACGTCTTTGACGACGCAACTCGCGGAGCCTATTCTGAGGCTGGCGACGCCCGATGTGTCGAATTGGAGCCTTATCGTGCCCGACAGCAAGATGCCGGATTTCTACGACGTCGATTCGCTCCTAAGCGACGACGAGCGACAAGTGCGCGACACCGTCGCGCAGTTCGTCGATGAGCGCGTCCTGCCCATGATCGCCGACTGCTTCGAGCACGAGCGGTTCCCCAGCGAGTTGATCCCGGAGATGGCCGAGCTGGGCTTGTTCGGGCCGACGCTCAAGGACTATGGTTGCGCCGGGCTGAACAACGTCGCCTACGGACTCATCATGCAGGAACTGGAGCGCGGCGACAGCGGCATTCGCAGCTTCGCCTCCGTCCAGAGCGGCCTGGTCATGTTTCCGATCCACGCCTACGGGTCGGACGAGCAAAGGGCACGCTGGCTGCCGCAGATGGCGCGGGCCAAGGCCATCGGCTGCTTCGGCCTCACCGAACCCGACGGCGGGTCCGACCCCGGTACCATGAAAACCCGCGCCGAGAAGAAGGGCGGGGACTGGGTGCTCAACGGGGCCAAGATGTGGATCACCAACGGCACTGTCGGCGACGTCGCCGTCGTCTGGGCCATGACCGAGCACGGCGTCCGCGGATTCCTCGTTGAAAAGGGCACGACGGGGTACACGGCCCGCGACATCCCGCACAAGTTCTCGCTCCGCGCCTCGGTCACCAGCGAACTCTTCTTCGACCACTGCCGCGTGCCGGAGTCCAACCGACTCCCCAAGGCCGAGGGACTCGGTGCGCCGTTAAGCTGTCTGACACAAGCCCGATACGGGATCGCCTGGGGCGGAGTCGGCGCGGCCATGGCGTGCTACCGCGAGGCCTTGGAGTTCTGCCGGCAGCGGGTGCTCTTCGGCTCGCCGCTCATCAACAAGCAACACATGCAGGTTCGCCTCGCCGACATCGTGCGACGGATCACGTTGGGTCAGCTTCTCGCCTTGCAACTCGGTCGACTGAAGGATGCGGGCACGATGCACCATACGCACGTGTCGCTCGCCAAGTGGAGCAACGTGCGGATGGGCCTGGACGTGGCCCGCGAATGCCGCGACATCCTCGGTGCCGGCGGCATCAGCGTGGAGGGCTGCCCCGTCCGCCACATGCTCAACCTCGAAAGCGTCATCACCTACGAAGGCACGGAGACGATCCATCAGCTCATCGTCGGCCGTGAGATCACCGGCGTCGGCGCATTTTGAGATATGTAATTTGAGATTTGGAATCGTCGATGCCCCATTGCCGATTATTGTTGATTGGAACAATCAGAGCCGCGAGCGGGAGCGAGCGGATTGACCCGCCAACGCAAGGTTGCCCCCGTGCAAGCTCTCGTTGATTGCCATACAAAACCTGAAGAGAAAGGAACGATCAACAAATGACGTCAAAACTGCTAATGCCGCTTGGTCTGGCCACGATGTTTTTCCTCTCCGCGGGAGACAAACCATCGGGCGATGACGACCCCTGGAAGGCGTGGGGGTTTGTGATCGGGGATTGGGTCGCGGAGGGCGGCGGGAAACCCGGCGAGGCCAGCGGCGGATCCTTCTCATTTGCCCGGGAACTGGACGGGAAAGTCCTGGTGCGAAAGAACAGGGCCGATTATCCCGCCGCCAACGGGCGTCCGGCCTTCAGCCACGAGGACCTCATGGTCGTCTACAAGGACGATCCGCAGAAGCGGACCAGCGCCGTCTACTTCGACAACGAAGGCCACGTGATCCACTACGCCGCCACGCTGTCCGACGACGGCCAAACGCTCACCTTCCTGAGCGATCCGACCCCGTCCACGCCGCGGTTTCGACTGATCTATGCGAAACATCCGGATGCGTCGGTTCGCATCTCCTTTGAAATGGCCCCGCCCGGCGGCAAGGACTTCTCCCCCTACACCACCGGCACCGCCCGCCGCAAGTAGGGTCAAGTGCCACCGCTGTGTCAGCAGTGGGCGAACGTAGCGCCGCCCCGTGTGGGCGGCGCATTGAAAATCCGGCCGCGGCACCCAACGAAAAAATCAGAATTTCCCCATTGACCGACTCTTTGGAAACCCGTTCCTCGCCACACTACGGCGTTGTGAACCGGTCGCCGGGGGAGACGTGGCGACCGTTGACGTAGTCCTGCCAGGTCATGGAGCGGCCTGAGGAGGGCTTGATTTCCAGGATTTCGACGAAGCCGTCCCGTGCGGCTACGTAGCGACGGGGGTCGATCGTTCCCGGCGGGTCGGCGGGGGCGTAGGGATCTTGTGCTCGACGGGCGCGGAGGAGCAAGACGTTTTCCCATCGGTCGTCGCCGGACTCGAATCTTGCGCTTGCGCCGGGCCAGGGGGTCATGCCGCAGATGTGATGAGCTACGTCCGAGGCCGGACGATCGAAATCGACGACGCCGTCCGTCTTGGACAGCTTCGGCGCGGGCGTGGCCTCGCGTTCGTCCTGCGGCGTACCTGCGGGAATCGCGTCGCCCTCGAACAACTCGACCGCGGCCTTCATGGCGTCGACGCCGATGCCGGCCAGTCGGTCGTGCAGTTCCCCGGCGGTTTCTTCCGGCTTGATCTCCGTCCAACGGCTGACCAGGATCGGCCCGGCGTCCATGCGCTCGGTGATGCGAAAGACGGTGCAGCCGGCCTTCTCGTCGCCGCGGACGACGGCCCAGTTGATCGGGGCGGCCCCACGGTATTTCGGCAACAGCGACGCGTGGAGGTTGATGCACCCGCCGGGCATCATCCCCAACAACTCCGGCCCGAGTTTCTGGCCGAAGGCGATCACGAGACCCACGCGGGCCTCAAGAGAGCGAAGCCTGCCGATCACGTCCGGGGCGTTGACGTCTTCGGCCTCGAGCGTTTCCAAGCCCAATTCGTCGGCGAGGGCCCGGACGGGCGTTCGCGTGACGTGTCGCCCCCGTCCACTGCCTTTCGCCGGCTGGGTCACGACCAGGGCGACCTCATGCTGACTCTGCGCGAGCCAGCGTAACGTCGGTTGGGCAAATGCACCCGAAGCTAGGAAAACGACACGCATGAATTATTCCGCTTACGAATTACGAATTACGAATTACAAATTACGAATTACGAAAAACAAAACGCCGTGCAAGCGAAACGTACCGGGAATCCGTTGCCCAGTTTTCGTAATTTGTAATTCGTAATTTGTAATTCGTAATTCGTCATTCTGCATAGCGTGTGAGGACTTTCTTGACCGCCTCGGTGAGTTGAGAGCGCGAGACGGAGAACTGCGCCGGTTGTTGTTCGAGCCACTTCTTGCGGTCGGCGCCGACTTCCTTCGATAGTTCCTCGCCCAGACGCAGGTCCTTGATCGAGACCGTGTCGGCGTTCAGCTCGTCCTCTCCGACCACGATGGCTACCATCTTGCCCGAATCCCCGGCGTATTTGAATTGCTTCCCGATGCCCTGCGTGCCGACGTACAGCTCGGTGTTGATGCCGGCGCTGCGCAATTCCGCGGCGATCGCCTGGTAATGCGGCGTGAGGTTCTTGTCGAGGCGGGTGACAAGGACCATCGCCGTCGCCGATGGGGCATCGACTTTGCCGAGCGTCTTGAGGGCGGCGAGCAGTCGGTCGACGCCGAGGGACGAGCCGACGGCGGGTACCTTCTGACCCGTGAACCGCTCGACGAGATCGTCATACCGGCCGCCGCCGAAGACGCTGCCGGACTGACGCGCGGTCCCGTCCTCGTCAACGATGTCGAACGTCAGCACGCCCTCAAACACTGGTCCGGTGTAGTAGGCGAGTCCGCGGACGACGGTCGGATCGATCACCACACGGGCGTCGCTATAGCCTGCGCCGGTGAGCGCCGCGTCGATCTGCCGGAGTTCACCGACGCCCTCCCGACCGATCGGGCTTTGGCCGACGAGGCGTTCCAGCTCGTCGCAAACCTTGGCCCGCGTCGCGGCTTGGATTCCGAGATAGGCCAGGACGATGTCGATCTGCGCGGGACGCAGGCCGACGCCCTTGGTGAAGTCGCCGGATTCATCCTTGCGCCCGCCGCCGAGCAACGCCTTCACGCCGTCGAGTCCCACGCGGTCCAATTTGTCAATGCAACGGAGAACGTTATGAGCCGTGTCGGGCGGAAGCGGATCACCGCCGGCCATGGATTCCAGGACGCCGTTGAGGACCTTGCGATCGTTGATCCGCACCGCGAAATCTTCGGTCGCCACGCCCAGTGCCGTCATCGTGTCACACATGACCATGCAGCATTCGGCGTCGGCCAGCATCGAGGCCGTCCCCACGGAGTCGAAATCGCATTGATAGAACTCGCGGAAGCGCCCCGGTCCGGGCTTCTCCATCCGCCAGACAGGCCCGATCTGATAGCGGCGGAAGGGTTTGGGAAGCTCAGGATTCATGGCCACGAAACGCGACAGAGGCGCCGTCAGGTCGTAGCGAAGGGCGACCCACTCGTCGTCCTCATCGCGAAAGGCGAAGATGCCGCCGTCGGGGCGGTCGGAGTCGGGCAGAAACTTGCCGAGGCAGTCCACGTATTCCAACGCCGGTGTTTCGAGGGGGACGTACCCGTAGCGTTCGTAGACCTGGCGGATGGCGGCGATCATCCGATCGCGGGCCAGAACGTCGCCGGCGGTCACGTCGCGAAAGCCCTTTAACCGCCGCGGCACGGCGCCTTTCGCTTTGTCCTTATCAACCAACACAGCGTCTCCTGGTTCCACGCGGCGCGCAGTGTATCCGGGGCCTATACGGCGTCCAAATCCTCAACGGCGCGATCATGCGTGCGGCGACAAGTCGGCGACTCCCGACACGCCGGGACCCGGAGAGACGCGACCGCATCATTGACCCCGCACAGGGACATGCGGTAGACTGTTGGGTTAGGGCATTGATTTGGCGGAATGAGCGATGAGCACACGCGAGTTAAGACGACAGGCCGGACGGCGAATCCGGACCCTTTCTCCACAGCGGCTGCAGGTCGCCGTCGATTTCCTGGCCTATCTGGAGGAGCGAGAAAGCAACGAGGCCACCGAGGAGCTTCTTCGCGTTCCCGGTTTGGTCGAGGGGTTGAACGAGGCCGGCAAACAGGTTTCCAAACGGAACTCCGTCAACTGGCGGAAGGTGCGGCAGGATGTATAGCGTTCGCCTGCTGTCGCAGGCCAGGCGCTTCTATGCCGACGCCGATCGTCCCCTCGCTAAGAAGTAGGAGCACGTTCTCGTGCGGCGAAGAGGTCCGGTCCGGGATTGTTCAATCCGCGACCAATCCTACGGCCATTCGAGACGTCCTCGGCGTCCAAGTCTTCGGCGGCACCGGCCCGGTCATGCGTGCGGCGCAGTCCGCATCGCTGCGTGCAGCAGGATTCCTGACATCACCAGGGCAACGACGACCTTGGCCACCGCGCCAAGTACGAACCCCAGGGCCGCGAAGAAGCCGACCTTGGTCCCGTGCGTGACGCGTCTGCGGACGGCCAGTTCGACCAACGTCGCCCCGGCGAAGCAACCAACCACGGCCCCTATCATCGTCCCCACGATCGGAATCGGAACGAGGAACGACAGAAAGATCATTCCGAGAATCCCGCCGAGCATTCCGCCCCAGGCCGCTTTGCCGGAGGCGCCGGCCCGCCGTGCCGTGACCACCGACGCCAGAATCTCCAGAGCCTCGCCGAACAGGGCGACGCCGATGAGAACGGCTACGAGAGTGACGCCGGAGCGAGCCCAACCATTGCTCCACGCGTGTCCGAGCGCGGTCGCGGCGATCAGCCATGTGCCGGGCAGCCGGATGGCCGTCATCGCCACGCCCGTCAGGCAGCAAAGAATCAGCAGACCGGTAACCAGGATTTCATGCATTTACCCACGCTCGCCGGCCCACCGACGCCTTAGCCGTCCGATAGGATCGTCATAGCGCCGTTCGCAAACAAGCACTTGGCGACTCCGTGAATCGTGTCCGACCGTTCCAAACCGCTCGACTCCCCCGGCCGCCGGGAATAGAATCCACACACGACGCCCAGGACGGCGTTGAATCGCAACTCGCGACGTAAACGGTGAGGCCATGATGCGTGGATGGACAGCGTGGGGGCTTTGGATCACGGTGGCTGCGGCATTGGCCGGGCCGCAACAGGTGATCGGCGCACCGAGCGCATCCGAAAGTGGAGACGCCTCGATGGCGCCGCCGAATGCCCCAGCGGATCCGGTGATCCTGGAGCCGATCCGACCGCTCCTGCCCGATCAGACCAGCCTGGCCGCCGTACGAACAAGGGACTGCGGATCGTCCGAGGTGTTGATGATGGCGGCTGGAGCGTTGTTCTCTCTGATGCTCGATCTTGTCCCTCGCCGCACGCGGCCAACGGGCAGACCTCAACACCGCCGCGCACGATTCTGCACCGCCGATCCCAACCGCGAGTCTCCGCGCTGAAGCAAGCTGTTCTCGCCTCGTTCGCCTTGGGCTACAATCCGACCTGATGGCCGACGACCCCACGCAACCCCACTTTAGCGACGCGATCGGCCACGACGACCCTATCCAAGCGACACGGATGTCATTCGGAGATCATCTGGACGAGTTGCGTCGCTGCCTGGTCCGGGCCTTGATCGGGGTCGCACTGGCGGGCGTGCTTACGCTGAGCTTTGGCCGGGAGATTCTCCAGATCATCTTTCGTCCCCTGTGGACAGTGCAATTTGCCAACGGTCTGCAACCGAACCTACAAGTGTTGGCCCCCACGGACGCCTTCACCGCCTATCTGAAGGTGAGCGCGCTTTCCGCCTTGATCCTGGCCATGCCCTGGGTCCTTCACCAGATGTGGCATTTCGTAGCCGCGGGGCTGTACTTCCGGGAGCGACGCTTCGTGAAATCGCTCGTATGGTCGTCGTCCGGGCTTTTCGTCGTCGGCGTGTTGTTCTTGTATTACCTCGTCCTGCCGCTCGTGCTCCAGTTTTTCATCACGTTTAATAGGGCGTTCGGCGTCGCCGACCTTTCACCCTCCGCCCTTCAGCGTGTGTTGCTGCCCGAACGGACCTTATCCGCGGAAACGACGGGCACGTCGGCCTATATGCAACTGCCCGTCCGCCGCGAAGACCCGCCGGATGCAAAACCGGGGGAGCCGTGGGTCAATGCCGAGACGCGCCGACTGATGCTGAAAACGAACGACGGGGTCTGGTCGATCCCCTTCGAATCCGGCCCAACCTCCCCAGCCATGCAGAGCCAGTTTGCCGTGGATCAATACATCTCTTTTGTTTTGCTGCTCTCGCTGGCGTTCGGGATCGCCTTTGAAACGCCGATCGTCGTGTGCTTCCTAGCTTGGACGGGACTGATTTCCACGGCCACGATGGCCCAGGGGCGCCGCTACGTCGTTCTGGGAACGGCCGTCGCTTCGGCGGTGATGACTCCCTCCGCCGATATCCTCAACCAAATGCTGCTCGCCGTTCCGATCTATGTCCTCTTCGAAGCCGGTTTGTGGATCGCCCGCTGCATGGAACGCCGCAAGACAGCCCAGGCCGGCGCCACGGGATGATTCCCCTTCCTTGTCCTGAGCCTTGCCCTGAGCCTCGAAGGGCTCGAAGGAATCACCCTACTCAGCCGCTTGTACTGTTTAGCCATTCCTTCGAGGCTCAGGACAGGACTCGACAGGGTTCAAGCCTCCTTTTGCGATAGAACGATTTCGGCTCCATCCGAATCTCTATCGTCTTTGTGGGGCTTGTGTTATGCGCCTTAAGTGAACCGTATTGGGCCTAGGGTCTTGGCGGAACGCGACACCCAAACGCCGCCGTAGCCCCCGCAGGGGGGTATGGGTTCCGGCGCTCCGGGAAAGGTTGCCCCCGCGGGCCAATCGAGCGTATAGTCCTCCTCCAGGGCAGGCTGGCGCCTGCTGATGCCACCCCACGCGAAAGACGGGCCATTCGACCGCTCTGTAGGGCCGAAACTTTCCGGGGCTCCCGGCGGGGGTTGAAAGAATCCACAACCCAGGGTATAGGATCACGTTCGCCCCGCGGGGGCGGAATGTGCGCTCGGGGCGCTTCGAGACGCCGGGGCGCCGTCCCCCGCGCGGAAGGCTACCGCGCCCCCGCAAGGGCGGCGCAAACAACCCGGAGGAGTGCGGCGCCGTCGCCTGATCCTGGATACCCGCGGGAGGGTGCTGTCGTCCGTCGTTGAACCTGGGCCGCCGAGCGGCGGTCGCATGAGGGAGAGCTTCTTTGAGCACGCTGACCAAGGTCTTCATCGTGGTGCTCGTCGTGTTCAGTATCGCGTTCACGACGATGACCGTGTCCATCGTGGCGCAGTCCACCGACTGGCGGGACACGGCCCTGAAATACGAGGAGCACGCGCGGGTGGCGGACACCAACCTGCGCAACCAGATCGCGGCGAGCGCGGCCGAGTTGGCGACGGCGCGAGACAGCATCAAGAGTCATCTCGAGAAGATCGGGGAGTTGGAGACGCAGCTCAAAGGGAGTGGCACCGAATTGGCCAAGCTGCGCTCCGATCTCGCCAAGGCGGAGTCGGAGAAGAGCAGCTCCGAGGCCATGAACCGTGGGCTGCTGGCGCAACTTACAATCGCTGATGCGGGGCGGGCCGAGTATCGCAAACAACGCGACGAGATCGAGAAGCGCAACATCGAATTGGAACGGCGGAACATCGACCTTAACGATCGCGTCAACGAACAAACCGGGAAAATCGCCGTGATGTTGGAACAAAAACGTCAGTACGAGCAGCAGCTCAACCTCCTGAAGACGGAGAACGAGAAGCTCGCCCGCGCGGCGCATCGCCCGGCCGGAGCGGCCGTGCTGGAGGAACCAACCGGCGTGGCCATGTCCAACGTGACCGCGCTGAGTCCCATCTCGGCGACTCCCATTCGCGGAAAGGTGCTCGACGTGTCGGGGAACATCATCACCGTCAGCGTCGGTACGGCCGACGGGGTGAACAAGGACATGATTTTCGTGATTCACCGGGGCGATCAATACGTCGGCGACCTCAAGATCAACTCGGTGACCCCGAACCAGGCCGCGGGGCGGATCGTTCGCTCCGCGTCCACGTCCACGCCCGCGCCGGGCGATCAGGTGACCGACGAGTCGGCGATGAGGGCGGCGCGAAAGTAGTGGGCACGCCGGCGCGACGGCTGAAGCCGGATCGCAATCGAGCGGAGTGAGTGACGATGGCTGAACGTCCCGCAGGGGCTCAAGCGGAGAATAACGTCTACACGATTCTGCTCATGATCGCCTCGTTGTTGGTGGTCGGAGCGACGGTGTACCTTGCGGTGCGCTGCCAGCAGTTGTTCGGCTCGTGGAACCCGTTTAGCGGGGCCTAGCCGATGGTTTGTGACTGGGAGGGGCGGGATCTCTTCGTCGTACGCGCCCGCGTGGACCCATCCATGGCGGTTTTCGGGCGCTGTCGCGCCCTGATTCGGTTGTAACGAGGCGGAGACGCGCAGCGTTCCGTGCGGTGTTGACCTTGGGACTGCTCAAATGATTTTCGACTCGCTGCTCGGCATGTTCAGCGTCGACATGGGGATCGACCTGGGCACCTGCAACACGCTGGTGTGCGTCAAGGGCGAGGGGATCGTCCTCAATGAGCCTTCCGTCGTCGCCGTGCGTAGAGGCACGAACCAAGTTCTTCGCGATGGCAACGCCGTCGGGCAGGTCGCCAAGGAAATGCTCGGCCGAACGCCGGGTTCGATCCAGGCCATCCGACCGCTCAAGGACGGCGTGATCGCCGACTTCGACATCACCGAGGCCATGCTCGGCTACTTCATCCGCAAGGTCCACGGTCGGCGGCGTCTGGTGAAGCCGCGAGTGGTGATCGCGGTCCCCTCCGGGATAACAGCCGTCGAGAAACGGGCCGTGTACAACTCGGCGGAGCGGGCCGGGGCGAGGCGGGTGTATCTGGTCGAGGAGCCGATGGCGGCGGGGATCGGCGCGGGCCTGCCCATCGGCGAGGCGACGGCGTCGATGATCGTGGACATCGGCGGCGGAACTACCGAGGTGGCGATCATGTCCCTCGCCGACATCGCCGTCGTGCAGAGTATCCGCGTGGCGGGGGATGAGATGGACGCGGCCATCGTCTCCTACATGCGTCGCAAGCACGACCTGATGATCGGCCTGCAGACGGCCGAGCAGATCAAGATCGAGCTGGGCTCGAGCACGGAGTTGGAGCAGGAGATGAGCAAGGACGTCCGCGGGCGGGACGTGGTGTGCGGGCTGCCGCGGCAGGTGACGGTCACGAGCCTGGAAATCCGCGAGGCGTTGAGCGAGCCGATCGGACAGATCGTGGCCTGCATCATGCGGACGCTGGAAGCGGCCGAGCCGGAGTTGGCCGCCGATCTGATCGAGAACGGCATTCACCTCGCCGGCGGCGGGGCCCTTCTGCGAGGGTTGGACCGGATCGTGGCATCGGCCACGGGCTTGACGGTGAAGGTCGTCGATGATCCGCTCTGCTGCGTCGCCCGCGGAACCAGCGTCTACCTCGAAAACCTCTCCGCGTGGAAGGACACGATGGAGTCGGACGCGGACGACTACTAACCGAATTACAAATTACAAATTACAAATTACGAAAACTGAACCGCGTGCGAGCGATGGACAGTCTGGTTTTTGTAATTCGTAATTCGTAATTCGTAATTTCCCCCCGGGTTTTCCCTTGTCCACCTATCGCCGCAAGTCGATCGCACGATCCAAGAAGGTGCTGGTCGCGTTGTTGATCGTCGTATGCGTGGCGGCGATCTTCTTTCCCCAGCGATGGACCGGGGGACTCATCAGTCTGGTTCAAGTCATCGTACCCTTTCAAGACGCGGCCACGATCGCGGCGGACGCCGTTTCGCATTTGGGCGAGACCCGACCCAGCGCCGTGCCGGGTGAGACCTATGAGGCTCTCGCGCGGGAGAAAGCCGCCGTCGAACACCAGGCGGCGGCGCTGGCTGCACGGGTCGCGGAGCTGGAAGGCGACGTGCGCGTTCTCACCGCGACTCGACTGTGGGAGGTCGCCGGGCGACGGATCGGGGCGTCCGGTCGATTGATACCGGCCAGGGTCATTGCGGAGGATATTCTCCCGTGGCGATCTTCGCGGCTACTCAACGCGGGGAGTGTGCAAGGCGTGCAGGACGGTGCGGCCGTGGTGTCCCAGGTCTTCACGGTGGACCGCGGCGACGATGCCGACCTACGCAGCGGGCTGACCATTCTGCTCGGTGAGGTCTTCCTCGGCGTTATCGAGCAGACCGGCACGCACACTTCGCGCGTCAAGTTGCTCAGCGACGTGAGCGTGCAGATGAAGGTCCGCATTGGGCGGTGGACCGGCGATCGCTTCACGCTCGTTGACCGCTATTTCTGGCTGACGGGCCGCGGCGCCGGGCGAATGGAGATCCGCGACGTGGAGCGCAAAGACATGGAGACCGGCGTCATTCAGGTGGGCGACACCGTCCTCTCCGACCCGCAAAGCGACGTTCTCCCCGCGGCCATGACCATCGGCAAAATCGCCGCGGCCTCCACCGACCGCGACAATCCCCTCTTTGCGATTCTGACCGTCGCGAGCGCGGTCCCGGAACAGACGCTTCGACGCGTGTACATTTACGATCCGCAACTTGACGCACGGTAGAGATGAGTTTTTGTCGAACGGGATCGACACAGTGTGCCACTGCTCTCTGAGCAGTGGGATGATCTCCGGAACGCCACTGCTGACACAGCAGTGGCACACGTTCTACCGTAATGGCCGCGTGTCAGCCCAGCCGTTCCAGCAGCGCCTTGAGGAACCCTTGCACGAGCGGCTTGGGTACGCCGGGGATCGGCGGCGGGGTGGGGTCGAGGAGCAGACCCTCGACGTAATCGCGGGCGCGAGGGCCGACGCGCTTCAATTTGCGCGCGACCCGATCGGCTTCATCGAGTTTTGAATCGCGCATGGCCAGCACGAAGCGTTCGACGTGGTCGCCGATATCGACGACGTCGCCGGGGGCCGATTCAGGGCGGCGTCCAACGCCTCGTGGCGGGCCGTCGTCGTCGGGAGCGACCTTGAGATCGGCGTCTTTGTCCATGGCCGTGGTGTAGCGAAGGGCCTCTTCGCGCTCCTTCGCGGCGCGGCGTTCTTCCTCCTCATCGACCGGCGCCAGGGCGATTAAATCGCTGTCATCGACCGGCGTGGGGATGTAGACCTCGGCCGCGCAGTAGGGGCACTTCCCGTGCTTGCCCCCGGCGTTGTCCGGAGCGCGGATCAGCTTCTCGCATTGCGGGCAGTGAAGTTCGATGCTCACGGTCGGACCCTCGCCGGCTCACGCCGTCGGCGTGCGTGCACGCCGCGGCCGGAAGATCAATCGTATCGGAACTTCCTCAAAGGGCAACCGCTCGTGGAACTGGTTCAGCAAGTACCGTTCATAGTTCACGGTCACCCGTCGGGGGTCGTTGACGAAAATCACGATGGTTGGGGGTGCGGAGGTGATCTGAGTCGCGTAGAAAAACTTGGCCTGTTTTCGACCGCCCTTGGAGGGGGGGGCGTGGGCGTCGATGGCGTCCCGCAGAGCCTGGTTGAGCGGTCCGGTCCCGATCCGGGTCTGGGCCTGCTTGAACAAGGCCGCGGCGAGGTCGATGGTCGAGTCGATGTTGCGGTCCGCGACTGCGGACGTAAAGGCCACCGGGGCGTAGTCCAGTTCGGGAAGGACTTTGGTGAGATACTCCCCGAATTGCTCGGTGGAGGCTCGTTCCTTGGCGAGGTCCCACTTGTTGATGACCAGGATGCAGGGCTTGAACTCGTCGGCGATGGTATGGGCCAGACGTTTGTCAACCTGACCGACGGGCTCGGTCGCGTCGATGAGCATCAACACCACGTCGGCCCGGCGGATGGAGTCGAGGGCCCGGGAATGGGCGTAGAACTCGATGTCGTCCGCGACCTTGTTCTTTTTGCGGACCCCGGCGGTGTCAATGGCGATCAAGGTCCGGCCGTCCTTCTCGAAGCGGACGTCGATGCTGTCGCGGGTGGTGCCGGGGATCTCGCTGACGATCACGCGGGGTTCCCCCGCAAGGGCGTTGATGAACGTGCTTTTGCCGGAGTTGCGCTTACCGACCAGGGCGATTCTCATCACGGGGGCCGCGGGGCGTTCGTGGGACAGCCCGGCGAGCCGTTCGCGGACGAGGTCGAGTAGCGCCCATTTGCCGCTGCCGTTCACGGCGCTGACCGGCAACGGGTCGCCGAACCCCAAGCGTGCGAACTCGCCGATGGAGGCCGCAAGGTGCGGCTCGTCCACTTTGTTGGCGACGAGGCGAACGTGTTCCGCGCGGCGGCGCAAAAGCTCAGCCGTGTTGCGATCGAGCGGGGTCAATCCTTCTCGGGCATCGACCACGAAAAGGATCAGATCGGCCTGCGCGATCGCGTATCGAATCTGACACTCGACGTGTTCGCTCAGGTCGTCGCGATCCACGACGCCGTGTCCGCCGGTGTCCACCAGTTCGAAGTAGGTCTCGTCGAAGTCGCAGATGGCGGTGACGCGGTCACGGGTCACGCCGGGCGTGGGTTCGACGATGCTGGTGCGGCGGCCGACGAGGGTGTTGAAGAGGCTGCTCTTACCCACGTTGGGACGACCGACAATCGCGACGACAGGTAAGGCCATAACCTCTTGTGGTACTTGTATTTAACCGCGAAGGCACGCTGTGAAGCCTGGTGCCGACGCTCGGCGGTTTCGTTTCGTTGCGGATGCGGCGTCCATGCCGGTCTCATTCCGTTCGCCTTAGGACGGGGTCCATTTTGCACGAAGTAACCGGAATTCACAACCTTGGGGCGAGGTTCGGGGCGCCGGAAAAGAACAAGGGCGAAAGGCGCCGCCGTGGCGAGCAACGCCTTCCGCCCCGCCAGACCATGCCGTACCCAAGCGACGTTCGCGCTCAACTTAACCGACCGCCGTGGCGAGAGTCGGATTTAGAGTTGTCGTCGTCGCGTCGTCGGGCCGTGCATCACATCAGCATCTCGTCGCGGTCTTCTTGGCTCTCTTCTTCTTCTTGGCTGTCTTCTTCTTGGCAGCCTTGCGTTTCTTTGCCATTAGCGTCACCTCCTTTCTTGATAAAATCCTACACGCTTGCTGCATTCTGTCAAAGGAAATCTTGCCGCGACGGCGTTGAAGACCGCTTCCACGACACCATCCGTGCATGTCCGCCGCGTTACGCCGAACGATCCCAAATCGATAACGCCACAACGTGGCACCTTCCGCGCGAAGCGTCGGTACGACCATGAACACGAACACTTCAACCGATTCGACGGAAGCGTGGTCCCTCGGCGGTGGTCTTCGCGTACGGGCCACCTCGTGACACCACGCACGAGCTTACGCGCGCTCGTCGAGGGCCGGGCGAAACACGATTTCGTCAGCGGCGACGCCTCAAGAAAGCTCGGGAAAACCGGGAAAAAACGGCATTTCGGGCGAATGAGCCTTGTCCAGCGTATGACCGAGTCCGCGGCGCGGTCACGCGCCTCCGTCGATTGCTTGGAATCGTGGGTGGCGGGTCGGGGGCAACGAGTCGGGCGCTACGCGCGGGGCGATGTCCGGGCTGGGCGAACGCTGCGCCTCGCCCGGGAATCGACATGGTGCAGCGCGCGGCGCGCGGGTTCGATGCGCGTGCGGAAGGATCGATTCGCAAGGGTACGGGGCCTCTCAAAAAAAATTTGAAAATTTTTGCATTTTCCTCTTGCAACGCGTTTGTGATCGCGCCTCGTCGGAGAGAATTGAAAGCGCATCGCGCGTTGGCGATCGTCGCCGAAGTTGCGGCGCATCATCGCGTTCAACGTCGCGCATCAGCGCATCGCAGCGCGCGAGCCGATCGTTTTGCGCTGCGTCGAAGAGTGCGCGAGTCGAGCTAGGGTAACGAAGCGCCGTCGAAGGGATCGTACGTGCCGACGCCGAGCAGCAGGTCGATTTTCTCCAAAAGATCCGCGGGCGTCGTCGCATCCGAGCGGTCGATGTCCGTGGACCGGATGGGAAGAGCAAGTCCGACGCCGGCGAGGTCGGGTGGGACGGCGTAGTTGCGGGTCGCGTCCTCCGGAAAGTCGTCGCCGTTCACGTCGATCCGCAACACTTTGCCCAGGAGCTTGTCGGTGATGTCCTGGGCGTTGTTGAACGGATCGGGTCCAGTGTTCGGCGGAACCGTGGTCCACCCGCCGTCGCCGGGGGCGTGGGTGACGAAGAGGGGGTTTCGCAGCCCGTTGGCGACGCGGATCGTCGTCGTCGGTCCGCCGCGCGAGCCCGATGACCACAAGAGCACGATCAACGCCGCGAGCCGTCGTCGTGCGATCCGTTCCCCTCGAACCATTCCACTCGCCCCCCGGAAGAAACTCCCCGTGCACGGCCCGCCAGCCCGCGCCCGTAACCCATCATTGTAGGCATTTCATCGGGCCGTCGGCACGCCATCGACATTCAATGGGACCGGTAAGACGTGTCCTATGCAATCGCGCCCGATGGCGGGCGCACCGCATAAACGGCTCATCGGTCATGGCCGTTTGCTCCAAGGTCATGCAAAAAAAGGGGCATGCTATCCGAACCAAGTGCGACCGTCGTTCGTACAGGGGCGTAACAAGGCCGTAACGGGCGGTTGCGGTAAGGCTTGACAGCCCTGGTCGCGCGGTTACGCTTGCCGCCCCGGCACGTCGGGATAGCATGGCGCCCTTGCTTTCGGCGCGCCGGCGAACCCAGAACCTTGTAGGAAGTAGGCCATGATCCAGGTTAGGAATCTGACCAAACGGTACGGCTCGTTGCTCGCAGTGGACGACATCACCTTCGACGTAGATCGCGGCGGCGTGGTCGGCTTTCTCGGTCCCAACGGGGCCGGAAAGACGACGACCCTCCGCATCCTCAGTTGCTACCAACCCGCCACCGGCGGCTCGGCCGACATCGCCGGGTTCGATGTCTTCAAGGATTCGATGGAGGTGCGGCGACGAGTCGGCTACCTGCCGGAATCGACCCCGCTCTACCCGGAGATGCGCGTACGCGAGTACCTGCACTTCCGTGGGAAGCTGCGGGGGCTCACCTATCCGCAACGGGTGGACGCGATTCGACGGGTCACGGAAAAATGCTGGCTCGGCGATTTTGTGGATCGCCCCATCGGCCAACTTTCCAAGGGTATGCGGCAGCGGGTCGGACTGGCCGATGCCATCATGCACGATCCCGAGGTCCTCATCCTCGACGAACCCACCATCGGCCTGGACCCCGCGCAAATCCGCGAGACGCGGAACCTAATCAAGGAGCTCGGCGAGCGGCACACCGTGCTGCTCAGCTCCCATATCCTTCCCGAAGTCGAGCAGACGTGCAGCCGGGCGATCATCATCGCTTCGGGGAAGATCGTAGCCAGCGGCTCGCCGCAGGACCTTCGCAATCGGTTCAGCGCCCAGGCGCGGGTGGTGGCTGAGATGCGCGGCCCGCAGCTCGAGGTGGAATCGAGCGCGCGGAGCCTTCCCGGCGTCCAGAAGGTGGAATCGTCGGCGAACAACGGTTGGGTGCGACTGGCCGTCGATGCGGCGCCCGACCGCGACGTCCGCGAAGACCTGTTCAAACTCACGACGTCCAAGGGTTGGATCTTGCGCGAGCTGCGCCGCGAAGGGGCGACGCTGGAGGACTTCTTCGTACAAGTGACGGCCGAACAGCAAAACAGACGAACGAAATGACAACGACGAGTTACAAGTTACGAATTACGAGTTACGAAATAGGGGAAAGAAATCATTCCCACTGTGTTGGGCCATGAGTATCGCCGCGACTCATGCGGGCCGTTTTGTAACTCGTAACTTGTAACTGGTAATTCTGAACGGAGTTCAGTCCTATGCGAAATGTCCCAACGATGGCCCGACGCGAGCTGGGGGCTTACTTCCTTTCCCCCATTGCCTATGCCGTCATTGCGATGTTCCTGTTTTCCTCCGGTCTCGCGTTCGGGTTGGGGACGTTCGTTCCCGGCGGCGAGGCGTCACTGCGTTCCCTGTGCGATTTCTGGATCATTCTCATTCTGGTGTTCGTACTGCCGATGCTCACCATGCGACTGGTCAGTGACGAGCTTCGCGTCGGCACGATCGAGACCCTTATGACCGCCCCGATTACGGAAGTCGAAGTGGTGTTGGGCAAGTTTTGCGGGGCGTTCATCTTTTATCTGATTCTCTTGGCGACCATACTGCTGTACCCGCTGCTCCTTCAGATGTACGGGCCGGTGGATTCCAAACTGCTGTTCTGCAACTACCTCGGACTGCTGCTGCTGGGGGCCTTGTACATCGCCGTCGGACTGTTCTTCAGTTCCTGTACCAAACATCAGGTGATCGCGGTCTTGCTGAGTTTTGCCTTGCTCGCCCTGATGACCTTCGCTTCCCATGCCCTAGCCCAACTGGTGGAGGGGTGGCCCAGGGTGCTTCTGCAACAGCTTTCCATCCGCACTCATTTCCATGACTTCGTCCGCGGAATGTTGGATTTCAATCACGTGGTCTTCTTTCTGACCACGACGGCTTTCTTCCTCTTCGTCACCGTAAAGCGATTGGAGATGCGCCGATGGCAGTAGACGCGAAGCAGGCGAGCCCGTCCTTCCAGATATCGTATGCGAGCCTCTGGCGCCGGGCCGCAGCGTATGTCCTTGATGGATTTGCCATGACCGTCATCCTCGCGGTGGGCTGTGGCATTCTCTTTGTCCTTCTCGCGAGTATTGGATTCGTGGCATTTGTGGAGGCAGCGGAGCCGTGGGTCCAGTTTCTTGTCCTTATCGTCTTTGTTATCGTCGCGCTTGGCGCGCAGTGGGTGTACTTCCCAGGGATGGAAGCCTCAAGGCTGCGGGCGACCTACGGTAAACTCTTGTGTGGAATTTGCGTTACACGACTGGATGGGCAAAGGGCGTCGAGGACTGCAACAACTGTAAGGTGGCTTGGCAAGGTTGTGCTGTGGGGCGTATTGCCCGGCGCTATGGGTGATCTGGCCTCGGGACTTTTTTTCCATACCGTCGAGGTGAGCTCCCTCTTGGGTATCATTGGCGCGACAATGCTAGTGGCAGCGGCCACGGCCGTAGCTCCCGTGTGTGTGTTGCTTCTAACACGTCTTACGAATCGCAGGCAAGCACCGTACGATCTACTCGCGGGCTGCGTGGTTGTAACCGACCCCGTGATTAGGCCACGCCTTCGCGTGGCAACAAATGTAATCGCGGCGACCTGCCTCCTGATCGGCGTAGTGGGTGTTGCCCAGGCCATCGCCTATTCGGTCCCGCGCCGGTGGGACATGACGACCTCCGCGATCAACAGTCTCGGCGAGGGCACGGAGAACCTGCTACGCCGCCTCGATGCGAACGTCCGCATCACGTCGCTCTATTTCGAGACGGACCGTGAGGAGCCGGACCAGGCGCGATACCGGCAGGCCGCCCGCGACCTGATCGGTCTGTACGAGACGACCAACCGGTCCAAAGTCGCGGCCGAGTGGGTGAATCCCCTCAAGGACCACGAGAAGTTCCAAAAGCTCATAGCCCGACTGCGAGAGAAATCGGCGTTCAAGGATACGATCGCGGCCTATCAAGCCCGCATCGACGCCTACAAAAACGACCTCGACGGGCAGATGCGGAAGCTCGTTGAAGATGAGTTGAGTCGCATCGGTCCCACGGTCGGGACGATGAGCGAGTCGCCGCGGCAGTCGCCGACCGCTCAGGTCGAGGAGCTGTTCCGACGCCTATCGAGCGAATTGGAGAACACGCGCGATCAGATCGACTCCGTGACGACAGCGGCCAACCCGCAGTACTCCGCCGCCGTCGGCGAGCTCAAGAGCCTTTATCCGAAGATCAGCAAGGTCCTCAAGGAAGTCGGGAAGTTCGGCGCCGGCGAGGTGGGACGCAATCCCGGTATGCCCGCCGCCCAGGCTGACTTTCTGCGCGAGGCCGGGAATCGTTACGCGGCGCTCGTTTCCTCCCTGGAGGTCGAGACCACCAAGCTCCAGGATATGCAGCCGCTCAAGGCGAACGAACTGCTGAGCCAGATGACGCCGACCAGCAACGCCATGCTTGTCGAAACCGACGCCGATGCGAGAGTCGTGGATTTCAGCTCCACCTGGCCGCCGGTGGATCAGAACGCCGGGGGGACGAAGGTGCCGTTCGAGAAGCGGGCGTTCAAGGGTGAGGAAAAGCTCACCGCGGCCATCCTCCGCGCCACGCACAAGGAGCAGACCGCGGTCGTTTTCGTGCGCTACGGGGGTCAGCCGTTGTTCATGGGCGGCTTCATGCCGGGTCAGCCGCCCGCCGGCTACGCGATGATGAAGCAGCAACTCGAAGACGCCAACTTCATCGTCGAGGAGTGGGACCTCAAGACCAAGGACACGTTGCCGGAGATCGACCCCAAACCGACGCGAACCCTCTTCGTGGTGCTCAAGCCCACGCCCCCGCAACAGCGCAATCCGATGATGGGGCAACAACAACCGCCCGATCCGCCCTTCGGCGAGAGTCACCGTAAGGCGTTACTCAATGCGATGGGCGAGAAAGGTCGCGCGCTGTTCATCGCCGGGTGGTCGCCCGGTCCGTTCGGGCCGATCGCCGGGACCTATGAATACAACGACTACCTCAAGCAGACCTGGGGGATCGGCGTCGATACGTCGGCCCTACTCATCGGCGCGACCAATATCGCCCCCGGAAGGTACGTCGTCACCCGCCAGGACTTTTCCACTATGGAAGACCTAGACATTTCAGACCACGACATCGTCCGGGGAGGGGCGGCGCGCCAATTGGGCCTTCCGTGGTGCGCTCCGCTCGAACTTTCCGCGACGCCGCCGGAGGGCGTGAAGTTTGAGAGACTCATCAGCATGCCCAAGCGCGACGGCGTGTGGGGTGTGAAGAACATCCTGACGTATAAAGAACAACTCGAACAGAACGATTTCATGAGCAAGGTGCCCGGCGATCTTGAGGGCCCGTTCAACCTCGCCGTCGCCGCAACCAAGGGTGATGCGAAGATCGCCGTGGTCTCCTCGCGGGACTTTGCCGAGGACGCGGTGGCGTTCGCGAGGGGATTCGGCTTCGGATCCAGGGGACTGACGCTCCGGTCGCTCAATCCCGGCAACGTGACGCTGCTCATCAACACCGTGCACTGGCTCAATGACAACACGGCCTTTATGAACATCGGCAAGCCCATCGACGCCGCGGTGTTGGAGATACCGAAGCCCTCGACGGTCAAAACGGTCCAGGCCCTGACCATCGTCATCTGGCCGTTCGTGGCCCTGGCCTGCGGTGGGGTGATGTGGTGGGTGCGACGTAGGTAGGGGTCTATGAACTTCAAAACGACATTCGCGCTGGGGGTGTTTTTGGCGGCTTTGGTTGCCCTTTATGCGGTGACGCGCTCCGCGCCCAAGCCCGCGGAGAGCAGTCCGGCCACGGCGATCACGCCGACGCCGTCGCCGACGACCCATGACCTTCTCGAAAAGAAACTCGGCGACATGACCAAAGTGGTTTGCCAGATGAAGGGCAAAGAGGCTTGGACTTTCGAGAAGAAAGGCCCGACCGAGGGCACTGGCGCCGCGACGTGGCGCATGACCTCTCCCAAGGATGTCGCCGTCGCCTCGTATGAGGTCGATAAGTTCGGTCGCGAGTTGGGGCGGCTTCAGTACGAAGTCAGCTACAAGCCCGGCGAGCCGGGCGGCGTTACGCCTCTCGACGCCGGTCTGGCTCCTCCCGAAGCGACCGTGACCCTCACCGACGGCAGCGGGGCGACGGCGACCGTGGAGATCGGCAAACCGGCGTCGGAGAACGAGACCTACGTGCGGCTGGCGGGCAGCGATCGAATCTGTGTGGGCAAGGCGAACCTCCGCCACCTTTGGAAAACCAAGGCCCTCGAATACCGCGACCAGCAGCTTTGGAACTTCGCCCCGGAGAACGCCACCCGCGTCGAGGTCATCGACCGCTCCGCCGCAGGCGCGCCCGTGAGTTTCGCCTTCGCCAAGGACGGGACCAAGTGGATGATGGAGTCGCCGGTCAGCGCCCGAGCGACGGGCAAAGTGGATGAATTGCTCCGTAGCATCAGCCGGCTTCGTGTCACCCAGTGGCACGATGACAGCCGTGAAAAGCTCGGCGTGTACGGCCTCGATCCCGACGTCCTCACCGTCCGCGTGACCGTCGAAGAAAAGGTCGCCGCCAAGAAAGACGAATCGAAACCGGAGGCGGAAGAAGCCGAAGGAGAGGGGAACGAGGCAAAGGAGGAAACGCCCGAAGTCAAGAAGACCGTCTACGAGTTGCACGTGGCCGACCGCTCGCCCATCGGCGAGGACACCAAGGTCTTCGTACGCGCCGGGGATGAATCCGCCGTGGCGACGCTGATGAAGGCGACGACGGACAAGTTCAAACCCGTGATGTCCGAGTGGCGGGACATGAAAATCACGACGGCCAACGTCGATGCCGCCACGCGGATCGAACTCGCCCAACAGGGTCGCACGGCCGCGCTCGTGCTGAAGGACGGCAAATGGTCGTTCGACGGCGACGGTGGCCGCGCCGAGGACTCATCCGTCAAGGAGCTGCTCAAGGCCGTCAAAGACCTCAACGCCGTCGTCTTCGTGGAGGCCGATTCCGCCGAGGCCGCTTCATACGGATTCTCCCAACCGCAGGCCGAAATCCGCCTCACTGTCCCGGGCGTGGAGGGCGTCGATCGAATCGCCGTGGGCGCCTACACCGATGACAAGGCCAAGCGAATGGTCTACGTCCGACGCAACGACCTCTCGTCGATCGGAAAAGTCCGTTCCGCCGACATCGCGCCCCTGCTCCGCGCCCCGTCGGCCTATCGCGACCGCACGGTTTTCGACCTTCCGCCCATCCGGCTCCAGAAGATCGTTCTCACCCGTGACGATCGCCTGGCCGGCGGCAAGGCCACGATGGCCTTCGATCGCGCCGCGGACGGGTGGAGCATGACCGCGCCGGTGACCGCCCCCGTTCGGCTCGATCGGGTGGAAAAGTTGGTTCAATCGGTCGGCGACCTCCGAGCCGCCGCCATCGCCTCGGAGTCGGACGAGGCGAGCGCCTACGGCCTGCATTCCCCAAGCGCCGGAATCATCATCACCGACCAGCCGCCCGTCGAACATCGCATCGAGCAACCGGCGGCCGAGGGTGAACCGGCCCAGCCAGCCGAGGTCGTGCCGCCGCCTGTCACTTACGAGCTTGCCGTCACTGAGCACGACGGCAAGTTCTATGCGAAGCGGTCGGACAAGCCGACGATCTACGAAGTCTCCGCCGACTTCTACAAACAGCTTTTCGACGAGTATCGGACGGCCGAAGTCCTCACCTTCGATGATGCCAAGGTGCGGCAGCTTTTCATTCGCAAGGGCGACGAGACGCACGTGTTTGTCAAGGCCGACGGTCGCTGGACCTACCAGGCCGAACCCGACTTGCCCTTGGATGCCAAGAAGGTGGACAACCTCCTGCTCCAGGTGAAGGACCTCAAGACCGAGCGGTACGTCCGCAACGCCGCGGATGATCTTGTACAATTCGGGTTATCGACGCCGTACCAGGAAGTCTCGGTTACCTTGGAGGATGGCACGCGGCGGGTGCTGCACGTCTCGCAGCAGACCAACGACCACGAGACTGACAAAGGCCGCTACGCCTGCGTGGACGACAAACACGACGTCTTTCTTCTGACCGCCGACATGCTCAAGCGCATCGAGGTGTCGCTGCCCGATCTGGAGAAGCACTGACGTCCGGCGCTATGCCGATGGGCTCCCGCCCGATCACTCAAATAAGCTCCCCACTTGAACCCTCCGCACGCTTTCGGCCAGTTCGGGCCAGCGTTCAACCAGGCCGGCTGCCGAGATGCGGCATAGTTCCCGCGGCTCGATCTTGTGGAGTCCGCCGCCGTAGACCCGCCCTTCGCCGCGCAGTTCGTGGCCGGTAACTTGCCCGAGCAGAGCGAATACTTCGGCGGCGCGGTTGGCGTGGCGGCGGAGCATGGCCGCCAGGTCCTTCCGTGGGTACAGCATGAGATAGAGATTGGTCGCGATGGCCTTCGACCGGTTCCAGATGAAGCGAAACGGCTGTTTGTCGTGGGACCCCCGCCCCATGTAGGTGCAGAGGAACGGGGCGGGCTCGCGTTGCTCCTGCTTGTACCAGGGCGTGCGCTTCCCGACGAGATATCCGTCCATGACCCCGAGCAGCCCGCCGCTTTGGAGGTAGTCCCAAAGGCCCGGGTGCTTGGCCTCGACCGAGGCCTCAGGCAAGTCGCAGTCGATGACACAGAGCTGGTGCTGAATGAGTGGATAGCCGTCGGCATCCGCATCGATGGTCGTGGTCTTGAGGTGGCGCGGGCTGGGCAGAATCGGGCGAAGGTACTTGCTTGGAAGCCCGCGTCGCCTGGCGTTGGCGCGCTCTAGGATGAAAAACTTGTTGCTGCCGGTGGCGATCCCTCGCTGCACACGGAAGAAGTCGCCGAGCATCGGGCCGCTGCCGTCGCTAACCGTGTGCCGGTCGTTCTTGCAGTGACTCGGGTAAACAGTCCATTTGCGGGACTCGCGCAGTCTTGCGAGCGAGATTACGTCACGGGCGGTCGGTTCGGCGAGCGTGCCGCCAAACGTGAACTCAACTCGGTGTCCCCCAGCGGGCGGCGTCTTGCGGAATACCAGGACCACGGAAGACACCAGGGCATCGCCGAACTGAACATCGTCCGGGTCGAAACGGTGGGCGCGGACGAGGGTCACGCGATCCGTGAGGAAGCCCTTGATCGCCGCGCCGTAGTTCACGTCCATGAACTCCGAGGGGATCAGCCACGCGGCAATCCCGCCGTCCTCCATCCACGCCGTGGCGAGCAACAAAAAGTAGACGTACAGACCCGCGAGGCCGTTCACTTCCACGCCGGTCATCTTGTACGTGAGGCGTTGCAGGCGTTCCTTGTCCTCGCGGTTCATGTGATGGTGCCGGACATAGGGCGGGTTCGCCAAGACGACGTCGGGCGCGGGTAGGGATGAGCCGTTGGCGACGACGCGGGTGAAGTCGCCGCGCACGACCTCCAGCCCAGCGTCGGCCCAAAGGTCGCGCGCGGCGTCCGCAAACGCGGGATCGAGTTCCACGCCGACGGCGCTCTTGATACGCTTGGGGCCGAAGACGGCGAGAGCTGCGGAGAAGAAACTCCCCGATCCGACGGCCGGATCGGCAAAGCGGATGCTGGTCTTAGGGCGCGCCACGAGGGATTCTACGTAGCGGGCGATATCGACGGCGAGTACGTTCGGCGTGGCGAACTGGCCGAGGCGGTTTCGTTCGGCTGGCGACTTGCGTACATCGATGTCCGCCTGGACCACCTGTCGACGAGCCTCGACCGAGCTGTCTTGGTGAGCAATCATGTGCTTCATAACTCCAGTTTCAGGAGGTCGTCGATGCGGTGCTCCCAGACCCAGTCGATGCCCTCGGCGGCTTCGTAGCCGAGATAGTCGCTGCCGAAGTAGCCGCAGAGAAACAGCACGAACAGCACGTCCTTCCCATACGCCGCTTGGAGTTGGTGGACCTTCGTGGCTTCCTCTTTGCGCCGCTTGTTCGTATTGGTGAAGTCGCCCGCCGACTTACATTCAATCAAGATCGGCAGCCGATTCTTGCGAAGCCGTTTGGGTTGGATCACGACGTCAACCGGGATGTTCACCTTGAGGGACTTACCAACCCGGATGTTCATCCGGAACGTGAATGTCCCTGCGGTCATCTCTGTCAGCGGTTTGTCGATCGGGCGGGCCTGCTTGCGGTACCCGCGAGCATTCAGCCATCTCTCCACCAGTTCGAGCTGTCGCTGCTCCTGGGCGTTACGCACAATCGGGTTTGATACGGCGCTGCACAAACGATCGGCGACGATGGTCGATGCGCGGTCCCGCTCGTGCTCCGTCGGCTCGCTGCTCGAATCGAGCCACGGAAAAATGTCACGGTCCAGCAGCTTACCGAGGATCCGGCAAATCCGGCCCAACTCGGCATCCAGGTCGCCCGCGTCCATCTTCTTCGCGAGCTTGCCCTCTTCCATCCGCCCGACCAGGTTCTTGTTTGCCCCGGAAAGCCCCACGAGGCGGTCAACCGCGAGCGGCGGAGCCGTGCACATGCGCAGCGTCGGCAACGCGCCAGGGTTCGCCTTGAGCGTCTCGGCGTCGATGCCTCGCAGGTTGCGCGTCGCCAGCAGCGCGGTCTTAACATGCTCGGTGGTCTTCACGCGCGTCGAACGGAACGCCTCGGGCGCGAAGCGCATAAACCATTCGTTGAACTGGTCCACCGAGGCCGCGATGTCGGCTTTCCAGAGACGGGGCTTGTCGGCATTCAGCAGCTTGCTGGGCATCGCGTTATCCTCAAGCAGGAGTCCCTAACGATAGCCTACCCTGCCCGCCGGTCCGGTCAAGAGAAGCTCAAGAATGCCGGCCCACCTCGCTCCTCATGCCGAAGAGTCAGTCCTCCGGATCGAGAATCGACATAAACGCCTCCTGGGGGATGGCGACGTTGCCGACGGTGCGCATTCGCTTCTTGCCCTCTTTTTGCTTTTCGAGCAGCTTTCGCTTGCGGGTGATGTCGCCGCCGTAGCACTTGGCGGTCACGTCCTTGCGGAAGGCCTTGATCGTCTCCCGTGCGATCACTTTGGACCCGATCGCCGCCTGCAAGGGGATTTCGAACTGGTGGCGGTCGATCTGTTTCTTGAGCCGTTCGAGCAGCCGCCGCCCGCGGTACATGGCCTTCTCCCGATGCACGATCACGGAGAGCGCGTCGACGGGCATGCCGTTCACGAGGATGTCCATCTTCACCATGTCCCCCAGCTCGTAGTTCTTGAGGTGGTAGTCCGCCGTTCCATACCCCTTGGTGCAACTCTTCAGCTTGTCGTAGAAGTCGTAGAGGATTTCGCACAATGGAAAGTCGTAGGTCATCATCACCCGCGTGGACGAAAGGTACTCCGTCTTCACGTGCCGGCCTCGACGATCCCTGCTCAGTTGCATGACCGTCCCGACGGACTCGGCCGGGATAATCATCTTAGCGGTGACGAAGGGCTCGCGGATTTCCTCGATGTTGGACATGTCCGGCAGTTCGCTCGGCGACTCGATGCGCGTGACGCTCCCGTCTTTCAGCTTGATCTCGTAGGTCACGGTCGGGGCCGTCTGTACGACGGTGACGTTGCCCTCGCGCTCCACCCGCTCCTGGATGATCCGCATGTGCAGAAGCCCGAGGAATCCGCAGCGAAAGCCGATCCCCAGGGCGTCCGAGCCGACGGTCGAGTAGGTGAACGAGCTATCGTTGAGCCAGAGTTTCTCCATGGCCTCGCGGAGCTGATCGGTCGTCGTTCCCGTGCCGGGATAGAAATCGCAAAAGACCATTTGTTGCGGCGGCTCATACCCGGGGAGCCGATGGTCCGTGGGATTGGACGCGAGGGTGATCGTATCCCCGATGCTCACGTCGGCCAGGGTCTTGATGCCCGCGACGAAGTAACCGACCTCGCCGGCGCTCAGGGATTCGACGGGGGTCGGCTTGGGCGTGAACTTTCCGACCTCGGTGACGTTGTAGCTCCGACCGACGGCCATCAGGTCGATCTTGTCCCCACGCTTGAAGGTCCCGTCGAAGACGCGGGTGTGGGAGATGACCCCGCGGTGGATGTCGGACTTGGCGTCATAGATCAACGCCCGAAGCCGGCCGCCGGGGTCGCCCTGCGGCGGCGGAATGTGCTCGATGATCGCCGCAAAAAGATCGTCCAACCCCGCGCCGGTCTTGCCGCTGGTGAAGACGGCCTTGGAGGCGTCCAGCCCCAGCACCTGCTCCGTTTCCAGGGCGATGTCCTCCGGCCGGGCGGCGGGTAGGTCGATCTTGTTGATGACGAGGATGATCTCCAAACCGGCCTCAATCGCGGCGTGGGCGTTGGCGACGGTCTGGGCCTGGACGCCCTGCGACGCATCGACCAGAACCAACACCCCCTCGCACGCCGCCAAGGCCCGCGAGACCTCGTAGTGGAAGTCCACGTGCCCCGGCGTGTCGATGAGGTTGAGCATGTACGTCTCGTCTCGGTACGTGTAGGGGCAGGTGCAGCGGTTGGCCTTGATGGTGATGCCCATCTCCCGTTCCAGGTCCATGTCGTCGAGGAACTGCTCGCGCATGTCACGTTTGGCGACCACGCCCGTGGATTCCAGGATGCGATCGGCGAGCGTACTCTTCCCATGGTCGATGTGGGCGACGATGCTGAAGTTTCGGATGAGACGTAATTCGGGCATTGTCTTGGTGCCAATGTCTTGAGAGCCGCGGGTGTCCGCCCGCGCGCATCGGCAGTATAGTCGCGTCGAGCGCGTCGTGGAACGAGCGCCGCGGAGCGAATGGGTTGTCGGGATTCGCGTCGATGCCTAATGTGACTGAAGGCCGGATTCGAGTTGTGCCCGCCAGACCGAGCGACGCGGCCCCGATCACAACGATGATCGGGGAGTTGGCGCAGTATGAACGCTTGTCCGACACGGTCCGCGTAACCGAACCGATGGTGGCCGAGGCCTTGTTCGGAGTTCGGCCTGCGGCCGAGGCGATCGTCGGTCATTGGGATGACGAGCCGGTCGCCTTCGCCGTGTATTTCACGAATTTCTCCACCTTTCTTGGCCGACCTGGGCTTTACCTCGAGGATTTGTTCGTCCGCCCGGCGGCGCGGCGGCGCGGAATCGGTCGGGTGATGTTGCGCTATTTGGCGAGGTCGTGCGCGGAACGCGGATACGGTCGAATGGAATGGGCGGTGCTGGATTGGAACGAATCGGCGATCGGATTCTACAAGGGCCTGGGGGCTGCCGCGATGAGCGACTGGACGGTGTTTCGGCTAACCGGCGAGGCATTGACCAGGCTGAGCGAGGAATCCTGACCGAAGCGGCGACGGTCGCGTTCCTGGGACTCGGCTCGAACGTCGGCGATTGCTTGGCCGCCCTGCGCGCCGCGGTGCTAGCACCCGCTGAGCAGCCTTCGATCCGGCTCAATGCAGATTCTGACGCCGCATCGCTCTATGAGACGAGTTCCGTGGGCGGACCGCCCGGCCAGCGTGCATACCTCAATTCCGTGGTTCGCATTGGGACGAATCTTCATCCGGGGGCGGTGCTTGACTTGCTCCTTTCGCCTGAGGCGAGCCTGGGGCGGACCCGAGGTGAGCGATGGGCACCGCGGGTGATCGACATTGACTTGCTCCTCTATGGCGAGGCGGTGTTGGATGGCCCGGAGCTGACCCTACCGCACCCGCGGGAAGAGCCGAACGTAGCCGGGGCGGCGTGGTTCGGGCGCCTCGGTGCGCGTCACCACGGGTTGGCGACGTGGCACTCTCCGCCAGTCTTGTCGAGGTAGTCCTGGTGGTAGTCCTCGGCGGGCCAGAAGGTCTTTGCGGCCTCCAACTGGGTGACGATCTTCCGACCGTGGTAGCGGTCGGCGGCTTCGCGTTCCTTGACGAAGGCCTCGGCCTCTTTGCGCTGTTGGTCGTTGGCGTACCAGATGCCGGAGCGATACTGCGACCCCACGTCCGGCCCCTGGCGATTCATCTGCGTCGGATCGTGCATCTCAAAGAACGCCTCCAGTAACCGGCGATAAGTAATCCGTTTCGGGTCGAAGACCACCCTCACGGTTTCGGCGTGACCGGTCGTGTTGTTGCACACTTCTTTGTACGTGGGATGATCCGCAATCCCCTGCATGTACCCGCTGACCGCGTCGATGACGCCGGGGCCTAACTGGAAGTAGTGTTCGATGCCCCAGAAACAACCTCCCGCGAAGTAGGCAACCTCCGTTTGCGCGGTACGGCTTTCCGGCGGCAGGGGTGATTCCTTCTCCGAGAACTTCAAGGCCGCGGAGTTGAGACAATGGCGCAACCCCGTCGGCGGCGGGCCGTCGTCGAAGACGTGCCCCAGGTGCGAGCCGCATCGGGCGCAGTTGATCTCCGTGCGGACCCTCCCGCCGCTGTTGTCCACGCGTTGAGCGATATGGTCGGCGTCAAACGCAGTGTAAAAGCTCGGCCAACCGGTTCCTGATTCAAACTTGTGCGCGCTGGAAAAGAGCGGCAACCCGCACACCACGCAGGTGTAGACGCCGTCCTTCTTGTTTTCCAGCAGCCCGCCGCAGAACGCCCGCTCCGTGTCCGCTCCTTGCGTAATGCGGTACGCTTCAGGGTCGAGCTTGGACGCCAACTCCGCGACGGTCCCGCGGGGAAGCGGCGTGATGTCATAACCGGATTTCGAGTACCGTGGTTTCATGCCTCGCCCTTTCGCACCCTGTTCCACCTTACAAGTTACAAATTACGAGTTACGAATTACGAACCGGCAGGGGAGGTCAGGATGGGTGATGCGGATCGTCAATTGCAGGAAACGCGGCGGCCATGGCCTTCAAATACCGCCATTGTTCGTCGATTCGGGTCTGCATGAGCGAGGCGTCCAAGGTCTCGCCGCGGTAGCGTCGTTGCCGTTCACAGTAGGCGTTCACGGAGGCGCCATCGCGCTCCATATTGATGCGATAACGCGACCCATCGAAGACTTCGTACAGCGGGAAGATGCCGCAACGGACCGCGTCTCGAATCAGTTCCACGCTATCCTCGGCCTCCGATTTCCAACCCGTGGGACAGGGCGAGAGCATTAACAAGAAACGAAATCCGCGCGTGCAAGCAGCCAGTTTGACTTTCCGCAGGAAATCCTCCCGATGGGCCAGGGACAGTGTGGCCGCGTAGGGAATGCGGTGGGCAGCCATAATGGCCATGATGTCCTTTTTGCGTTCCGTCTTTCCCCGTGGACTGGTGGTGGTGACGACGCCCTCCGGAGTCGCACTGCTGCGTTGACCGCCCGTGTTTCCGTAAATCTCGTTGTCGTAGCAAATGTAGAGGATATCTTCGTTTCTCTCCGCGGCCGCGGACAGCGTCGCCACCCCGATGTCATACGTCCCCCCATCGCCGGTCCAGCAGACCACCGGCGAGGACTCGGCATTCATCCGGAGGACGGACGCAATCCCCGTCGCCACCGCGGCCGCGCTGGCGAAGGTCGAGGCGGCGGTCGGCGCTCCGTATGCCGTCGTGGGAAACGCCCCCGCAGTCACAATGCCGCAACACGCCGGCACGACCAGAAATGGGACTTTCCCATCGAGGGCCTCATCCAGCCAGCGCAGTCCGAGCGACATGCCGCATCCGGCGCAGTTGGTGTTGCCCGGGCGAAGTAGGGAGTCGTTCAAGTCGGCGCCGAATGAGCATCCGGTCAGCGTCGTGGTCATGCGGCCGTTTCCTTCCAGATCGGTTCTTGGGCCGTCGTTTGAGTCCCCAGTTCGTCCACGATCTCTCCGATCAGTTCCGGGGTGACGTCTCCCCCGCCCAGTCCCACCAAATAGTCCTGAACGAGAATGTCCGGGCGACCGCGCAAGGATGTAACCACTTCCTGCCAGAAGATTCCCCCCGAACCCGGGGAGTGATTCCGGTCCAACACGGCCACTCGCCGCGCCGAACTGAGGGCCTTTATCATTTCCGCGCGGGGGAATGGACGAAAGAGCTTGCACTTCACCAGTCCGACCCGTTCACCGCGCTCGCGACGCTCGCGAACCACCTGACGGGCGGTCCGGGCGATCGTATTGCACGCGACGATGGCGATTTCCGCATCGTCAGTGTGCTCGCAGGAGAGAGCGCCGTGCGGTCGTCGCCCAAAAACCGCCTCGAACTCGTCGATCGCTTCGTTCAGGACGGCCGGCACACGCTCCATCGCCTCCTGGATTTCACGGCGATGGTGTTCCGTTTCCCTGGGCCAAGTCAGTCCGCCGATGGTCGTCGGGCGATCCGCGCGAAGACGGTGGGGAATCTTGCACGAAGGCAAATAACGATCGACGAGTTCCTGCTCCGGCAGTTCTACGCCCATTTGCGTATGGGAAGTGAGAAACCCATCCATCGCCACCATCGCAGGCAGCAGAATGCGTTCATCCTCCGCTACACGAAACGCAAGCAGGATCGTATCCACGAGGTCCTGATGGGATTCCGTGTAGAACTGGAGCCATGCCGCGTCGCGGAGGGCGAGGCTGTCACCCTGATCGACCCAGATGTTCCACGGCGGTCCGAGCGTGCGATTGACCGCGATCATCACAATGGGCAGTCGATAATAGCCCGCGGCGAAGACGTTCTCGGTCATGTACGCCAGTCCGTTGGAAGAGCTGGCCGTGAACGCCCGGGCCCCGGCGAGCGACGACCCGATGCAGACGCCCATCGCACTGTGTTCGGATTCCACGGGAACGACGCGCCCCTTGGTGAACTCAAAGCCGCGCAGGAATTCGATAATTTCAGTCTGCGGCGTGATGGGATAGGCGCCGCCCGCGCAGCCGCGCGCGTTGCGGTTGGCCTCGCCGGCGCGGGCGATTGCATATCCCGCCGCATAGTTGCCGGTCACCAATGCACGTGCCATGGGATTGGCTCCACCCTCGCGTCCGCCTACAGGTCTTCCATGACAATGACACTGCGTGGACACTCCGCCGCACAGACTCCGCAACCCTTGCAGTAGCTCTCATCGAAGCGATACCCGTCTCCGTTCCGCACCATGATTCCCTCCGGACAGTGCGTGACGCAGCGGTCGCACAGGTTGCACACGCCGCAACTGAAGCATCGTTGGGCCTCGAAGAGGGCCGGTCGCGGTTCCGGGCCGTCGGTCAGGCCGAGTCGCACCTCGTCGAAACTGCGGCGGCGCGAGGCGGGCGGCAATAGGCCTCCCCGCTGGGCGGGCTGGTGCTGAAACATTTGCGTGCGGATGGACTCAAACGCAGCCACTTCCGGCGTCGCCGACTGCGACGAGTCCTCGCGAGTGAGAGCTTGGTGAATGCGCTCGGCCATGCGGCGTCCGCTGCCGATCGCGGCGGCCACCGTGCCCTCATTCACCGCAAGGTCCCCACAGGCGAAGATCGGCACATCGGCCGGAACCCGCGCGACCGCCCCGTCGCGAAGTTCCCACCCCGGCGGAAGAATCGACAGGTCGCCCGACTGTCCGATCGCCAGGATGACCCGGTCGCATCGTACGTCGAACTGGGCGTCCTCGGTGTCCTCGGGGATCGGCCGCCGCCGCCCGGAGGCGTCCGGTTCTCCCAGGCGCATGCGCTGACAAGTCAGGAGCGGTCCGAGTCCATCCCGGCGCAGCGTCAGCGGCGCGACGAGTTCATCCAGGACGATTCCCTCTTCCAAGGCCTCGTCGATCTCCTCGCGGATCGCCGGCATTTCCGCCCGCGACCGACGATAAAGAATTTGCACGCTCACCGCTCCGGCCCGCCGCGCCGATCGCGCCGCGTCGATCGCGGTGTTGCCTCCGCCGATAACCACCACGCGCATTCCGCTCAGCGATTCCGCCTGGGTCCGCGTCCGATTGAGAAAGTCAATGCCTTGCGCGACCACGTTCGATGAACCGTTCAGTTCGATGGACTGAAGCTTCTGCAGACCCGTGGCGATGAGGACCGCGTCAAACCGATGCGTGAGTCGCTGCAATTCCTCCGCGTCAACGGGGTGGTTCGTCCGGGCCTCGACGCCGCCCTGCAAAATGTATTCGATCTCCGCATCGACGACGCTTCGAGGAAGGCGATACGTAGGGATCGCGGTGCGAAGCAGCCCGCCCAGCTCTCGATCCGCCTCAAACACCGTCACCAGATAGCCAAGCTGGCTCAGCGCGTATGCGGAACTGAGACCCGCCGGTCCCGAGCCGATCACGGCAACCCGTTGCGTTTTCCAGGGCTTTGCCGCTCTTACGCGTTGGGCATGGTCGGCCACATACCGCTCCAGTTCACGCACGTTGACCGCGGCGTCGAACCGGCGACGGTTGCAGGCGTCCATGCACGGGGCCGGGCAAACCCGGCCGCACACGCCGGGGAACGGCGTGGTCCGCAGGAGGATTTCTAGAGCGTGGTCGAGGTTCTGCCTGGCGATCGCGTCGATGAACCCTTGGACGTCGTTGCCCGCGGGACAAGTCTCGTTGCAGGGCGGCGTGAACTGCACTCGGCTGGGCCGGCGATTCGCCCAGTCGCCCGTTTTGATCCGCGGCTTCTCGCCGGTGTCGGCATCCAGCAGTCCCGGCACACCTCCGGCCGTCGGGGACCGCTGCAGCGCCGTCGCCGTTCCCGCGAGGTGTTCCATGGCGACGCAACCGAAGGCCTCCCGCGCCGCGGTGACGTTGGCGCCGCCGAACTTGCTCTCCGCCAGAGTGGATTCCACGTCCTCGATCGTCAGACCCAGCACTCGCGCCGCCGCGCCGAAGAGCGTGGTGTTGACGATGGGGACGGCCCGCGTCCCTAGACCGTTATCAAGTGCCACGCGTGTGGCATCTACCGTCGCGACTTGCCGACCGGGGAACAGATCGGCGAACGCCGCCGGGCCATCGGTGCTGTTCAGAATGATCCAGCCGCCGGGGTTCGCCCCGACCAGGATCGCGGGGGATATCAGCGTTCGGTCAAGGACGATCAAGTGGTCGGGAGTACGGATCGGGTTGCTGTTGGTGATTTCGTCGTCGTCCACGCGGACGTAGGCCTGGACCGGCGCCCCGGATCGTTCCGCCGCGTAGACCCCGAAGGCCTGGACCTCTTTCCCGCGTCGGAAGTAGGCGGTGGCAATCAGCTTGGCCAGCGTCACCCCGCCCTGCCCGCCGCGCCCGTGGATGACCATCTCGATCATGCGTCGCCATCCAATCCTTCGAGGCTCAGGACAAGCCTCAAACCGGCGGTCGCACCGCGCACAACCCCACTCCCCGCGTCGATCCCGTGCGACGCGACCGGCCCACCGCATGGTATTGTAGCAAGATGCGTACCACCAGTGGAAGATGTTTCACGGCCGCTTCGGTTGGGTCAGAAGGAGACCCGCGTGCGGACGCCCGCCACGATGGTTCTCCCCACGTCGCCGTGGGCCCCCGGATTGTCGATGTACTGCACGTCCGGCGTGATCACCAGCCATTCGGCGATGCGGATCGCGTAATAAAGCTCGTACGCGGTCTCGTTGTCCAACTCATCGTCCACCCGCGACCGATATAGGCGGCTTGACCGTTCGAAGGCGGCGCCCAAACCCAGAACATCGCGGTCGCGCAGCGGAATCAAACCGGTGTAGGACACCCCCGCGGACCAGAAGCGGGCGATGCGATTGGTGGCGGGTGTTCGATAGCCGAATCGCCCGAATACGCCCAACCCCTGCTCATCCTCGGAACGCTCCCGAAAGACCAGTTGGTCGACGCTGACGAAGGCCCCGTAGTCGTCGCCGTGGGGGCGACGGTCGAACTCCGAGTACGAAAACGGTGTCCTGCGCCGAGGGTCGTACACGACGCCCACCCGGTAATTCCCAGGCAACGGACCTCTGCTCGAGGGGAGAGCGACACGGAAATCGTTCTCCGCATATCCCACGAACCAGGCCTCATCGTGGAACGCCGTGCTGAAGCCTGGCTTGTACAAGACCGATTGGGCGTCGGCCACGCCAAGTTGCAAGGAATACCACTTTACCGGCTTGACCTCGAGCCACGCCCCCAGCCCGATCGAAAGCGGCACGAGCGGATTGTTGTCCAACGCCTGGTTCCAGAACTGTTTGTCCTCGCTGTTGGCATAGGCGTTGCGATCAACGATGGTCTGGAAATCGAGAAAGCCGAGCGTCAGCGCCGCCTTACGCTCGAAGAAGTGCTTGCGGAACCAAAGCTGGGCGACATGGTATGGCAGGTCGCCGTCGGCGTCGTCGTTGACGTCATAGAGCGAGCCGCTGATGAGGTTGATCCCCCGACCCCAATTCGACTGGAGATGGAGCAGTACGTCGGCGCCGGGGAGCAGCTTCATCCGTTCGAGGTCGAGGCTGACGAAGGCGTCGGTTGAAGCCGAACTTCGGTCGTCTCTTTTGGAAGGCAGGCCGCCTTTGACGATCCCCTCGTACTGATGATTGAGGAACAGGTTGACTCGAACGCCGCGCTCGTCCAGGGTCCGTCGAAAACCGGTCCAGTCCCCGGTCAGCGTCTTGGAGTCCAAGGACAAAAGCCGGTCGGGCGCCGGGGGCGACGGAGCGGTGTCCGCGGCGTCGGCCCTTTCGTGGAGATAGAGCGTCGCCGCCACGGCGAGAACAACGATACGGAACATCCACCCGGCTCTGACCACAACGACTGTCGCCCTATCGGCCTGGTAACGAGTCCTCGCGGCCGCATCTGCGACGGCGAGGAATCAAACGGCAACCTTCACCTTGCAAGTTTGATGCCACCGAGGCTCGCCGTCCAGTACGGACCCAGTGTAATCGCGTGATCTACTACGCCTCTTTGGTTCCGGCTACGCTGGGTTAGGGATTGACAAATCCAGCGCTCTCTTCGAGTGACTGATTGTTCCGGGTGGCGCCGAAGCGCCGGCTCCGAACCGTCGCCCGAATCTTCTTGGCCGCCTTGTCGCTCACCGCCGGGAGGAAACTTACGAAGTACTTCCCCCAGGCGAAAGGGTCGGAAACACGCTACGCTCGACCTACCCCACCGCGCCGCGTCTCGACTCTACCGGCCGCACCCGGCATAAGCTCCGGCGGTTGACAGAGTTGCAAAGACCGGACACGATCGTTACCACCCCGTGGGGCGGGTTCAGCACCGCCGGGGCATGCTTCGCGCACGGACGGTCAACCGATGCTTCGAGCGGCCATTACAGCTCTGGTCATGTCGCTCGTTGTGGTGGTGCTGGGCGGCGCTGTGTCCTTGGTGGGGCTGATCTACCGCTCGCCCAGGGTCGTCGCCTTCGCCTCCGTTGTTTGGTCGAGGGTCGTCCTGTCCCTCGCCGGCGTCCGCCTGACCATCGAAGGGAGAGAGCGGGTGGCCGATGGGATCCCTCGGTTTTTCATGGGCAACCACCAGAGCGCCTTGGACATTCCCATTCTTCTCGCGGCCCTCGACGGTCACGTACGCTTCATGGCCAAGAACACCCTTTTTCGCATCCCGATTTTCGGTTGGGTTCTCTCGCGCTCCGGCTACGCCCCGATCGACCGCTCCAACGCCCGCGTGACCTTCCACACGCTCAATCAAATGTTGGAACGGCTACGTCGCGACCCCGTCTCGCTGGCCGTGTTTCCCGAAGGCACGCGAAGCCCCGACGGACGATTGCTGCCGTTCCGTCGCGGCACGATGAAGATCGGGCAGCGATCGGGACTCCCCGTCGTCCCCTTTTCGATCGACGGCTCGCTGGCGGTATACAGCCGCGAACGGTTCGCGGCCCATCCCGGTCCGGTGAAACTGATCTTCGCCGAACCGATCCCCGCTGAGGAGGTGACTACGATGTCGACCATGGAGCTGCACGACCGCGTCAAATCGACGATTGCCGGACTGCTTGGTCAGGCGATCGAGCCTCAGCCTCTGGATCACGCCGCCCTCGTCGGCGCGGAGATGGTGTGATCCGATGCCCGTCCTCGATCCACCACTGCCGCGCATCCGTGATCGCCTCGCCGGACACCAGGTTCTGGTGACGGGATCAACGGGTTTTCTAGCCAAAGTCTTCGTCGAGAAACTTCTCCGCAGCGTGGATACGCTGGGCGGCATCCATCTGCTGGTGCGCTCCCGATCGGGCGGAACTTCTCCTCGCCAGCGCGTCTGGCAGGAGGTCTTACGCTCATCCGCGTTCGACCGTCTTCGCGCCTCGCTGGGTGAACGGTTCATGCGCTTGTGCGAGGAAAAGATTCAGGTCGTCGGGGGCGATCTGACCAAGGAGCGGCTGGGGATCGAGGCATCCGCGTACGACGAGCTGACCCGCCGGATCACGCTCGTGGTCAACAGTGCCGCGACGGTGACGTTCGATGAACGGCTCGACCACGCGATCGAACTGAATACGCTCGGGCCGGGGCGGCTTTTGCAGTTCGCCAAAGACTGCGGCGGCATCCCCTTCCTGCACGTTTCCACCTGCTACGTCTGCGGGGCGCGCCGCGGCGTCGTCGTCGAGGACTTTACCGCCCCGGAACCGGCCTGCGAGTCGCTGCCTCGGAAGCCTGAGACCGGCGCCTTTGATCTCGACGCCCTGGTCGACTCGATGATCGCGGAGTCGACCGATATTCGCGCTCGCTACGGTGTCGAGACCGAGACCACGCGACATCAACTCATTGAGGCCGGGATGCGCGCGGCGCGCTCCCACGGCTGGAACGACACGTACACCTTCACCAAGTGGATCGGCGAGCAATTGCTCCTCCGCGACCGCGGTGACGTTCCGCTGGTCATCTTCCGACCCGCGATCATCGAGGGCAGTTTCGACGAGCCGCTGCCGGGGTGGATCGACGGTCTGCGCATGGCCGACCCCATCATCGTAGCTTATGGTCGCGGCAAGCTGAACGAGTTCCCCGGCCGCCCGAACATCGCCATCGACCTTATTCCCGTGGATTTCGTCGCCAACGCCATGATCGCGGCGCTTCCCGTCGGCGACTTGCGCGCCGATCGCGCCACCGTGTATCAATGCGCCTCGAGCGATCGCAATCCTCTGTTGCTCACGCAGCTACAGAAGTCGCTGGAGCGGGCCTTTCGCCGCCGCCCGATGAACGGCGACGACGGTCGGCCCATCCGCCCCCGACCTCTGCGTTTCGTGGATCGCGAGACCTTCATACGCCGGTGGGAGGCCAAGCAGCGGACCGTCGCGCGATATCAGACCGTCCTCAAGCGTTTGTCGATCGAGGGCCGCCGCCTGCGGAAGCTCTCCGCCCAGGCACGCCAGATCGAGCAGGTGGTCTACTTCGCCAAGATTTACTCTCCCTACACCAACCTCGATTGTCGGTTCGCGGATGATGGGCTGCGGGCCCTCGCCGACCGGATGCACCCCGCCGACCGCCGCGATTTCCCGTTCGATCCCGGACAGGTGGACTGGGAGGACTACATCGTCAACCGCCACGTGCCGGGGTTGCGGTTCTTCGTGTTGGGGACCGCCGCCGAGCCGTCCCCGCGCATCGTCGGTGTGGACGACCTCACGGGCGAGGAATCGAGAGCTCCGGCTTTCGCCGCGCCCGCCGCCAATCTCTTCGACCTCTTCCGTCGAGCCGCGGAGCGGTTTCCCGACAAGCCCGCCATGCAGATTCGCCGCGACGGGCGCTGGATCCGGTACACCTACGACGAAGCGCTCCGCGCGACCGGGACCATGATGCGGCGATTTCAGGAGCGCGGCCTCGTCCCCGGCGATCGCGTTGTGATCTGCGCCGAAAACGGGCCCGAATGGGGTCTCACCTACTTCGCCGCGATGCGCAGTGGGCTAACAGCGGTACCGCTCGACCCCCAGCTCCCTCCTGCTGAAACGTGGTCCGCCGCTCGCTACGCCCGGGCCAAGCTCGTCTGCGCCGGGCGATCCACGTTCGCCGGACTTCGTGAGCATCGCCGCCCGGAGGACGCCGCCCTAGTCGCCTTGGACGACTCCTTGATTCCACCGCCGGGCGCCTCACGCGACCCGGCGCCGGACCCACTTCTCATCGAGCCCACGGCCGTCGCCTCGATCCTGTTTACCTCCGGCACGACGGTCGCTCCCAAGGCCGTCCCGCTGACCCACGCCAATTTCATGGCCAACGCCGAAGCCCTTCTCGCCGTGCACTCCATCGGGCCGGCGGACGAGCTGCTCTCCGTCCTCCCGATGTACCACGCCTTCGAGTTCACCGCCGGTTTTCTGATCCCCCTCTCCCGCGGCGCGACGATCACCTACGTGGACCAACTAAAGGGCGCGGAGATTCTGGCGGCCATGCAGGCGACCGGCACCACGATCACGCTCGTCGTACCGCGGCTGCTCCGCATGTTCTACGATTCGATCGAGAACACCGTCGCGTCCGGCGGGGCTCTACGCCGCGCTGCGTTCCGCAGCTTCGGTTTGCTCTCGGATTGGACCGGGCACAGCTTGGGACGACGTCTCTTCGGCACCGTTCACCGCTCGTTCGGCGGGCGATTGCGGATGTTGGTCTGCGGCGGCTCGCGGCTGGACCCTGACCTCTTCCTCGCGTTCCGTCGCTTGGGGTTGCCGGTCTACGAAGGCTACGGCCTGACCGAAACGTCGCCCGTCCTGACCGTCAACCCGCCCTTCGCTCCGCGAGCCGGATCAGTGGGCCCCGCGTTGCCCAACGTTGAACTCGACGTGCGTAACGCGAATCTCGAAGGCATTGGTGAAGTCTGGGCCAAAGGCCCCAGCATCATGTCCGGCTACCTCGACAATGCCGAGGCCACGCGCGAGGTCCTGGTCGACGGCTGGCTTCGGACCGGCGATCTGGGGCGGTGCGACGCCGACGGATTCCTTCATTTGACCGGTCGCGCCAACGACCTCATCGTCACCGGCGCGGGCAAGAACGTCTACCCCGACGAAGTGGAGACCCGCTACGCCGATCTGCCCTACGCCAGGGAGTTGTGCGTCTTCGGCGTTCCCTCGAACGACGGGATGGGCGACACCGTACACGCCGTCATCGTCGTGGATGAACCGGCTGCTTCGGGACTGGACCGCTCCTCCATCGAACGCGAAATCCGCCTCGCCGTCGCAAGCATCGGCGAATCCCTACCCACGCACCAACGCATTGCCACCCTGCATTTCTGGGATCGCGAGTTGCCGAAGACATCGACGCTGAAGGCCAAACGCGGGCTGATCCGCGACCTCGTCCGCTCGGAAACCTCGACTGCGCAAAACGGCGAACGTCCGGGGGTCGGGAAAGCCAGGGCTCTCCCCGCGACGACCACACCGGCGCACGACGCGGCATTGGCGAGTGTCCAGCGTATTCTCGCCAAGCAGTCCAAGCGATCGGAGCATTCGATCCATCCCACCATGCACCTGTTGCTCGATCTGGGCATCGACAGCATCGGGAAGATTGACGTCATCGGCACCGTTGAGGCCCAGTTCGGAATGCGGATCGACGACGCCGCGGCGGCCAAGATCGCCCGCGTGTCCGACCTGCTCCACGTCATCGGCGACCGCAAGCCCGTCGGCGGCGGTTTGCGCGGAACCGATGTTTTCCGGCGCCTGATCGGCGGCGGCGCGGCACGGGCGACGCCGAACGGACAACCGGCCGCTTCCTTGCTGCCCGCCCGTCGGTTGGCCCGCGGCACGGTGGGCGTGCTGATGAACAGCTACGTTCGTGTGAGGCCGCGCGGACGAGAGAACATTCCCGCAACCGGTGCGTTTATCCTCGCGCCCAATCACAGCTCGCATCTCGACGCGCCCTCCATTCTGACCGCCGTCGGCGGAAGACGACGAGTATGGATTGCCGGCGCGAAGGATTATTTCTTCGACACCGCACTCAAGCGATTCCTCTTCGGAAAACTTTTCGACACCATCCCCTTCGACCGCCAGGCTGACGGCGTGGTCGGCCTGCGCCGCTGCGGCGAAGCGCTCTCCCGCGGCGACGGCCTGCTGCTCTTTCCGGAGGGCACCCGCTCGATGGACGGTCGGATGCAGCCCTTCAAAATCGGTGTCGCGGTGCTGGCCGTCGAACAGGGCGTACCTATTGTCCCCGTGCGCATCGACCACGCGTACGAACTTCTCCCCAAGGGGCAACGCTTCGTCCGACCGGGCGTCATCACCGTGACGTTCGGACAAGCGATTCACCCGCCGTCCCGCGAGGCAACGTCGGACCACTACGTCGCCTTCCGCGCTCTCACCCAACAGATCCAGGACGCGGTTGCCGCCCTGGCCGACGGGGTCTGGGCGTGACTCGCGAGGCCGCGTTTTTCGACGTGGACGGGACGCTTTGCGATACGACGATCGCCCATTACTACCGCTATTTCATGCTCCGACGGCTGACGCCGTGGGCGGGACGGGTATGGTATGCGGCGTTCCTGGCGAAGTGCGTCTATTACCTGCTGCTCGACAAGTTCGACCGCCAGAGGCTCAACGTCGTTTTTTACCGCAATTATGCTGGGTTGCCTGCGGCGGAGATCAAAGCTCAGGCCCGCGACTGCCACGACTATGTGGTCGTCCCCCGCCGTTACGACCAGGCGATCGCCTGCATCGACGAGCAGCGTAACGCCGGCCGCGCCATCGTCTTGGTCACCGGCTCGCTCGACTTTATCATCGCACCCCTCGCGGAGGAGACTCGCGCCGACGCCGTCATCGCCAGCCGACTGATCGAGTCCGGCGGACGCTTCACCGGCGCCCTCGACGGCCCGCCCATCGGCGGTGAGGAGAAGGCGACACGAATGCGGGATTTCGCGCAGCAACGCGACGTCGACTTGTCGCGCTCCCATGCTTTTGGCGACAGCATGGCCGATTTGCCGATGCTCGAGGCCGTCGGGTTTCCTCATGTCGTCAATCCGGACCGCGGGCTGGCCGCGACCGCGAAGCGGCGAGGTTGGCCGACCCATCACTGGACCATCGCTGCTCAGTCCACCGGCGGTTGCCGATGAAAGCCCTGCAATTCCGCAAGAACATTCCCCGGTACGCGATCCTCAAACTGCTCGGACCGCGCTTTCCTCGACTCTACACTTCCGGGATGGCGCCTCTCTCGTTGGTGGACATTCCCGAGCCGAAGCTGCCCAACCAACGGTGGGTGCGCATCGCCCCGCGCCTCGCCGGCATCTGCGGCTCAGACTTGGCCACGATTTGCGCGAAGGGAAGTCCGTACCTCGCGCCCGTGACGTCGATGCCCTTCGTCATGGGGCACGAACTTGTCGGCGACATCACGGAAGTCGGTCGGGAGGTGACCGCCCTGCGCGTGGGGCAGCGCGTCGTTATCCACCCGGCCCTGGGTTGCAGGGCCCGCGGCATCGAACCGCTTTGCGATGCCTGTCGTCACCGGCGAGACGCCCTTTGTCGCAACGTCACGCGTGGTGCGGTCTCGAAGGGCATCCAGATCGGCTTTTGCCGCGATACCGGCGGCGCGTTCTCCCAGAGCCTCGTCACCCATCAGTCCCAGGTTTATCCCGTCCCCGACGAAATCGACGATCGCGCCGCCGTCTTAATCGAACCGTTCGCGTGCGCCATCCACGCGGCCTTGCGGGTCTCTTTGCGGGAGACCGACACCGCTCTCGTTCTGGGCTGCGGGGCGATCGGGCTTCTGACCATCGCCGCGTTGCGAGCTGTCGGTTGCCGCGCTCGCGTCGTCGCCGCAGCCAAGTATGATCACCAACGCCGGAACGCGCAGGCTTTGGGCGCGGACGTGCTGCTCAACGCCGGCGGCCCCGTGCGCGGGCGATACGCGGAGTGGGCGAAGACGCTCGACGCTGAGGTCCTGGACCCCGAATTCGGGAAGCCCACGGTGCTGGGCGGCGCCGACGCGACGTTCGATTGCGTCGCTTCCTCGCAGACCATCGACGACGGCTTGCGGTTTACGAAGAGTGCGGGGACATTTGTGCTGGTGGGGATGCCCGGCGTCCCGCGCGGCGTGGACTGGACCGCGCTTTGGTACAAGGAGTTGACGATCCACGCGGCGTATGCCTACGGCCCCGAACGATGCGCCGACGGCGAGAAGGAGACGTTCCACTTGGCGATCGACCTGATGCGTACGTGGGGTCCGAAGCTGGTGGGCTTGGTCGGTCCGCCGCATGATCTTGGCGACTATCGCGCCGCCCTCGCCTCCGCTCTGAATACCGGCCGGAGCGGCGTCGTCAAAACCGTATTCGCCGTCGACAGAGCCTGATTCTCTATGAGCAAGACCAACGGCCTGCCCAACATTCACACCGTCACGCTTGACGATCCGCCGTTTCTATTTCATCGCGGCGAGGGCTACGTGCGCCATCGGCTCCCCGTGGGCACCAAGGTGATCTACCCCAACGCACCGCTTGATCCACTGCCCGACCGACGTGCGGCCATCGAGTACGCCATCGACCATCCGCTCGGAACCGATCCGCTCGACGCGCATCTGCGTCCCGGAATGAAGGTGACGATCGCCTTCGACGACATCTCCCTGCCCTTGCCGCGAATGAAGAAGCCCGACATCCGCCAGTCCGTTATGGAGGTCGTCCTTGAACGCCTCGACCGCGCCGGCGTGACCGACATTGAGTTGATCTGCGCCATCTGCCTTCACCGCCGCTGCACGCCCGGGGAGATCAAACATTTCGTCGGCCCGACGATCTTTCGACGCTTCTGGCCCGATCGACTTTACAACCACGACGCCGAGGATCCGCAAGGGAATCTCAATCTAGGCACGACGTGCCAAGGCGAGATCGTGGAGATCAATCGCCGCGCCGCGGAGTCCGATCTGTTGATCTACGTCAACATCAACCTCGTCACTATGGACGGCGGGCACAAATCCGTCCCCGTCGGCCTGGCGACGTACAGGTCCGTCCGCTCTCATCACAACGCCCACGTGCTCCTCCACGACTCCAGCTACATGGACCCGCCCAACAGCGCCTTCCACCGCTCCTGCGAGCGCATGGGAGAGGTCGTGGCCAAGCAGGTGAAGGTCTTTACGATCGAGACCACACTCAACGGCGATTTGTTCTCCAGCCTTCTCGGCTTCCTCCAGAAGCGAGAACACGCCTGGAATCTGCGCGACCGCTTGAGCTACCACGGGAGCCGCGTGGGACTCGGTGCTCTTCCGGCTGGGCTGAGGCGAAAGGCCTACACGGCGCTTCCGGCGCCCTATGGACTCACCGGCGTCCATGCCGGGATGACCGAACCGGTCCATCGTGAAACGCTGCGCAACATCGATCGTCAAGGCGAGGTCGCTGTTCCCGAACAAGCGGATATCGTGCTCATCGGCCTGCCCTCCATCGGTCCGTACAACGTGAACTCGATCCTCAATCCCATTCTCGTCCGGTGCCTGTCCGCAGGGTACTTCTTCAACTTCTATCGCAACCGCCCGTTGGTGCGCAAGGGCGGCGTGATGATCATCGACCACCCGTTGACCGAAGAGTTCAACCGCCTGCATCACCCGTCCTACTACGACTTCTACATGGACCTGCTGCCGCAGACCCGCGATCCGGTCGAGCTGGAGCGCCGTTTCGAGAAGAGTTATGCCGAGAACGAGCGCTACATCGACCTCTACCGTCATTCCTACGCCTACCACGGCGTCCACCCGTTCTTCATGTGGTACTGGGGCGCGCATGGAATGGCTCACATGGGCAAGGTGATCGTAGTCGATCCGACGAGCCGGACCGCCGCGGAGCGACTGGGGTTTGAAATCGCCCCGACCCTGGAAGCCGCCATCGGCGTGGCGACCGATTTCGTCGGCCGCCGGCCGATCATGTACTACTTCCACTGTCCGCCGATCATCATGTGCTCGGTCGGCTGACGGGGACGACGGTGAACGGCGGCCCCATGCTCATCATCGCCAATCCGACCTCGGGACGAGGCCGAGGGGGCCGCACCGCCGACGCCGTCGCGGGAATCCTTCGCGCCCACGGCGTCGATGTAACCGTGCATTGCACGACGGCCTCCGGCGACGCCGAACGCCTGGCTCACGCGGCGGTCGCCGACGACGCGCAACGGCCGAAGTGCATTGTGGCCTGCGGCGGCGACGGAACGATCCAGGAGGTCGCCAATGCCCTTGCCGAGGCTCAATCCGCTCTGGGCGACGCGTGTCCCGAGCTGGGTCTCGCCCCCTCCGGTCGGTGCAACGACTTCGCCCGCGCCTTCGGAATCCCCGCCGACCCCAGGATCATCGCCGACGTTCTCTTGCACGGCCGCGCCGTTCCGACCGACCTTGGCCGGGTGAATGGACGATACTTTTGCACCGTCGCCACCGCCGGCGTCGATGCCGACGTTTCCAGCTTTGTCGATACGATGCGAATGCCCCTGCGCGGCACGCTGGCCTACCTCTACGGCGCGATCCGCGTGCTGATCCGCAATCGCCCTTACGAAATGAAGATCACCGGCGATTTCGGTGTGATCGAGCGACCGTTGCTGCTCGCTTCAAGTGCCAACACATCGTCTTACGGCGGCGCGATCCGCATCGCTCCGAACGCCGACCTGTCCGACGGGCAGCTTGATCTATGCGTGGTCGATCGCGTCGGTCGCCTGCGGGCGATGGCCCTGATTCCTTCTCTTCTCGCCGGACGACATGGCCGGTGCTCCGCCGTGCACTTCCTCCGTACCCGACGCCTGACTATTGAATCTCCGCAGCCACTCGAAATTTGGGCTGACGGCGAACGCATCGCCCGCACCCCTGCGACGATCGAAGTCGTCCCCGCCGCGATCCGCGTCCTGCGGCCTTTGTAGGGCAGATCATCGACCTGCCGAAGGCGTCTCCTACACGCCCGGCTCGTCCCACACGGCGATAGCCCGCGCGAGCGCAGCCGGAACGACCCACTTTCTGCGACCCGAGCGAGCGGTCAACCGTTGCATTGGCGCCCGGTGCACGTATCATGCCCGACGATCGCTGCACTCCTCCCCGCCCCGGGCCGTTGAGGAGAGTCTCGCCGCTCCCGGACGCTCCCGGACGCTCTCTTCTCGGTCGCGTCGTCCGACCCTCGGTCGCGTCGAGGGTTCGGCCTCGGGAAGAGTACAAAAAAGGGAAACCGAAATGAAACGCGCGAAGATCGCCATCGTCGGAGCGGGAAACGTGGGAGCGAGCTGTGCCGTCTGGGCGGCGCAGAAGGAACTCGGCGACGTCGTCCTCATCGATATCCCGGAATTCGCGAACAAGACCGCCGGCAAAGCGCTGGATCTGTTGCAGTGCGCCCCCATCGAGCGGTTCGATTGCAAGATCGTGGGGACCGCCGACTACGCCCACGCCAAGGAGAGCGACGTCGTCGTCATCACGGCCGGCATTCCCCGCAAGCCGGGCATGAGCCGCGACGACCTCATCCAGACCAACGTCAAGATCGTCGGCGAAGTCTCGACACAAATCGCCAGAGTTGCGCCGAACGCGATCCTCATTGTCGTATCGAATCCCCTCGATGCCATGGTCTACACCGCGTGGAAGAAGACGGGCTTCCCCACGAATCACGTCGTCGGTCAGGCCGGCTGCCTGGACATCGCCCGCTATCGCACCTTCATCGCTTGCGAACTGGGCTGCAGCGTCGAGGACATCACCGCCCTGCTTCTCGGCGGCCACGGCGATGACATGGTCCCCTTGCCTGCCTACACCTCCGTCGCGGGCATACCGGTCACGCAGTTGATCCCGCCCGATCGACTCAACGCCATCCTCGAGCGGGCCAAGATGGGCGGCGGGGAGATCGTCAAGCTGATGGGCACTTCGGCGTATTACGCCCCTGCGTCGGGCACGATCCAAATGGCCGAGGCAATCATCAAGGACAAGAAACGCATCCTCCCCTGTGCGGCCTATTGCAACAAGGAATACGGCGTCGGCGGCTACTTCGTCGGCGTCCCCTGCGTCCTCGGCGCGGCCGGGGTCGAAAAGATCATCGAGGTCAAACTCAACGACGACGAACGGCGACTCTTCGCCAACAGCGTCTCGCATGTGAAGGAACTCGTGGGCGTGGCCGAGGGATTCCTGGGATAGGAATAGGGCGCGTTCGAATGTACGTCTGACGCTGTCGTGCTCCGTGTCTGATACAGACCGCGACACGACGCGGAAAACATCACGCCATTGCTCGTCGTGGTCAAGGTGATACCCTGATGCGGACTTTGACGGGGAGTGTCCGGACGCCTGGTGGGTCCCGCGGCCTTCAAAGCCGTTGAGGGGTCGTTAACGCGGTCCCTGGTGGGTTCGATTCCCATCCACTCCCGTGCGCTTGCGTGCATTTCTACACAAGTGCCTGCGTGTTCGTTTAGACCTGTTTCTGTATGGTTTCGAGGTAGCTTCAAAAGGTGTGGAAAAAGAGCAGGCGGTCGATAGCCTTCCGGTGGGTTAAACGGGGCGTCAGGTGCCCCCTTGGAAGGAGATGACCGCGATGAAGAAGAGTAACAGGGGTGGGACGGAATCGGCAAGGGTGTGCTGGGAAAGCTTGGAGGGCTGGGTACGGGAGCGCGTGCAGGGCTACGTCCAAGACCTGCTCCAGGAAGAAGTCGCCGAGTTGCTCGGACGAGGCAAGTCCCAACGACGACCGGCGGTGGATGCCTTGCCCGGTTCCCGCAACGGTTTGGTTTGGAGAAGGAGAAGGCGGCCATGCTGGTGGTGGTGGCGGGCCTTTCCGACGGGCAAAAAGTGGTTCTGGCGGTGCGTGCGGGGTATCGCGAGCCGACGGGAGTTGGTCGGCGTTGCTGCGTGACCTGAAGGCCCGAGGGATGAACGCCCCGCGGCTGGTGATCGCCGACGGGCACTTGGGTCTGTGGGGCGCGTTGGTCGTTGGGTGCACCCCTTTCCACGCGGCGTGGCGCCGGGACTTGAGTTTGTAAAGCAAGGGCGTCAGACGGGTTCGTTTTGTGAGTACGCTTTTTTCGCGTAGTGTCACCTGGTGGCACTTTCCGGAGGCGGCGGAGTTCGGCGAGGAGGCGGGGAGAATTGTCGAATGTCGATTGTCGAATGAAGGCGCGAGGTGCGAAGGGGGCCGGTGGAGCTGCGGGCGTTGCGTGGGTTGGGGACACGCTGCTCTTGCGAAACGACTTTGGGCATGCGCGGATCCTCCTGTCTATAGAACGTGCGGGGTGATCGGGGGCCGCGGCGAAACGAGCGAGCGCCCGGGGAGAATTGTCGATTGTCGGATGTCGAGTGTCGATTGTCGAATTAAGGCGCGGGGCGAGGAGGGGAATTACGAGTTACGAATTACGAGCCGGAACGCGGGGGCGGCGCGGGGCGGAAGTGGGCGTTGAAGAAGTTCTCGACCGTGGCGACCGGGTGCATCTCAAAAAGGGTGGCAATTATGCCGCCCGGTGGAGTGGACGAGAGGCCCAGAAGGCGTCCCAGGAGCCGTTGATGCGTTGCCCGATGAGGGCTGCCATGGCGACCGCGCCGGTTTCGC